>Ga0187779_10000321_pt1 | contig 33285 bp, 31 predicted proteins | sample 1015_Q2_SP10_10__FD_132435 | JGI IMG/M metagenome (GOLD analysis project Ga0187779, IMG submission 132435) | Tropical peat soil microbial communities from peatlands in Department of Meta, Colombia - 1015_Q2_SP10_10_MG | ecosystem: Environmental > Terrestrial > Soil > Wetlands > Peat | place... | reverse complement strand
CGGCCGCAATCCCGGGTATTTCTTGATGTAGTCGGCGACGAATTTCTTGTTCGTCTCATTGGGCAAATCGTTCACCCACTCCTGCGCGCCGGGAACGCCGAGCGCGAGATCCTTCTGCAGCGGTAACGAAAGTTCGTCGATGGTGAACGCGGTATAGAGCGGAATTTGTCCTTTGAGGCCGGACTGGGCGTATTGGCTTAGGAACTGCACGCCCGCCTTGCCCGGATAGAAAACAAAGATCGCATCCGATTTCTCCGCCTTTGCCTTGGCGAGTTCAGCCGAGAAGTCGAGCTGGTCGGGCCACTTTGTGAGTTCCTGGCCGACGATCTTGCCTTTGAACGTGGACGCCACGCCGCCGAGCATGTCCTTGCCCGCGGCGTAATTCGGGCCGATCAGGAAGGCGGTCTTCACACCTTTCTGATTCATGTAGTGGCCCATCGCTTGCGGCGTCTGGTCGTTCTGCCAGGAAGTCGAGAAGATGTACGGCGAACACTGCTCGCCGGCGATCTGATGTGGACCTGCGTTCGACGTAATCAAGAAGGTCTTGGAATCGATCGCCGACTTGATCGAGGCCAGCAGCACGTTCGACCAGATGTAACCGACGATGAAATCGACCTTGTCGTACTCGATCAGCTTGTCGGTCTTCTGTTTGCCGACTTCCGGCTTGAATGTGTCGTCCTCGTAGATCACCTCCACCGGCAGCCCGCCCATTTTGCGGCCCATGTGGTCGAGCGCGAGCTCGAACGAATTGCGCATGTCGTTGCCGATGACGGCAACCGGACCGCTGAAGGTGCTGATGAAACCGATCTTGATTGATTTTTGCTGAGCGATTGCCGGGCTTGCCGCCAGCAGCGCGGCTGCGCTCACGGCCAAGAGTGCTTTATGCATATGACATCCTCCCCGAAGGCCATTCGGCCCTATTCCTTATTTGGTACTCTAATGTACCGGCAGACGCGCCAAAAGGCCCACCGTCGCCACGGCGCGAATATATTTCGGCCCGCCACATTAGGTTAGATATCGTCGGCATTTCCGGCGTACCCGCCTTGCAGCGACGGCCATTGACCGCTGCATTGGAGCCCCGGCAGTCTAATGCCGCCGTTCCGACCCTTGCCCACCGCCAGGAGAGTTCAACTTTTGTCGAAAGCGCTCGAAAAAACCTACGATGGCATCATTATCGGCGCCGGCCACCACGGGCTGATTTTGGGAAGCTATCTTGCCCGCGCCGGCGTTCGCATATTGCTGGTGGATCGGCGGCTGGCCCACGGCGGCGGACTCTGCACCCGCGAAGTGACGTTGCCGGGCTTCTATCACAATCTGCACTCGATCAATCACTTCCACATCAGCGAGACGCCATGGTTCAAGGATCTCAACCTCGACCAGCGCGTCACCTACATCACGCCGCGCTATGAGTTTGGTCAGGCGCATCGCGACGGCTCCGCGCTTGTTCTCGGGCGCGATCTTGAAGAATCCGTCGCCAACATTGCGCGGTTTTCCAAAAAAGACGCTGCTACCTTCCGCGAATGGAATCGCAAGGCGGAAAAAATCACGGCGCAGATTTTCCTGCCGGAGCGTTACGCCGAACCCCTGCCGAAAGAGGAACGCGAGGCGCTGCTGTCGCGAACGGCGCTAGGGCGTGAATTCCTCGAAGTCTCCAATCGCCAGCCGCTCGACGTCGTCGGCGAACTATTCGAAAACGAGCATGTTCAGCTGCTGTTCCTGTTCAAGGTCTCGCTGTTCGGCACCTGGCTGGTCGATACCTTGTCGAAGACTTCGCCGATGGGCTCGGTGATCCGCGCTTTCGACCTGGAGAGCGGCTACCAGCTTTGTCAGGGTGGCTCGTTCAACCTCGCGCGTGGATTGATGGAAACATTCATCACCGCCGGCGGTACGTTTCAGCCTCAGGTCGATGTCAGCCGCATCATCGTCGAGAATGGCCGCGCGACCGGCATTGAATTGGCGGACGGCCGCACGGTGCGCGCGCGGCAGTTCGTCGCGTCGACTCTGGATGTCCATCAGACTTTCGAAGCGCTGATCGGGCGCGAGCAACTGCCCGCCGCATTTCTCAACAAGCTCGACGGCTTCCAGTACACGAAGTGGAGTCTGTTCGGCCTTCACCTCGCGCTCAACGAGAGTCCGCGTTTCACGGCCGGTAAATTTGACCCGAACATCAACCGTACCCTGAAATGGAGCGTCGGCGCTGAGACGATGGAAGACCTGTTCTCCGCGCATCAGGATGTGCAGGCTGGCCGCGTGCCAAAAATTGTCCAATTCGGTTCCGGTCCGTTGAGCCTGCTCGATCCAAGCCAGGCGCCTCCCGGCAAGCACACGACCTATTGCTGGCACGTCATGCCGCTCGACCCCGAGCTTGGCGGAAAGAGCTACGAAGGCTTCAAGGAAGAGTTCGCCGACAGGATCGTTGAATGTTTCGCGCGCTACTGCCCGAACATGACGAACAAGAACATTCTCGGACGCTACGTTTACACCGGCCGCGAGTACGTCCAGGAAATGGTCAACATGCGTGCCGGCGACATCTTCATGGGCGCCTTCAACGCCGAACAGGTGATGTACAACCATTTCGGTTATCGCTCGCCGATACCGAACCTGTACAACGCCGGCTCCGCCGCCCACCCCGGCGGCGCAATTTCCGGCGGCGCCGGCTATATCACCGCAGACGTGATCGCGAAGGATCTTGGCCTTGTGCCCTGGTGGGAGCCATGGAATGCGCGATCTGCGCTTGAGTCGCTGCCGCAGCTGGAGCGAGGCGCGGCATGAGTGCCGACGCACAGAATATCGTCTTTCCGGGTCTTAAGGATCGCGTCGTTATCATCACAGGCGCCGGACAGGGCATCGGTCGGGTCTTCGCGAAATCGTTTGCGATAGCTGGAGCACGGCCCGTCATCGCCGAAGTGAACGAAAAGAAGGCTGCCGCAGTCGCCGAAGAAATCATGAAAGCAGGCGGGCAAGCTCTCGCGGTCACCACTGATGTCGCCGATCTCGCCTCGATCGAGGAGATGATCGAAGTTGTCGAGGACGAATATGGCCGCATCGACGTGCTGATCAATAATGCCGGCATCTTCTCGACACTGGAAATGCGCCCGTTCGATCAAATCCCGCTGGAGGAATGGGAGCGCGTCCTGCGTGTCAACCTGACTGGGCCATTCCTCTGTGCGCGCGCCGTGCTGCCGGCAATGCGGCGCGCGAAATGGGGACGCATCATAAATGTTGCGTCCGGCGCGGTACGCCTGGGACGTCCTAATTATCTTCACTACATCGCAAGCAAAGCGGCGCTTGGCGGCATGAGCCTTTCCATGGCGCGCGAATTGGGCGCAGATGGGATCACCGTGAACGCCATCTTGCCGGGCGCGACATTTACCGAAATCGAACGCAAGACCGTGACGCCGGCGCAAAAAGAACGCATCATTGCCATGCAATGCATTCCGCGCGCGGAAATACCGGAAGATCTTGTCGGCGCGGCACTGTTTTTGGCTTCCGAAGCCTCTTCCTTTGTCACGGGTCAAAGCATCAATCTTGACGGTGGGGTGACCGGTTCATGAGTTCAAGTCCAACCGTCGCCATTATCGCGCCCGGCAATATGGGCGCCGGCATCGGACAACGCCTGACCGAAAACAAGGTGACAGTCCTAACCTCGCTCGCCGGCCGCAGCGAGGACAGCGCGAAACGCGCCCGTTTCGCGGGCATGCAGGCGGTCGACGACCGCGCACTGGCGGAGGCCGATTTTCTACTGTCCATCGTGCCTCCGGGCGACGCATTGGCACTGGCCCGGCGACTTAAAGGAACGCTGACGGCCGCTAACAAGAAGCCGATCTATGTTGAATGCAATGCCGTCAGCCCGCCGACAATGTCGAAGATCGCGGAAGAAATTGCGACGACCGGCTGTGCTTTTGTCGGCGCCGGCATCATTGGCCCGCCGCCAAAACCCGGCAGCACCAATACGAAGATCTATGCGTCCGGCCCGGCAGCCAAGGATTTCGCCAGTCTCAATGACTTTGGCCTGATCGTGCGCGTGCTTGAAGGCCCGCTCACGGCGGCTTCGGCACTGAAAATGTCCTACGCCGGCATCACCAAGGGATTCACGGCGCTGGGCGCCGCCATGATGCTGGCGGCAACGCGCGGCGGTTCGGCCGCGGCGCTGAAGGCCGAGCTCGCGGAAAGCCGCCCGGACCTGCTGCGCTATCTTTCCGGCCAGGTGCCGGCGATGTACTCGAAGGCTTATCGTTGGGTGGCCGAGATGGATGAGATCGCATCCTTTGTCGGAGACGAATTGCCCGAGAGCGAGATACTCGCCGCCGCGGGGCGCATGTACGAGCGCATCGCCGAAGACTACGAAGGGGAGAAAAAGGAAACCGGCACGTTGGATGGCTTCCTCAACAAGTCATGACGACCGACTCTCCGATCCTCGTCGAGCAACGCGCCGGCTATCGCGTGATCACTCTGAACCGGCCGGACCGGCTGAACGCTTTCAACGAGGCGATGCATCAGGCTTTGCGCAAAGCGATCAATGACGCGGAAACTGACGAGAGCTGCCGCGCGTTGCTGCTCACTGGGGCGGGCCGCGGATTTTGCACAGGCCAAGACCTGAGCGACCGGCTCGCCAAGCCGGGCGAGACCGTCGAGCTCGGAGGCGCGCAGGAGGCTTACTATAATCCTCTTGTACGCAAGCTGCGCACGCTGGCCTTCCCTGTCGTTGCGGCAGTCAACGGTATCGCCGCCGGTGCCGGTGCCAACATCGCGCTTGCCTGCGACATTGTTTTGGCCGCGCGATCGGCAAATTTTATTCAGTCTTTCGCGCGCGTCGGACTTGTTCCTGATTCCGGCGGTACCTGGATTCTGCCGCGGCTGGCCGGCGCGGCAAGGGCGCGCGGGCTGGCGCTGTTAGCTGAGCCGCTGTCTGCCGAGAAGGCTGAGCAGTGGGGCCTGATCTGGAAATGCGTGGACGACGCGGCGCTTGCGGGAGAAGCGCAAAAACTTTGCGAGCATTTCGCCAGCGCCCCGACGCAAGGGCTGGCGCTGATCAAGCGAGCGTTCAATGAATCCGCTGGCAACAGCCTTGATGCGCAGCTTGATCTTGAGCGTAATTTGCAGCGCATCGCGAGCCTGACGCCCGATTATGCCGAGGGTGTGCGGGCATTCATGGAAAAGCGCAAACCCAACTTCACCGGCCGTAAAAAATGAACGCAGCCACAAACAAGCGGTCACTGCGCGTTGGATTGGCCGGCCTTGGAGCTGTCGGTCTCGAAGTCGCCAGGCGGCTGATTGCCGGCGTGCCCGGGCTGACGCTGTCCGCCGTCGCCGTACGCGATGCCGAAAAAGCCCGGCGGGCATTGCCCCAGATCGGAGGGGCTATCCCCGCCCGCAAGGCGACCGAGCTCGCTGACGACTGCGACATTGTTGTTGAATGCCTGCCACCTGCGTTGTTCCGCGACGTTGCAATCAGCGCCATCGATAAAGGGCGCATTTTTATGCCGCTGTCGGTGGCGCAATTGCTGCAAAACAACGATCTCGTGGAACGAGCCAAGCAAAGAGGCGCACGTATTCTGGCGCCGACCGGTGCGCTCCTCGGGCTTGACGCGGTGCGCGCGGCTGCCGAAGGCACGATCCACTCGGTCAAAATGGTGACGCGCAAGCCGCCTGCCGGGCTCGAGGGTGCGCCTTATCTGGTCGAGCACAATATATCTGTGACCGGTCTCAAGGCGCCGTTGAAGGTCTTCGACGGCAGTGCGCGCGAGAGCGCGCGCGGATTTCCCGCCAACGTCAACGTGGCGGCGGCGTTGAGCCTTGCCGGAATAGGGCCTGACCGCACCAAACTGGAAATCTGGGCGGACCCAGGCGTTACCCGAAACACCCATCGCATCGAGGTTGAATCCGACACCGCGCGCTTCTCCATGCAGATCGAAAACGTTCCATCGGATAATCCGCGGACCGGCAAGAACGTCGCGCTGTCGGTGGTCGCGGCCTTGCGCGGGCTCGTCGCCGAGCTGAAAATCGGCACATGATTACAACCCGCCTCACCCGCCGATTCAATATCCAGCATCCGATCCTTTGCGCGCCAATGGGTTTCATCACTGGGGGCAAACTCGCCGCCGCGGTAAGCTCGGCCGGCGGGCTCGGCATCCTCGGCGGCGGATACGCCGGCACCATGGGCAACGAGCCCGATCTCGAAGCGGAATACCGGGCCGCCGGCAACGTGCCGATCGGCATCGGTTTCATCACCTGGGCCGTCCAGAATGCGCCGCAGATGGTCGACTGGGCGATTTCACGCAAGCCCGTCTGCCTTTTTCTCTCATTCGGCAATCCGGTGCCGTTCGCACGCAAAGCGCAGGCAGCTGACATTCCGGTGATCTGCCAGACACAGACCATGCGTCACGTGCAGGAAGCACTCGATGCCGGGGCCATGGCGATTGTTGCCCAGGGCGCGGAAGCTGGCGGCCATGGAGGCCGCCGCGCCACGTTGCCGTTCGTGCCGGAGGTCAAAGATTTCCTCGCAAAACACGCCCCCGAAGTCCTGCTGATTGCGGCGGGCGGTGTTGCAGATGGCCGCGGCCTTGCCGCAAGCCTGATGCTTGGCGCGGACGGCGTTCTCGTCGGTACACGCTTCTGGGCCACCGAAGAGGCATTAACGTCACCCGCGATGGTCGCGCGCGCCTGCGCCGCGGATGGTGATCAGACCGTCCGTACCGCCGCCATCGATCATTTGCGCGGGGTGGCTTGGCCGGAGCAATTTTCCTTCCGGGTGATGAAGAACCGTATCACCGAGGAATGGGCGCACCGTGAAACGGAGACGCGCGACCGATTTGGCGCGCTAAAGCAGCACTATGCCGAGGCGCGTGCCCGCGGTGACCTCGATGTATTGCCGACTGTTGCCGGTGAGGCCATCGGACTCATTGGCGCCAGACTGCCTGCTTCAGAAATCGTTGCAACGATGGTTGCCGAAGCGGAAGCTGCCCTGAAATCCGGGGCGGCGCTCGTTGACTAAGAGCGAGGCTCAGGCGCGCAGGAAAATCCGTCGGCGATACAGAAAGCCGGCGAGCGCAACGGCCAGTGCAAGGCCAACCAGATGTGAAACGAAAATGCCGGCGCCGGGCGTGACCATTTGATCGAACCAGATCTTCACATCGCCGCCGACGAGACGCAGGGCAAATGGCTGGAAACCCACCACGCCGTTGATGAAGTAAAGCGCGATGGCGTTGGCGCCGATCCATACAAACATGGTAGCCCACGCCCGCCATTTCCAAACTTCAATCACTTGATAAAAGACGCCAAGCAAGATTGCGCTATAGCCGCCGGCGACAAGCGCGAACGATGATGTCCAGATCGCTTTGACGATGGGGAATTGCAGCCCCCAGAGGTGACCGGCCGCCACCATCACGATCCCGCAGCCGATCAGCCAAAGAGACCGTTGCGCTGCCGTCAGCCGTTCGTCCTTGAGCAGCAAACCGGCCAACACTCCGAGCAGGCACGTCCCGATCGCCGGCAATGTGCTCAATAGTCCTTCCGGATCGCGGGTCTTGTCCCACAGGCGCCCTGGCAGATATTGCGAATCGATCCAGTTGGCGAGATTGGCGTCAGGCAGAAAAGATCCGGCGCCGATTCCCGGGACCGGAACAAAGGTCATCAAGGCCCAATATCCGCCCAGCGACGCGATTAGCACAACGATCAGTCCGCGCCGGTCCAGATTCAAAAACAGGAGTGCTACGAAAAGGTAGCAGATTGCAATGCGCTGCAGCACGCCGACATACCGGATATCGCTCCAATGCTGCCCGACGCCGCCGTAATATATAAGTCCCAGGACATAGAGGATCAGCGCCCGGCGCAGTACCCGCAGATGCGCCTGTAGCTTTCCTTCGGTCTCGACCAGCGGCGGCAATGCCAGCACGATCGATACGCCGGTTACAAAAATGAACAGTGGCAAAATGAAATCGTAGAAGTGGAAGCCTTCCCATGCCACATGTTTCATTTGGGTATCGAGAAAATTGCCAATCGTGTTCAGCGGCGGACCTTTATCGCGCAGCATGCGATCGAGCGCCCAGACCGCGCCGTCGGCGCCCGTGATCCAGAAAATGCTGAAGCCGCGCAGCGCGTCGACCGACGTGACACGATCGGCGGCTTGCAGGGTAAGCGGAACTTCGGTGTAACGCATCCAGCCCCGGCCGAAAAAAATGATGACCAGACGAAAACAGTCCAGCAGAAAATAGGTTTCCGAAAAAGAGCGTGGTTTGGATTCGCGGCGCTATTGCGGCGAGGCCCCGAAACGAACCGGAAACAGAGAGCCGTTAGTGCGCTGCGGCCGCCGCAACGACGGGCGGCTCGCACCGGCCCATCGGGTCCTGGACACGGAAGTAGTTTCGTCCGACGAACGATTGATCATAGTGGTGCCAGGAAGTGCCGTGGTCGAGGGCCTGTATGCCGGCGAGGGTAACCGCAAACACCGAGCTTTCCATGTCGCGCTGTTGGGCGTCGAGGTTCAGCGGCAGCTTTGAACTGGCGTAGTCCACATAGTAAACCCGGCGCACGCAAGATGAATCCTTGACCGCTTCGAGCGCGGCTTTGGCGGTCATCAGATGATCGGTGTGATCGTTCGGATTGATGCGCGCATCGGTCTCTGCAACATTGACCTGGATCATCGCCGCCCGGCCACGTTCGTAGGCGACGATTGCCCGCAACGTCACCACCAGATCCGCCCAGCCGCGATAGATGGTCGACCCGTCGACCGCCTTAAGCACCTCGTTTTCGCCGCCGGACAGCCGTTTAAGGGACTCGAAGCCGGTCGCGAGGTAGCCCGCTCCGGACGCGTTGCCGTCGGGGAGGCGCAGGAAATATCCGACGGTATTGTGATAGCTGACGCGGTAGATCGGATGGCCGTTGAAGGCCATCGGCGCGGCGACGCGCTCACCGGGTGACCCGTCAGCGTCGGCCATGAAGCGGATCGCGGCCTCGGCGCCGTTTTCGCGCGCAAGATAGAACGGATGCTTGCGGCCGCCGAGACCGGCGCCAAGTCCGGCGTCGCCTGCGGTGAGATGCACGAATACGGTCTTGCTGGCGCCATTGATCACGTCCTGAAACGCGGACGGATTCATGAACAGCTGCCAGTCGTCTTCGTGGGCGGCGAAATAGAACGAGACCTTGTCCGGGCGTTTGTTCTCTTCCGGCATGGCTGGCGTGGCCGCCAGCAGAGCGGCAGAAAGGCAAGCGAGAGCTATCGGTCGCAATATCTGCATCCCCCAACCTACTTTGGGCCTGGATGGCCGGCACATAGGATAGGAAAGCGGCCGGTTCAATATAAGGGTAACGGGATAGGCAGCCACTGCCAAAGCGTCGCGACGGTAAACGCCGTTTGACAATCCATCGACGAGCTTTATCGTTTGTATACATATAATTAGCTCCCGACCGCCGGAACCCGCCATGAAGCCTGCGCCCTTCGTCCGCCATGTGCCGAAGACGCTCGACGAGGCGGTCAAGATTTTGGCCGAGGTGGCGCCACTGGACGGGCGCGTGCTGGCCGGCGGCCAGAGCCTCGTCCCGATTATGGCGTTCCGCCTCGCCAAGCCGGCGCATCTGGTCGACATCAACGAAGTTGCCGGACTCGACAAAGTCACGAGTGACGGCAAGACGCTTTCGATCGGTGCCTGCGTTCGCCACGCGGCGTTTCATAAATCCGTGGTCGACAATCCGCTCGGCCGGCTGCTCAGCGCGGTCGCTCGCCACATCGCGCACTATCCGATCCGCGTGCGCGGCACGCTTTGTGGCAGCCTCGCCCACGCCGACCCTTCTGCGGAATGGTGCCTGGTCGCAGCGACGCTTGATGCCACGTTGATCGCCAGAAGCACGCGCGGTGAACGGCTAATCCCTGCGAAGGACTTTTTCGCTGGGATCATGACGACGACGCTGGCCGAGGATGAATTGCTTGCGGAGGTCCGCCTTCCGCTGCTTTCGAGTGACACCAAATTCGGATTCAACGAGTTCAGCCGCCGCGTCGGTGATTTCGCGATGGCTGCCTCGCTCGTTACGTATCGGCTGCAGAACGGCAAGATCGTTGACGCCCGCATTGGCCTGGGCGGAGCTGAAGCTTCGCCTCGGCGAATTGCGAAAGCAGAAGCTGGCCTCAACGGCAAAACGCCCGGCGACGGCGCGTTCCGCGCTGCTGCCGAAGCCGCAGCCAAAGCGATCGATCCACTCGAGGATCATCAGACGAATGCCGACTACCGGCGCGACCTTGTGCGCGCTGTGGTGCGCCGCGCGCTGGAGCACAGCGCCTCATGAGCGGGCATGGCACCAGAGGTTTGGGAATGACCTGGGTCGGCCGCGCTATTCGCCGGCTGGAAGATCCGGCATTGATCACCGGACAGGGCCGCTTCACTGCCGATCTGCCCGCCGCTCATTGGGTGCGATTCGTGCGCAGCTCCGTTGCCGCGGGCAAGCTGACCAAGATCAGCGGTCCGAAAAACGCGACGTTGGTCACCGCCGCTGATCTGAAAGGCGTGAAAAAAATCACGCCTATGCTGCATAAATTCAACTACAAGCCGCTGGGCCAACCGGTTTTGGCCGACGACAAAGTGCGCTTCATTGGTGAACCTGTCGCCGCGGTCGTTGCCGCGAGCGAGGAAGAGGCCGAAGACATTGTAGATCAAGTTGAGCTCTCTATCGAAGAAACCACGGCGCTGACCGACGCACGTAGGGCGCTTGAAAAAGACGCACCGCAGGTACATGCGGAAGTGCCCGGTAATGTCATCCTTGAAGGCAAGGTCAAAACGCCGGATTTCGATCCGGCGTGGGCAAGCGCAAACAAGATCGTCAAGGTCGAAGCGCGCTCGCGCCGTCAGAATGCGACGCCAATGGAGGCTCGCGCGGCTCATGCTGCTTACGACGCCTCAACCGGGCGCATCACCCTCACCTGCACCACCCAGATGCCGCACCTCACGCGCACAGCAATTTGCGACGTGCTCGGCTTTCCTGAATCCGATCTGCGCGTGATCGCGCCGGATGTCGGCGGAGGATTTGGTCAGAAAATGTCGCTGGCCAGCGAATACGTCGTGCTGGTCTGGCTTTCGCGCAAGCTGAAAAGTTCGGTGTCGTGGACCGAAGACCGGCGCGAAAATCTGATCGCCAGTTTTCACTCGCGCGATCAATACATCACGCTCGAGGGCGCGTTCGACAAGAATGCAAAGTTGACGGCGCTGAAGGCAGAGATTGTTTCCAATGTGGGCGCCTATTCCTGCTATCCGACCACATGCGGCGTAGAACCGTTGATGGCGATGGCGGAACTGCCCGGCCCTTACGACGTGCAGCAGTACCAGTGTCATTCGCGCGGGGTCGTCACCAATACCTGCACCATGGCGCCCTATCGTGGCGTGTCACGCCCGATCATCACCTTCACGCTCGAGCGTTTGATGGATAAGGCCGCGCGCGCATTCGCGATCGATCCCGTCGATATCCGCCGGCGTAACCTGATCGACAAATTTCCCTACAAATCCGCGATGGGCCTCGAATACGACGACGCCACCTACAAAGAGACCCTCGAAATGGCGGTGAAGGCGATCGATATGCCCGCCTTCCGCAAGCGTCAGAGCGAAGCCCGTGCAAAAGGCCAGTATCTTGGCCTTGGATTTGCGACGTTTTCCGAACGAACCGGCTACGGCAGCCCTGCCTTTGCGGCGCGCGGCATGGAGATCACGCCCGGCTGGGAAACCGTTATCGTTTCGGTCGATCCGTCCGGCTTCGTCGAGGCGCGTATCGGCTCATCGCCGCATGGCCAGGGTCTGCGTACGACACTCGCGCAGATCATCGCCGACGAGATCGGCATTCCGCCGGAAATGATCAAGGTAATACACGGCGACACCGACCGCGCGCCTTATGGCTGGGGTACTTTCGCCAGCCGTTCGCTGGTGATTTCTGGCGGTGCCACATTGATCGCGGCCCGTAAGATCCGTGCCAAGCTAATAAAAATGGCGAGCGACCTGCTGGAAGCGGCGCCCGACGATATCGTACTCAGCGAGGGCTTTGCGAAAGTCACCGGTACCGACCGCGCGATACCGATCGCGCGGCTGGCGCGCGAGGCTTACACGCAAACACATCGTTTCAAGGGCGAGATCGAGCCGGGATTCACGGAAACTGGCCATTATGACCCGCCCGGTACTTTCTCGAACGCTTGTCATGTCGCCATTGTTGAGGTCGACATTGAAACGGGGCACGTCAAAGTCGAAAAATTCCTGGTGGCCGAGGATGCCGGCCGCATCATCAATCCGATGATTGCCGACGGTCAGGTGCATGGCGGTATCGCGCAGGGTATCGGCAACGCGCTGCTGGAAGAAATCATCTACGACGAGAACGGCGGCATTCTGACTGCAACGCTTGCCGACTATATGCCGCCGACGGCGCGCGAGATTCCGCCTATTGAGCTGCACCACATCGAGACGCCGAGCCCGAATTCGATCACCAAAGCCAAGGGTCTCGGTGAAGGCGGCACCATCGGCGCACCAGCGGCGGTGGTCAATGCGATCAATGATGCACTTTCGCCCTTAGGGGTTGAGATCAATGAGATGCCGGCAACGCCACAGCGCATTCGTGCCGCGCTCCGCGCGAGGGAAAAGGCGGCATGAGCGCGAAGAGCAACATCAGGCTCAACATCAATGGCCGCGACCATGCGATCACCGTCGAGGCGCGGCGTACCTTGGCGGACGCCATTCGCGAGGACTGCGGACAGACCGGCACCCACATCGGTTGCGAACATGGCGTTTGCGGCGCCTGCACCGTTATTGTCGATGGCATGCCGGTGCGCTCGTGCCTGATGTTCGCCGCGCAGGCGGCCGGCAAGCAAATTCGCACCGTCGAGGGTCTCGCCGATGGCGACAAGTTGCATCCTATGCAGCAGGCCTTCATGGATCATCACGGCCTGCAATGCGGGTTCTGCACGCCGGGCTTTCTGATGCTTGCCGTCGGCGTTCTGGAGCACAACCCCGACATCAGCGACGACGATTTGCTCGATGTGTTGTCGTCTAACCTGTGCCGCTGCACCGGCTACCAGAACATCATCAAGGCCGTAAAAGCCGCGGCAAAAGAAATGCGAAAAGGATGAGCGGCTGCGCTAATGTCGGCTAAACAAAAATTTATCGGCCGTTCCGTCCCGCGCCTGGAAGACCGTACCCTGCTGCTCGGTCAGGGCCGTTTTGCGGCCGACATTTCCTTTCCCCATCAATGGGTGATGCGCGTCGTGCGTTCGCCGAGCGCGCACGGAAAAATAAAATCGATCGAGGTATCAGCGGCGCTAAAGTTGCCGGGCGTGCATGCCGTATGGACGCATGCCGATGTCCCACACGTTCCGGCCATTCCGTTCCGCCTCACCGGGCTCAAAACGCTCGAGCCATATCAGCAGCCGGTGCTGGCCAAAGGGGTCGTACGCTATGTCGGCGAGCCTATGGCGGTGATTTTCGCCGACAACACGTACCTGGCGGAAGATGCGGCCGATCTGATCGACGCTTCGATTGAGCCCCTGCAAGCAACCATGCTGGCAACCGGCCAGCCGGGCTCCTTTGCACCGAATTTGTCGACGGAACCGGGCGTTCTGCAAAAAGCCTATGGCGATATGGATGCGGCCTTCGGCAACGCCCATGCCATTATATCGCTTGAACTTTCCGTTGGCCGCCATTCCGGCGTCCCCCTAGAAACGCGCGGCGCCATCGCGCGCTATGACGAGGCGCGCGACGTCCTCGAATTGCACGGCGCCGCCAAGGTGCCACACTGGAATCGCGACACCATCGCGCAGATGGTGGGACGGAAAAAAGAATCCGTTCAGCTCTATGAAGGGCATGTCGGCGGCGGTTTCGGCATCCGCGGCGAAATTTACCCGGAAGATGTTCTGGTGTGCGTCGCCGCGCTGAAATTCCGCCGGGCGATCAAATGGATTGAAGACCGGCGTGAGCACCTGATCGCCGCCAATCATTCGCGGGAACAGCATCATCACGTGCGTGCAGCTGTCGACGCGCAAGGACGCATCCTTGCAATTGAAGACGAGTTCTTTCACGACAACGGCGCCTATATGCGTACGCACGCTGCAACCGTTCCCGATCTTGCGGCGGCGATGTTGCCCGGGCCCTATCGCGTGCCGGCCTATCGCGCTATCGGCCACATCCGTCTGACCAACAAGACGCCCTGCGGCACCTACAGAGCACCCGGCCGTTATGAATCCACTTTCGTGCGCGAGCGCCTGATGGACGCAATCGCGGCAAAAGTGGGCGTCGACGTGGTCGAAATTCGCCGGCGCAATCTCATCAAGAAGAGTGCGATGCCGTATACGCTCGGTTTGGACACACTCGGCACGCAGATTGTTTATGACTCCGGCGATTACGCCCTGCTGCTCGACAAAGCGCTAAAGGCCGCGCGCTGGGACGAGCTCCAGGATCGACTGTGTAAACGGCGCAGGAACGGCGAGAAGGTTGGCGCCGGCGTCGCAATATTCGTTGAAAAAAGCGGACTTGGGCCATTCGATACCGTGCGCGTCGAAGTGAAAGGTGACGGCATGGTCGAAGCGATCACCGGCGTCGCTTCGATCGGTCAGGGCGTGGAAACCGTTATCGCACAGATTTGCGCTGATACGCTGGGCGTCGATTACACGAATATCCGCGTCATCCATGGACAGACGGACAGAATTGCCCGCGGCATGGGGGCGTTCGCGTCGCGTGTCACCGTCATGTGCGGGGAAGCGACCCGGCTTGCTGCGGCGAAACTTCGCGACAAGGCGCTTAACGCCGCCGCCGAACTGATGCAGACAAATGCCGCCGCGCTCGACATCGTAAATGGCGAAATCGTTCGCGTTGATGCGCGAGGACCATCAATGCCACTGGCCGAGCTTGCGCGCACCCTGCCCGGCGGGCTGAGCGCCGAGGATACCTTCGAATCGAAACACATGGTCTATCCGTATGGCGTGCATGTGGCCGCAGTGCGCGTCGATGCCGATACCGGGAATGTCACAATCGAGCGCTATGCGATCGCCTATGACATCGGCAAGGCGGTCAATCCGAAGCTGGTCGAAGGCCAGATTGCCGGCGGGCTGGCCCAAGGAGTGGGCGGTGCGCTGTTCGAGGAGTTCCAATATGACGACGCCGGTGAGCCGCTTTCGGTGACTTTCGCCGATTATCTGATGCCGACAGCGCGTGAAGTGCCGGAAATTTCTGTCCTCGTCTCGGAGGACGCGCCGAGCCCACTCAATTCGCTCGGTTTGAAGGGTGCCGGCGAAGGCGGCGCAAATCCGGTGGGCGCGGCACTTGCTTCGGCGATCGATGACGCGCTGCAGCGCCCCGGAGCGATCATCCAGCTTCCGGTTACGCCGCAGCGGCTGAAGGCGCTCTTATAAGCTATCTATCCTTCCCCCCGAGCCCTCGACTACAATTCCCCTGGTCCGTCGAGGCCACGAGAACCAGAAAATAAATATTGGGGAGAAACAATGAGGATCATCAGCAAGTGGGCACTGGCCGTTGCTGCCGGTATCTTGGCCGTTTCGTTCAACGCGAACGCCCAGGAGAAGCACTACCGTTTCGCCCATGACCAGCAGCTCAACTCGGGTTACAGCGTGGCCTATGACATCTTTTCAGCCAAGCTCAAGCAGTTGAGCGGTGGCAAGATGCTGGTCGACCAATATCCTGGCGCCCAGCTCGGACAGGAACCGCAGCTTCTTCAACTGGTAAAATCCGGCGACCTCGATTTCGCAATCGTGTCATCGGCGAACACCGCGACGATCTCGCCGCAGGCAGGCGTTATGTCGCTGCATTTCCTGTTCCGCGATGAAAACCACATGGTCAAGGCGCTCAGCGACCCGAAAGTGTTTGAAGCGATCCGCGACATGATCGACCAGACCGTGCAAGGCATTCACGTGATTGGGCTCGGCACGCAGGGCCTGCGCAACATGTACAGCAAGAAAGAGATCCACAAGATCGAGGACATCAAGGGCCTGAAGATCCGCGTGCAAGCCACCGCAACCGAGGATGCTACCTTCAACGCGTATGGCGCGCAGACGGTGCACATGCCGTTCGGCAGCGTCTATACGTCCTTGCAAACCGGCGTAGTCGACGTGGGCGAGAATTCGGTCAACGTCTATCTCATCAACAAGCACTACGAGCCGGCCCCCGTGCTCTCGATGACCCAGCACGAAGCGAACAACGCTATCCTCTGGATCAGCGACAAGCTGTGGCAGAGCCTGGGCGACGAGCAAAAAAAATGGGTGCTCGAAGCGGGACGCGATGTGACCACGCAGGAGCCAAAAAAAGCCTTCGAGCTCGAAGACGCCGCGGCGGCCAAGCTCAAGGCGATCGGCATCAAGATCGTGACCGACGTCGACAAGTCCGGCTTCAAAAAAATCTCCGACCCGATGCTCGACAAGCTCGCCAAGGAGCTTGGTCCCCACGCCGACAAGATCAAGACCCTGATCAAATCAGTCCAGTAACGAGCGCTTCTGAGGGGACAACGGAGAGGCCGGCAATGCCGGCCTCTCCAATTCGCGGACAGGGTGATGAGTATCGCGAGCAAACTGGTATTGCAGCGCCAGCGCCATCTGAAATGGAAGGCGCTCGACGGGCTGGAGATGGTCTTGATGATCATCTGCGGCATGCTGCTGTTCGGATTCTCGATGTCTGTATGCGCGGATATCACCACACGTGTTCTTGGGAGCCCATGGCTTTGGCTCCAGGAAGTCACATCAACCCTGTTTATCTATGGCATTTTCATCGGGGCGGCGGTCGCGACCCGGCGCAACGATCATTTGTATCTGACGGCATTTGCAGAATCGATGCACGGCGCGCCACGGCTTGTCGCCGAGCTGCTGATCCGGTTGATCGTGCTCGCCGTGGCGCTCTGCCTTGTCTACTACGGGTACCTCAATTTCCTGCGCGGCTTTGGCAGTTTCCGCCTGCCGTCAAATACGCCGATCGCCTCGCTTTATGCGGCGATCCCCCTGTCCGGTGCGCTGATCACGCTGTTCACCATCGAGCAAATCGTCAACGGCTGGCGTAATGGCTTCGATCATCCGGAGCCGCTGGAGCCGGAACTATCAGCGGCGTTCGGTGCATCCCGGCCCGAGGAACCACAATGACTGCGCCGGTCATCCTCGCGCTCATGTCGGTCTGCTTTCTGGCATTCGGCTATCTCGGCGTGCCGGTGCCGTTCGCCCTGCTTGGCGGCGTCTTTGTTGGCTCGTTGCTTGCCGACGTTTCGCTTCCAGCCATCATCCAGAAGGTCTTCGACGGCGTCGACAATGAGGCGCTGCTGGCGATCCCGTTTTTCCTGCTCGTCGGCGAGCTGATGAGCTCTGCCAATGTGGTCGTGCGCATTGCAAACCTGTCGATGGCCCTGGTCGGGCACATCCGCGGCGGCCTTTCGCAAGTCGTGACCGTTTTCAGTATGTTTTTCTCGGAGATGTCCGGCTCCACCACTGCCGACGTTGCAGTCATGAGCCGCGCGCTCGGCGGCCCGATGAAGAAAGAAGGCTACGAAGGTCCGTTCATCGCGGCGATCATTGCCGCAGCATCGACCATTGCAGCGTTGGTGCCGCCGAGCATCACCGCCGTCGTGTATGGCGCAACCGGCAACGTCTCCATAGCCGGCCTATTCATGGCCGGCTTCGTGCCCGGCCTGATGATCGGCTTCGGCTTGATGATCTATTGCTACTTCTTCGGTCCACTTGGCTTCAGGCGGCAGCGTGCTTCACTCGGCATGATTGCTCTGGCGACACGTGACGCGGCGCTGCCGTTGATGATTCCAGTCATCCTGCTTGGGGGCATTCTGACTGGCTGGTTCACGCCAACCGAAGCCGGCGTCGTCGCCGCGCTGTGGATCATTGTCGTCATCATTCCCGCGCTCAATCCCAAACACATCTGGAATCTGCCTTACGACTTCTGCCTTGCCGGGCTCATTTTCTCGCTGCCGTTGATCACGATCGGCGCTGCCAATGCTTTCGGATATCTGCTCGCCTATCTGCGCGGCGCCATTGTCATCTCGGAGTGGATTATTGCCATTGCCGGCAACGATCCGCATCTCATCATGCTGCTGATGGTCTTGCTGTTTACCATCGTCGGCGACTTCATCGAACCGGTGCCGACCATCATCATCTTCATGCCGCTGGTGAACGCGCTCACCAACGCCGGTCACATCAATCCAGTGCACATGGGCGTTGTGCTTATCGCGACGCTCGCGTTTGGACTGATTACCCCGCCCTATGGGTTAGTGCTGCTGATGGCGTCAAAATTCGTCGGCGTGCGATTTTCGCAGGCCTTGCGGGCGGCCTTGCCGATCTATGTCGTCTTTTTCGCGACCATTGCATTTTGCATTTATTTCCCCGATGTCGTGCTCTGGATACCCAAACACGTAGTGCCGGCTTCAGTCGGCTGTTTCAAAAATCCCAACGGACCCGGCCTCATCTGCCAGTAGACCACCATCATGCCAGCCATCGACAGCAACGTTAAACCGAAACTCAAGGCGCCCACCGGCACCTGCGACACGCATATGCATATTTACGACGCCAAGTATCCCAAGGCGCCGACGGCGAAGATTGATGCGCCACCGGCGCCGGTCTCGGCCTACCGAAGAATGTGCGCCCGGCTCGGCATCGAGCGCACGGTAGTGGTGCAGCCCTCAACTTACGGCAAGGACAATCGTTGTACGCTCGAAGCGGTCGCCGAAATGGGCGCGAACGCGCGCTGCATTGTTGTTGTCGACCAGGAGGTCGCCGATGCGGAGCTTGATCGCCTGACCAAGCTTGGTGCGCGCGGCATTCGCTTCTTCATGCTGGCGGGTGGTCCGCTCCCATGGGAGATTCTCGAAACCATGTCGGCGCGCGTGGCGCCGTTCGGCTGGCATGTGCAGCTTCAGCTCGATGGGCGCGACCTGCCGCAATACGAGGCCAGACTAAAACGTCTGCCAAGCACTCTGGTTGTCGATCACGTCGGCAAATTTCTCGAACCGATCCCGCTCGATCATCCGAGCTTCCGTACGCTGCAGGGGCTGATCGACGGCGGGCGCACCTGGGTCAAACTGTCGGCGCCTTACGAAGTATCCAAGGTCGGACCGCCAAACTATGACGACGTCGGCAAACTGGCCAAGGCGCTGGCCAAAGCCGCACCGGAACGGATGTTGTGGGCAACCAATTGGCCGCATCCGACGCCCGGCGTGCGCGTTCCCGATGACGCCTGGATGCTCGACATGCTGCTCGACTGGATTCCAGACGAGAGCGCGCGCAAGAAGGCGCTGGTCGACAACCCAGCCAAGCTCTACGGCTTTTGACGGCTCACGGCAGGAAGTGCGGCCGATGCCCCTTTGCGGTGGATTCCACACGGCCGGCGAACGGCAGCCCCACATGCCCAGGAAACACGAGGGCCCCGCTTGAAGCGCAATAATCGAGCACTTTTCGCCTGCTGACGCGGGCCTGGGCTGCATCGGAATTCTTCGGGAAATTCCAGTCCGGATAATAGACCTGTAGCAGGTGGTGCCAGACATCGCCGATAAAAGCGGCGCGCTGGCCTTTGCTTTCCAGCTTGAAAAACACGTGGCCCGGAGAATGGCCGGGCGCAGAATCGATCTCGATAAACTCGTTCAGCTGATGCCTGCCGCCACTGACGAGATCGGCCTTGCCATATTCGAGGGTAGGCACGACGCATTCGCGGAAAGTGCCCAATTCGGCCGGCCCTTCCTTCGGATCGGCGTCGACCTTGGCGAAGTAGTCGACGTCTGGCTTGGAAAATACGTAGCGGGCATTGGGAAATGTCGGCACCCATTTGCCGTCCTTTTGCCGCGTGTTCCAGCCGACGTGATCATGGTGCAGGTGCGTGCACATCACGAGATCGATTTCCTCCGGCCGCGCGCCGGCCACTGCAAGACGCTCGAGATAGGGCTCGTTGAGCATGTGCCAGAACGGCCGTCCGGGCTTGACCTTGTTGTTGCCGCAGCAGGAGTCGATCAGGATTTTCTTGCCGCCGACCTGCAGCAGCCAGCTGTGCACGGCCAGCCTGATTTTGCCGGTGGTGGCCTCATAGTGATGCGGCGCCAGCCAGGACTTGTGTTCGGCCATGTGCGCGTCGGTAAATTCCGGGAAGATATCGAGCAGCGGATAGCTGGGAAGATTGGTTTCCTCGACGCGCGTGATGGTGGCATCGCCTACGCTGAACACCGGCATTTCCCCTCGTGTCAGCCCAACTTACGCAACAGCTTTGCTATCACCCGCTGCTCTTCCCCGGTCAGCGGCATCAGCGTTGCGGCGGTAATTTCAGCAGCAATCCGAATCGCTGCCTCAGTCACTTCCCGGCCACGCTCCGTCAGCGCAACGGCGCGACGCCGGCGATCTTTCGGATCATTCAGGGCGGTGAGAAAGCCACGCACGTGCAAACGATCAACGACGCCCTTGATGGTCGCCGCATCAAGATAAATCAATCTCCCAAGATAGTTTTGCGAACACGGGCCGACTTCATGGAGCTTTGCGAGCGCCGCGAACTGGGTTTGTGTCAGACCTTCCAGCATCAGCGATGTGAAGATCGACGTGTGACGCTGCATGGCGACGCGCATAAGAAAGCCGACCTGATCGTCGAGCACGTAACGACCCTGCTCGGATCGATCCTGCCCCGCCACGATTTTCAGTTTTTCCTGCTGCAGTGTTCTCATGTTTACATTCCGTCGGCTGTCGCTGGGATGTCACAGACAAACAGTCGGTCCGCCATCCTATACCGTCAGGTAAGTTCTCTGCACATCCGGGTTGGTGTCAAGCTGCGCCACCGAACCCTGCCAGTGAATCTGTCCCTTTTCCAGTACGTAGACGCGATCCGCCACCATTCGCGTGAAATATATATTCTGCTCGGACAGCAGGATCGACAATCCCTGTTTCTTCAATGCGAGGATCGTATGAGCCATCTGCTCGACAATGAGCGGCGCCACGCCTTCCGAAGGTTCATCGAGCAGCACCAGCAGCGGATTGCCCATCAATGTGCGCGCAACGGTCAACATCTGCTGCTCCCCACCGCTCATACGGCCGCCGAGCCGGCCCGGCATCTCGGCGAGATTGGGAAACAGCGCAAACAGCTGCTGCGGCGTCCATGAAGGCGCAGGGTTTCCGTCGGCAAATCGGCGCGGCGGTTGGCGTCCGACGTCGAGATTTTCCATCACGGTCAGGTCCACGAAGATACGTCGGTCTTCCGGGGTAAATCCGAGACCGCGCCGCGCTATCTCGAACGGCCTGCGGCTGGAAATATCTTCACCATTGAAACGCACGGTTCCCGCGCGCGTAGCCACAAGTCCCATGATTGTTTTCATCGTTGTGGATTTGCCGGCGCCGTTGCGGCCCATAAGCGCCACCACTTCGCCGCGGCCGACCTCGAAACTCACATCGTACAAAATTCGCGCGGCGCCATACCAGGCACTCAGGTGCTCGACCGTAAGCATGGGTTCGCTCATGGCGCGACACCCGCGGCGACCTTGCCGCTGCCGAAATAAACCTCCCGCACTTGCGGATGCTCGCGGATTGTCGCGGCATCACCATCCGCGATCAACCTCCCCCGGGCGAGCACGATAATGCGATCGGCAAACGCGAACACGACATCCATCGAGTGCTCGGTAAAGAGCACCGAAGTCTTGCGTTCCACGACCAGGTGCTTGACCAGCGCAATCAGGTCGTTGCGCTCGCGCGGCGCCATCCCGGCGGTTGGTTCGTCCATCAATAGCAAGCGTGGATCGTTGGCGAGCGCAATCGCAAGCTCGACGCGCTTGACGTCGCCATAGGCGAGTTCGCGGCTGGGACGATCGGCGGCATCACGCATACCGACTTGCGCCAGCAAATCGAGCGCGCGAGCGCGATGCATTCCGGCGGCCGCGTTCCATAAGCGATAGGTCTCGTGGCCGTGGGATATCAACGCCATCTGGACGTTCTCGGCCACCGTCATGGACCCGAAAGTGGCGGCGACCTGGAACGTGCGGCCGACCCCGAGCCGCCACACCTCGCGCGGTTTGAGCCCGGAAATATTGTGGTTTTCGAACAGGATTTCGCCGGCGTCCGGCAGGAGCTGGCCGTTGATCATATTGAAGCAGGTCGACTTGCCGGCGCCATTCGGGCCGATCATGGCGAGGAACTCGCCCTGCGCAATTTCAAAACTGACATCGTTGACCGCGCGCACGCCGCCAAACGACTTGGACAGGGAGTGAACGGCGAGCACACTCATGACTTCGCCGCCGGTCTACGCGAGAAAGTCGAGAAGGCGCCGACGATGCCCTGCGGAAACGCCAGCACCAGCACCAGAATGATAATGCCAAGCAGCGCACGCCAATATTCGGTCTGACGCATCACCGTATCCTGCAGCGTGGCAAACATCGACGCGCCGACAATCGGGCCGGTGAGCGTCTGGATGCCGCCGAGCAGCACCATCACCAGCCCGTCGATCGAGCGGCTGACGTGAATCGTCTCCGGCGAAATCGAACCTTTGGCAAAGGCAAACAACCCGCCCGCGACGCCGCACACGCAGCCAGCAATGGCAAAGCCGAGCCAGTGCACGCGTTTCACGTCAATGCCGATGGCTTCCGCCCGCAGTGGCGAGTCGCGGCCAGCGCGCATGGCATACCCAAAAGGCGCGAATAGAAAACGCCGCAGCAATAACACCGCAATTGTTGCAAGCGTGAGCGCCAGCAGGAAATAGATCGAGGATTTGTCGAATGGCGGCGGCGGCCAAACGCCGATCACGCCGTTAGAGCCTCCGGTCAGCGCTTCCCATTGGAAGACCAGAGCCCACACAATCTGCGCGAAGGCAAGCGTCAGCATCGCGAGATAGACGCCGGCGAGCCGCACCGCGAACCAGCCAAACAACAGCGCCCCACCAAGCGCGACCAGCGGTGCGGCGGCGAGCGCAAGCCCCATCGGAACGGCAAGCCATTTCACAAGCAATGCCGCACCATAGGCACCGAGACCGAAATAAGCGGCGTGGCCGAACGAGTGCATTCCGCCCGGTCCCATGATGAAATGCAGCGAAGTGGCAAAAATCACCGCAATCAGGACATCGACGCCGAGGATGAGCAGGTAGGGTGAACTTGGCGCCAGCAACGGCAGACAAAAAAGCAATACTAAGACCACCGCGCCGAGTGCCTTGAGCGCTGTTGAAGCAGGACGAATTGGATCCTCGGGCTCGGCAATCGAGCGCACCTGCGCTTGCGGCCGTCCGAGCAAACCATAGGGGCGTGCGATCAGCACCACGGCCATCACAAGAAATTCGGCGACGAGCGTAAACTTCGAGAAGTTCACCGTAGCAAAGCCGAAATCAACAACGCCGATACCGATGCAAGTGGCTTTCACTTCGGCGATGATGACCGCGGCGATATAGGCGCCGGTGATCGAGCCCATGCCGCCGACCACCACAACTACGAAGGCGTCGCCGATCGCGACCAAGTCAGTCGAAAGATTGGCCGGCTCACGCGCGACCTGAAGCGCACCACCGAAACCGGCAAGCGCGGCTCCGAGCGCGAACACCGATGTGAAAAGGACGGCCTGATTTACGCCAAGCGCGGCAACCATCTCTCGATCCTGCGTGGCGGCCCGCACCAGCCGGCCGAAACGCGTGCGCGCCAAAGCAAAATGCAGTACCAGCAACACCAGTGGACCGATAACAATGAGGAACAAGTCGTAGCTGGGCAGCTGACGTCCGAGCACCTCGATCGAACCGCGCAGCCCAGGGGCGCGCGGCCCTAACAAGTCCTCAGGCCCCCACAGCCAGAGCACGGCGTCGTTGATCACCAGCACCAACGCGAATGTCGCCAACAACTGGAAAAGTTCAGGCGCGCGGTAGATGCGCCGCAACAACGCGATTTCGATCAACATACCGATCGCGCCGACAATCAGAACCGTGGCAATGATCCCGCCCCAGAAACCGATTACTCCCCCGATGTGTGTCGCGAATGAATAGGCAATGTAGGTGCCCAGCATATAGAGAGAGCCATGGGCAATATTGATGATGCGGGAGACGCCGAAGATCAGAGAAAGCCCGACCGCGACAAAGAAAAGGCCGGAAGCGGTCGACAGCCCGTTGAGCGCCTGAAAAAGAAATGCGCTTAAAGTCATTTCACCTCTCCCCGCTTACGGGGAGAGGTGAAATTGGCCTGATCCTGTGGCGCGATCAATTCGTTTCTGTCGGCCGCAGCTTCTTGACCTCGGCATCGCCCGGAAGAACCGATGCACCATCGACATATTTGAAATCGACCATAGTGCCTTTGCCGTTTTCCAGCGCGATCTTGCCGACATAGCATCCCATCGTGGCCTGATGATCGCTGGCCCGATAGATGAACGGACCGAAGGGGCTGTCTACTTTCAGGTCCTTGAAGGCTTCAACCAGCTTTTCTGTGTCGGTGGATTTGGCCTTGGCAATGCCGGCAGCAAGCGACTTAATGGTCACGTAGCCGACCACCGAGCCCAGCCGCGGATAGTCGTTGTATTTCTTTTTGTAAGCGTCGACGAAAGCCAGGTGCTCCTTGGTATTGATCTTGTCCCAGGGATAACCAGTTGCAATCCAGCCGACCGGCGCTTCGTCCTTGAGTGGATCGAGATATTCCGGATCGCCCGAAAGCAGGCTTACTACCGTGCGGTTCTTGAATACACCGCGCGTATTGCCTTCGCGCACGAACTTGGCGAGGTCAGCGCCAAACAGCACGTTGAAAATTGCATCGGGCTTGGCGTCGTCGATCGCCTGCGCCACCGCTCCCGCGTCGACTTTGCCGAGCGGCGTTGCCTGTTCTGTGACGAATTCAACGTCGGGTTGCGCTTTTTTAATAAGTGTCTTGAAGTTCTCGGCCGCCGATTGCCCGTATTCGAAATTCGGATAAATCAGCGCCCACTTCTTCTTTTTCGCCGCGGTCGCGGCGGGCATCAGCATGGCGACCTGCATATAGGTCGAAGCGCGCAGGCGATAGGTATATTTGTTGCCGTTCTGCCAGGTGACCTTGTCGGTCAAAGGCTCGGCGGCGAGAAAAAACACTTTCTTCTGGCCTGCAAAATTTGTGACCGCCAGGCCGACATTGGAGAGGAACGTGCCGGCAATCACCGAGACGCCTTCGCGCGTGACAAGTTCCTCCGCAACACGCACAGCCTCGCCGGGATTGGCGCCGTCGTCACGCGAGATGACTTCCAGTTTCTTGCCGAGCACGCCGCCCTTGGCGTTGATCTCCTCAACCGCCATCTCCCAGCCCTTCTTGTAGGGATCAAGAAAAGCGGTCTGTGCCTTGTAGCTGTTGAGTTCGCCGATCTTGATGGTTTGCTGCGCCCAAGCCTGAACGGACAAACCGACGGCAAGACTGCCGGCGAGCGCAAGCTTGAATATGTGATGTGCGGGTCTCATGACTGAAACTCCCTGCGTGCGGGCGCTCGCATTGCTGGGTGTGCGAGCTTGTTTGTATGCAAATAGTCCGACCGTAACCCCGATATTGTCAAGCGAGGCGTATACCTAGTGCTTGCCGTCATGAAAGCAAGTGGAGTTAACCACCCGGCTTGTCGCGGAACCGGTCCATCAACGGCTTGTCCTGCCCACCGTCGATCTCGATCATGGTGCCGTTGACCATTTCCATCAGCGGCGAGGCCAGCACAGTTACGAGGTTTGCCACTTCCTCGACTTCGGCGATGCGGCCCATGGGAATCGACGCCGGCGCGAGCTTGTCCGCCTGCTCGTAGGAAATTTTCATGTCGCGCGACATCGCCTTGACCAGCCCGGCCCAGCGTTCGGTGCGCACCGGCCCGGGATTGACCGCGACAAAGCTGATGTTGTTCTTGCCGTACTGTCCGGCAAGTGAAAGCGTGAGATTCTGTCCGGCGGCGTTGGCCGCACCCGGGCAAATTTCCCAATAGGACGGCTTTACGCCGTCATTGCCGATCAGATTGACCACGCGCCCGCCGCCCTGCTTGACCATGATGGGAAGCACGTAGCGCAGGCAACGAACGTAGCCCATGAACTTGAGCTGAAGACCCTTTTCCCAATCGTCTTCGCTTAAGTGTTCGATCACGCCGCCGGCTGCTGAGCCGGCATTGTTGACCATGATGTCGATGCGCCCAAGCGCCTTGGCGCCCTTCTCGATGAAATTCCTTGCGTCGGCATCCTTGCGCAGGTCTGCGGGGATAGCGACGATTTTGCGTCCGGTTTCCTTGGCGATTTCGTTTGCCGTGGCTTCCAGCGGCTCCTTGCGGCGGGCGCAGATCGCCACATCGACGCCCTCCCTGGCGAACGCGCGCGCGATGCCTTTTCCGATGCCTTCGCTGCCGCCGGTAATTAGCGCGGTTTTGCCCTTGAGCTTGAGGTCCATCGTTTCCTCCGGAATCGCTACTTCGGTGGTTTATGCGCAAGCCAGCGGCCCGCTTCGGACGACGCGAACAGATCCGCCAATGCCGCGTTGAAGGCGGAAGGCTCTTCGATGGGAACGTTGTGGCCGGAACGAGGGATCACCAACAATCCGGCGGTCGGCACCGTGCGCTTGAGAAACACGCTGCCATCGATACAAGGCTCATCTTCGTCGCCGACAATAATCAGAAGCGGCACGGAAAACTTTTTCAGCGCTGCCTCCATCTCCCACAGCGTCGGCCGCTTGAGTTGAAGATTGAGCATGGTGTGTGCGTGGCCTTCAGCGGAATGGTCGGCAAGCATGCGCGCGAATTCGGCGTAACCGCGCGGATCCTTGTTTTTCTGGGGTTGACGCATCGGCGCGTCGGCATATTTCGCTGCCGCCGCCGCGATGCCTTCGTTGGCAAACATCTTACCGACTTCGGCGGCGAGTGCCTTCATTTCCTCACGCTTCTTAGCGTCCGGACTCGAGCCCCAGCCGCAACCGGCAGCGACAATCGAAAGGCAACGCGCCGGGGCATGAATTCCCACATGCAGCGCGGTATAGGCGCCCATGGAATGGCCGACGATGTGTGCCTTGTCGATTTTCAGCGAGTCCATCACCGCCAGCACGTCGTCACGCGCGATGTCCTGGCTGTAGCGTTCGGCATCGGCCGGTACGTCCGACGGCGGATAACCGCGCTGGCTGTAGGTGATGCAGCGATGCGCGCGGGAGAAGTGCCGCATCTGCATCTCCCAGCTGCGGTAATCGCCGGCATACTCGTGCACGAAGATTACCGGCGTGCCGCTGCCGGCCTCTTCGTAGTACAGCCGGACACCGTCCCGCGCAGTGATGTGCGGCATCACGCCCTCCGGTTACGCAAAGCAATTATTTGCACGCAAATGAAAGCAGAGTAAAGTCGCGCTCGCCTTCAAGCTACGTGGCGCGCAAGATCACCACTTGAAGGGACCACCAGGGGGAATTTTCCATGATGAAGTTGGCTCATCGCGGCCTCATTGCGTTCGCCGCGGCATTCGTATTCGCAATCGTTGGTCTCATCGCACAGCCCGCGCGAGCGCAGCAAAAGCCGGTCATCAAGGTATCAAGCCTGACGTTGCCGGTGTTCAACCCACTGGTGTGGAACATCATGAAAGCGCGCGGCTTCGACACCAAAAATGGCTTCGAGCTCGATGCGAAGGCCTATCCATCGATTTCGGCATTCTACGCCGCCTTCGCCACCGGCGAGACCGACGTTTTGATCGGCGGTCCGACAATTTTGCAGAAACTCTACTACGAGGGCGTTCCCGTCCGCATCATTGGTACCGGCTTTACGCTCGCCGACCTGGTCATTTTCACCAAGAACGACGCGATCAAATCGCTGGTCGACCTGAAGGGCAAACAGCTCGCGGTCGATATGGGCGGCTCGCAATTCCAGGTCACCAAAATGTACACCGCAGCCAAGGGCATGGATCTCGGCAAGGACATCATCGTCGTCAATGCCAATTTTGCCGTTGCGCGCGCGCAGCTCGAGGCTGACCGTGTCGATGCCGCATTGGTCATCGAGCCGCTGGCCAGCATCATTCTCAAGCAGAACCCCGACTGGAAAGTGATTTTCAACGGCGCGCAAGGCTGGAAGGAAATCACCGGTCGGGACGGCTGGGAAATCGTGACGGCTATGCGCGCTGACGCCATTGCTAAGAATCCGAACGCGCCAAAGATGCTGATCGCGGCGCTGCAGGACGTTGCAAATTTCATGCAGGCGGATACCGCCGAAGCCGACAAGATCGCCAACGAGACGCTCAAGCTTCCGCCCGGCATTCTGACGGCGGCTCTTGCGAGCAAGCGCCTGCAGATGATCATCAAGCCCGCCTGGGAGCCGGATACGCGCAAGTCGATAACGGATATGATGGAACGCGCGGTAAAAGCCGGCTTTTACGAGAAAATGCCGGACGAAAAGATCATCTATGCCCCGTAAGCGCGTCAGCGCGTCCGTAACATGACCGAGGAGTATCGTGAGTCTGTTCCGGCACTGACGTTTCCACGGCAGACCCTCGTTTCACTTCTTGTTTTCGCCGCTATTTGGGAAACGCTGTCGCACCTGGCGCCCTATCTGGGCATTCCTGCATTCGCCATCCCTAGTTTTGCCCGGATCGCCAAAAGCATCGTCACTATCACGCCGATCGATATCGTCGTAACGCTGGCGCGCGTGATCGCGGCGCTTATCGTTTCATTCGTGCTCGGGCTTGCTCTGGCAATGGCTATGTACCGCTCGGAGGCACTCGAAAAATACCTGTATCCGATGGTCCGCCTGCTGATGGCCGTGCCGGTCGTGTCATGGATCCTGTTCGCCGTGCTGTGGTTTCCAGGCGTCGAATTCCGCATCGGATTCGTGCTGGTCGTGGTCTGTGGACCGGTCTTTCTGGTTGATACGCTCGACGCAATGCGCGGCGTGCCGCGCGAGCTGCGTCACATGATCCGGTCGTTCCGTCCGACAACGTGGCAATATTTTTTTAAGCTCGTGCTGCCGGCAATCGTCCCGACTGTATTCACCAGCTGGAAGATCAATATCAGCCTGGCAATTCGTGTCGTCACCATCGCCGAACTGGTTGGCGCGGTGACCGGCATCGGACATCAACTGTCCGTCGCCCAGGAATTGTTCTCCGTCGCTGACGTGTTTGCGTGGACACTGGTGCTGGTCGCCCTGCTGTTTCTGCTTGAGGCGATGGTCGCCCGCGTTGAAGCGCGCGTCTTGCGGTGGCGCGCATGAGCGGTCCCCCTCCCATTGAAGTGCGCGGTTTGCGCAAGGTGTTCCGACAGACGACCACCGGACAGTCGGTGATCGCCATCGACCGCCTCGACCTCACCATTTCGCCCCGCGAGGTGGTGGCAATCGTCGGCCAGACCGGCTGCGGCAAATCGACTTTCTTCGATCTGATGATCGGACTGGAAGCGCCGAGCGAGGGCTTTATCCATATCGGCGACAAAAGTCCTTATGCCGACTTTGACTATTTCCGTGGCAAGATTGCCACCGTGTTCCAGCAGGATCGGTTGTTGCCCTGGCGCTCGGCGCTCGACAATGCGCGCCTGCCGCTCGAGCTCATTGGCATGTCCGAGCATGAACAACGCGAACGCGCGCTCACCTGGCTTCGCCGGCTTGGTTTGGGTCAGTTCATCGACGCCTATCCACACGAGCTATCGGGTGGCATGCGTCAGCGCGTCGCCATCGCGCGCGCCTTTGCGGTGGAGCCCGATATCCTGCTGGCGGACGAGGCCTTTGGACATCTGGATGAGGTCACCGCAGCGGAATTGCGTGACACATTTCTCCAGCTCGCGCGCGAGTGCGGCTCGACCGCCATTCTGATCACGCACCAGCTCGAAGAAGCAATCAGCGTCGGCGACCGCATCGTCGTGTTCGGCCGATCCGCAACGCCGCTTGCAGACATACACGTCAAGCGATGGCCGAAGGCGAAGCACAAGGTGTTGCGCGAGGCGATCCAGTCCACCTTGCAAAGCAACCGTCCCGACCCGCGGCTGAAGCCGGAATCCCGCTCATCCCCGCGAAAGCGGGGATCCAGCAAAAAGACGAAAGCAGCGAAGTAATCGTTCTGGATTCCCGCTTGCGCGGGAATAAGCGGTTATGTCCGCATGATCGCCTTCGCAGCATCGCCGACAGCTTCCACCGACATATCGGTGTCGAGGAAACAGACAATACGGCATGGACAGCCCTCGAGGCCCTCGTAGCGCCACGGAAAAGCGCCGATCACGCCGCGTTTGCCAAGCATCATTTCGATGTCGCCGCCGAGGTTCTCCGCATGCAGGAGACCTTCCTGAAAGGCCCAGCTGTGGAACGGGAACATATCCTGCCGCACCTTGCGGCCGGATTTTTTGTGCGTGAATTCAAACGTGCCGAAAAATTCCGCCGGCGTCTTGCCGTGTTTCTTGGTGAACTCCTCCGCGAGATCCGGCCGCATGCGACGAATTGAGGTATTCATCGCATGGTCGCAGGAGCCGCAATCCATGCCCCACCATCTGATTTTCTTTTTCAGCATCCAGTGCAGCGTGTCCAGATTGGGACCGGGGTGGTAGCAGAAGTACTTCACCAGATCCTGCTGCGGCTGGCCTTCGTAATGTTTGTGCCATCCGGTGTGCAGAATGAGAATGTCGCCCTCGCGGATATCCGCGCCCGCACTTTCAATCATTTGCGGCGTGATCACCGCCCAATCGTTTATGTGTTTTGAAATGTCGACGACAACGCCGCGATTGACCAGGTAGTCGAGCGGCAACGACGCCATGTCGCCTTTGCGATTGTCGGTCGCATGCATGGCGCCGTCGAAGTGCGTGCCGACATGCAGCGCCGTGTCGATGCGCTGCGCGACAATCATCTGCGTCTGCAGGTTCTGCGCGTAGTACATCTTATTGCCGGCGTAGCCGACCCATCCGGGCGTGTGCACATTCATAACGTGGGAAAGGTCGACGATTTTCATAACAAAAGCCCCGCATGGACGACGATGGATGGGACCAACTCGATCATATTGAGCCACCGGGCGCTAGATCGGCTTGGAAACTGACGATCTCGTTGCCGCCCAAGGCGGTTCGATGCCATACTTTTCGCATGTCTGATGTTTTCGTTGCCAAGATTTCGCAATTTCCTGACGGCGAGCGGCGAATCGTGTCCCACGGCGGACGCGAGATCGGCGTGTTCCACTGGCAGGGCAAGTTCTACGCTTATGAAAACCTCTGCGTGCATCAGGGCGGGCCGGCCTGCGAAGGCATCATGATGCACAAGGTGGAAGACGTACTCGGGCCCGATCACAGCTGGCTGGGTCAGAAATTTTCCGCTGATGAAATGCATTTTGTCTGCCCTTGGCACGGCTACGAATACGATCTCAAAACCGGCGAATGCACCGCCGACCGAAATCTCAGGCTGAAATGCTTCGAGGTCGTCCGGCGCGGGGAGGATATCTATGTCGTCGCAAGTTGATGCGCTTTCGCGGCCAAGCGACGCCGAAATCCAGAACACGTTGGCGCAGGCGGTTCGGCTCTACGCCGAGCGCGCCGCGGAACGCGATGGCGCACTGCCGGCATTTGCATCGGATGCCGCCGCCGCGACCGAAGTGATGGTCACGGTTACGGCCATGCTCAAGGCCGTGAACGTGCAATTGTTTGAGCTTGGCATGTGGCAGGCCTGGGCGGGACGGTAGGGCAATGGATCTTCCGCTCAGTGACTTTCGCCGCACGGCGGTCGAGGAATTCGACACCACGAAGCTGCTTGCGCATGCCAGTCAGCAAGCATCCGAGCGCGGCTACAAGAACTTTCCGATCGTCGACGTGGATTCACACCACTACGAAAGTGAATCAATCGGCGAGATTCTCGAATACATGGATGATCCGGTGCTGCAGCAACTTGCCCGCAGCGCCCGGCAGGCCAACGCGAAGAGCGTCGGCATGTTGCCTTCCGGAGTCGGCTACCAGGATATGGGCGGGCGCGTCATGCGCTACGCAGTGCGCGGGCTGGAAAAAACCGAGACCGGAGTACACCGCGACATCGCGCTGGCCCGCCGCTGGATGGATGCCATCGGCATCGATATTGCCGTCATGTTTCCGACGCCGATGCTTCAGCTCGGCCTGCATCCGCAAGTCGAAGTCGAGGTGGCGCTGGCCCGCGCCTATAACCGCTGGCTGACGGAACGCGTGCTCGCGCACGAGCCGCGCATTCGATCGATGCTTTATCTGCCGTTCAACGACGCGGACGCGGCATTCCGCACCGTGCAGGAATTCGGCCAGAGCAAGGGTGTCGTTGGCTTCATGGTGACGTCGGCACGCTATCGTCCGGTGCATCACAATTCGTATATGCGGACCTACGCGTTGCTGGAGGAAATGGGTCTGCCGCTCGCGTTCCACGCCGGCTACAACTGGAACGACCAGACCGTGGGCATGATGAACCGCTTCATTTCCGTGCATGCCCTCGGCTTTGTTTTTTACAACATGGTGCATCTCGCCAACTGGATCACCAACGGCCTGCCGGAACGCTTTCCGAAGCTCAAGGTTTTGTGGGTCGAAAGCGGTCTCGCCTGGGTTCCGTTCATGATGCAGCGGTTCGACAACGAATACATGATGCGCTCGTCGGAAGCCCCGGCGCTGAAGAAAAAGCCCAGTGAATACATGCGCGACATGTATTTTTCCTCGCAGCCCATGGAAATGACAGACATGGCGGCACTGGAGCAAACTTTCCGCATGATCAAGGCGGAGACGCAGCTCCTCTATTCGTCTGATTACCCGCATTGGGACTTCGATCTGCCTTCAACTATTTATGATTTGCCGTTCCTGAATGAGCAGGCCAAGCGCAATATCCTTGGCGGCAATGCGATAAGGCTGTTCAATCTCAAACTGCCGGCGCAAAAACTGGCACGCGTTGCATAGAACAAGAAACGAGCCGACAAGGGAGGACGAGGTGCGCAGGCTATTAATATTGATTTCGTCGATGCTGTGGCTGGCACCGGTGGCGCTGGCGCAGGACGACATCGCCAGCTTTCCCAACAGGCCGATCAAGATCGTCGTTTGCGTGCCGGCGGGCGGCGGCGTCGACACAGTGACGCGGATCGTCGCTGAAGGATTGCATCAGAAGCTTGGCCAACCCGTCGTCGTGGAAAACCGCGCCGGCGCTGCCGGCAATATCGGCGCAGAATACGTGTTCACTTCGGAACCTGACGGATACACGCTGCTCGCTGCTCAGCCGGCACCTCTCACCGTCAATCCTCTGCTCTACAAGAAGATGAATTTCGACCCGACCCAGTTCGAGCCGGTGGCGATCATGACTTCGATCGCCAATGTGCTGCTGGTGCGTCCGGATTTCCCGGCCAAGACCGCGAAGGAATTCATTGCTTACGTCAAAGCCAATCCAGGGAAGGTCAACTATGCCTCGCAAGGCATCGGCACCACGTCACATCTGACTGCTGCGCTCTT
>Ga0187779_10000319_pt1 | contig 33308 bp, 22 predicted proteins | sample 1015_Q2_SP10_10__FD_132435 | JGI IMG/M metagenome (GOLD analysis project Ga0187779, IMG submission 132435) | Tropical peat soil microbial communities from peatlands in Department of Meta, Colombia - 1015_Q2_SP10_10_MG | ecosystem: Environmental > Terrestrial > Soil > Wetlands > Peat | place... | reverse complement strand
TCGATTTCTCTACCGGCAATCACCCGGCGATAAGCGCGCGGGTAGAAATCCATTGGCACAAGCTCGCGCTGCAATTCTTCGTGGGTCCGATTTGCATGCTCGGCATATTCGGCTTCGTTCATCGCCGCCGCCTTTTCGAGAAGGTGGGCCAGCGCTGGCGGATCGTTTGGATCGCAGACAAGCGACCATCGCCCCGCCGCTTCGGGAAGACCGCCGTCGCGAGTGATAATGCACGGAACGCCAAGATTGCGTGCTTCGATTGCGGTCAAACCGAGATCCTCCTTTGTGTTCGGCGGAATTACAATCCAGCGCGCGTTCTTCATTCGTTCCGCCTTCATTGCATCATCGACGAAACCTGTGATTTCGAGGCCGCCAATTGGTTGTTTGTTGATTCTGGCCTGAATCGGCGGTCGCAACGGACCATCTCCGATCAAAGTCAGCGGCCAGGCGGCTCGATCGAGATTGGCGGACGAGTAAGCCTCGATCAGCGTTTCAATGCCCTTGTTGGCGATCCAGCGTCCAGCAAAAACAAAGCCGCGTCGCTCGTTAGGCGCGACCCAGCCTTGCGGCAGCTTTGAAACCGTCGGCACCTTTCGGCTGCGGCGACGTTTGCGATTGCCTTCCCAGGTTTGCCAGACGAAATCGGAATTGTACCAGCGCGCATCGACTATTCGGGCACCGATTCGCCAGAGGAATCGATGCAAACTCCACTCGCGCCTCATGTAGTTGTGAATGGTCAATACGATTCGCTTCCCGAACAATTTCGCGAGGGCGATCACGTCGGGCGAAGCATTTTGCAAATGCACGATATCGGCCCATCTGATTGCATTGGCCAATTCGCGGCCCGCCCGATCGACAAACAACACCGATTCGTGCTGTAACATCGCGGCCAGACCGGGATGCAACGCAAAGCCTTTTACCTTTTTGAAGCAAAGCTTCACCGTAAAATCCGGTTCGCCGCGAACGGAATCGGCCACCGCCGCCAAAAATGCTTCAATTCCGCCATACGTGCCAAAGCATGGACTAACAAGAAGCAATTTGATCGGTTTCACTTGTTGGCGGTTTCAATTCGCGACTGCGCGGGCGATTCTAATTGAAGAGCGTCGGCGACTTTTCCGGCAATGATTCCCCAGGAGCATGTTCGCTCCTGCCAATCACGGAGCCGATGGGCACGCCTTTGCAGCTCGGCTTGCGAAATACCGGCAATCAATTCACCCGGTGCGACCAGCCAGCAAGACGGCTCCGTTTTCAATTTATCGGCCGATTCCGAAAGAACGTTCAGCTGATGCGCAGCATAGGCCATCAGAGTTCCGGACTTGGTATAGCTCAGTTCGCTTTGACCGAAGATTCCAAAAGCGGCCTTCGAGAGTAGCCGAGAAATCTCTTCCTCGGATTGCGAGCCGCGCTGTTCGAAACCGCGGGCGAACCCGAAACCGCTCAACAATTCCGATTCCTTTCGATCAATTTCGGAACTCTCATTCAAGCCGACGGTAATCAGCCGGGTGATCACCCCTGCGGAGGCGAGCCGAGAAAGGCTTGATTGCATTTGTCGCAGCGAGCGGACCCGGGCGCGTTGCAAACCGAACAGAAGAGCGGTTCCGCTCTCGCGCGCAGGCTGAGCAGTCCGGCGAATATTCGAACCAACCGGCAACAGCTCAATCGGGGTCCGCAAATTCAGCGCGCGCAGATGCTCTAACTGGCTCGGAGTGGTGGTGAACGCAACATCCACCTGCTGCAGTAATTGTCCGATCGACCGCCGATGCAGCATCTGCACAAAACGGTTTTTGTTCATCATCGGCCAAAACGTCCAAATCTCGTGAAACATCACGACGAGCCGGCCATGCACCTTTCGCTTCCAGTCGATCAGAGTACGAATCAAATCGCGTGGATAGCCAAGATGATCAAAGCCGTATGCACTGTATTGGACAAGCACCTTACCATTTGCCGTCGGCAACTGGCTCAGGCGAATCGGCGGAACGAGCGTTCTTATTAGACCGCGATCCGCCAAATGTTCGAGAAGCCGCAAAGTATGATCCGCAACTCCGCCTGCGCCCGGCTTTAAGTCCGGAGTTATGACAACGATATCGCGCATCAACTGGCTACCTTTTCTCCGCGACCGGCGAACAAGCCGGCGATTTGCTTAGCAATCGCACTCCAATCCGCGTTGTCGCGATACCATCGCCGAAGCGCAGCCCCGCGCTTGCCTAAGTCATCATCCGAAATCTTCGGTAATTCTTCCGGAGAAATGACCAGGTTCAACGGCACTGTCTCCGATTTCACCTTCCCGATAACGGCGCAATCGTGAGCAGCATAAGCCATAAATGTAGTCGATTTGCTCCAGTTTTCGGCCGTTACATTTGTCAGGCCACACTGGATCCTGCCCAGCAATTGCGACACTTCGTTCGACGCCAGAAGACCGTGCCGCACGATCGCAGCCGGAGTTGGTAACCCTTCAATCAGCCGATCGCAACGCTGATCAAATTTTTCATCTCGCGGGCCAATGAGATGAAGCTTAGTCAGTCGGCCGGTTCGCTGCCATTGTCGAACCTCGGGTTCAAACATTTCAAGCGTTTGCCATCGACCAAAAGGCAAACCAAAAATCGCAAATTCGGAGCGTCCTCTTTCGGCGGACCAATTCTCGAAAGGTTCGATGTTCGAACCCACGGGAATGAAATGCACATCGTTTCGGCGCGAAATGTTTTCGATCGTCTCGATGTGTTTGCGTGTGTTTGTCGCAATCGCGTCAGCTAACTGAGTCAATTGATAGACGACTCGCCGATTGCATTTGTCGATCCAGAAGAATCGGGAACTGACCGGAAAATTATTACCCGGCAATTCATGAAAGAAAATCACACTCCGCGATGTTGGAAACTTCGCTTTCCAGTCTCGCAAGACCCGAGGCAGCCAAAGCGGACAGCCGTAACGATGATAAGCGCGGCCGGCGTAATGCAGCAAAAGGTGAGCGGTACCGGCACGATCCAGGATTGTGGCAAGCTGCGACGGTTCCGCATTGAATTCGGAAATCGAAGAATATTTGAGATCGGTCGCCGACTCGGTTGCGCCGTCGACCACCAGAAAACGGGCGTGCGAATTTTCATCGGGCCAATGGCGATGCAACAGCCAACTATAAGTGCCGATGCCGCAAACTCGCGGCGGCAGCCGTGTTGTAACGATCAACAACGGAGGCTGGGTCATGTTGCGTCTACCAATTTAATGATCGTGCTCCAGAACCGCTTTGTTTGATCTGCCAGCATAAATTGGTGGCGCGCCAACTCCAATGCGTTGGCTGCGATTTCTTCAGCACCGCCTTCCGCGATCCGTTTCAGAGCGCGCGCAATCTCGTTCGCGTCCAGGCTGGTCACAAAAATTGCCGCTCGATGGCGATCCAATAAATCGTATGCCGCCGATGTCTTTGGACCGTGGTAAAGGATCGGTACACCGCTGCCCACATAAGTGACCATTTTGGTGGAAATACTGAAGCGCGCAAAATTCTCATGCTCGGCGCCGAAAGGCATCGGCAGATAAAGTAAATCAGCTTCTTCCAGGTCGCAGTCGATCTGCTCTTCGGTGGAGAACGGTAAGACTTCCACCGGTTCGCCGTTTTTGAAAACATGTGGCCGAATATATTCGCAGCGGCACCGGAGCCTGACACTCGGAGCAGAACAGCTCTGCTGAAAGATCGATATTCCATCAAGCAGGGCGCGGAGATTACGCTCGTAAGCCAAATGGAATAGACCCATGAAATAAATTCGCAAAGAGCCGGGCTCAGACTTCCTCGGCCTCGGCTTCAGGTCAGTGATGCCGTCAGTCACAGTCTCGAAGGTCCGAGGCCCGTAGCGGCGCGAATATTCAAGTCCGAGCGACTCCGAAATGACAAATCGCGCGGTGGACTCGAGCCAGGCGCGAGCCATGGCCGGTTCGCGGACGGCGGGTGCGACTTCCGCAACGGCGGTATAGGCGAGATCGTCGTGAACGCTGATAAAAAACGGGAGCGACAGCTGCCGGGCAACTGCTTGAGCATGGGCAAAATCGATTCCGGAATGAGGAATAGCGTGAATTGCGCAGGCGTTAATGGACTCGCAAAATTTTTTTAGGCGACGCCGAAACCCCGGAGCGAAGATCGCGATAGTTTTTTTTGGGAACATCGCGAACCGGCTGGTTTCAATTTTTCCCCAAAACGGACGGCTCGGGAGATGCGTTTCGTCAGGCCAAGGTCCTGGCCGTTTGGGGGAACAACACACGCTGTGCCAGCGACGCGGTGAATTATTAAGAAGCGCGCGCAGAATTCGCGAACCGCCGCCAGCAGCTCCCAGACTGAATGGCTGAACAAACAGAATCGGACGCTGGGCGAAATATTCCAGTCGCTCGCGATACAGACGGATTGTCCGGTCGGCAGTCTTTGCCCAGTCAAAATCAGCGGCAATTTCGAGACATTTCTCGGATAACGTTTGGTACGCAGCCGGATCCAGCTGGAGAACCCGACAAAGTGCATGCGCAAGCAACTCGACGCGGCCGAGCGGCATCAAAAGCTCTGGCGCGCGAGACCCGAGCACGTCCGCCGGGCCGGGTATATCGTAGGCGACAGTTGGAATTCCCGCAGCGAGTTGTTCGAGGACCGCTAACCCGAAACCTTCGATATAGCTGGGGAATGCGGCGACTGTGCAATCGGACAGGAGTTTTGGTAATTCCGAAGGCGCGTATTCCGAGACAAACTCGACGTCCGTTCGAGCTACCGACCCGAGTTCATCTGAAACGACGCCCGAATCGACCATCGTTCCGAGAAAGCAGAATCTTGCCTCGGGAATTTGCTCGCGCACCCGCGCCATAATTTGCGCCCAGTCACGAGACCCTTTTCGAGCGGCCCACATCCCAATAAAACAGATTTTCTTTCGCGCGAGGCGTAGTGAAAGCGGCGCTGCTGCCTTTTGAAACGCTTCTCGCTGTTCGTCGGTCAGCCCGTAGGGTTGAACAACGATTTGGTAGCCCGATCCAAATTCCCGACGAATGCAAACCGCCTCGCTTTCGTTAGGCACATTGATCAGGTCAGCATGTCGCACCGCTCTATCCGACGCTCGAAGAAGCAGTCGCCGGGCGATGCGGTAGAAGATCCGGCCGACAAATTTGCCGCGCCCGCGACGCGGCCAGCGCTGATTGGCCCGCACTTCGAATCGATCGTAGAGGCGATAAAAGCCGACCGATCGCGCAACGAGCAAGCCGGCGAATCCGAGCTGGTTCTTGGACACCGGAACAGATCCGATCAAGGCGTCGATAACATCAAACTGCCTGGCGTTCTGCTTGATAAACGCAGTTGCTTTGTAACGAAAAAGTAATTGGCGTATGACAAACCCGATGCGCGAGCCGAAAGCGCGCGGGAAGGCCTCCGACAAACTGAAATGCTCGACCTTGTGCCCAGCCGCGCGCCATTGTTTGGCAAGCTCCAGATAAACGCGGACAGCGCCGAGGCGCGGATTCCACTCCAGATTGAGCAAGATGAGAATCCGTAGCGGCCGCTCGGCCAGCGTGCTCGTTAATGTATCAGCGTTGTCCAAAACTTATGGCGAACCGGATTAACGTAATGGCGCAGGACCAGGCTCGAATTCGCATATCGATCGGCGTAAGCAAACTGGTCATCTAACTTAAGAATATACTTTGCCGGGTCGAAAGGCCGCGCGCCGGATGCATGCATCACCAGGTGCGTCAGCGTTTGATTGGTAAAAAAAGTCGGGGGCCCATCGAGTTTGAGAAAGCGCTCGCCCGCCAGCACCCAATCGAGTTTTTTTAGCAGCAACAGAACTCCAGTGTTAACCGGCTCCTTTTCTTCAGTCGCATCCAGCAACAGGCGCGAATCGCCGGAGAATCCACAATCAGCGAGATAAAACGCCGGCAAACCTTTTTCAGTTGCCCGAGTCACCAAATCGATGCCGCCGTTGAAGAAGAGAACGTCGGAATCGAGATACAACGCAGGCCCATTTGTCGGCAGTGACATGATGAGTGCCAGTTGCTTGCCGGTGGGATGAGTTGTCAGGTACTGCCGGAACCTTGGCGGAACATCGGACGCGGGCGCGATTGACGACTCGATCCGAACGCATGGATCGACATTTTTTAGCAACCGAATGCTCCGACCGGAATGCGAGCCATCCGAAACAACCGTAAAGCTTTTCGGGCGGCCAACATTTCGCAGAAAAGAGCGGATGGACGCAATTTGCTCCGGAACGGCCGGCTCTCCCGAGTACGAAAAGACATCGAAAGCGAGCGAACGGGGGGCCTGAACGGGAGTGCGAACCAGCCGCGGGAGCAAGATTCGATAAAGGGATCGAGACAAATTCCCCTCGAATCGCGCAAGATGATAGCCAAGATTGGGCATTCGTTAGGCCGGAACGGTTTGAAAGGAACGAAAGCCGCGCCAGCTCATCACGATGTTGAGCAGGAGATTTGGAATCGCGGACAAAAGATTAAAAATCAAGACGCCGGTAACGCTCGCAAAATTCGTGTATGGAATCAGGATGATTTGGATGACTAAGGTAAGCGGAATGTAAAGCCACGCGCCGCCAACCCAGGCCTTTGACGCATTGAGAGACCAAAATGCCCCGGTCAGTGCTCCGAGTACCGCCCCGCCAACCATGAGCAGCAATTCCCGATGCAGGTGAGAATACTTGTTTCCAAGAACAAACAAGAATTGATCGGGAAAGAGCCACGCGCCGAGAACAATAGTCAGGCTAAAAGCCGTAACCGCGCCAATGATCGCCCCATAGAGCAAACGCAGTTTTCGTTCGTCATGACACCGGGCAAACGCCGGAACGAAAATGTTCGTTAGCAAATTCGTGAGCACGGAAAAAATCATTGCCAGCCGACCAAGCGCACCGACTTCCGCAATTGAAGCGGTTCGATGAGCAAAAAAACTGATCAGAAAAACCGTAATCTGCCCCTGGAGACAATAGAAAATGGAATTCGCCGCCAGATGTTTGGTCAATCGAACGATCTCACGCCGATCGTCTTCGCTTTCCGGCGCACCCAAATCAACCACTCCCGCGGCGTAGCTGCGCAACATCAGATATTGCAGAAGCGAAACAGCCGACGCGACGGCTACGGCTATGCCGGCGTTTAGAAACACAAACACCAGCGCGGACAGTAGCAATAATCGGACAGTTGCCCCGGTAAAATCGATAATTTGAATTCGCCCAACATCGGCGCGCAGTCGCGGGATCACGCCAAGAACGCCAATTGAAAGCTGAAACACGAGGCCGATCAATACGACAGCGATGAGAATTGCCGTGTAGAGAAAAGAAGCGCCATTTTTTACGAGCATGAAATACATCACCGGCGTGACCGCAAGGATGACGATCGCGCCGAGTTGTTTCCGCAAACTCAATGCCGTGTTAATGAGTTCGCCGAAGCGATCTCGATTCTGCCATACGCGGCCTCCGATTGAGACCAAGCCGACACTGATGCCAATGTCAGCGAGTAAATTGATGGTTCCCTGCATGGTGTTGGCGATGGTGAAATACGCGTACTCGCGCTGTTCCAGGACACGAACAATCAAGATGCCGCTAAGAAAACCAATCGCCTGGACCACGCCTTGAACGAAGGTGAAATTTCCAACGATTCGTGCGCGCCGAAGAGAGCGTCGGATGAGCGAGGACGAGTTCTCAGCCATTGCAGGCGTGGAGGTTGGCGAACTCATCAGTTGCACAACAGTGCAACTAGCTGACGGAGTGCCAAGATAAATTCTCGCACCGAGATTCCGGCGATCCAGACTGTCGAATCGAAGTCCCGCGAACTAAGTCGGCTGAACGTGCTCCGTCGTCTCAGCGCCAGTTGGTGTAATAACGCCATGATCCTCGTCGCTGGCCGGTAAATTGTAATACTCCGAATACTGGTAGTAATAATATTCCGGTAACGATGTGTCGACGAAGTTGAGGATGACACCCGGGACGTTAACCTGCCGGCTATAGAGCAATTCAAGCGATTTCCGGATGAGTCGCGCGGACGTGTAGGAAAGACGCGCAACGAAAAGTGTCGCGTCGATCTTGGGTGCAAGACTGCTGGTGTCGTCGGCGGCGAGGATCGGCGAGCTGTCGATGATGATGTAATCGTACGCTTGGTAAATCTCTCTCAGCAGCGCGTCGGTGGACTCCCGAAGGAGATGTTCACTCGGCTGCGACAAAGTCCGGCCGCGCGGGATGACAAATAAATTCGGATACGCGGTTGGGATGACTACCTCGCGCCAATTGACTTCCTGCTTCAAAACTTCCGAGAAGCCAATCTTGGATGAAATCCCGAACGTTTCCCGCAACGCGCCACGCCGCAGATCGCAATCGATCAGCAACGTGCGGGCGCCCGAAAGAGCCATGGTGATGGCGAGGTTAGCCGAAACGGTTGACTTCCCCTCGTTAGGCACAGCGCTGGTGACGAGCAGAGTCTTCGGTCGAGGCCCTTCATAGGGCATAAAGAAAATGGACGAGCGTACGTTGCGGTACGATTCGGCAAACACGTGCCGGGGATCGTCTGGCTGAAGGAGCGCGACTTTGCCTTTGACCTTTTCCTTCGGAATCTGTCCGAGCACGCTTTCCGAGAAATGATGCTGGAACTCGGTGAACGACGCCATTCGATCGTCAATCCGGTCAAGCAGGATCAGGATGGCCAGGCCGGCGAGCGCGCCCCCGCCCAGACCGATGAGCAAGCTTTTAATCAACCCCGGCCGCACCGAAACCGGCGGAGTGGCAGCCTCCATCCGCGAGACCTGATCGTCACCGCCAATCACTTGTGATACATCGATCTCCTTCAAGTTGTTCGTTAGGCGATCATACAAGGTCTTCAGCCGATCGACTTTGCCTTTCACTCGATTGAACTGGGCCAGACGCTCACTCAAATCAAGAGCCTTCGCTTCCCACTCCTTGATATTGGACTGCAAATTCTCCATTTGCTTCCCGATTGACTTGCGGCGTGTCTCCAGCTTCTCCACCGTATCGGCCCGATAAAGTTCGATTAGCTTTTCCTGTTTGGTAATGTCGTCGTTCAGTTTGAGAATTTTCGGATGCTTGGGCCTCAAATCCTTCGACAGGGTATCGCGCTCCGCTTTGAGCAATTGGACTGCTTGCTTTGCCTTTAAGTAATCCGCCTCCGGCCCCACATCGGCAAATGGCATTCCTTTGTCTTCGCCACTTTGGTCGGTTGAAGCGGTATCAGCTTTGGTCTGCGCACGATCAAGGTTTTGATCGAGGTCGAGTAGATTTAGAAGATCGTATTCCGTCTTAAGCGAAGCGTATTCGCGATTCAGCTTCACCAAGTAGGCTGCGGCGCTGTTGCCCTCCTCCTGAATGAAGCCAATGTTGTTCTGCTTCTGAAATTCGAGCATTTCGTCTTCGGCATTTCGCAAATCCTTCTCAACTTGAATCAACTGCTCAGTAATGCCGGTCGTGACTTCATGGCCGCGGTCTTCGCGAAATCCTTTTTTGAAATCGAGATACTTTTGCATGACCGCGTCGAGATATGCCTGAGTGTAATCACCCGAGCTCCCGATGGCCGACAGCTCGAAAATGGAGGTCCGCGGCCGCTGCAAAACGGTAATCTCTACCGGCACCGGCTGTAATTCAGGGTGGGTGGAACGAACCAGCGCTTCGGCGTCGCGCTTCACTTCTGCGCTTTGCATCAATTGAATCTGGGTACCGTAAAAATTGACGTTGTCCTCGCTATAAACTGCGCCCTGGGCGATATTCAATTTGCCAGCGAGAATCATTTTGCCAGTCGAAAGAAACGACGGAGGCGTTTGATAGATGAGCCAAGCCTGCACAAACAGGCCGAGGCAAATCGTCAAGACCGGAATCCACCAGCGCCTAACGAGCAGCGACCTATAACGATGAAGTCGCGTTACAAACGAGGTGGACCAAGAAGCGGAAACAGTTCTCTCGGCAACCGGTTGCATGGCTACATGTTGATCAGTCGCTGCGGCACATAAATCTGATCGTCCGGCTGCAACACCATGTCTTCTTCTGTGTGCGCCTCTTCAATCACCCGTTTGAGATCGATCGTAAATTCTTTGCCGTCCTTGCGCGTCACTTTCACTTTTCGCTTATTCGCAAAATCCCCAAAACCCCCGGCTCGAATGACGGCCTTGCTGACCGTGTAACTTTCGTCCGGCGGAATTTCCTGCGGCCCCTGTACCTTGACCGAACCGTACACGTAAACCTTACCACGCGATTTCTCGCTGACGCGATCAACCGCCAGAATGACAGTTGCGTGATAATAATACTCTCTTTCAAGCTGAGCCTTAATCGAGTAAGCAAGCTCCTTGCAGGTCTTGCCCTCGGCCGGGACCAAGCCGATGTAGGGAACTTCCAGCTCGCCGTTATCGTTAACACGCAGACGTTGCGAATCATCATCGCGATCTTCGACCACTCGGAAACTGACAAAATCGTTCGGGCCAAGCTTCTTCTTGTCATCGAGCACGGTCATTGAGTTCGTGCGCATGACCGTGCTGGTCGTAGGCAGGTCGGGTGCCGGCGTTTTGGCAACGGACGGTGCCGGGGTGGCTACATCATCGGCATAGCCAGGATTGTATCTTTGCGCGTGTGCGACTGCTGAAATCCAGACGATTACAGCGAGATTAAATGCACAAACTCCGAATCTCATTCCGTCTTCACGCCTTAGAAGCTGTAAGTGCCGTCGAACGAAACTCGGTTCTGGTCGTAATCGCGGAGCGGCGCGTTGGAATCCTTGGTGGTGTATTGGTAACGCAAGCCGAGAGTGACATGCGGCGTCAGTTGATAACCAACTGTCACTGCCCCACCATAGCGCTGAAAGGTTTCGTGGATTTCTCCACCTGATTCCTGCGCGTCCTCGAAGAAGAACTCAGTCGAAAGGAGTGTCCCGCGGAAAATATTCCAATTCACCGTATGCCGAACGTAATTCAATGTAATGAAATTTGAGTTCACGCCCAACTGGTTCTCATGTCCGGCGCTGACGCTTTGACTGATCAACGAATTCAAACGGTGGGAGACCAGGATGTTCGCGTAGAAATCGGAAAGATTGCTGTGATCCGGAAAAGCCATTCCAAAGAAATTCACGAAACCATTGTCGAAGTTCATTTCCTGGTAGCCGCCGGCCGCACGAACCTTGAGATTGTTCGTGATTTCGGTCTCAAAAAAGCCGCCGACGCTGTAAATCGTTGAATCGCTCAGATTGTTTTCGCTGTAGTAGTTAAAAACACCACTCGCTTCCGCACCAACCCGGAAGGTGGGAGTCACGACGTACGTAGCCGAACCCGAAAGCTCCTCGGCGTTGCGATTTAAGTAATCAAACTCTGACGTGGTTGAAACGAATGTGTAGTGATCGTAGCCGAACGTCAGCAGAACTTTGTTTAAATCCCACAAGATTGAAATCCCGGCGGTATTCTCGAACCGGCCATAATCCGCGGTATTGCTCAGAGCACCTTCGGCAATCGGATCTTGCTGGAGCGACATCCGGTCATGAATATTGATTCGGAAATCGCCGACGAAAATGTCGAACGCCACTTGTGAATTCGGAGCAATCAGAACTCCGCGCGTATCATAACTGGAATGATCAAGGTAGATTCCATAGCCGAGACCGAAGTCGAGCCGCAAGGTGTTAAGCTCCGTTATCGGCCAGATCGCATCAACACTTAGGTTGGGCGTAATAATCCAGTCCGATTGCTTCCCAACTTCGGCGTAATTCACATTGTCGTTAAATTCAAATCCTACCGTCGCACTCACCCGAAAGCGAATCGGACCAACCAGCAAATTATATGGTATCCGACTGATATCTTGCTCGCGCGCTTCGGATGCTTCTTCACCGGCAAGCGATGGCCGAACTGCATCCTGCGAATACGAAAGCGATGCCGTGCCTAGAATGGGCAATAACGCGATGATCTTTATCGTCCTCGCAAAAGAAGAGCGAAGACAGAATATGGGGCGTCGGCTCATAGACAGGTCGATCGTTCAGTTAGCAATTGCGGTACCAGTTGTTTTAATCGACAACAAACTTCAGTCGAACGCGCATCGCAAAGACGCTCGTTTCCCACCAAAGCCGAGTGTCGGCCTATTTCCTTGGCTTCAAAACTTCCGGCCTCTTTTTACCTAAAAAAAGCCAACACAGGCAAGCGAAATCGCATTCTGTTTTTACTATATTTAGTAAAAATCTTACCGGATAGCATCTGCCATTTCAGTCGGCGCCAAATTGAAGTTTTTGGCCCGATCTAAGCTGATATCGACGTGTATCCATATGACCCGATATCCCTCCTCCATTTCCCGTCCGGCGATTGCGATTCTTTGGCTTAGCCTGCTTTGTGCCGCTGGTTTCATGCTTCAAACCGTTTTCTCGGCTGAAGCGCCCGAGTCGAGGGATGAAGTTCAACCGAAGATTGAGTGCCTGCTGCCTGACGGACAAACCTGCGCGATTTTGCGACCGCACGATGTGGATCCTCGCTCATCTGCGACAATCATCGATGATACCACGGTGAGTTGTCCCCTGCGTCAGGGCGAAACCACTTTCGTCATTGCGCTTCCTAAAAATGTAAACTGCGATCAGTTGACGTTCGTCAACGAGAACGCCGGAGCTTCCGGCGAACTAAAGATCGCTGTGTCCGAATCCCGGCTCGAGGCGAACAGCCCGAAATGGACGGAGATTGACGGCATCATTCCATTTTCTCACAAGCGCCTGTTTAACGTTTCGCTCGTGGGAATCGAAACGAAATTCGTTCGGCTCTCGTTTCACGTAGATCCAACGAGCAACGTCGCAGATCGAGCGGCTTCTTCCTTTCAATCCTCAGCTTTGGCCAGCGCGATCAATTCGCGTTTTGCAAAAGTTCACATGCAGAGAGCCGAGATGCTCTTGGTTTTCGAATCACTCATTGCGAGCTCGGGCGCGTGGCCTAACGAATAAAACTCTTGATCCGGGGATAATCGACCGGCCGTTCGCAGTCGATTTTTTGACCACCACGTGGCCCAAGCGTTTCTCTTGTGGAAAAAATTTCAGGGTACAGAACTAGCTATTTTTCTGGTTCGAATTTAGACCGCTTCGCCGCATGTCCATGCCCACCAAAAATGAGCAATCTACGAAGCAACCGGAGCAGACAATTGGCGTTGGCGCTCCTTTACCATCGCAATTTCAACATTTAGATTGGCAATCCGCAAAAAACGCTGCCGCGGCAACGCATTTTGCGCTTCTGGCTGAAGCCACGAACGATGCCATCCGCGATTGGGACGTAAAAAACGGGGACCTGATCTGGTCACAGGGTCTTACTTCACTGCTCGGCTACGATCCGAGACCAACGACCGAGCAGCTCGCTTTTTGGCAAAAGAATTTGCATCCCGAGGATCGTGCTCGCACGGCCAATTCGATTCGCGATGCACTGGTCGGGAATGCAAACCGCTGGAGCGGCGAATATCGATTCCGGCGCGCCGACGGCAATTACGCACATATCCTGGAGCGTGCCGCAATCGTTCGCGACGAAGCGGGCGGGGCCGTCCGATTCGTTGGCAGCTTGATGGATATCACGCCGCGCAAGCAACTGCAGGACCAACTCTGCCGTTCTCAAAAAATGGAAGCGTTCGGCCAGCTCGCCGCCGGAGTCGCACACGACTTCAATAACTTCCTGACGACGATTCTAGGATACAGCGATTTGCTCCTGCACGAATTGCGAGTCAAAGGCCAACTGGCCAGCCACATTTCCGAGATCCGCAGCGCGGCCGGGCGCGCATCCACTTTAACCCAGCAACTGCTGGCCTTCAGCCGTAAGCAACCACTCGCTCCGAAAGTGCTCGAAGTAAATTCGATCATTACAAACCTGGAGCGCTCGCTTCTTCGTCTGCTGAGCGAGAACATCCGCGTCATTAGCCATTTGCACGATGAAAAAGAGCCCGTGCACGTCCAAGTGGACCCTGATCAGCTCGCCCAGATCATTCTGAACCTCGCTCTCAACGCACGCGACGCGATGCCGCGCGGCGGCCAGCTTAGATTGGAAACATCTGTCTTCACCGTAAGCGACCAGCATCAAACATTTCTCGGCATGGATGATCTCCCGCCGGGAGATTATGCCGTCATCAAACTTGCCGATACCGGAATTGGAATGACCGACGAAGTGAAGGCCCATTTGTTCGAACCATTTTTCACCACCAAAGACGAATGCACCGGACTCGGTTTGGCGACGAGCTACGGCATCGTTCGGCAAAGTGGTGGCCAGATTCGGATCGAAAGCGAGCAAGGCCAAGGAACTACCGTCCTGATTTTTTTGCCAAAAGTTTCACCGCCATCCGTGCCATACAAGAAACCGGCCAGCCGAAAAATTCCCGGCGGCACCGAAACGATTCTCGTCCTGGAGGACGATGTCAGCGTCCGCCACATGTCTGTCCGTGTTTTGCGCAGCCTAGGCTACCGCGCAATCGAGGCAGCGAATGGGGATGATGCGAAACGGCTCATTGCTCAAGCCACCGATAGGAAGATCGATCTGCTTCTTACCGATATGGTAATGCCAGAAATGAGCGGAAGGAATTTCGCCAAGTGGCTCCATCAAACCTGTCCGCACACGAAAGTTATTTTTGTTTCCGGTTATCTCGAGGAATCGCTTCATCCGCACGATCGCCGTGATCCCGACATGTTTTTCCTAGCCAAGCCGTTCGATTCCGAGCAACTCGCGAATAAAATTCGCGAAGCGCTCGACGCCTGACGATCTCGTTTACTCTCCTGCGACAAATCGCGGAGTCGTCGATTGTTGCCCGTCCGCGGCCGCCTTGCTTGGCGAAGGGGGGATCCTGCGTCAAGTTTGCCGGCAGATGACCACGTTCCATGAAATAGAAGCGGCGCGCGAACGAATCAAAGGCGCCGTTTATTGCTCGCCGTGCGCGCGCTCGATTCCGCTCAGCGAAATAACCGGCATGGAAATTTTCTCCAAGCTCGACAACCTGCAGCGGACCGGAAGTTTCAAGGAGCGTGGAGCGCGCAATGCGCTCGCTCAGCTTCCGCCCGATCAAAGAAAACGGGGTGTGATCGCCGCGTCTGCCGGAAATCACGCTCAGGCGCTCGCTTATCAAGGGCGCTTGCTTGGCATTCCCGCAACCGTTGTCATGCCGCAGTACGCTCCGCTAATCAAAGTGAGCAATTGTCAGAAGCTGGGTGCCAACGTTGTCTTGCATGGCGAACATTTTGGCGAAGCAAAAGCTTATGCACATGAAATCGCTCGAGAGAAAGGCCTGGCATATATCGATGGTTATGATGATCCCGCGATCATTGCCGGCCAGGGAACAGTAGGCCTCGAAATCGTGGAACAGGTGCCCGATTTAGACGCCGTCCTGGTTCCGGTTGGTGGAGGAGGTCTTATCGCGGGCGTTTCGCTCGCAGTCAAAACTCTGCGCCCAAAGGCTAAGGTTATTGCCGTGGAAGCGGAGAACGTGGCTAGTTTTTCAGCCGCGCTCGAGGCGGGACAACCGATGAAGATCGCGCTTCGTCCAACTCTCGCTGACGGCCTTGCCATTCCGAAGGTCGGCAGCAACGCCTTTGCAGTCGCGCAGAAACATGTGGACCTTGCCATCACCGTCACCGAAAACCAGATCGCGATTGCGATTTTGCGTCTGGTGGAGATGGAGAAGAGCGTGGTTGAAGGCGCAGCCGCGACACCGCTGGCTGCGTGTCTTTCAGGAAAGCTGAACGACCTCCGTGGAAAAAGATGCGTTCTTCTCCTTTGTGGCGGCAATATCGATCCAAACGTGCTTAGCCGCGTGATCGAACATGGGCTCGTGGCCGATGGTCGCCTTTGTCGGTTCACCGCCATTATCAGCGATCGACCCGGCGGTCTGGCTGACCTCGCATCTCAAATCGCTTCAACCGGTGCGAGCATCAAGCAGGTTGTGCACGATCGCGCATTTGCCAGCTCAGATGTTTCGACGGTCAATGTTCTCTGCACCGTCGAAACACGAAACCATGAGCATCTGGCGCAGGTGCGCGCGCAATTGCAAGCGCACGGCGTGGAAACGTACGATACGAATTAGTTGGGCGCCCCACGGCCGCCGACTTGAAGCTCAACTCGCGTTCCGTAGTCTCTCTCAATGCACGCGCGCAAACAAAAAATCGCTGACCGCCAGTCCCTATCCGACTCGTTTGCTCGCCGCCATATCGGCCCAAATGACCAAGAGACCGCAGCCATGTTGCGCGAGCTGGGTTTTGAGAATCTCGATGGGCTGATCGATGCGACTGTTCCTCGGAGTATCCGGCTCGATCGACAGCTGGATTTGCCCGGGGCGAAATCGGAAGCTGACGCGCTGGCCGAACTGCGCGCGATTTCGAAGAAAAACAAAATTGCGAAGTCTTTTATCGGCGCGGGGTACTCCGATTGCATCACTCCGCCAGTAATTCAGCGGAACATTTTGGAAAATCCGGGTTGGTACACAGCTTACACGCCGTACCAGGCGGAGATCGCGCAAGGGCGACTGGAAGCGCTGCTCAATTTTCAAACGATGATCGTCGATCTTACAAAACTCGACATCGCCAATGCGTCGCTGCTGGATGAAGCGACGGCGGCAGCTGAAGCAATGGCCCTCTGTCACGCGTCGGTTCCGGACCGCAAGACGTTCCTTATCGCGGACAATTGCCACCCGCAAACGATCGAAGTGGTTCAAACACGGGCGAAACCGCTCGGCATTGAAATCAAAGTCGGGAATTACTCTGGTTTCGAATTCGACAACTCGACTTTCGGCGCACTGGTTCAATATCCCGCCACCGATGGCGCGATCTATGACTATCGCGAATTCGTCACGCGAGCGCATGAAGCCGGCGCCTTGGTAGTTGTCGCGGCCGACATTCTCGCGCTCACGTTGCTAAAACCGCCGGGCGAATTCGGCGCCGATGTTGCGGTCGGCAACACTCAACGTTTCGGCGTTCCTCTCGGCTTCGGCGGGCCACACGCCGCCTATTTCGCGACACGTGAGGCGTACAAGCGGCATATGCCAGGCCGGCTCGTCGGCGTTTCACACGATGCGGAGGGACGCCCGGCCTATCGACTCGCGCTGCAAACTCGCGAGCAACACATTCGCCGGGAGAAAGCGACCAGTAACATTTGCACGGCACAGGTTCTTCTCGCGGTCATTGCCTCGATGTATGCCGTTTACCACGGCCCGCAAGGTTTGCGCGCCATTGCCGAGCGCGTTCATCGCCTAACGAGTCAACTGGCCGATGATTTAAGGACGATCGGTTTCAAAATTGTGCACGGAAACTTTTTCGACACCATTCGAGTGGAGATTGATTCCAGCAGCACGTTGCTTGAGCACGCGCAAAAGGCCGAATGCAATTTGCGCGCACTCGACTCGCGCTCGGTTTGCGTCGCGCTCGACGAAACATCTTCCCCCAAGGATCTCGAGCTGCTAATGTCGATCTTTCGCGGCACGCACGTCCGCGATTTGGCCGACGACGAACTTGGCAAACCGCCGGCGCGCATTCCCCAGTTCGCGATCCGCACATCCGATTTTCTGACGCATCCGATTTTTAACGCGAACGACACCGAGACCGAGATGCTGCGTTACCTGAAGAAATTGGAGTCGCGCGACCTGTCGCTCTGTCATTCGATGATTCCGCTGGGGTCATGCACGATGAAATTGAACGCCGCCGCGGAGATGTTTCCGATTTCCTGGCCGGAATTCGCGAAACTTCATCCATTCGCGCCTGACGGGCAGACGGCCGGTTACGTCGAGATGGCAGGACAGTTGGAAGAATGGCTCGCCGAAATCACCGGCTTCGCCGCGGTCGCTCTCCAGCCAAATGCCGGTGCCCAAGGCGAGTACGCCGGGCTGCTTGCGATTCGCGAATTTCACGTGTCGCGCGGCGAGGCGCATCGCAACGTCTGCTTGATTCCAAATTCCGCCCACGGAACCAATCCGGCCAGCGCGATTATGGCCGGGTTCAAAGTTGTTCCGATCGCAACCCTGAAAGATGGCGATGTCGATCTTGCGGATCTGCGAGCGAAAGCCGATGCGCACTCGAACGATCTCGCCGCTTTGATGGTTACTTATCCGAGCACCCACGGGGTTTTCGAAACAACGATCCGCGAAATTTGCGAGATCGTGCACGATCACGGCGGCCAGGTTTACATGGATGGCGCAAACATGAACGCGCAAGTTGGTCTCTGCCGCCCCGGCGATTATGGCGCAGACGTCTGCCATTTGAATTTGCACAAAACGTTCTGCATTCCTCACGGCGGCGGAGGACCGGGCGTCGGACCGATTGGCGTGGCAAAGCATCTCGTCGGGTTTCTTCCGGCCAAGAGCTCGTTGAACGACATCCAAAACAAACCTGTTGGTCCGGTCGTTGCGGCGCCGTACGGCAGCGCGAGTATTCTCACGATCTCGTGGATGTACATTCGGATGATGGGGGCAAATGGCCTAACGAACGCCAGCAAAGTGGCGATTTTAAACGCGAACTATATTGCGAAACGGCTCGACCCCCATTTCCCGGTTTTATTCAAAGGCAAGCGCGGTTTCGTCGCACACGAATGCATTATCGATCTTCGTCAGTGGAAGAGCGCCGGAATCGAAGTGGAGGACGTGGCCAAGCGTCTGATGGATTACGGATTTCACGCTCCGACAATTTCCTGGCCGATCGCCGGCACCATGATGATCGAACCGACCGAGAGTGAATCGCAGCATGAAATCGATCGTTTTTGCGACGCGATGATTTCCATTCGAGCGGAGATTGAAGCGGTCGCGAACGACAAAATGGACAGAAGAAATAATCCTCTTAAAAACGCGCCGCACACCGCGCAGCAAATCGCTTCGGACAAATGGGACCGTCCGTACTCGCGCGAGCAAGCGGCTTTTCCTGCGCCCTGGACTAACGAATTCAAATTCTGGCCGGCCGCTGCCAGGATCGATAACGTTTACGGCGACCGAAATCTATTCTGTTCCTGCCCACCGGTCGAAGAGTTCGATTCGGAAAACCAATGAGGAATTCCCCGACTTTGCTAGGGGCGCTGCTCAGCTAGCCAGGGTTTTGTCGATTAGATTGCGTCCGCTTCGGGCGCGAGCTCGGGAGCGGGAACGACCCGGACGGGAACGAGACGAAGTCCGCCACCGCCGTTCAATTCTTCCGCCGAGGCGGCGCCCAACTCGTGATATTCGGCATCCTGATTAACCTGCCAAAGGTCGTAGAGTTTGGCGTCCGCCAAAATATTTTCGACACAGAGCATCGCGGTCATCATGGCGTGATCTTGATTGTTGTATTTGTGCATGCCATTACGGCCGACGAGATGCAGATTTGGATAACGAGTGTCCAGTTCCTGGCGAATCGTCGCCACGTGTCGAGCGTAATCATCGTCGTAAACTGGATATGCTTTCTTTTGCCTAACGACTGTTCCATCGACCACGTCGCCTGGTTTGGCGAGGCCGATTTGAATCAGCTCCCGCTTTGCCAATTCGATTAATTCTTCGTCTTTCGAATCCCAAACTCCATCATGCTCGAAACAGAAATATTCCAGTCCGTAACAGGCCTTGTCTGTGTCCGGCACCATTTCCGGCGACCAGGACCGGAAGTTCTGAATGCGACCAACCCTGACGCTTGGGTCATGAATGTAAATCCAATTGTCGGAAAAGAGGTTCCGCTCCTTCAAAATCAGCATCACCGTTAGAAAATCGCGATACTTCAAGCTTTGCGCAGCCTTTCGAGTCCGCTCGGAAACTTGCGGAGCAAGGCCGACAACCAATTCCCGCATCGGCGCGGACGAGATAACATGTTGCGTCTCGATGGTCTGCACCTTTCCGTGCTGATTTCGAAAGCGCACTTTCCAGGTCGAGCCGGCTTCGTCGTAAGCGCAGCCGGTGACTTTGCAACCCATTTCAACCGTGCCACCCATCCTTTTGACTTTTTCGGCGCAGGCTTCCCACATCATTCCCGGTCCTTTGCGCGGATACCGAAATGAACTGATCAACGTCTTGATCACTTTGCTGCGATCGCCGTTATAACGCTGCGACACTAGCGCATTTTTGATCGCGCTGCCTAACGAGAGCCCCTTGATCCGCTGCGCAGCCCAATCGGCCGAAATTTCCTTGCAGTTCATTCCCCAAACTTTCTCGGTGTAACTCTTGAAGAAAATCTTGAAGAGCCGCCGTCCGAATTGATTACTCACCCAATCTTCGAAGTTGTGAGGATTCCACACAGGAAACAGTCGCGCTTTAAACCAAGAAAAAACACACAACGTCGATCTTATGATTCCGAGCTTGATCAGCGCCTCGAACGGCTTCAGTGGATAAGCGAAAAACTTACCGTCATAAAAAATGCGGGATGATCGCGGCCGAAGCAGCATGTCGTCAGGCAAAATTTCCGTCCAGAGATCTTCGACCGCCTTGGATTTGGAAAAGAAACGGTGGCCGCCGATGTCGAAATGAAAGCCTTTGTAACTGGCGGTGCGGGAAATTCCGCCGACATAAACCGGATCGGCCTCCAAAACGACCAGTTCGACGTCATTTTTGGCTAGCAAATACGCGGCGGTCAGACCGGCGGGCCCAGCTCCGATAATTGCAACTGTTGTCTTCATTATTCGTCAGGCAGTTATGCGACCCAATTTCCTCGCGTGAAATTCCACAGGCACCATCCCTGCAGGCTTAGGCCAGCCGCGCCGCCTAACGCGACCGTGACCATCCCGAGCGTCCGCAATGGCACTGGAAAAGTCCGAAATTGATGCAGGAAGTGCAGGAATGCCAGCACGATTAGTGCATGAACGCAGAATTCATAGCGCAACATGCTTTCCATCTCGACCGACGCCACGCCACTTACCGAAATATAATAAATGGTCGCGGCGCAAAAATAGATCCCGATCCGCATTGGCCAACCAACGCGACGGCGCACTCCGGGCAGGAATTCGCACAGCACGATGCAAAGAAGGAATAGTCCGCCCAAAGTCATAGCCATCTGGCTAACCTCCGTCGGATCGTTAAGCGCAGGGATCAACCATCGATAATTCGAGATTTTGAAAACGGCGAGATAGTCGGGATCAATTCCCCAGCAAAGCGATTGCGTGGCCATGTAGATGTTCCAATTTCCCCATCGCACCTGGCAGTAGAGAAAAAAAATGCCCGCTCCAAGAATTGAAGCCCCCATCAGCGCGAGGGCGCCTCCGTAATTTCGAAACCAATCGCGTGGCGCCCGCAAACCATTCCAGCCTTTTTCGAGAACGCGCTGCACGACTGGAAACGCCGTGCATGAAATCCCGACAAGCCGCGTAGCAGACATTACGATTCCATGAAGCGCCGCCCAAAGTTTGGCCATTCGGCCGTTTTCACCGCTCCAGTAAATAAAACCAATCAAGGCCATCAAAAACAGCGATTCGGAATATGCCGCCACCAAAAAAAATGCCGCGGGATGGGCGACAATCGACAACGCTCCGAAGAACCGAAGCGCCGGCGAAAGATTCCACCGCTCGCAGAAAAGAAAAAAATAACTCCAGAATCCCCAAGCTGCGGCCTGGGCCGTAATCAGGAGTGACTCATGAGTTTCCAGTCCCAGCACATAATGCAATACGGATGCGATGGCAGGATATGCCGGAAAAAAACCGACGTTCGATACTTCCATGACCTTGTGATCAATCGGCGGAACGATGGTCTGGTAGCCGCGGTCCACAATGTTCATGAACCAGTAGCTGTCAGCCTGGATCAGCGTGCGATATTGGTCCGGAATGGGGCCTTCCGGGGCGATGAAAAACACCGCCATGGCAATCTGCGCCACGGTCAAAAGCAGCCCGTAAAAAACAGGTCGCAAAAATCTGACCCAAGTCATATCCGGAGAGTCGCCGAGCAGATACCAAAGCCAGCGGGATTGCAAGAACTGTCGGTCTCGGCTAACGACGCGGCCGGTGTCCATTTTTCCATGCGAACGGCAGATTTAGACGGCATTGATGGCCTGTTATTCGCATTGAAAGGATCCTTGCCCGATGAATTGATGATCCGACGGTGATTCAGGCAACCGCTGCGTCGTCAGAACCAGCAAGTTCGGCGTAAAGCGCTTCGTAACGTTGCGCCGCGATCTCCCAGGAAAAGTCGCGAGACATCGCCCGCTCCATTAACGTGATCCAAAGCTCCCGGTCGCGAAACGTCGCCCTCGCGCGCTTGATCGAATCCCAAAACGCTTCGGTCGAGTAATCGTAACAAAGGAATCCATAACCGGCGTCGACTGTCGGATCGTAATCCTCAATAATCTCCTGAACGCCGCCGGTTACCTGCGCAACTGGAAGCGCTCCGTATTTCAGACTGAACATTGCGCTCAAGCCGGCTGGCTCGAAGCGCGAAGGAATCAAGCTTACGTCCATGCCTGCCTCAATCAGATGAGCGAGCCGGTCGTTGTAATGAGGTCGGTATGCGAACTTCGTCGGAAATTTTCGCGCCGCCACCGCCAGGGAGGTCTCGCAGGCCCGGTCCCCTTCGCCCAGAACGATCAAGCGAGTGTCATCTGAAAGCAGCCGATCAAGCAGCGGGACGAGAATCTCGAAACCTTTTTCCTCAACGACTCTCGTCACCATTCCGAAAACCGGGCCGGCCGGTCCAGGCGCAAGCCCGAATTCCGACAGAAGGGCATCGCGGCAAATCTGTTTTCCCCAAAGCGAGCTGGAGTTGTAATGCGCCGGCAAAAACGAATCGATCTCGGGATCCCACCGCGAATAATCCGCCCCATGCAAAATACCCGAAAGCTTGAAAGCATTTTCGCGTATTACTGCATCCAGACCGCAGCCAAAGTCGGGCGTTTGCATCTCCCGACGAAAGCGCTCGCTCACCGTCGTGATCTTGTCGGCAAAAAGAATTCCGCCTTTGAGAAAATTTAGTTTCCCAAAAAATTCGACGCCGCGCAGAGTAAAGAATCGCTCATGCAAATTTGTCAGGCGAAAATCAAGTCCCCAAAAACTTCCCTGCTCCGCCAGATGATGAATCGTGAGCACCGTCGAGTAGGGCAAACGATGAGCGCGCACATACACCGGCACCAGCGCTGCCGGCCAATCATGCAAGTGCAGAATTTGCGGCGAAGGATTCAGTCTGCGTGCGAGTTCTACGGCCGCCTTGCTGAAAAAAATGAAACGGGCGGCGTTGTCTTCATAATCCTTGCCCTCCTCGCCGTAGATTCCCGGCCGATCGAAAAAGTGATCGCAGCGGACGAAGAATAATTGCACGCCGCTCGCGGTCCGGCTTTGCAAATACTCGGCAATATATGTTTCGTCGCCCACCCGAACATCGACCGTCACGCCCGTGTCCTCTTCCGCGACCTCAGGGTTTTCTCGAATTGCGCGGTAGAACGGGATCGCGATCGCCACTTCGTGTCCCCGTTCCCGCAACTCGTGCGGCAGCGCGTCCAACGCCTCGATCAATGCTCCGGCACGCTGCAACGGAGGCCCCTCGGCGCTGATCATCAAGATTCGCATCGAATAGTGAGTCCGACGTCGCTCCGATAAAATTAGAGCCGCTTCAGCACGATCTGCGCAAGTTTCTTTGACTTTTCGATTTTGGCCGCTTCGTCGCCGGCCCCGCCGACACTGATTCGAACTATGTTGCCGCCCTTCAAAACGTAGAGCGTTCCGCCAAAACGGTTACCTTGCCAGAAAGCTTCCTCGCCAAGGCCGTCGATCTTCTTTGCCGAAGGAGCTTCCTCCTGACCGGCACGCTTTACTTCGCCGCGCTTCTTTTCTTCTTTCTGATCATGATGAAAAGTCTCGTTCCAGAGCTGCTTTGGATCATGGGCATCGGCCGTTTCCGCGCGTTGTGTTATGACTAGGCTGATCGAGTTGCCCGCTGTCGGCAATCCAAAGTAGCACTGCGAATTAATCAGGCCATCCGATGCATTGGAACTTCTTTTCGACATTTTCGGCGGCTCCCCCTCGATTGACTCAATGTCTTCACTCGTCAGCAACGAGCATGCGTCCAACTTGTTGAGCGCCACACTCATTTCGTCCGGCGAGCCGGCCGTGCTGGCCGCGGGGGCGCCAGCTTGCGCTGGTGGTGTTAATGGCGGCATAACCCGCGCGGTTGCATAGAAATTCTTGACGACGCCGTTATTCAGCACCGGTTTAATGGTCAAGGTAGAGCCTATCGCCTTGTCGGTTTGCTTTGGCTGAACGCTGATTGCGTACTCCCCCGCGGCCGAACCCGGCTCCACTTTAACGGTAAAGTCAGGATTAGATGACGTCACATCGATATTCTTCACTGACGGGTCTTTCGCCTGCGCGATGATTTTCTTTGGATTCGGCGGCTCATTGGCCTGCCAGGAAATCAGCGCCTGTTTCAAATCGAGCAGCTGCGGAATGAAGACCGTTAAATGAAGCTGCGTCGTTGGATGGGCCGGATCGTCAGTCGTAACGGTGATGATTTTTTGCTGTGTCCCCATCCGGTCGCCAATGTTAAACGTGGCGGTGACTTCGCTTTTTTCGCCCGGCTCAGCCGTTTGCTTGGCGCTGGCGGCCGTGCAACCGCAGGAGGTACTGACATTCTTAATCGCAACCGGCTTATCGCCTTTGTTCTGATATTTGAAATGGCCGATCGCCTTTTCATCGCCGATCGCCGGATGCAGTTCGATCGCGGTTTGCTCAAAAACCAGCTCGGCACGCGCGGTCGAGACAAGAGACAAACCGATTACCGCGAGAAAAATATTTGCCTGTTTCCACATGGCGCACCAAAACGGGAAACGCTTTTGATGTCAACTACGCGCGTGAATGGAGGCCTGAGCCGCCGCCCTGAATTTCATGCGCATAAATACTCGCTCCTGACCCAGTCGAGCGCTTCTTGTCGGTCCTTCAATGCGCCTTCGAGTTGGCGCGTTTCCACTGCCTCGAGAATTTCGCCAAACTTCGGTCCAGGCTTCAATCCGAGCGCGATCAAATCGTTCCCCGTTACCAACGGCGGCGGAATAATCGGTTCGTTAGCGAATTCTTCCCGTTTGCGCAGAAGGAATTCGTAATTGTCCATTATCCGATGACTGCTCGCGCAATCGACCCGATGCAGCTCGAGTTCCTGATCGAACGTTGGGCGCGCCATGAATCGCTTCAGTTTCGCGACTCGCATCTTCGGCACGTCTTTGAAAACCATGTGCTGACGAACCATTTCGACGGTGGCGTCGATCTCCGCGCGTGAAAATCGCAGTCGTTCCATTATTTTCTCCGTCATCTCCGCACCGACCCGGTCGTGTTCATTGAACCGGATTCGACCGGTTGAATCGACCGTCGACGTAATTGGCTTGGCCACATCGTGAAGAATCACGCTGAAAACGAGCGGGCTTGAAACATTATCCGGCAACATTTGCAACATCAGGCGGGTGTGTCGAAAAACGTCGCCTTCCGGATGAAACTGCTCCGGCTGTTGGCAGCCTTTCATTGCCTCGGTCTCAGGCAAAATTGCGCTCAGTAGGCCGCTCTGGTCTAACAAGTCCCAGCCGCGAACTCGATTCGACGATAGAAAAATCTTCACCAGCTCTTCCCGAATCCGCTCGGCGCTAATCTCGGTAATCGATTGTGCATTTGTGACCAGCGATTGCCAGGTCGCACTGTCGATCTGGTAATCCAGGACTGTTGCGAATCTGATCGCGCGCAACATTCGCAGGCGATCCTCGGAGAACCTTTGTGCCGGGTCGCCAATTGCCCGAATGACCTTCGCGTCCAGATCCGCCCGGCCGCCCACGAAATCAATCACTTCGTTTTTCGCCGGATCGAAAAACATTCCGTTGATCGTAAAGTCGCGCCGTTTTGCATCTTCCTGTGGCGAAGAGAAACGGACATCGATCGGATGCCGATGATCGAGATAGCGTCCATCCGAGCGAAACGTCGCCACTTCGAAATTGGTTTCGTTCTCGACCACAACGATCACTCCAAATTTTGCGCCGACCGCGTACGTGCGTGGAAAAATCTTTTGAACCATTTCCGGCATCGCATTGGTCGCGACGTCAAAATCCTTGGGGATCAGCCCGCGCACCATGTCGCGCACGCAGCCGCCGGCGAAGTACGCGATGTGATCCTGCTCCCGCAAACGGGCACAGATTCCTCTGGCTGTTCGTTCCATCGAAGTCACCTGTGTAATTTAGTTCAATTTCGAGTCCTGCGCAGTCCCGTAAAATGAACTGCCGAGTTATGTCCGGGATCAAACCGTTCCGGAAGACCGCTGTTTTTCCTGACGAAACGAATGAACAACAAAACAAAAGACCGCGACGCAAATACACGAGTCCGCAACATTGAAGGCGGGCCACGGATGCGCCAACGGAACGTGCAGATCGAATAGCAGAAAATCAATCACATGCCCATAGAGCAGGCGGTCAGTCAGATTGCCAAGCACGCCTGCGACCAGAAGCGCCAGCGAAACATCGCGCCATGGATCGCGCTTCAACCACATCGATTTGCCTTCATCTGCAGTCGGCGAACGGTGTTGCCCTAACAAAAATACCAACGCGAACAGCAGCGCGATGCACGAAATGGCGACAAAGAAGACATTGTTATTCTTAAATGAACCGAACGCCGCGCCGTTATTCGTAATATATACAAGGTGAAAAAAATTGGGGACAATGATGCGTGGCTCGTCGGGCGTGATATTCGCCAGCACCAGATATTTGGTTAGCCGATCGAGCAGGTAGAGCGGCAGCGACAGAAACAGGATGTACTTCATGCCGGCTTGGAGCCCACGACGAGTTCGCAACGGTCACACAAGTCGGGATGCGTTTTACTCTTGCCGACATACTCGCGATGCCGCCAGCAACGCGCACATTTTTGGTACTCGGTTCTCGTAACCAGGACGCTCGCCTCGTTCGCATGCTCAATCCTCAAATCGCTCAAAATGAAGAATTCTTCGAGCTCAGCCTTGTCGATCCTGGCTATCGCGTCGGAATTGGATCGCAGAGTGACCGCTGCTTCGAGTGCGTTGCCGATTAACTTTTCCTGACGGGCTTGTTCAATCGCCTGACCGATGAGGCCGCGCAATTTCAACAGTTCGTCCACCTGCGCGATTGCATCCCCACCTCTACTTTTCGATCGCGGAAATTCTTGGAGATGCACGGATGGGCCGGTTTTGACGTAACGCCATGTTTCTTCGCTGGTGAAGGCGAGAACAGGCGCGAGAAGCTTGCAAAGTCCGTCGAATACTTCTCGCATGACCGCTTGGGTCGTGCGGCGCCGAGGTGAATTCGCCGCGTCGCAATACATCCGGTCTTTCGTGATGTCGACGTAAAGCGAGCTCAGATCGACCGCGCAGAAGTGATTCAAAGCATGATAAACCTTGTGAAACTCGAATGCTTCGTAAGCGGATCGACAATCGAGAATCACTTGATCGAGCCGCTCCAGAATCCAACGATCGACCAGCGTTAAAGCGGAGAGAAGCGCTTCATCGCGTCCCGGCTCTGATGGAGAAGAGCCCTCGATATGATCGAAAAGGTTGCCTAGCAAAATTCGCAGCGTGTTGCGGATGCGGCGATAAGTGTCGCCTAGTCGCGTGAACATTTCTTCCGAAAACGGAACGTCGTCGCTGTAATCGATGCTGCTCGCCCACAGCCGGACGAGATCGGCGCCATGTTTGCTAACAAAATGACCCGCGTCCATCGGTTTATCATAAGTGCTCGATTTCGAAATTTTCTTTCCATCGAGATCGACCACGAATCCGTGTGTCACGCAGGTCTTGTAAGGCGCGCGATTGTTTAACGCGACGCTCGTCATCAGCGACGACTGAAACCAACCGCGATGCTGGTCGGTCGCTTCGAGATACATGTCGGCCGGATCTCGCAATTCCGGATGGGTGGCGAGAACAGCTCTGTGCGAAACACCGCTGTCGATCCAAACATCGATCGTGTCGCTTCGCTTGGTCGTGCCCTCAGGCAAACCAAGTTCCTTCGCCAAATCGGCATCTTTCAGTTCGAACCAAATGTTCGATCCACGCTTTGCCACCAGATCGGCAAGTTTTCGGATGATTGCTGCGTCGAGAATTACCTCACCGCTGTTCGAATAAAACACCGGCAGCGGCACCCCCCAGCTGCGCTGACGCGAGATGACCCAATCGGGTCGCGATTCGACTGTGCCTGCGATCCGGTTTTCGCCCCAGCCCGGAATCCATTTCACTTCTTTGTGAATCGCCTCCAGCGCTTTGCCCCGCAAATCGTCGATCCGAATGAAAAATTGCTCGACCGCGCGAAAGATGATCGGCGTCTTGGAGCGCCAGCAGTACGGATAGGAGTGATGAAATTTTTGTTCGCCTAGCAACATCCCGCGTTCGCGCAGCAAATTCACGATGTCGGCGTTGGCATCGAAAACATACTTGCCGACAAGATTTGGAATGCCGGCTTCTTTGGTGAAGCGACCATGGTCGTCGACCGGCGACAGGATCGACAATTTATTTTCGATGCCTAACCAATAATCGTCTTCACCATGACCCGGCGCGATGTGGACCAGGCCGGTGCCGCTATCCATCGTGACAAAATGGGCGGCAAGTATTACCGACTGGCGATCAAGAAATGGATGTTGCGCGGCGAGTCCGGCAAGCTGCTTGCCTGATCGGAAATTCAGACCTTCCGGTGCGTAAAACCCGGTCTGCGCGCGAAATTGATCCTGCATTTTGTGCGCGACAATGACTCGCTCGGTTTCATTGCTGAGTATTTCGTATTCGGCATCCGGATCGACTGCGATCGCAAGATTTGCTGGCAGCGTCCATGGCGTCGTTGTCCAGATTGCAAGACTGACCGGCCGATCGGTTGGAAGCCCAATCTTCTCAAGTTGGTCGGAAGGAAGTGGAAATTTTACGTAAACACTGGTGTCGTCGCGTTCCTGATATTCAACTTCGGCCTCAGCCAGCGCCGTTTGCGCGCCGGTGCTCCAGAAAACCGGCTTGAGCGACTGGTAAACCAGCCCTTCTTCAACGAACACGGCAAAGGCGCGCAGGATTTCGGCTTCGTATTTGGGATCCATCGTCAGATACGGATTTTCCCAGTCGCCCAGAACGCCGAGCCGTTTGAATTGTTCGCGCTGGATATCGATATACTTGCGCGCGAACGCCTCGGAGCGCTTGCGCACTTCGAGCGGCGATAGATCGCGCGATTCCTTCACCACCTTGTATTCGATCGGCAGACCGTGGCAATCCCAGCCCGGGACGTAGGGAGCGCGTTTGCCGAGCATGGTTTGCGATTTCACGACAAAATCTTTCAGAATTTTATTGAGCGCGGTGCCCATATGCACGTCGCCGTTGGCAAACGGAGGACCGTCGTGCAGCACGAACAAATCCCGGCCCATTCGCGACTTCTGGATTTGCTGGTAAAGCCGCGTTTCGTTCCAGAGCTTGAGTAACTCAGGCTCGCGTTGCGCCAAATTCGCTTTCATCGGAAAGTCCGTGCGTGGCAGGTTGAGCGTCTCTTTGTAGTTCTGACTCATTGCAAATAATGCCGGTCCGCCTCGGACCGCTGCTACCTAGCATCCGGCATCGGACAAATCAATTTGGCGACGAGCCGGAAAAACTGGTACCTGATTTTGCCACGAGCACATCCGGCGCATTCAGATTTTGCGAATAGATCAGGGATGAAAACGGTGAAAGTAGTGTGCCTTTTGCCCCCAAAGCGCCGATGGAGACTGCGCTCCGCCTCGTCCTCTTCAGATACTTTGCCGAATGAAGCATGCGTTCTCGTTACAACCGCCCAACGCCTACCCAAGATGAAAAAATCCGGCCGGCCCCATCAACAGTTCCACTGCCTGTGGAGTTGATGCTGCATTTTACCGCTGCGCCCGGCATTGCGCCAGCTACTGCGACTGCTTCTAATCTATCCTGGCCGGAGAACCGGATGGAAAACCGAAATCTAGAATTGGAAGATTACTGCAACGCTCAGATTGTGTTCGTGCAACTGGGGTGAGCTCGTTCCGACGAACGTTGACTCGGTCGTTTCATGGTGAATGACAAAACTCCCCAAATCGACAAATTCGTATTGCCCTCTCACGCTCCAGTGATCGGCAAACGCGTATTGCAGTCCCGCGCCAACAAACCCGCCCACATCGGTGTTGGTCTTGCTTCCGCCCTGCTTAAAATTGGGAGGGACGTTTATGATCATCTGACTAAAATCGGAGTCCCCTATCGCCAAGCCACCGGTGACATAAGGCAAGAGGTTGCCCCAGGCATGGCCGACGCGGAACCCAACTGTCGTCAGATAGTGTGTCTTGAACGACGTTTCGATGTGCTCGGGAAAAAATTCATCCCCGGGTTCGAATATTCCCGTGTCGCGCGATTTTCGTGCCCAAAGATAACCGCCGTCGGCTTCCAGGCCAAATACCCAGCACTTGCGATACATCCAGTTATAGCCGATGAGACCGCCGAGTTCGCCGCCGCTGTGGTCTAAGTCGTGTTCACCCTCGGATTGGACGACGCCTCTTTCGTCCGGAGTAGCACCCCACTCGCCTCCCAGGCCAAGATTGACATCGACGGTGTTGAAAGTGTACGCCCCGAAACCTCCGATGTAGAAGCCGGTCCAGTCGTGGCAGGCGGGTGGCACTACCGGCATTTCTTTAGCGGGAAGTGGCTCCGAACCGGCGAATGTCAGCGCACAAAGCGTAAAGAGAAGTGCGAAGCTTAAGGCGGCGGTCTGTTTCATAGTGGAATGGTTATATTGGAAGGTTCGACCAAGTCAACGCAAATTCATTACAAACTTGTCGTGGATTAGCTCAAAAAAGCCTTGCCGGTTTATTGCAGCTTTGTAATGATCCTCATTCTGGAGATGTCGTTTATCTCACTTAACCGGCAGGAAATACCTGGTAATTTCAAAATGAATCTGCGTATGACTAAAAACACTTCCTTCCATTTGGCCTGGCGGCCAATGATTCCCTTAATCATATCCGCGCATCTGGCTTTCCTTGTCGCCAGTCATTCCATGAATGCGCAGACCCCTACCGAGCAACACGTCGTGGTCTCCGGTGAAGAGATTTCCAGCACACAGGTGCCCAGTGCGTATGGCGCACCATCGGCGTTTTCGCAGTCGCGTTTCGCTCCTTTGACTAACGCTTACGTGCTTCCGGCAGGCGAAATTTATACCAGCGTGATTTTCGAGGATGACGTTGTCCATTACCGCAGCCCTGATTACCACTGGACGGAAGAGTGTGAAATGGGTCTGCCTTATCGCATCAACCTTGCCTTGGAAACCGATATCCAGCACCACGACGGCGATTCTCAAGTTTCGACCTTCAGCCTGGAAGGTCGTTATGCACTCGCCGATTGGGACAAGATTCCGCTAAATCCAACCTTCTTTACCGAATGCAAATTTGGAATTGGCCATATTCTGGTCGATGAAGGCGCGCCCACGCCGTCGCAGAAATTCGGACCCCATGGCTTCGACACGTCTGATACCTTGCCCGATTCAGTCGAAATGCGACTTCTGCTTTCGGAAGACTTCTTCGACCGGATCGAATGGGCGATGAACACCTTCTTCGAGCAGGAAATCGGCGGCGATCGGGGCCGCGAATGGGGTATTGCCAACAGTATCGTCACCCCGATCACTCTTTTTGGCTCTCGGCCTGCGTCGCCAGCTCCCATTCCTCAAGATAAGAATGTGCAAAGCAAAAATCCTCCACCTGTCGCTGGAGCGAGCAATTTATCGGAAGCTCTGAAGGCGGGAATTGAATTTCAGTTCCGCAGCTTCAGCGACGTGGAAAGTCGAGGAACGCCGTACAACAGCTTTGTCATCGGCCCAACTGCATCCTGGAAGCCGAACCGCGCCATGCGGTTCGATGTTTCTCCGCTGTTCGGCGTGAATCATAAATCTCCCGAGATGCAATTGTTCTGTGTCTTTTCCTATCTCTTCGGTGGCGGAGGGGGACCTGAAGCGGGCGGCGAAGCGCCGGTCTCCACCCGCAATCGTTAACGATCTCGCCGCGGCCATAAGCCGCTTCACAGAGGTTAATTGACTGACGCGGCCGCGGTTTTTTGCGAGCGAACGTTTTCCGTATCCCGGCAGCCGGTAGCGCTTTTGAGATTCAGGTAGTGGAAAACTGCTCCGTTCCAAAATAGCGGTTCGGGAAACTGATCGTGAATTTTGTAATGGACATCCACTACATTTCTGTCATAAATCTAATGTCTTTTGAGTAAGGTAAATCTTGACGAAAGACCACTTTTCATAGAGGTGACCGACGCGGTCGCGGTTTTAATCGCGGCCGCGTCTTCTTTCATTAAACAAACGGTTTCACGCCCTTCGTTTCCTCTTGCCGGTCAACTTCTGTTGCCGCTTCGGTCTCTCGGGACCTCGCCATCCGCCGTTCGATTGTTGACCGTTCTGTTCCGCTTTCGTACCCTTTCAGGGAAGAAAGGAGTTTAGGTGAAGACCGAAGTCTCGATCGAATATTGCGTGGTCTGAAACTACACGCCCAAGGCCGTCAGTTTGGCGGCTAAAATTCTCGATCTTGGCGAACGCATCAAGTCGCTCACCCTCATTCCTTCAAGTGGCGGTGCCTTCGAAATACGCGGCAATGGCCATCTGCTCCATTCGAAACTTCAATCCGGCGAGTGGCCAGATTTCGACGCGATCGTCAGCGCGATCAAGAAGCTCAAGTAAATCTCTAACCGGCTCTTCTTTTTTGGCTCGCGACTCCTCATCGCAAGCGATGCCGAATGCGGAACACCGAACCGCGAACGTCGAATTACCTGCTGCATCTGAAGTTCGACGTTGGATATTTCGAGTTGGAAATTCGGCATTCTCTTGTCGCCTTTCCCGGAGAGTGAAAGGTGCCCGGTGGCCCTCGCGGTCTTCAAAACCGTTGTCGCTGCGCAAGTGGCGAGACAGGTTCGATTCCTGTCCTCTCCGCCTAAGTTAAATCGAATGCTGAAGCTTACCTCGTTGTCATCCTGCGCAGGCTGCGCCGCCAAGTTGCCGCAACAGGCATTGACCGAAGTCCTGCGCAGTCTCCCTCAGTTTCGCGACCCCCGCTTGCTTGTTGGCTCCTCCACCGCTGACGACGCCGGGGTTTACCGAATCGATCGCGACCGGGCCCTTGTGCAAACGGTCGATTTTTTCACACCAATTGTGGACGATCCATTTTCCTACGGCCAGATCGCCGCGACCAACGCGATCTCCGACGTTTACGCGATGGGTGGCCGTCCCCTTACAGCGTTGAACCTGGTCGGAGTTCCAGCGGATAAAATCCGACCGAAAACGATCCGGCAGATTTTGTGCGGCGGCTTGATGAAAGCGAAAGAAGCGAAATGCGTTGTTCTTGGCGGTCACACCATTCGCAGCCCCGAGCCAATTTACGGAATGGCCGTGACCGGTCTCGTCTCGCCAAAGAAAATGCTGACGAACGCAACCGCGCGTCCTGGCGATTTGCTTGTGCTCACAAAACCGCTCGGAACCGG
>Ga0187779_10000318_pt1 | contig 33387 bp, 41 predicted proteins | sample 1015_Q2_SP10_10__FD_132435 | JGI IMG/M metagenome (GOLD analysis project Ga0187779, IMG submission 132435) | Tropical peat soil microbial communities from peatlands in Department of Meta, Colombia - 1015_Q2_SP10_10_MG | ecosystem: Environmental > Terrestrial > Soil > Wetlands > Peat | place... | reverse complement strand
CTCGGGCGAGACGCCGCCGAGCTCGTCGCGCGTCCTTCCGCGGAACGGACCCCCGGAGCCGGTCAGGACCAGGGAGTCGACCTGCTCCGGACTCCGGCCCTCCAGGCACTGAAAGAGCGCGGAGTGCTCGCTGTCGACGGGAAGCAGGCGGCCGCCGCCGCGGGCCATCGCGGCGAGCGCCAGCTCGCCGCCGGCCACGAGACTCTCCTTGTTGGCCAAGGCCAGGTCGACCCCTCGCTCGAGGGCCCACAAGGTCACGTGGATCCCGGCGAACCCCACCACCGCGTTGAGGACGACGTCGGGCTCGGCCCGGTCGAGCAGCTCGGTGAGGTCGCCGCCGACCTGCGTGAACGGCGCGTCGACGCCGTCCAGCGAGGTCGAGCCGGAGGCTGCGGCGCACAGCTCGAGGCCGGGATGCGCCTCGATGATCTCGATCGCCTGGCGCCCGATCGAGCCGGTGGCGCCGAGAAGGGCGACTCGCTTCACACGGCCAAGTGTAGGCGTCGCGATGCACCCCTTGAAAAGCTCTATAACCCCTTGGAGAAACTGGGACGGCTAACCGATGACCGGTGAACGCGGTTCAAGCCCTCCCGGGCGGAGCAACTGTCGCCCGTCCAAACCGGAGTCGCGATACGAGCAGGTCGAGCGGTGTGACGTAGTTGCGGGACCAGTGGTGGAGCGCTCGGCGGAGGTAGCGGTTGAGGAAGAGGGGGTGTTGCAGCGATCTATTCCGCCCATCGCTTCGATTCGGTAGCGCGCGTGGGGTGGCGGAATCGTTCACCACGCCGAGAATGCTGCCGCTCACAGTCTTGGCAAGAATGACGTGGTCGGGGTCGAGCCTCCCGAGCGTGTCGGCTGGGAGTTTCTCGGAGCGGAGGTGCTCCTCGACGAGGGTCGCGACGTTTGGCCCGATCGGCGTGATCTCCGCCTTTCGGCTGTCAGCGGCGAACACGGGGAAGAGCGTCTCGGCGTGGGTGAGCAGGAGACATTTCCGGCACTCGATCCAAAGCAGGTTCAGGCACCAGTCGTCCTGGGACGGCGGTCCGTCGGCGAGGGTCGTAGCCCGGACGCCGAGGAGCGTGAGCATCCTGGTCGTGCAGCGCAGGTTCATCGACAACCCGGGTTGGGCACCCACGTCGGCGTCTGATCTTGCTTCAGGCGACGGTGAGCGTAGCGTTTCGCGTGTCGCATCCGCCCATCGTGCCGCCCTCTGCCGATCAGCGCCGCGAGCCACTCGTCGAGGGCGGCAGACCGCGGTAACAGCTTATTCGGTAAGGGCGGGCGAAGACGTGCCCCCACGGCGGCACCGTGCAGAGAAGCCGCCACCCGCCTTCCCTCTCGTCTCGAGCGAGTCGCCAGAGGCCGTATGCCGAGATCATCGCCCAGCCCAGGGCGATTCCGCCCGCGAGTCCTCCCACGAGCGGAAGGAAGACGCCGGGAATCACGCCGACGAGAAGCGCGGCCACACCCGCTAGCGTCCTGAGGGCGCTGCGGAGGAGGCCCTCCACGACGCTTCCCGCCGGTAACTCGGAAAGCCGTGTGCCCACAACACGGCGAAAGCGCCGCCACTCCATCCAGAAGGTCCACGCGCTCGCCACTCCGAACACGGTGAGGTCGGGCACGCTCGACCGCGATTCGTCGAGGCCGAGCGCGCAGAACGCCAGGCACCAGCCGATCCGCACCAGAAGCACACGCCGACGTGGAGCAACAAGCGGCCCGAAACCGGGGCCCGCCAGCTGCTCGCCGACAAAGACTGGGTCAGCGGTCACACTCTCGGCGAGAGAGTCTCCGGCCCCTCAACGATTCCCGGATCGAGCTCTCCCTCTGGGCTCCTCCGCTGAATGGCGATCAGTGCGGCTGCGATGAGCGCGACAAGTACGTCATCGGGGATGGGCGGGAGAGTGGGTCTATGGCCGGGCCGCGTTTCCAGCTTCCCTTCTGCGGTGATTGAGTATTCGACCTTGATCTTGCCGTACCCGCGGACATGTTCCTGGAAGTTGGTGGACACTTCGATCTCGACCGCCAGGCGGCCGTTCTCAAACTTGACGTGCTGCACCACTTCTACGTCGTGTATTGGCGCATGAACGGTCGTCTTGCCAACAACAAGATCTACGGTAGGCGGAGCGGTATGCGGACCAGCGATTGAGTAGCGGCTCTTCCTGGGTGCGTCGAGAGCGTGGAGAAAATCGGTTACAGGGATGTGCTCCCACTTGCTGGCCGCTCGCTGGAGATGGCCAGGATCGGCAACGGTCAGCGGCCCGTCAGCGATGGAAATGTGTCCATTGTCCGGGTTGAAAGAGACATCGGCTTTGCCCATCCCTCCCGACCATGTCAGAGTCGCCGTCGCGTGTAGCGAAACGGACACTTTCACAGGTCCAAAGTCAGTTGGGGGGCCGTCGTACGACGGCGACAGTCCGGTACTAACCTCAACCCTGCCCGCCCTTCCCGGTGTCCAAAGCCGTTTGCCGCTCTGCGCCGGAAGTGATCCCGCCTTGCGGGGCTGAGTCTCACTCTTGGCGTTCGTTCCCGGCGGGCGTGTCAAACCGGTACCGCTTATCGGCCTCGTCGCGGCTCCTCGTTTCCCCGGGTCGATGAAGACGTAGTTGATCGGGACGACAACGGGTCCGCTCTCCTCGGCGGTGCCGGTCTTGGTCAGTTGGGATTGGCGGTTGCCGCCTCCGTTTGCGTTAGCCGACGCAAGGGTGGCTGGCGTTGCGCGCTTTACCGGCTGGACGGGGTGCGCATCCGTCTGCGCTGCTGCTGTTCGTGTCGGTCCCACCGACGCCACGGTTTTCGGGGGGGCGCTGCTGGCTTTGGTGGGCTGCACTGCGGTTGCCTTCGGTGGCTCCGGCGTTGCGGGAGGCCGCATGGGCGTAGTGGGGTGGGTCTTGGGTAGGAGATCGTCGGGGACGCGTTTCACTTGCTGGGCTCTCCATCCACGCAGAGGATGACCGCGAGTCGCACCGGCTTGAGCGGAACGTCCTTGCAGTACGTGTAGTAAACCGTTCCGAGTCTGCCGCCGGACGCAGTGTCTGAGGTGGATCGCGCCGCCGGTATGGGTGCTTTGGTCAGTGCCCGTGTCTCCGCAGTGTGGTAACCGTCCCCGGAGCCAACGCGAGGTGCGAAACAACAGTTGGCCTGTTACTGGACTCCACCGTCGTGATCGTTCAGGTCAGAGTGACGGGCGTGATTTTCATCCAACGATTCTCGAAGCTTCCAGCGGAGCCTGAGTTCACCGAGAACTGCATCTTGATGGCGTCGCTCGCGTTGGCGCTCGCCGTAATGAACCCGGCGACCGAGCACTGAGTCTGGAGGTCGATGTGGCAAAGCTGGACAGCGGCAGAGGCGCCGACTTTCACCCCCGCGAAGTTCTCCCCGCCGCCGCTGGCGGTGGGGGCGTCGAAGCCGCCCTCGATGATGTACGTTCCGGCGCGTGCCACGGTGATGCTTTGAACGGTGGTGAGGTCGACGTAGGAGGTCGACGACGTCGACTCGCTCGTCACCACGTGGCTCGTAGCCGGGGAACCGCCGATAAACAGCCACTTCGACGCGGCCACCGACCACTGCAGCAACCATGCATAGGTGGGGGCGGAGGTCGAGTCGACGAGGATCGCTTGTTGCCCGTCGGTAGGCGAACCGGGGAGATTGGTGGCCGGGGTTAGAACGATAGCGCCAGCGAAGGGTTGCCAGCCGGTGCTGATTGTGACCCCGGTGGACTTGGCGTAGAGGGCGTTTCCGGCGCCCGAGTTATCGCGTCGCATAAAGGCAGAGCCCTGCGGGGCGAAGACGATGCCTTCGGGGTTGCCGTCACCGTGGAGGATTGCCGGAACGCCGGTGACGCGCGGAAACGGCGTCGGCTGGTTCGAGACAGTGATGTAGCCGAGCGCGTAGAGCTGGTTGACGATGTCCGCGACCGCGTCGTCGATCAGGTACAGCGAGGCGCTCGTCGTCGTGTCGATCGTGATCTGCTGTCCCGACCCTGCCGGAAGGTGGTACGGCCCAAACGTGTAGTCACGCACCGTCTGGTTCGTGATCGTCATGTCCGCCATCGTCTGGCTCCTTCCCTCAACTCGGATTGTTCGCCGCAGCTCGCTTATCGGTCTCCCCGCACGCATCGATGCGGAGACGGCTGCTTGGCGGCACCGGGTCCTATTGGACGGTGCCGGTTCGGCTTGCATGAAAGTACCGCCCGCCGATGACAACCGTCAATAGCTCAGAAGAGTGAGGCTCCACCGACAGGCTTCACCACCTCCTAGGACTTGACTCGGGGCGGTGAGGCCTCGGTGCCGAAGGTGCCTCCTGAGACAGCTTTCCAACCCGAGGTCGAAGTTGTGATCGACAGGTCCGCGCGCAGTTTGGGCTGTCGCAACGCGTTCGCCACGACCCGCAGCTATTAGGCCCCGCCACCGCTGATTTCGCGGCGTGGGTTACGCAACTCTCGCTCGCCGCATCGCGGTGGCCCGATACGTCGAGCCCGGAGGGCGAACGTGTTCTCGAGATGGAGGCGAGTACCGAGCCGGTGGAACGTGCGGCTTTGTGTGCTGAAGTAGCGCGTGAGCGTCACGTTGAACCCCGATTCCTCGAGGCTCTTGCAGACCGCACGATGGTCGACCCCTCCGCGCGTCGCGTGGTACTCGATCACATCCTGGGGACAGTCGTCGTACCAGATTCCCACCGACCGGCGTGCCCGCCGCCTCAAGCCTCCGATCACGTCCTCCTTCTGAATTCGCCACGCGAAGTACGCGAGCTTCGAATACGCGGAGGTGACGACCGGTAGCGACCGGTACTCGAGCGGATCCTGGAATGTGAGCACCTGCCCGGCCGGGCGAAGCATCGAGATCGCGCTGCGGACGAGTCCGACGTAGTCGGGCACATGGTGGAGGAACGAGCTGAAGACGACGACGTCGTACGTCGAGCCGCCGCTCTCGACGAACCTGGAAGCGTCATCCTCGACGATGGTCAGGTGAGCGTGGCCTGCCTCTCGGAGGCGCGCGAGCTGCGCCGACGAGTCGTCGACCGCCGTCACCCGTGCCCCGAGCGCGAGAAACGGGATCGAGGCATCCCCCTGTCCGGCGCCGAGGTCGAGGACGTCGACCGGCGCGGCGCCTGCAGCCCGGGCGTCGGCCATCGTCTCGGCGACGAGCCGTGCGTAGAGGTCGCGGAGATTCGCGTGCTTCAGGTGCGGAGCGCCGTCAGCGTAGGCGCTGGCTTCTACTGGTCCGTACGCGGCACCCGGCACGCGTCGAGGCTAGCACTGACCGCTCACGTCGCCCTTCATGACAACCCGAAGCCGAGTACGAGGTAATACGCGGCCGCCCCCGCGAACAGGAGCGAGTCGATGCGGTCGAGCACGCCGCCGTGCGCGCCCAGGAGCCGGCCCGTGTCCTTCACCTGCATGTCGCGCTTCAGCATCGACTCGAAGAGGTCGCCTGCGGCGGCGGCGACGACGACCACCAGCCCGAGCACGACCGCCTGCCAGCTCGCCATGTACGTGTGGCGCGTGTCGTAGAGGGCGACGAACGAGACGAAGATGCCGACGGCCGAGCCGGCGACGAAGCCCTCCCACGTCTTGCCCGGCGAGAGAGACGGGGCGAGCTTGTGCCGTCCGAGGAGCCGGCCGCTGATGTACGCGAACGTGTCGGCCGCCCACACGGTCAGCAGCACGGTGAACGAGACCAGGCGCGGCTCGGTGTGCAGCTGGCGCAGGAGCACCAGGTGCCCCAGGCCGAACCCGATCCACGCGGCACCGAGCACCGTCGCGCCGATCGCCACCGTCGACGGCGCGCGCGTCTCCGCAAACGCGTTGAGCACGAACGCGAAGACGAAGGTCGCGAGCACGCCCGCGAGCAGCCAGGTGAGCCCGCCCGTGCGCGCGCCCGTGAGTCCGAGCAGCGTGCCGGCGTACGCGGCGGGCGCCAGCGGCCGCAGAGGCCGCGCCATCGTGACGAATTCGTGCACCGCGACGAGCGCGGCGGCCACGACGAGAGCGAACAACCACCAGCCGCCGAGCCAGACCATGCCCAGCACGAGCGGGACGCCGACGATGCCGACGAGGAGGCGAGAGATGAATGCGGTCATCTGCCGCCGAATCTGCGGCGCCGCTGCGCGTAATCCTCCAACGCGCTGCGGAGCTCGTCGGGGCCGAAGTCCGGCCACAGCGTCTCGGTGAAGACGAACTCGGCGTACGCGGACTGCCAGAGCAGGAAGTTCGAGACACGCAGCTCGCCGGACGTGCGGATGACGAGATCGGGGTCGGGCATCTCGGGTGCGTAGAGATGACGCGCGACGAGCTCCTCGTCGACCTCGTCGGGATCGGCGCCGCTTTCGACGATCCGACGTGCCGCCTCGACGAGCTCGGCCCTGCCGCCGTAGTCGAAGGCGATCCACAGGTTCAGCCGCGACCTGTCGGCGGTTGCGTCCTCCAGCTCGCCGAGCTTCGCCTGAAGCCACGCGGGCGCCCGGTCCCGGCGACCGACGAAGCGCGTGCGCACGCCCTCCTTCGCCAGGTCCGCGAGCTCGCGGTCGATCGTCTCGCCGAAGATGGCCATCAACGCCTCGACCTCTTCCGGCGGGCGGCTCCAGTTCTCCGTCGAGAAGGCGTAGACCGCCAGCGACTCGACTCCGAGGTCGATCGCCGTCTCGACGACCGGGCGCAGCGCGCGCGAGCCGGCCCGGTGCCCGTCGGCGACGCCGAGCCCGCGCGCCCCCGCCCAGCGGCCGTTCCCGTCCATGATGATCGCAACCGCCCGCGCGATCTCGGGCAGCCGCGGCGCTGTGCGCGGCTCGGTGTCGCTCGACGCAGAGCTGCCGGACAGGAGGATCAGACCTCCATCACTTCGGCTTCTTTGTGCTTCAACAGCTCGTCGATCTGCTTGATGTGGTCGTCGGTGAGCTTCTGCACGCGCTCCTCGGCGCGATGCTCCTCGTCGGCGCCGACGGTCCCGGAGTCGACGAGCTCCTTCAGGTGCTTCATGGCGTCGCGCCGGATCTCGCGCACTGCGACCCGGTGGTCCTCGGCGAGCCCGCGCACGACCTTCACGAGCTCGCGGCGGCGCTCCTCGGTGAGCTGAGGGATCGGCAGCCGGACGATCTTGCCGTCGTTCGAGGGGGTCAGCCCGAGGTCCGACTCCTGGATGGCCTTCTCGATCGTGCGGATCGAGCCGGGGTCGAACGGCTGAATCGTCAGCATGCGCGCTTCGGGCACTCCGATCGTCGCGAGCTGCTTCAGCGGCGTCCTCGTTCCGTAGTAGTCGACCTCGATCCGATCGAGCAGCGATGCGGATGCGCGTCCCGTTCGGACGGTGTTGAACTCGTTGCGCGCGTGCTCGACGGACTTGTCCATGCGCGTCTCCGACTCGCGGATCAGCTCGTCGACTGTTGGCATCTCGATACCCTCCTACCGAGTCTCGATGACCGTGCCGACCTCTTCGCCGGCGACGACACGGGCGATGTTGCCGTCGGCGAGCTCGAACACGTGGATCGTGAGGTTGTTGTCCATGCACAGCGAGAGCGCCGTCGTGTCCATCACCTTCAGACCGCGCTCGATCGCCTCCAGATGCGTCAGCCGGGGCAGGAACACGGCGTCCGGGTCGACCTGCGGGTCGCCGTCGTAGACGCCTGCGACCCCGTTCTTGGCCATCAGGATCGCATCGGCGCCGATCTCGAGCGCGCGCAATGCGGCCGCGGTGTCCGTCGTGAAGAACGGATTGCCCGTGCCGGCCGCGAAGATCACGATGCGCCCCTTTTCGAGATGCCGGATCGCACGCCTGCGAATGTACGGCTCGGCGACCTCGGCGACACCGAGCGCTGTCTGCACGCGCGTGTCGGCGCCCTCGCGCTCGAGCGCGTCCTGGAGCGCGAGCGCATTCAGGAGCGTCGCGAGCATTCCCGCGTAGTCGGCCGTGGCGCGCTCCATTCCCTCGGCGGCGGCGGCGAGGCCGCGGTAGAAGTTTCCGGCGCCCACGACGATCGCCACACCGATTCCCGACGTCTGCAGCGCCCTGATCTCGGCCGAGAGGCTCTTGACCACCCCCGGGTCGATGCCGTAGTCGCGGGTGCCCATCAGCGCCTCTCCCGAGAGCTTCAGGAGCACACGCCGGAAGCCGGCTCGGGGACCCGCCTGCCGCTCGGTCGTCTCGTCCGGGTGAACGTTCATCGCCGTCTCAACCGGCCAGCGAGAAGCGCTGGAACTCGAGCACTTCCGCCCCGACGTCTTCCAGCGCCAGGGCGACGGTCTTGCTCGGGTCCCAGATCCACTCCTGGTCGGCGAGCACGTTGGCGCCGAAGAAGCGCTTGTTGAGCATGCCCTCGACGATCCTGTCGCGTGCCTGCTCCGGCTTCGACTGCACCTCGTCGGTGTTCGCGTAGATCTCGCGTTCGGCGGCGATGACGTCGGCCGGCACGTCCTCGCGCGTCACCCACTGCGGTGCGGCGGAGGCGATGTGCATGGCGACCTGGCGGGCGAACTCGGCGTTGCCGCCGCGCACCTGGGCGAGGACGCCGAGCTTGTTCGCCGGCGGATGAGCGTACGCCGTGATCCGCGCGCCGTCGACGGCCTCGAAGCGGGCGGCTCCGGCAACGACGATGTTCTCGCCGAGCTTCGCGGCAAGCTCGGTGCGCTCGGCCTCGAGCGCGGCCTCGGCGCCTGCCCCGTCCGCGTCCACCGCCGCGAGCACCTTGCTCGCGAACGCCTGGAACGCGTCGTTCTTCGACACCGGCTCGGTCTCGCAGCCGACGGCGACCATCGTGCCTCGGGAGCCGTCGTCGGCGAGGCGGTAGCCGACGAGGCCCTCCGTCGTCACGCGGCCGGCCCGCTTCGCGACGCCCGCCATCCCCCGCTCGCGCAGGAGCACGATCGCCGCCTCCATGTCGCCGTTCGCCTCCTGAAGCGCACGCTTGCAGTCCATCATCCCTGCGCCGGTGCGCTCGCGGAGCTCCTTGACGAGTGCCGCCGAGATCTCCGCCGTCACTGCTCCACCTCCGTTCCCTCGGGCTCGAGAACCTCGGCGGCCGGAGCCTCCTCGGCGGAGGGAGCCTCCTCGACGCTCGGCGCCGACGTGGTGTCGGTCGCCGGCACGGCACCGTTCTCCTGTGCGGGATGGAAGTCGCGGGCGGTCACCTTCTGCTGGCCGGCGGCGATCGCGTCGGCGATCACGCGCGTGACGAGGCTGCACGAGCGGATCGCGTCGTCGTTGCCCGGCACGACGTAGTCGGCCTCGTCGGGGTCGCAGTTCGTGTCGACGAGCGCGACCACCGGCAGACCGAGCCTGCGCGCCTCGCGCACCGCAAGCTGCTCCTTCTTGAGATCGATGATGAAGACAGCGTCCGGCTGGCGCCGCATGTCGGCGACGCCGCCGAGGTTCTGCTCGAGCTTCTCGAGCTCGCCGGCCATTGCGATGCGCTCCTTCGCCGGCAGCAGGTCGAGCTGGCCCTCGTCCTTCAGCCGACGCATCTCGTGCAGGCGCTCGATCCGGTCGGACATCGTCCGCCAGTTCGTCAGCAGGCCGCCGAGCCAGCGGTGGTTCACGTACGGCATCGAGACGCGCTTCGCCTCGTCCTTGACCGCGTCCTGCGCCTGCTTCTTCGTGCCGACGAAGAGCACCGTACCGTTGCGCTCGGCGAGGTTGCGCACGAACTGCGCGGCCTCCTCGAGGCGCTCGGCCGTCTGCGTCAGGTCGATGATGTATATGCCGGACCGCTCCGTGAAGATGAAGCGGCGCATCTTCGGGTTCCACCGTCGCGTCTGGTGGCCGAAATGGACTCCGGCCTCCAGCAGCTCGCGCATGGAGACGACTGCCATGGTGCTCCTTCCTGGGTTGACGTGGTGGTGCGCCGGCGGGGCTCGCGGCGCGCCGACCGCAAGGGCCGGCACCCGCGCCACGGCTGATCCGCCGGGTCGAAGGGTCGAGGTGGCGCCAGTCTAGCGGCGGGCGGCCTCGAGGGCGGCCTCGAGGTCGCCCGGGAGCGGCGAGCGGACGTCGACCGGCCCGCCGGTGAACGGGTGCACGAAGGCCAGGCGGGCGGCATGGAGGAACTGGCGCTCGAGTCCGAGCTCGCCGGTCCGGCCGTAGAGCGGGTCGCCGGCGACCGGCAGGTCGATCGCGGCGAGGTGGACGCGGATCTGGTGCGTCCGCCCCGTCTCGAGCGTGACGCGCAGCAGGGCGTGGCGAGCCAGCAGCTCCTCGACCCCGAAATGGGTGATCGCCTCGCGCGGCGTGTCGCTGTCGAGCGAGTGGCGCAGCGGATCGTGGCGATCGCGCCCGATCGGGGCATCGATCGCACCGCGCAGCGAGCGCGGCCGCCCGACGACGAGGGCGAGGTACTCGCGCGTCAGCGCGCGCGCCTGTACGAGCGCCTGCAGGCGACGGTGCGCCTCGGAAGAGCGCGCGACGACGAGCAACCCCGAGGTGTCGCGGTCGAGGCGGTGTACGATCCCCGGCCGCTCGGCCTCCTCTCCGCCCTCGACGTCGTGGGCGAGCAGTCCGTGCACGAGCGTTCCCTCGGCATGCCCGGGCGCAGGATGCACGACGAGCCCTGCCGGCTTGTCGACGACGAGCAGATGCTCGTCCTCGTAGGGCACGACCAGGTCCATCGCCTCCGGGGCGAGCGTGCTCGCACGCGGGCGCGGGGGCTCGAACTCCAGCTGCTCTCCGCCGTCGAGCCTGTGGCTCTTCGTCCGCGCTCGACCGTCGACGAGCACCGACCCGTCGCCGAGCAGCCGCTCGGCGACCGCGCGCGAGCCGATCTCGGGCAGGCCGGCGAGGAAGCGGTCGAGCCGCTCGCCGGCGGCCGCCTCAGGGACGCGCAGCTGCGTCACGCACGCGCCGCGCCCGGCGCGGCTCGCGCTCGGCGGCGAGCATGGCGGCGAGCAGGATCGCGACGCCGATCACGATGAAGCTGTCCGCGAGATTGAAAGCCGGCCAGAAGCGCAGGTCGAGGAAGTCGGTGACGTACCCGAGGCGCACCCGGTCGAGCAGGTTGGAGACGCTGCCGCCGATCACGAACCCGAGCGCGACCGGGAGCACGGGGTGACGCGCGCCCGAGCGCGCGAAGAACACGAGCATCCAGGCGACCGCGAGCCCGGTCAACACGATCACGACCGGCGTTGCGCTCGAGAAGAGCCCGAACGCGATGCCCGAGTTCTGCACGTGGTGGATCCAGAGCGGCCCGACGACGTGCACGCCGGCGTCCAGCCGCAGCCGGCCGGTGACGATGTGCTTCGTGAGCTGGTCGGCTGCGACCGCCGCAAGCGCGACCGCCGCCAGGCCGAGCCAATGCGTCGGACCGGCGCCGAGCGACCGCTCCGCGACGGAGAGCGGCGTGAGCCCGTCCGTTGTCGACCCCACGCGAACGTCGAGCGGCCGCACCGGCCGGTTCACCCGCGCTCTGCCTCCCGCTTGCAGTCGATGCAGAGCGAAGCCCATGGATACGCCTCGAGACGCTCCGGCGAGATCTCGCGGCCGCAGCTCTCGCACGTGCCGTAGGTGCCCGCCTCGACCCGGCCCAGGGCCGCGTCGATCGCGGCGAGCATCCTCGTGGAGTTCTCCTCGAGCGTGTAGTCGATCTCCCGGTCGAGCGTCGTCGTGGCCGTCTCCGCGAGGTGGTTGTCGCTGACCGCCGGGTCCTCGACCTCTTCGACGCGACCCGGATGGTCGTCGCGGAGGTTTTCGAGCGCCTTCTCGATCCGTTCGCGCTCCTCGAGCAGCGCAGCCTGAAAGCGCGATGTGTCGATGCTCATGACCGCCTGTCCTTTCTGCCACGGCTGGGCGAGGACGCGGATGCGAGCCGGCGCTCGACGAGCCCCGGACCCAGCCCCGTCAGCTCCACGATCTTGTCCCGTCCGCCGTGACCCGCCACAAGCGTGAGAGCGTCGCGCGGGAGCGCGAGCGCCTCGGCGACGAGCCGGAGGACCGCCTCGTTTGCCCGGCCGTGCTCCGGGGGCGCCGTGACCCGTACCTTCCATCCGTCGCCGTGGCGGCCCACGATCCCGGCCCTGCCCGCGCCGGGGCTCACCCGCAGACGTACCCGTGTGGACGCCGCCGTCATGCCCCAAGTGTAGATCGGTTACGCGGCTTCAGGCTCTGCGGCCCCGTCGAGGCGGGCCTGCGGCTCGATCCCGTGGAGTGTGTCCTCGGTCTCCTCGACCGCTGCGAGCACGGAGCGCAGGCGCTCCTTGAGCCGCCGCGTCTCGCCGACGAGACGTTCGTTGTCGGCCAGCACGCGGCGTTGGACGGCCCGCGCCTCGGCGTGGGCCTCGCCGAGGATCAGCTCCGCCTCGCGGCGCGCCTGATCCTTCAACTCCGCCGCCGAGCGCTCGGCGGAGACGAGGGTCGTACGCAGGAGCGCTTCCAGCTCCCGGTAGCGGACGAGATCGGCCTCGAGCTGCTCGACCTTGTCGGCGAGGTCGGCTCGCTCGCGCCACACGTCCTCGAAGCTGTCGGCGATCTCCGAGAGAAGATGATCGGCGGCTGCGCGCTTGTACCCGAAGAGCCCGATGCCGGGGGTCATGTGTCTGATCTCGACTGGCGTGAGTGCCATCGTTCGTCTCCTCCTAGTGGAACTGCTCCAGGATGCGGATGAGCGCTTGATCGATCAGCCACAGGGCGATGATCCCGATCATCGGCGAAAGGTCGAGCGGGCCCATCGAGGGCAGCACGCGCCGGAACAGCCGCAGGTACGGCTCGGACACGTCATAGAGGAAGCGCTGGATCCGGTTGAGCCAGGGCGAGTAGGGCAGGCGCAGCCAGCTCATCACGACGTAGGCGAGCAGGACGATCGTGTAGACCGTGATGAAGACGGTGACGAAGGTCTCCGTCTTGTCGATCGCATCTGCGAGCACCATCAGAGTGGCAGTCACGCCCATCGCACCCGCGTTCGCGCTCGGCGCGAAAAGTCCTGGGCAGACCCTCCAGACCCTCCTAGGCCTGGTTGAAGAAGCCGCCGCGCTCGAGCATGCGGGCACGCTCCTCCGCGGAGACCTCGACGTTCCGCGGGGTCAGCAGAAAGACCTTGTCCGCGACCCGCTGCATCCCGCCGTCGAGCGCATAGGTCAGGCCGCTCGCGAAGTCGATCAGCCGCTTCGCGAGCTCCTGGTCGGATCCCTGGAGGTTGAGGATCACCGGGCCGCCCTCCTTGAAGCGGTCGGCGATCTGCTGGGCGTCGTTGAAGCTGCGGGGCAGGACGAGGTGGACGCGCACCGAGCCGGGCCCGGACACGCTCTCGGCACCGTGCAGACGCCGCGGCTCCGGCGCCGGGCGCAGGATGCTCGTGCGGGCGGCCGACGAGGCCGGCTCCGGGTCGGTCCAGTCGTCGAACTCCTCGCGCCGGCTCCGGCGCGGCGCGAGCCGGCGCACGTTCGGCCGGTCGGCATAGACCCGCTGCAGCTCCTCGTCCGTGAGGTATCCGTCCTCGTCCCAGTCCTCCTCCTCGGCGATCCCGAAGTAGACGAGGGTTCTGTTCCACACGTCGGCGAAGCCCATGGTTGCGCGGAATCCTAGCGGCGTGAGAGGACGCCTCAGTCCCGCCAGAGGACTGAGCCGACCCGGACATACGTCGCACCCTCCTCGACCCCGACCCGGTAGTCCTGGCTCGTTCCCATCGACAGCTCGTGCAGCCCGTGGGCCTCGGCAAGGGTGCGCAGGCGGCGAAACCACGGGCGCGACGCCTCCGGGTCCGCAGCCTCCGGCGGCATCGTCATCAGCCCGCGGACGTCCGGGTAGAGCTCGAGGAAGGCATCGAGCTCGCCCGGGGCGACGCCCGACTTCGTCGGCTCGCCGGACAGATTCACCTCGACGAGCGCCGGGATCGTCAGCCGGCGGGCCGCGGACTCCGAGTCGAGCGAGTGGCAGAGCTCGCAGATCGAGCTGACCAGCGGCGCTTTCCGGCTCTGCAGGTGGCCGATGAAGTGCCACCGGAACAGGTCGCCGTACCGGGCATGCTTGGCGGCAAGGTCCTGGGCGCGGTTCTCGCCGACGACGGCGATGCCCGCCTCCGCAAGCGCCTGCATGTCGTCGACCGAGACGTACTTCGTTGCCGCGACGACCGTCACTCCCGGACCCACCTCCGCTACGAGGCGCTCGTAGCGCTCGAGGATCGCGCCGGGATCACGCGACGTACGCCATCACCCCCTGGCGGCCCGTGTGCCCATGATCGCGGCGGTGCGAGAAGAAGCGCTCCGGATCGCAGGAGGTGCAGAGGTCGAAGCGGTCGACGTGCTCGACGCCTGCGGCGCGGAGCGCGCGCTCCGTGGCCGTCCACAGATCGAGCTTGCCGTCGCGCACGACGTCGGCGCCGAACGCCTCGCGGAACGGGAGCGCCACTTCGTCCCCGACCTCGTAGCAGCAGGGGCCGATGCTCGGACCGATTGCGGCCGCGAGCCCCACCCCTCCGAGCGCGCGCACGCCTGCGGCGACGATGCCGGCAAGGAGGCCACGCCATCCGGCGTGCAGGATCCCCACTGCGGGTGCCCCGTCCGTGCGTGCGATCGCGATCGGCAGGCAGTCCGCCGTGAGCAGGAGCATGGCGCGGCCGGGCTCGTCACTCCAGAGCCCGTCGCAGTGGTCGTACACCGTGCCGGGAGTGACGATCCCGCGCGGACGGGCGCGGGTCACGGTCGCTCCGTGACGCTGCCAGGCCATCGTTGCGCCATCGGGGTCCGCATCGACGGCGACGCAGAAGCGCGTGCGATTCTCGACCACGCGTGCGGGGTCGTCCTCGGTGCGGATACCGAGGTTGAGCGAACGGAAGGGACCGTCGCTGACGCCGCCGAGCCGCGTCGAGAAGGCGACGCGGTACGGGCCGGGCACGTCCCACTCGATCAGAGCGAGCGCGGACACCCTGTCAGCTTCGCACCTCATACGGCCTCTCCGTGCAGCCGTCGCGCGGCGGCGAGCAGCGCCTCGCGTGTGTTGCGGGCGGGATCGTCGACGACCATCTCCAGAAGCTCGTGCAGCGCCTGCCCGAGACGGGGGCCGGGCCGGAAGCCGAGCTCGAGCAGATCGTGACCGTCGATCGCGAGGTCGGCGAGCCGGTGCGGGCTCGTGCGCTCGCGCTCGAGCGCCGCGCGGAACAGATCGAGCCGCTCGATGTCCTCGAGCGGCGGCGGCTCGCCGCCGGAGCCGCGCTTGCCGAGATAGTCGGCCCGCTTGTGGTCGACGAGCTCGAACGCGAGCTCGTCGCCGTGCTTTGCGAGGAAGCGCCGTGCGCGGACTTCGTCGGCCCGACCCACCTTGAACATGTGGTGGCGAACGATCCTCACGACGCGCTGCCGCAGCGCGTTCGGGTAGCGAAGCCTGTGCAGCGCCTGCCCGGCGAGCTCCGCGCCGACCTGCTCGTGGCTTCGCTGCGCGAGGCCGGGCCTCGCGTAGTAGTGGAGGCGGCCGTCGGCTCCCCGCCAGGCGGCGTGCGGCTTCCCGAGGTCGTGGAAGAGCGCGGCGAGCCGAACCGCGAGCGAGAAGCCCGCGTCGGCGGCGGCCTGCACGACGGCGAACGTGTGCTCGTCCACGGTCAGGTCGTGGTAGCGGCTCTCCTGCTCGAAGCCGATCGAGCGCTCGAATTCGGGCAAGAGCTGGACGAGGACGCCCGTGTCCCGTGCGAGGCGAAGCGCCCGCGCCGGCTCTCGGCCGAGCAGCAGCTTCGACAGCTCGCCCATGCCGTCGGCGGCCAGCCCGCCGCCGATCCGCTCCCCGGAAACGAGTCGCACGGACGCCGCTTCCTCGTGCATCTGGTGCAGCGTCGTCTCGTCCGGCTCGAAGCCGAGCTGCGACACGAAGCGCAGGGCACGCACGAGACGGAGCGGGTCCTCCGCGAAGCTCGTCCGCGAGACCGTGCGGAGGACGCCCCGCTCGAGGTCCTGTCTCCCGCCGAGTGGATCGACGATCTCGCCGCTGTCCAGGCGGCGCGCCACGGCGTTGATGGTGAAGTCGCGGCGCCGCATGTCGTCCTCGACCGACAGGGCCGGGTCGGCGACGATCTCGAAGTCGTGTCGTCCCGGGCCGGTGCTCACCTCCGCGCGCGGCGGTGCGAACTCGATCCCGGCCGGAGCGAGCGCGCGCACGCGCCGGTCGCTCGGGTGGAGGCGCACACCGACCAGGCGGCCGGCGACGACCAGCTCCTCGACGCGGCCGTGCGCCTCGAGGGCGCGTTTCAACCCTGCGGTGTCGACTCCCGGAACGAGAAAGTCGGCGTCCTTCGAGTCGAGCCCAAGCAGCTCGTCGCGAACGGCACCGCCGACAAGATATGCGTCGAGTCCGAGCGAGCGGACGTAGTCCTCGAGCTCCCGCCTCACCGGCCCATTCTCGTGCCTGCCGCGGGGGCGCTGTCGGACACCGTTCGGTCAGACGAGCGCGATCGCGTCGATCTCGACGAGCGCGCCCGAGGGAAGCCCCGCCACCTCGACCGTCGCGCGCGCGGGTGGGCGGTCGCCCACGTGCCGTGCATAGACCGAGTTCATCGCCTGGAAGTCGTCGAGGTCTCGGAGAAAGACCGTCGTCTTGACCAGGCGGTCGAGGCCGCTGCCGGCCTCCTCCAGGATCGCGCGCAGGTTTGCGAACACCTGCTCGGTCTGCTCCTCGATCGTCGTGCCGCTCAGCGTCTTGTCGCCGGGCCTGAGGGCGAGCTGACCCGACACGAAGACGAGCTCGCCGGCGCGAATCGCCTGCGAGTAGGGCGCGCCCTGGAAGGGCGCGGGCGCTGCCTCGGTGCGCACGACCGACTTCTCAGCCACTCGCTTCTCCTTTCGAGGTTGCGTGTGCAAGCGCGACGCCGAGCGCCTTGAAGATGGCCTCGAGCACGTGCTGCGAATCGGTGCCGTTGAGCAGGCGCACGTGCAGGGTGAGCCCCGCCCCGTCTGCGAGCCGCTCGAGGAAGCGGCGGGCGACATCGGTGCCGAGGCCGCCGATCCGCGCCTGCGTGAGGTCGACGTTCGAGACGACGAGCGGCACGTCCGAGACCTCGAGCACGACGTTCACGAGCGCCTCGGCCGACGTCATCACGCCGAACCCGTAGCCCCGCACCCCCTCACCCCGGAGCGGCTCTGCGAGCGCCCGGCCGAGCGCGCTCCCAGCCTCGGCCACCTCGGCCTCGCCGCTGTCGGGCTCGACCTCGAGCGCGAGGTCGAAGCGCGCGTACTCGGCGAGACGTTCCAGCAGGCGGTCGAGCACCGGCAGCCCCGTGTCGACGTTCGCCACACCCGTGCCGCGCAGATCGACGCGGATGCCGCTGCGGCCGGATGCCGGATCGCGCGAACTCATGATCGCGCGCAGGCTACAGGAGCCCGAGCGCCTCCACCCGGCGGCCGGAAGCCGTCCTCAGCTCTCGACGCGCTCGATGGACGCGCCGAGCGCTCGCAGCCGGTCGTCTATCCGCTCGTAGCCGCGATCGATCTCGCGCACGTTGCCGATGGTGGAGGTCCCGTCGGCGCAGAGCGCGGCGAGCAGCATTGCCATTCCCGCGCGAATGTCCGGACTCGACATCCGTTCGCCGTAGAGCTGAGAGGGACCGGTGATGACGACGCGGTGCGGATCGCAGAGGATGATGCGCGCGCCGAGGCCGACGAGCTTGTCGACGAAGAACAGGCGGTTCTCGAACATCTTCTCGAACACCATCACCGTGCCTCGCGCCTGCGTCGCCACGGCGACGGCGATCGAGGTCAGATCGGCAGGGAACGCGGGCCAGGGGCCGTCATCGATCTTCGGGATCGCCCCGCCGACATCGTCCTCGATCACGAGCTCCTGGCGGTCCGGCACGCGGATGCTCGTCCCCTCCACTTCGACGCGAATGCCGAGGCGCCTGAAGATCGGCGTGATCGCGACGAGATCCTCGGGGCGGCAGTCGTCGATCACGATCTCGCCCTCGGTGATCGCGCCGAGGCCGATGAAGCTCGCAACCTCGATGTGGTCCGGGCCGATCGTGTACTCGCCGCCGTGAAGCCGATCGGCCCCGCGCACGCGAAGGACGTTCGTGCCGATCCCCTCGATGTCGGCGCCGAGCGCGACGAGGAAGCGGCAGAGGTCCTGCACGTGCGGCTCGCAGGCCGCATTGCTGAGCACCGTCTCGCCGGCCGCGAGGCTTGCCGCCATGACCGCGTTCTCCGTGCCTGTGACGCTCGCCTCGTCCAGGAAGATCTGGGCGCCCTCGAGCCTCGCGGCGCGCATTATGAAGCGGCGCTCGGCCTGGATCTCCGCGCCCAGCTGCTGAAAGGCATGGATATGCGTATCGACGCGGCGGCGGCCGATCACGTCACCGCCGGGCGGCGGGACGATCACGCTGCCGAAGCGTGCGAGCAGCGGCCCGGCGAGCAGCACCGAGGCGCGGATACGCCGGCACAGCTCCTCGTCGAGCTCGGTCTTCGTCACGTTCGCAGCGTGGATGCGGACGTCGTTCTCGCCGATCCATTCCAGGTCGACGCCGAGGTCTGCGAGCAGGTCGAGCATCGTCTGGACGTCGAGGATTCGCGGTAGGTTGTGAAGCACGATCTCGTCCTCCGTCAGGAGGCAGGCAGCGAGAATCGGCAGGGCGCCGTTCTTGTTCCCGGCGACGCGGATGCGGCCGTTCAGCGGGCGTGCGCCCTCGATCACGAAAGCGTCGACAGCGGGAACGACGACCATGAGGCGGCTATCCTAGCCGTGTGACCAACCCGACTCGCGACCAGGCCTGGCAGACACTTACGAGGTACACGAAGAGCGAGTCTCTTCTCCGGCACGCGCTCGCCGTCGAGGCCGCGACGGCCGCCTATGCCCGCAGGCTGGGCGAGGACGAGGAGCTCTGGCGGGTCGCGGCGCTCCTCCACGACTTCGACTACGAGATGCACCCGACGCTCGACAAGCACCCGCAGGACGGCGCCCCCATCCTGCGGGAGGAGGGGTACCCCGACGAGGTGGTGGAGACGGTGCTCTCGCACGCCGAGCATCTCGGCCTGCCGCGTGACACGCCGTTGAAGAAGGCGCTCTTCGCATGTGACGAGCTCTCCGGCTTCGTGCATGCGTGTGCGCTGGTGCGCCCCACCGGGCTCGAGGGCCTCGAGCCGAAGTCAGTGCGGAAGAAGCTCAAGCAGCCCTCGTTCGCAGCCGGTGTGCACCGGGAGGACGTCTACAAGGGAGCCGACGAGCTCGGGGTCGACCTCGACGAGCACATTGCGACCGTCGTCGAGGCGCTGAAGCCGATCGCGCCCGAGCTCGGACTTCCCGCCGCCGGGTAGTCCGAGTTCCACGCGACTGACAGGGAGAACCCACCTCCCTCCCCGTTGGCTCGAGCCTATCGACGCCGCCGTCGCCCATGGTGACGGGAGCCCGGCGCCTTCGCCACGTCAGGCCGCCTCTAGGCCGGCGCTGAGACGCTGCAGGTCGTCCTCGTTCGTCCACCAGCCGCACGACGCACGCACGAGACTCCTGCCGGGTAGCTCACGCACGATCACCCCCCGCTCGCCCAGGCTCGCGACGAGCCCCGCCGGTTCGCCCGGCGGCCGGAACGAGACGAGCGTCGAATGCCCCGGCGGCGTCACCACCTCGACCTGCTCGCCCAGCAGCTCACGGCAGCGAGCCGCCGTCTGCGCTGCTCGCTCGTAGCGCCACTCGGGATGCGTGCCGAGTGCGGCGACGAGCCCGGCGAGGGTCGGGACGCCGATCCAGCCGCTGTCGAAGCGTGCCGCGCCGTCCTTCGGCGTGAACGCGCCCGACGGCTCGTACCCCGCCTGCGCCAGGTAGCTCGGCGCCGCCACCCGCAGCCGATCGGGATCGCGGACGTACAGCCCGCCCGTGGGATCGGGGGCGCACAGCCACTTCTGCGCCGAGACCGTGTAGAAGTCGAACGCCTCGGCCCCGGTCCGGATGACGCCGCCCGACTGCGCACCATCGACGAGGACAGGGAGGCCGCTCTCCTCCTTGAGACGCGCGATCTCGAGTCGTCGGCCGGTCGTCCAGAGCACGTGCGAGAGGGCGAGCAGCTTCGTCCGCGGCGTGACCGCGGCGAGGATCGCGTCCTCGTCCGCTGGTGCGACCACGACCCGCGCGCCGGAGGCGTGCACCGGTCCGAGTAGACCGAAGTGCTCCTGGTCGGTGGTGACGATCTCGTCCTCCGCACGGAGGCCGAGGCCGGTGAGCACGATCGCGCAGCCTCGCGTCGTCGACTCCGTGAGGGCGACGAGCGTCGGGTCGACCTCGAGCACGGCGGCGATCCCTCGTCGCGCCTCTTCGCGCAGCCCGAGCGTGCGCTCGATGTGGGCCGTGCCGCTGCGGCCAACGAGCAGTTCCCGCTCGGCCTCCGCGGTCAGCGCCTCGACCGTCGCCCGCGCGAGCGGCCCGCTCGAGCCCGCGTTGAGGTAGGCGTAGCGGTCCAGCACCGGGAACTGCGCGCGTGCTTCCTCGAACGTCATCCGAGCTGCAGTTCTACCGGTGCGTGGTCGGAGAGGAGGCGACCGTCGACGCGCCGCCGCTCCTCCGGCCAGACGGAGGGAACCGTCGCCGCGAGACCGCGCGCGAGCACCTGGTCGATTCCGGGAGCCGGGAGCGAAAAACCGCGCGCTCGCAGCTCGTCGTAGACGCCTCCCGCCGTGGGCGCCACGTTGCCGTCGCCGCAGAGGACGATCGGCCCGCCGGGCCGTGCGTAGGCCTCGACGAGGTCGACCGCCCGACGGAACTGGGCATCCGCGAACTCCGTCGTCGCATGGAAGTTCCCGACGACGCCGAGACCCTCGACGCGCACGGCGTGAAAGACCCGCCGCTCGCCCTCGCCCGGTTCGCTGAGGAGCGACGACCACTGCTCCGGCACGCGCAGCGCCGGAACGACGAGGATCGCGTTCGCCTGCCCGGTCAGCGCGGAGCGGAGGAGCCCGTGGTGGACGTCGGTGAGCACCTTGCCGAGCCGGGCGCTGCCGAGACGTGGTCGCGCCGCGACGGCGCCGAACGCCTCCATGCCGCTCCAGCCGGCGAGCCGACCGAGCGCCCAGACCGGCACCTCCTGGAGGCAGAGGACGTCGGGCCGGTCGGCGGTTGCCAATCGCACCATCTCCTCGAGATGGGCGCGCCGCTCGGGCGGGACGGTGTTGCCGTGGAACACGTTCCACGTGCGGACGAGCAGCGGCACGAGCGTAGCCTACGGGCCGTGCGCATCGTGCTCGCGGATCCGCCTGCGTTCACCCCGCCCTACGACCACGCGCTCGCGGCCGCGCTCGCCCGTGCCGGTGCGGACGTCGAGCTGGTCACGTCGCGTTTCCGTTTCGGCGACGTACCGCCTGCCGAGGGCTACCTCCGCCACGAGCTCTTCTATCCCCTCTCGTCGCGGCTGTTCCGGCGCTCGCCGTTGCGGCTGCCGCTCAAGGTGCTCGAGCATCCGCTCGGGCTGGCGGCGTTGCTCCGCCTGCCGGTGGACGTCCTCCATCTGCAATGGGTGGCCGTGCCGGAGCTCGACGTCCGCTTCCTCCGCCCGCGCGTCCCGTCCGTCTTCACGGCGCATGACCTCCTGCCGCGGCGGACGGCCCGCAAGGCCGACCTCTGGAGGCGATTGCTCTCGCGGTTCGACCGCCTCGTCGTCCACAGCGAGCACGGCCGTGAGGCGCTCGCCGCGTTCGGAGTCGATGGCGCACGGCTGCGCGTCGTCCCGCACCCGGTCTTCCCCAGCGATCCGGAGCGCCGCGACGACGGCCGCACCGTGCTCAGCTTCGGCGTCATCCGAGCCTACAAGGGCCTCGCCGACGCGATCGAAGCCGTGCGCCGGGCGGGCGATGCACGTCTACTCGTGGCCGGAGACCCGTTCGAGCCGGTCGAACCGTACCGCGCGCTCGCCGCCGATCTCGACGTCGACTGGCGACTCGGCTACCTGCCCCAGGAACAGGTGGACCGGGCCCTCGGCGAGGCGACACTCGCCCTCTTCCCGTACCGGCCCGAGCTCGACCAGAGCGGCGCGTTGCTGCGCGCGCTCGGTGCCGGGGTGCCCGCGGTCGCGTACGACGTCGGCGGGATCGCGGAGCCGGTACGCCGCTTCGGCGCCGGCCGCGTTGTCGCAGCGGGCGACGTCGATGCGCTCGCGGCGGCCGTGCACGACCTGCTCTCCGATCGCGGTGCGCTCGAGGAGGCGCGCGCCGGAGCGCGACGAGCGCGTGCGGAGTTGACCTGGGACGCCGCCGCAGCCGCGCATCTCGCGATCTACAGGGAGCTCGCGTGATCTTCGGCCGCCGTTTCGCCGACGTGATCGGGCGCCAGCTCGACCTGTTCGCGATAGACGAAGGCGCCCTGCTCGCAGAGGTGCACGAGGCTGAGGAGACGTACAAGCGCGCCGACCGCGACGAGGCCGAGGAGAGATACGGCGACTACATGGACGTCGTCGAGACGGCGACGGAGGCGCTCGCCGACATGCGCGACCGCTTCGCGCGCACGCTCGACGAGGATGCGGCAGAGGAGTACGAAGCGGCGTTCAACCGCGCCGTAAAGCGGCGCTGGCCGCCGTTCGGGCTCGAGATCGAGAACCGCTGAAGGAACGGTCAGCGGTGCCCGAAGTGGTGCGCACCCGGGAGCGAGCCGTGGACGTCGGCACCGTCGGTGAGCCTCCGAGCGAGCAAGCCGAGGCTGACGATCTCCCGCACGAGGACGTTGCGGTTGCGGTCGAGGTGCTCGTAGCGGCCGCGCGCGAGTAGAAGCGGCTCGCCGCGCACGACGGCGCGAAAGCGCTCGTACACCGCCGGCGGCACGATCAGGTTCACCTGCGCGTGCTCGTCCTCGAGCAGCATGAAGACGACGCCTTTCGCAGTCGAGGGGCGTTGCCGCGCAACGACCATCCCGGCGACGGCCACACGGGCGCGGTGCGGCTGCTCGAGCAGCTCGAGGCTGGAGAGCGTTCCAGGCGGCAGGTGTGGCCGCATCAGCTGCAGCGGGTGCACGTCGATCGAGAGTCCCGTCGTCCGGTAGTCGGCGAGCATCCGCTCCCAGGTGGTCGGCACCGGCAGGTCCGGAGTCTCGACGGTCGGCTCGAGCGGGAGTGCGAGCTGCTTCCCGCCGCCGGAGCCGGGCACGGTATGCGGGCGCGGTACGAGCCCAAGCTGCCAGAGCAGCTCGCGCCTGCGCATGCCGAAGCAGTCGCAGGCGCCCGATTCGATCAACACGCACAACGCCCGGTCGTCCAGCGCTGCGCGCTGGACGAGGTCGCGCAAAGATGAGAAACCGCCAATCCGCTCGCGGCTCTCCACGATTGTCTCCGCCTCGCCCTCGCTGATGCCACGGACGAACGAGAGACCGATGCGAACGGCTCCGTCCTCGATAGTGCAGCGCGCAGCGCTGCACAGGACATGCGGCGGCCGCGTCTCCACGCCGCGCCGCTGCGCGTCGCGCACGAGTGTCGCCGGAGGATAGAAGCCCATCGGCTGCGCGTTGAGCAGCGCGGCGAGGAACTCCGCTCGATAGTGGTGGCGCAGCCACGCCGACTGGTATGCGAGCAGCCCAAAGGCCGCCGAGTGCGATTTCGGAAAGCCGAAGCCCGAGAAGCCGACGAGCTTGTCGTAGACCATGTGCGCGGTCGCCTCGTCGACGCCCTTGCCGGCTGCACCCTCGACGAAGCGGGCTCGATACGCCTCGAGTGCGGCGTGCGAGCGCTTGCGGCTCATCGCCCGCCGTAGCCCTTCCGCCTCGCCGACGGTGAAGCCGGCGAGATGAATCGCGACGTCGAGCACCTGGTCCTGAAAGACGACGACGCCGAGCGTGTCACGCAGCGGCTTCTGCAGCAGCGGATGGTCGGCCGGCGGTACGAAGTCCGGGTTCTCGCGAAGCTTCTGCCTGCGGTCGATGTACGGATGCACCGCCTTGCCCTGGATCGGCCCCGGCCGTACGAGCGCGACCTGGACCGTGAGGTCGTCGAGGTTCTCGGGGCGCGTGCGCAGGAGCGACTGCATCTGCGCGCGGCTCTCGATCTGGAAGCAGCCGACGGTGTCCGCCTGCTGGATCTCCTCGAACACGACGGGATCGTCGAGCGGCACGCGCGAGAGATCGATCTTCCTGCCGTACGTGCGTGCGATCAGGTCGACGCATTCCTCGACCGCGGAGAGCATTCCCAGCCCCAGCAGGTCGATCTTCAGGAAGCCTGCGTCGGCGCACGAGTCCTTGTCCCACTGGCACATCTGGCGACCCGCCATCGCAGACGGCTGCACGGGGACGAGCTCGACGAGCGGGCGCGTCGAGATGACCATTCCCCCGGGATGCTGCGAGATGTGGCGTGGCAGGCCGGCGATCTCCGTACAGAGCTCGGCGAACGCGCGCCAGCGCGGCGAGGAGAGCTTCCGCGACGCGTCCGGCAGCAGTGCCACCTCTTCGGCGACACGCGACGCGTTCCAGCCGTCGGAGAGCTTCGCCAGCCGCTCGAGCTCCGCGAACGGGAGGCCGAGCGCCTTGCCGACGTCGCGGATCGCGCCGCGTGAGCGATACGTGGCGAAGCTCGCGACGAGCGCAGCGTGCTCGCGCCCGTATTTCTCGGTGACGCGCACGATCAGCTTTTCGCGGATGTCGCGCGGGAAATCCAGGTCGATGTCCGGTACCGACGAAAGCTCGCGATTGAGGAAGCGGCCGAGCGAGAGACCGGCGGCGACCGGGTCGACGTGCGAAAGCCCGGTCAGGTAGCAAACGAGCGAGCCGACGGAGGAGCCGCGACCGCGGCCCGGGGGCAAGACATGGCGCATCGAGCCGGGACCACGCACCTCGAACGCGACCTCCCGCGCAAGCTCGAGCACCTCCCAGTGGAGCAGGAAGAAGCCAGCGAGCCCGAGCTCGTCGATCAGCACGAGCTCTTCGTCCAACCGCGCACGCGCACGCGCACGCACGGTTGGGCCAGACGTGGCATAGCGGCCGTCGAATGTTGAATGGCAGATGCGTGACAACTGCGAGATGGCAGGCTCCGCACCAGAAGAGAAGTCGGGGTAGCGATAGCCGAGCTCCTGCGTCAGGTCGAAGGAGAGCCGCTCCGCGAGCTCGGCGGTGCGCAGCACTGCGTCCCGGTCGTCGGGGAAGCGCTCGAGCACCTCTTCGGGCGTTGCGAGCACGCACTCGTGGTTGCCACGCCGCTCGCGCTCGCAGCCGTCGAGCGACGTGCGGGAGCGGACCGCGACGAGCACGTCCTGGAGCGCGGCGCGCCGTGCATCGTGCGCGTGCACGTCCCCCGACGCGACGGTGCGCACGTGCAACGTCTCCGCCAGGTCGCGCAGCGCCGCGTTGCGACGCGTGTCGCCCCGTTCATACGGGCGTTGTAACTCGACGAAGAAGCGGTCGCGTCCGAACGCCTGCGCAAGTCGCGCCGCTGCATTCGGGTCGTGCACCGCGAGCCCGTGCCGTGCGCAGCCGGAGAGGCAGACGAGCCCCTCGTTGAAGCGCTCGAGCAGGCGCACGTCGAGTGACGGCGGCAGCGGTTCCCGTCCTTCCTTCGGCCGTGTCCTCGCATGCGCGGCCGTGAGCACCCGGCAGAGGTTCGCGTAGCCCTGCGCGGTCTCGACGAGCAGCGTGACGTGCGAGCCGCCACCGGGCCCCTGGATGTCGAGGGTGAGCTCCGCCCCGGTGATCGACCGGACACCGAGGTGCTTCGCCGCGTGTGCAAACTCGAGCGAGCCGTAGACGCCGTCGTGGTCGGTGAGGGCGAGCGCCGGGTAGCCGAGCTCCGCCGCTCGGGCCGCCAGCTCCTCCGGCTGCGAGGCGCCGTCGAGGAACGAGTAGGCCGAGTGCGCATGGAGCTCGACGTAGCCCATCCTCAGGTTCTACACGAACATATGTTCGTCTTCCACCCTTCTCCGCAGGCACACCGATGTCCACAGCCGGCCCAAGCACGAGGCTGACCGCGGAGGGATCGTGACGAGAAGGCGGATCCTGCTGCTCTGCGTCGCCGGCCTGCTGTCGGTCTCGGCCCTGCTCGCGATCGGGATCCTGCTCGCGGGGCACTTCGGCCGCACCGAGGGGCGGATCCTCGGCACGACGGCCCTTCTCGCCGGCTACGGCATCGTCGCGCTGCCGGCGGTGATGCTGCTCGACCAGGCGCGCTTCCGGCCGCTCGCGCTCGCGACGGCGACGCTCGCCGGCGCGAGCGCCCTTCCGGCGCTCGCCGCCGTGTGGGCGACCGCCCCTCCCGACGCGCTCGGCAACTCCGTCGGCTCGCTCACCGCCTTCGCGCTCGCGGGGGCGCAGGCGTCCGCCCTGGCCGCCCGCCGCCAGCGGCGGGATCCGCCCGTCGTCCGCCGGCTCTTCGCCGTCTCGTGCGGCACCGTCCTCGTCGCCGCCTCATTCTTTGCGGCGTTCCTTTGGACGGAGCCCGGCGGGTTCGCCCCCAGGCTCCTCGGGGCGCTCGTCGTGCTCGACCTCCTCCTCGTGGCGCTGCAGCCGATCCTCGCGCGGGCACGACCGGCCGGCCCGGTCCACCGGCTCCGGATCGTCGCGAGCTCGGGCGATCCAATCGAGGTCACGATCGACGGCGGCGACCTCGCGAGCGCTGCGGCGAAGGCGATCCGCGCCGCCGAGCGAGACGGCCGCCACGTCACCCGGCTCGAGGTGCGCGAGCCGCCCGCGTAGCGTGCTCCTCAGCCGAGCCGCGGCAGGCCGGCGTCCGGCGTGGACGCCTGCGCGTGGAGCCGGCGCGGGATCCGTCCGGCGCGGCGCGCGTCGTGGCCTGCCTCCACCGCCTTGCGCATCGCGGCCGCCATCGCCGCCGGGTCGTCCGCGCGGGAGACGGAGCTCGCGAGCAGCACGCCGTCGCAGCCCAACTCCATCGCGAGTGCAGCGTCCGAGGCGGTTCCGATCCCGGCGTCGAGAATGACCGGCACCCCGGCCTGCTCGACGATGAGCGCGAGGTTGTACGGGTTGTCGATCCCTCGCCCCGAGCCGATCGGCGATCCGAGCGGCATGACCGCGGCGCAGCCGACGGCCTCGAGGCGGCGCGCGAGGACGGGATCGTCGCTCGCATAGGGAAGGACGGTGAAACCGTCGGCGACGAGCTCTTCCGCTGCTGCGACGAGCTCGACCGGATCGGGATGAAGCGTCCGGTCGTCGCCGATCACCTCGAGCTTGATCCAACTCGTGCCGAACGCATCCCTCGCGAGCCGGGCCGTCCGCGTGGCATCGCGCGCCGTATAGCAGCCGGCGGTGTTCGGTAACAGGAAGAGCCCCAGCCGATCGATCACCGAGAGCGGCGACTCGGTGCGCGAGTCCGGGTCGACCCGGCGCAGCGCGACGGTCGCCATCTCCGCGCCCGAGGCGACGAGGGCCTCCTCGAGCTGCACGAGCGAACGAAAGCCGCCGGTGCCCATGATCAGCCGGGAGCTCCAGGTACGCCCGCCGAGGCGAAGCAGCTCGCTCACCCGCCCTGCACCGCGCGGAGCACCTCGACGGCCTGCCCTTCCACAAGGCTCGTCGCCTGCCAGCGGCTGCGCGGCACGACCTCCCCGTCCAGCGCGACCGCGACGCCCCGCTCCGGCGCCTCCACGAGCGAGCGGACGACGTCGGCGACGGTCGCGCCGGCCGCGAGCTCCCGCTCCACGCCGTTGACCGACACCCTCATGCCCGCACCGCCGTCCCGAACCGCGCCGCGGCAAACGGGACAGCCTCCGCAGCCGGCTCCTCGTCGAGCAGGAGCGCCGCGATCGCCTCGGCGGTCACGGGTGCCAGCAGAATCCCGTTCCGGTGGTGCCCGGTCGCGACGAACAGCCCTTCGTCGCCCCATTCGCCGAGCAGAGGCCCGTTGTCCGGGGATCCGGGCCTCAAGCCCGCGAACGCCTCCACGAGCTCGAGCTCGGCGATGTCCGGGAGCGCGCGGTAAGCCTCGCGCAACAGCTCGTACACGCCACCTGCGGTGACCGTCGTGTCGAAGCCGTGCTCCTCGACGCTCGCGCCCACCACCACCTCGCCGCTGCGCCGGGGCACGACGTAGACGCGCTCCGTTCGGACCATGCACTCTGCCGGACGCGCGTCCCCGGGGCCGCGCAGGCGAAGCACCTGACCCTTCACCGGCCGCACCGGGACCGGCTCCTGCCCGAGCGCGCACGACGCCGACCACGCACCGGCGGCGAGCAGCACCCGCGCGGCGAGCACGCGCGCGCCGTCGGCGGTGACGACCCCGCACAGGCGGCCCCCGTCGCGAACTCCGTCTACCACGTGCGCGCCCGCGCGCAGCTCGCCGCCGGCGGAGCGAAGTGCAGCCGCGAGCGCGGCGCCGAGGATGCGCGGGTCGACCTGCGCCTCGTGCGGAGCGTGCAGGCCGCCTGCGCACTGCGGCGCGAGGCCCGGCGCGAGGACGCGGCACGCGCCGGCGGAGAGCCATTCGGTGGAGAGCCCGAGCCGCCGGTGGAGCTCGTGCTCGCGCCGGATCGCTTCGAGCTCGTCGCGGTCGAGAGCGACGTAGAGCGTGCCCGAGCGCTCGTAGGCGATGTCGAGGCCGCTGATCTCCGCGAGCTCGGCGGCGAAACCGGGATAGAGATCTGCCGAGCGATGTGCAAGGGGAACGAACGCCTCTCGACCCGGCTCCACGTCCGTCTCCGGCGCGAGCACGCCGGCTGCCGCGTATGTCGCGCCGCAGCCGGGCTGCCCGCGCTCGAGCACGCAGACCCGCAGGCCGCGCTGAGCGGCGCGCCACCCGCACGCCAGCCCGATCACGCCGCCTCCGACGACGACGACGTCGAAGCGCTGGTCATCGTTCAGGCGAACCCACCTCCTCCCTGCGCCGGGATGACCCGGATCAGGATCCTGCGGCCCTGACCCCTCATCCGCCGCTGTCTCCAACCGGCTTGGTTGAGCCATTCTCGCAGAGGCCACTGGAGAGTGCGGTTGCACGAATCCCCCGTCTAGGGATCGGCGCCCACCGGCCTTGGTGTTATAGGTGTGTCGATGGGAGGGGTGGTGAGATCGTCGGTGATGCGGAGGATCCTGCTCGCAGCGCTGGTCGCTTCGCTGATTCCGGCGGTCGCCTACGGCCGGCGTGCCGACAGTGGAATCCTGACCGTCTGCAACGCGTCGGGTGCGCGCCCGGTGACGGGAACGTTCGTGTACACCGAAGCGGCGCCCGCATCTGCGGGCGGAACACTGACCTTCAATGTCGCGGTGGGCGCCTGCGCGTCGAGGGTCTTCTACCCGCTGGGAACCAGCGTCACCCTCATCGAGAACGTGCCGACCGGCTACGCCGTCACCGAGATCAAACTTACTCCCACTGCAGGCGGCGGAGGCACGACGAGCGTCATCTCCTCGAATACGCCGGCTGCCGGCAGTGCCACGGTCACGATCGGAACTGGGCAGGCGACGGTCACCTTTACGACGAGTGCGGGGACGGGTGGCGGCGGTGGCGGTAGCCCGTGCAAAGCGCCCAACGTCTTCGGCCTTACGCTCGCGGCAGCGACGACGTCCCTCCACAAGGCGCACTGCACCGTCGGAACCGTGCGCAAGGTCTACTCCAACATCTTCTACCCCGGGATCGTGTACAGCCAAAGCCCGCCCCGGGGGGCGGTTCTCGCACCCAAGGCCCGCGTCAATCTCACGGTCAGCCGCGGGCATCGCTCGTAGCCGGCTCCCGTAGGCTCCGCGCATGGACGGAGCTGCCCGCCGCGAGCGCCTTGCCCGTGCACGTCTATACCTGGTGATCGACGCGCGCCCGCGCGGGCGCGAGCCTGACGCCCTGCTCGCGGCCGCCCTCCGCGGCGGCGTCGACATCGTGCAGCTGCGCGACAAGGAGCTGCCTGCCGAGGAGCTCGTGCGCGCCTCGACTCCGTTTCGTCGCGCCTGCGATGCGGCCGGAGCGCTCTTCGTGCTGAACGACCGGCCCGACCTCGTCGACGCGTGCGGCGCAGACGGCGTGCACGTCGGCCAGGAGGACGAGCCCGTGGCGAAGGCCCGGGCCCTCGTCGGCGCGGAGCGGCTCGTCGGCCTGTCGACGCACTCGCGCGCCGAGATGGATGCTGCGACGGGTGTCGACTACATCGGCGTGGGCACGATCTTCGCGACACCGACGAAGCCCGACTCGAACGCGGTCGGGCTCGACCTCGTCCGGGCCGCGTCAGCGGCTGCGCGGGTCCCGTGGTTCGCCATCGGCGGCATCGAGCTCGCGAACGTCGGGCTCGTGGCGAAGGCGGGCGCCCGGGGCGTCGCCGTGGTGCGCGCGATCCGTGACGCTGCGGACCCGGAAGCCGCGGCACGCGCCTTACGCGCCGCGCTGGGTGAACCACCCCGCACCTGAGCCGTCGTGGAAGACGACGGTGTTCTCGCCGCTCTCCAGCACGACCTCGAAGTAGCGGCGGATGACAGGCTCCTCGGTCCACCAGCGGTCGAGCACTCGCCACTCCTCGCGCAGCACGACGACCGGCTGATGATTCACCTGCCACGGCGTACCGTCGAAGTTCGACTCGACGCGCGCCGGGCGCGGCTCGTTCAGTCGTCCCGCGGTACGAACAGCGCGCGCGCCTCGGGAATGCGCGACCACGGTGCGACCTCCACGACGGTGCAGACCGAGCCGGAGCCGGTGCTCGCCCGCACCTGGCGCAGACCCTCGCTCAGCCGGCTGCGATCCTCTGCCCCGGCGGCGAGCAGCTCGAGCTGACGGCCGGCGGGCTCGGTGAGCTCGACAAGCTCGACCCGGAGCTCGAGCACGGGCGCCGGCAGCTCCGCGAGCCTGGGCGCGAGCGCGATGCGGATCCGGTCTGCGTCCGCGCTCGGCTCGCGCAGCGTCAGCGAGCGGCGCCACGAGCCGCCCCCGACGAGCCGGGCTGCGAGCGCGACCTTGCGGACGAAGCGGTCGCGGCGCTCCGGCCGGGCGAGCACGGTCTCGACGAGGGCTCCGAACGCGCGCCGCAGCGTCAGCATCTGCCCGACCGCTTCCGGAAACTCGAGCGCCTCCGCCAGCTCGGACGGCGGGCGGCGACCGCGCACCCGCGCGGCCGCCCCGCCTCTCGCCAGGCTCCAGGCGTGCCGGCCGTCCGGCCCCAGGCGTTCGGCCACGGCGCCTCCCGGAAGCCCGGCAAGCTGCCCCAGCCTGCGCACCCCGAGCGACTCGAGCTCCTCGTAGCGCTGCCGCTCGAGCGGCAGCAGCGTCAGCGGCAGCGGCGCGAGGAAGCGCCCCACCTCTCCGTCGCGGACGACGAGCAGTCGCCCCGGCTGCGCGACGGACGCCGCGGCCAGCGCGGCGAACCGCCGGGACGCCGCGCCGATCCGCGCGTCCCAGGCGGTGCCGACCGCGGCGAGCGCGCGCACCAGCGCGTGCTCGAGCCCGCCGTACAGCCGCTCCACCCCCCGCGTCTCGAAGTACGCGACGCCGAGCGCGGCCGGCTCGACCGCGAAGCCCGCGTCCTCGAGCGAGCGGACGACCTCCTCCCACGCCTGACCGGCGGCCGCTGGATCCGGGTCGACGAGCACGAGCCGCGGGCAGGTCGCGAGCGCCTCGCCCAACCGCATCCCCGGTCTCACCCCCGCCGCCTCCGCCGCGGCCGTCACGGGGCCGAGCAGCGGTTCCCCGCCCGGTTCGGGCGCGAGCGCCGCCGGGCGCAGCGCCAGGGCGGGCGCTTTTCGCAAGGCCGCCTTCAGCTCGAACCCGGGGACGGAGAGACAGGCGATCACGGGAACATATGTTCTACACGAACACCTGTTCTCCTGTCAACCGGGGAACTATCCCTTCAAGGGAGAGGCTAGAGTCTAAGCCGCATGGCAAGCAGACGGCGAGGGAACTATTTGAACTCGTTGGAAAACAGGAAAAGCACGAGTCCAACCTGCGTCTCGATCTCGCGCAGCGTCTCAATGATGGGGCGCCCCTCTGGGAGCAGTATCTGGACGGGACCCTTGAGGTACATCTGCACGCCTTGTGGCACGGGCGCGCCCTGTGCATCGAGTTCGCCCCCTACTCGGTATTCCGTCAACTGGAGAATGTGGCCGACGCTGAGGTCTACATTCACGGACAGGATCTCCCGGTGTTTCGCGGCATTGTCAAAGTCGCGCAGGAGTCCGGACCAGTCCGCTCCCTTGAATGGCTGAAACTGGCGGATGACTGCCACGTGTTCTTCCGAGATGCCTTTGAGGTATCGCGGGCTCCGTCCCGTGAAACCTTGGGGACTGTCCTCTATGAGGAACTGCGTTCCGCTCTGGGTTGTCCCGGCATCCTTGGTCGCAAGCGCGTAGACGAGATAGTCAAGCGCAGCCCGGAGATTCTGGACGATCTCTCCGACAAGGACCCCCGCCGTGAGCTTCAGCGGATCGAGGATGGTTCCGCTTGGACCCCATTCCCGCGTGTCCGGATTCTCCTCTGCAAGAACGCCGTTTTCGCCCAATTGGCGGATCTGGCCGACGACGCCTTCGAGATTCGTCAGGTGTTCACGTGCCCGCGCATGTCTGCGATAGGCACCCTCAAGCTCGTTCACGGAGTAACCTCACCATGAATGGAGGACAAAACGCAACAGCCGGCACCCACCCAGAAGACTCGCAAGGGCGCCGAGATCCCCGTGCCGAAGCGCAAGGATCTCATGGCCGCCTTCCGCAAGATCGTCCAGCCGATCAAGAAGCCCTAACTACTAGCCGATCCGAGCGCTATCGTCCGATGCCCGATGGTCTACATCGACGGCATCACGACGGAGAGAAAGCACGTGCGGATTCATGCCCCGGCATACGAATCTGCCGACGATGCGGTGGCCGACTTTGTGGCAAGGCGTGGCCCTTACAGTGGCGACTGGTTACGGCTCGATGTTCCTGGCAGAGCGAGATACATCCGGTACGAGGAAGTCGTGGATGTGCGGCCTGCAGATGGCGCCAGCCATATCGACAGCTAGCTCCTGACGGCCTGCGCGAGCAGGGCGTGGAACATCGATCCGGGCTGGTCGCGGCGGTTGTAGCGCCACGTGTACTCGTTGAGGTAGCCCTGAAGCCACTTCTGCGAGACCGCGTGGTAGGCGCCGCGGACGCCGTTCTTGAACAGGCCGAAGAAGCCCTCGATGGTCTGCGTGTGAACGTCCCCGTCCACGTAGATGCGGGCCGAATGGTTGATCCGCCGGTGCTGGTAGCCCTTCTTGCCAAGCTGCCGGTACGCCTTGAAGTCGTCCGTGTAGATGGTCGAGGCAGGGAGAACGTACTCCCTGACCTTGGCGTGGAGGACGTGGCCCCGACTGTTGGGGATGACAGAGGCGCGGATGCGTCCGCCGCGCTCGACCGCGCCGAAGACGACAGCCTTGCGGTCCCAGTAGGCGGTCTGCATGTTCCAGCCCTTGCGGGCGACCTCGCGCCGGTACGACTCCCTGGGCTTCCCGCCAACGAAGGTTTCGTCCGCCTCGACCTCGCCCGACAGTGGCTCGCCATCGTCGGCCATCAGCTGGTTCCGGATCCGGTTGAACATCCGCCACGCGGTCTTGTACGTCACGCCAAGCTCTCGCTCCAGCTGCTTGGCCGAGACCCCGCATCGAGTGCTCGCCATGATGTACAT
>Ga0187779_10000317_pt1 | contig 33443 bp, 26 predicted proteins | sample 1015_Q2_SP10_10__FD_132435 | JGI IMG/M metagenome (GOLD analysis project Ga0187779, IMG submission 132435) | Tropical peat soil microbial communities from peatlands in Department of Meta, Colombia - 1015_Q2_SP10_10_MG | ecosystem: Environmental > Terrestrial > Soil > Wetlands > Peat | place... | reverse complement strand
TTCTTGATCGCGAACGTCCCGCCGAAGCCGCAGCACTCGTCCGAGTGGGGCAGGTCGACGAGCTCGAGCCCGCGCACGCTGCGAAGCAGGCGAAGCGGCGCGTCGCCGACGTGCGTCACGCGCAGCGAGTGACAGGTGGAGTGGTAGGCGACGCGGCCGGAGAAGGACGCGCCGACGTCCTCGACGCCGAGCCGCTTCACGAGCAGCTCCGACAGCTCGAAGACGTTGTCCATGCCGAGCACCTCACGTACCGTCCCGACGCAGGACGACGACGGGGAGACGACGGCCTCGTAGGCGCCGAACACCTCGGCGAACCGGCGGCCCAGCCGCTGCGCGTCGCGCACGTAGCCGCTGTTCATGTGCATCTGGCCGCAGCAGGTCTGCTCCTCCGGAAAGACGACATCGTGACCCAGCCGCTCCAGCACCTGCACGGTCGCGCGCCCGGCCTCGGGGAACAGCGTGTCGCCGATGCAGGTTACGAAGAGGGCGATGCGCACCCTACGCCGCCTGGGGCATCTGCCCCGTGATCGTCACAGCTGTTCGTAGGCGCTCTCGACGGAGGCGATGCCGCGCTCGCGGGCGAGGGCGTCTCCGTAACCCCCGTCGCGGAACGCCGCGACGGGGTCGTCTGCGACACCGAGCTGGGCTCGAAGACGACCGAGCAGCGGGCGCACGTCGGTCTCGAATGCATCGAGCAGGATCCGGTGGCCGCCGAGAACGTCGCCGGCGAGCTGGGCGTGCGCGAGCCGTTTCTCGTCCACGAGCAGCGCCTTCGCATACGCCGTCTGGATGTTCATGACCGACTGGATCATCGCATCGATCTTTCCCTCGACGTTGTGCGACTGGTCGATCATGAACGCCACGTTCTCGGCTCCGCCCGCGGCGATCTCGCGCATGATCCGGAACAGCTCGAACGGGTCGATCGAACCGACGATCAGGTCGTCGTCGGCGTACTTGCGGTTGTTGAAGTGGAAGCCGCCGAGCAGCCCTTCCGCGAGCAGCACCGCCACGATCTGCTCGACGTTCGTCCCCTGCGGATGATGGCCGGTATCGACGAGCACCTGCGCTTGCGGGCCGAGGCGCCGGCAGAGCATCGCGGCCGTTCCCCAGTCGGGGAGATCGGTGCTGTAGAAGCCCGGCTCGAAGAACTTGTACTCGACGAGCAACCGCATCCCGGACGCGAGCAGGCCGTAGAGCTCCTCCAGGCCGGCCGCGAGCCGCGCGTGCCGTCCGCGCAGGTCGTCCTGGCCGGGGTAGTTCGTCCCGTCGGCGAGCCAGAGGCTGACGATCGTGGAACCGACCTGCCGGGCGATCTCGACGCACTCGCGGCAATGCTCGAGCGCCTGTGCGCGCACGTGCGCATCCGGGTGGCAGAGGCTCCCGAGCCGGTACGCGTCGTCTCCGAAGAGATTCGGATTGATCGCCCCGATCCGGATGCCTCGCTCGGACGCGTGGTCGCGAAGCGCGGACCAGTCGTCGACCCGGTCCCACGGGATGTGCAGCGCGACCGACGGGCAGCAACCGGTCAGGCGGTGGACGAGTGCGGCGTCGTCGATCCGCTCCCAGACGGTGCGGGCGGCGCCGGGCCAGGGGAAGACGTGGAAGCGGGTACCGGAGTTCCCGTAGCCCCACGACGGGGTCTCGATCTGGAGCGCGGCGAGCTTCTCGAGAGCGGCGGCGTCCGTCATATACGCGAGTGTGACGCATCTGCCGGGATTTTCAAATCGACCTTCGATTTGTCAGAATCCGTAAGCATTTCGAAAGTATTGACTTGCGTTACGGCCGGGCGTATCGTCGCCCTCATCGATCGGGTGGCTGATCTTCGCAACCTTTCGCAGTTCGAGCGCATGCAGCACGTGCTCCGCCTGCTCGAGGCGCGAGATTACCTTCAGGTTGCGGAACTTTCGCAGGCGTTCGCCGTTTCCGAGGTGACGGTGCGAAGCGACCTCACCGAGCTCGCGCGCCAGGGTCTCGTCGCACGTGTTCGCGGCGGTGTCAGGGCGCTCCAGCACGGCCAGTCCGAGGTCGGCTTCGATCTGCGCCTGCGCCTCGAGGTCGAGAGGAAGCGGGCGATCGCGCGCGCGGCGGCCGCCATGGTGAATGAGGGCGAGGCCGTGGCGCTGGACGCGAGCACGACCGCGTACTACCTCGCGCTCGAGCTGCGCTCGAAACGCGAGCTCGTCGTCGTGACGAACGGCTTGCTCGTCGCGACCGCGCTCGCGGACGCTCCAGGGATCACCGTTCTCGTGACGGGCGGGATGCTGCGGTTGTCGGCGATGTCGCTCGTCGGCGATCTCGGCGCAGACGTTCTGCGCACGACGAGGATCAACAAGGGGTTCCTCGGCGCGCGCGGCCTGAGCCTGTCGCGCGGGCTCATGGACCTGAACCCCGACGAGGTCCGCATCAAAGAGGAGATGGCGGACGCCTGCGAGCAGGTGTACGGCATCGTCGACAGCACCAAGTGGCATCGCGGGGCGCTGCTCGCCTTCGTGTCGGTCGGCGACCTGGCGGGAATCATCACGGACTCGAATGCCCCGACGGCAGAGGTCGAGGCGTGGCGCGCGGCGGGAGTCAACGTCATCACCGTCGATTCCGGTCCGCGAGAACCTCCGCCGCTCCGGCCGCGCGACCTCAGGCGCGCCGTGCGAAACCACGAGGCGGCCGGCTGATGGCGACCCTCGCCGCTGTCGATCTCGGCGCCCAGAGCGGGCGGGTGGCGGTCGGGCGGTTCGACGGCGAGCGTCTGGGCGTCACAGAGGTCCACCGGTTCCCGAACGTCCCGGTACGCACCCGCGACACGCTCAACTGGGACATCCTTCGCGTCTATCGAGACGTGCTCGACGGCCTCCGGGCCGCTGCGCGCGAAGCCGGTCATGTCGACTCGGTCGCAGTCGACTCCTGGGGGGTCGACTTCGCCCTGATCGACTCGAAGGGGCGGCTGGTGCAGAACCCTGTCCACTACCGCGACGCTCGTCGTGCGCGGGCGATGGACGGTGTGCTCACGAGAATCCCGGCCCGCGAGCTCTACGACCGCACCGGCATCCAGCTCATGCCGCTCAACACGGTGTTCGAGCTGGGGGCGATGGCGGCCGAGGCCGACCCTGCGCTCCACGCCGCGGAGACCATGCTGCTCATTCCCGACCTCCTGCACTACTGGCTCTGCGGCGTGTCCACCTCCGAGTTCACCAACGCCACCACGACCCAATGCTTCGACCCGCATGCCGGCGGCTGGGCGGCGGATCTGCTCGAGCGCCTCGACGTGCCGACGCGACTGCTGCCGGACGTCGTCCAGCCCGCAACCCGGCTCGCTCCGCTGAGCCGCGCCGTGGTGGAGGAGACGAGGCTTGGGGGCGCCGAGGTCGTCGCGGTCGCGACCCACGACACCGGCTCGGCGGTGGCCGCCGTGCCCTTCCGGCAACCGGGCTCGATCTTCATCAGCGCGGGAACGTGGTCGCTCGTCGGTCTCGAGACAAAGGAGCCGGTCATCACCGACGCTGCCTTCGCGGCGAATCTCACCAACGAGGGCGGCGTCGGCGGCACCTTCCGCCTGCTTCGCAACGTCACCGGGCTCTGGCTCGTCCACGAATGCCGCCGCGTCTGGGCGGAGGAGGGGCGTGAGCACTCGTTCGACCAGCTCGTCGCGCTCGCGAAGGACGCGCCCGCGCTGCAGTCCTTCATCGACCCCGACGACGCCACCTTCGGCGACCCCGGCGACATGCCGGCGCGCGTGCGGGCGTTCTGCGCACACACCGGGCAGCCGGAGCCCGTCGAGCCCGGCGCGATCGTGCGCTGCATCCTCGAGAGTCTCGCGCTGAAGCACGCGCAGACGATCGACGTGCTCGCGTCGGTCACGGGCGCGTCGCCCCGCGAGATCCACGTCGTCGGCGGCGGCGCGCGTAACGAGCTGCTCTGCCGCTGGACGGCAGACGCGGCCGGCCTTCCGGTCCTCGCCGGCCCGGAGGAGGCGACGCTGCTGGGGAACCTGCTCGTGCAGGCGGTGGCGCTCGGTGAGATCTCGTCGCTCGCCGAGGGGCGAGAAGTCGTTCGCGCCTCGGTGGTACCGACGGCGTACGAGCCGCAGGAGACGTCCACGTGGCAGGAGGCGAAGGAACGCTTCGCCGAGGCCGTCGCCCTGCCGACGCTGGAGGTCGGTACGTGAGCGAGCTCGTGAGCTCGCTGCGCGGGATCCCCGCACCGGAGGACAGGTGGGACGGCGCGGCCGAACGCGGCGGTGTCCTCGAGGCGCTCGTCTACCGGTCGAACCTGCTCGGCGGCGATCGAGCGCTCGCGAACCACGGCGGGGGCAACACCTCGTCGAAGGGGACGATGACGGACCACACCGGCCGGGAGCAGCGGGTGCTCTGGGTCAAGGGCTCGGGCACCGACCTGGCGACGATCACCGAGACCGGGTTTGCGGCGCTCCGTCTCGACGAGGTCCTGCCGCTGCGCGAACGCGAGTCGATGGACGACGCGGCGATGGTCGAGCACCTGCTCCGCTGCGGCCTCGCGCCGAGCCAGCCGCGGCCGTCGATCGAGACGCTCCTGCACGCCTTCATCCCGGCGGCGCACGTCGACCACACGCATCCGGACGCGATCATCGCCCTGACCTCGTCGCCGGACGGCCGCAGCCTCGCCGAGGAGGCGTTCGGCACGGAAGCCGTCTGGCTGGACTACGAACGGCCGGGCTTCGACATGTCGAAGCGGATCGTGGAGCTGCTCGAGGCGAACCCGTCGGCACGGGCGGTGCTGCTCGAGAAGCACGGCCTCGTGACGTGGGGTGAGACGCCGGAACAGAGCTACCGCGGCACGATCGAGTTCGTGACGCGTGCCGTAGGCGCGCTCGACCGCGCCGCCGGCGGCCGGTTCGGTCTTGGCGGCTACAAGGTCGCGGAGCTCGGGGAAGGCGATGCCGAAGCCCTCCTCGCGCGGACCCTCCCCGCGCTCCGCGGTGCGCTGCTCGCCGACACGGACGGCGTCGTGCTCGACGTCGACCGCAGCCCTCATGCGGTCGCATTCGCATCCTCGGCTCGCGCGCCCGAGGTGAGCCAGATCGGCGCTCCGTGCCCCGACCATCTGATCCACACGAAGCACAAGCCGCTCGTCGTGCCGTTCGACCCCGAGACCGACGACGCCGACAGGCTTGCCGAAGCCGTGCGGACCGGGGTCGAGGAGTACTCCCGCTGGTACCGCGGCTACTACGAGCGAAACGTCGACGAGGAGACCGGCCGGTTCCCGATCGACCCGGCAGGGCCACGGGTCGTGCTCGTTCCGGGGATCGGCATCGTCACGAGCGGCATCGACGCGGCCAGGGCGCGTACCGCGCGCGATCTCTACCACCGTGCGATCGCGGTCCAGGATGCCGCGGACGCAGTCGGCGGCTTCCGCTCCCTGAGCGAGAGCGAGGCGTTCGCGATCGAATACTGGCCGCTCGAGCGGTACAAGCTCGCACAGGCGCCGCCGCGCGGCGAGCTCGCAGGCCGCGTGGCGCTGATCACAGGAGGCGCCAGCGGGATCGGACGTTCGACTGCGCGTCTGCTCGCCGAGCGCGGAGCGCACGTGGTCGTCGCCGACCTGAACGCCGAAGGGGCGAAGGAGGTCGCCGACGAGCTCGTCGCCGCGCACGGCCTGGGGCGGTCGATCTCCGTCGCCACGGACGTCACGGACGAAGCCGCCGTGGTGCAGATGGTGCGCAGGGCGGTGCTGGAATACGGCGGTCTCGACATTCTCGTCGCGTCCGCCGGACTCGCGACAAGCGCCCCGCTGACCGAGACGACCGTCGAGGAATGGGAGCGCAACTTCGCGGTGCTGGCCCGCGGCTATTTCCTCGCCTCCCGCGAGGTGTTCCGCGTGCTGATCGAGCAAGGACGCGGCGGCTCGGTCGTGTTCGTCGGATCGAAGAACGCGCTCGTCGCCGGAGCGAACGCCGCAGCGTACTCCTCCGCGAAGGCAGCGTCGATCCACCTCGCCCGCTGCCTCGCCGAGGAGGGCGGCTCGCACGGGATCCGCGTCAACACCGTCAATCCCGACGCGGTCATCCAGGACTCGAGCATCTGGTCGTCGGACTGGAAGGCCGAGCGTGCGAGCACCTACGGCATCACGGAAGACGACCTGCAGACCTTCTATCGCGGCAGGACGAAGCTCGGGGTCAGCGTGTACCCGGAAGACGTAGCCGAGGCGATCGCGTTCCTCGCCGGTCCTCGCGCCGCCAAGTCCACCGGAAACGTCGTCAACGTCGACGGCGGCGTCACGGCCGCCTATCCACGATGAGCGGGCCGGCCCCGGCGGTGGAGGAGCTCGCCCCGGTGATGTCGCTGCAGCACGCGTCGAAGGCGTTCGGCGCCGTGCAGGCGCTCGCGGACGTGCCGATCGACCTCTTCGCCGGAGAAGTCCACGGACTCGTCGGGGAGAACGGCGCCGGCAAGTCCACACTCGTGAAGATCCTCGCGGGTGTCCATCCTCCCGACGCCGGCTCGATCCTCGTGCAGGGAAGGCAGGTCTTCCTCGACGGCCCGGCGGATGCCCGCGACGCCGGAATCGCGATCATCTACCAGGAGCCGATCCTCTTCCCCGACCTTACGGTCGAGGAGAACATCTTCATCGGCCGGCAGCCGCTCACCACCGGGCGCCGCATCGACCGGCACGCGATGCGGGCCCACGTGACGGAGGTCTTCGAACGACTGGGCGTCCACCTCGACCCCGGCCGCATTGCCCGCGGCCTTTCCATCGCCGAGCAGCAGATCGTCGAGATCGGCAAGGCGCTCTCGCTCGACGCGAAGATCATCGTGATGGACGAGCCGACCGCGGCGCTGTCGGCGGTAGAGGTCGCGCGTCTGTTCGGCGTCGTGGACAGCCTGCGGGCATCGGGCGCGGCGGTTCTCTTCATCTCGCACCGCTTGGAGGAGATCTTCCAGCTCTGCCAGCGGGTCACGGTGCTGCGCGACGGGCGCTGGATTCTCAGCCAGGAGCTCGAGGGCCTTACCGCGGACGCGCTTGTGCGGGCGATGGTCGGCCGCGAGATCGTCGAGCGGGAATCGGAGCAACAGGCGGCCGGCGCCACGGTGCTGCACGTCGAACGGCTGAGCCGGGAGGGCTTCTTCACCGACGTGTCGTTCGAGGTGAAGTCGGGTGAGATCGTGGCCCTCGCCGGGCTTGTCGGCGCGGGTCGCAGCGAGGTCGCACGCGCGATCTTCGGGATCGACCGCTACGACGCCGGCGCGGTCACGGTCGGCGGCCGCGAGCTGCGGCGCGCCTCGCCGACGGCGGCGATGTCGGCCGGCGTCGGCCTCGTTCCCGAGGACCGTCGCCAGCAGGGGCTCGTGATGGATCTCTCGATCGCGCGGAACGTCGCGCTCGCCTCTTTGGGACGCCTTCAGCGCTTCGGGTTCATCCTGTCCGCTTCCGAGCGCCGCTTCGCCGCCGACTGGGCGGTACGGCTCAGCCTCAAGTACGGCCGGCTCGGGAACGCCGCCAACTCGCTCTCGGGTGGGAACCAGCAGAAGGTCGTGCTCGCCAGGTGGCTCGGCCGCGAGCCGAGCCTGCTGATCGTCGACGAGCCGACGCGCGGCATCGACGTCGCGACGAAGGCCGAGGTCCATCGCCTGCTCGACGAGCTCGCGAGCCGCGGCGTGGCCGTGCTGATGATCTCCTCGGAGCTGCCGGAGGTCCTCCGCGTCGCCGACCGGATCCTCGTCATGCGCGAGGGCCGGCTCGTCGCCGAGTTCACGCACGCCGAGGCCACCGAGGAGCGGATCGTCGCGTCGGCGACCGGGCTGGTCGCGGAGGGAGCGGCCTGATGGCGACCGTCGATCACGTCCAGCCCAGACCGCCCTCTGCCCGCCGGATCCGCTCGGACAAACTCATCGATGTCGCGTATCGGCTGCGGGCCTTCGGGATCGTCGCCGCACTCGCCTTGCTCATCGTCGTGACCTCGGTCGTCCAGCCGCGCTTCCTGAGCGGCCAGGAGGTCAACTTCGTCCTCGGCAACACGTCGATCATGGCGCTCCTCACGTTGGGCGAGGCGATGGTGATCATCTCGCGCAACGTCGACCTGTCGATCGGCTCGGTGCTGGGCCTCTCCGCCTACGTCTCGGGAAGCATGTTCGGTCGCCTCCACGGCGTCCCGGCAGGTGTGGCCATCGTGATCGCGTTCCTCGTCGGGATCGGCGTCGGGGCGGCCTGCGGGATCGTGAACGGCGCGCTCACGACCATCGGCCGGGTGCCCAGCCTGGTGGTGACGCTCGCGACGCTCTACATCATCCGCGGGATCGACATCCTGGTCATCGGCGGCGGCCAGGTCGTCGCGAGCTCGTTGCCGAACGCGTTCTTCCAGGTCTCGCTGAAGAACTTCCACAACGTCCCGTACCTCATGTGCGCCGTCGCCGTCGTGATCGGAATCGGCGCGTACTACATGCGCTCGTACCGCTCGGGGCGCGACCTGTACGCGATCGGGTCGAACCCCGACGCCGCGCGGCTCGTGGGGATCCCGAGCGGGCGGAGGGTCTTCACGGCCTTCGTGCTCAGCGGGTCGATCGCGGGTGCGGCCGGCGTGCTCTGGGCGTCGAAGTACGGCACCCTCGACTCGACCGCGGGCTCCGGCTACGAGCTCCAGGTGATCGCCGCGGTCGTGATCGGCGGCGTGGCGATCTTCGGCGGCAGCGGGAGCGTGATCGGGGCGGCGCTCGGCGCGCTGCTGCTGAACACGATTCTTGCCGCCCTCTACGTGGGCGGCGTCTCGCCCTTCTGGACCCAGGCGATCGCGGGGGCCATGATCCTGGTGGCGATCACGATCGACCGGCTGATCTCGCTCCAGCTGACGGCTGCGTTGCGGAGAAGGAGGTCACGTGAAGCGGCCTGATCTCCGCGAGCGCCTGCGGCCGGCCCTGCGGTGGGAGACCGGCCTCATCGTCGCGTTTCTCACGATCGTCGTGCTCGGGACCGAGGTCTCGAACAAGTTCCTCACGCAGGGGAACCTGTTCTACCTCTGCATCTCGATCGGCGAGCTCGCGATCATGACCTTGCCGCTCACGCTGATCATCCTCACGGGCGAGATCGACCTCTCCGTGGCCTCGACCCTCGGCCTCTCGAGCGCGATGCTCGGCTACCTCGTTCTCCACGGCTGGTCGCTCGGGTGGGCCTTCGTCGTCGTCATCGTCCTCGGGGTCGCGGCAGGGCTCTTCAACGGCGTGCTGGTCACCCGCTTCGGGCTGCCGTCACTCGCCGTGACGATCGGGACGTTGACCCTGTACCGGGGGCTCGCCGTCGTGATTCTCGGCCCGAACATCGTCTCGACGTTCCCACAGCGGTACACGAGCATCGGGGTCAATCCGTTCGGGAACACGTTCCTCTCGTGGTCGGTCGTGTTCTTCCTGATCCTCGCCGTGATCTTCGGCGTGGCCTTGCATCTCACGCCGTTCGGACGCTCCCTGTTCGTGATCGGCCAGAACACGGAGGCGGCGATCTACGCCGGGATTCGGGTCAAGCGGATCAAGCTGCTGCTTTTCGTCGTCTCCGGAATCGTCTGCGCCTTCGCGGGCATCCTCTACACCTTCCGCCTCTCGACGGCCGTGCAGGACAACGGGCTCGGCCTCGAGCTGAACGTCGTCGCCATCGTGCTGCTGGGCGGCGTATCGATCTTCGGCGGCAAGGGCTCGATCGTCGGCGTCGTGCTGGCGGTCGCCGTCTATGCGGCGCTGCAGAACGCCCTCTTCCTGACCAACTTCCCGCAGCGGGCGTTCGGGATCGTCACCGGCTGCCTGCTGCTCCTCAGTGTGCTGGTCCCGAACGCCGGCTCCTTCGTCAGGCGAGCGCGAGCTGCAATGCGCCGACGCGAAGCTCGCAGTCGCCCTGCGGTGGAGGTCAGCTAACCGATGACCCCGACCGTCTCAGCCGATGCGAGACCCGTCAGCTCGTCCGGCGCGCAAGCCCTCTCGAGAGCAATTCCGGGTTCGAGGAAATGGGTGGTTCGGGAGGTGGATGGATGAGGAGCTGATGGAGCGGAATCAGCGTGGGCTCGTGCTCAACCGTGAGCCTCTTTCCAAACGTCGAAAGGATTCATCTCATGAGGAAGTCGATGAACAAGCGAGCGTTGGCAGTAGCGCTGCTCGGGCTCGTGCTCATCGTGGGTGTGCCCGCGGCGCTGGCATCCGCCTCGGCTGCGCCCCTGAAGAAGGGCCTGAAGGTCTTCGTGATCCCGAAGAACCTCGGCAACCCGTACTTCACCACGTCCGACAGCGTCAAGTCCGGCGGGGCGCTCTTCGCCCTGAAGCAGCTTGGCGAGAAGGGCACGGAGACGAGCGGCACCGCGGCGACCGCCGCGTCGCAGATCCCGGCCATCCAGGCGGCGATCACGAAGGGCGCCAACGCTCTGGTCGTCTCGGCCAGCGACGCCGCGGCACTGTGCCCGACGCTGAACGCGGCGATGAAGAAGAAGATCACGGTCGTCACCTACGACTCGGACGCGCCTGCCTGCCGCAACCTCTTCATCAACCAGGCGGACAGCGGAGCGATCGGACGGAGTGAGGTCGACCTACTCGCGAAGGAGCTCGGTAGCACGGGCGAGATCGCGATCCTGTCGGCTGCTGCATCTGCGACGAACCAGAACGCCTGGATCGGCTTCATGAAGCAGGAGCTGACGAAGTACCCGAACATGAAGCTCGACACGGTCGTCTACGGCAACGACGATCCGACCACCTCGACTCAGGTGGCGCAGGGCCTGCTCCAGCAGTACCCGAACCTCAAGGGCATCATCTCGCCGACCACGGTCGGGATCGCCGCCGCGGCAGCAGTGCTGGACGTGCCGCAGTACCGCGGCAAGGTCAAGCTGACGGGTCTCGGCACGCCGAACTCGCTGCGCAAGTACGTCAAGGACGGCACGATCGAGGGCTTCGAGCTCTGGAACCCGGCCGACCTCGGCTACCTCGCCGCGTACGCCGCAGTGAACCTCGCCTCCGGCACGATCACCGGCAAGACGGGTCAGACGTTCACGGCGGGCAAGCTCGGCAAGTACAAGATCGGCGCGAAGCAGACCGTGCTGCTCGGGCCGCCGTACGTGTTCAACGCGGCCAACATCGACAAGTTCAACTTCTAGGACGTGGTACGGGGGTGCCGGCCCCGGCCGGCGCCCCCGACCCCGGGGCGACCGTTTCATGACGTACGCATTCCTCCCGCCGCGCGATGAGATCTGCCAGCTCATGGAGCGGATCTACCGCTATCGGATGACCACGACCTCCGGCGGCAACCTCTCGATCCGCGAGGAGAACGGCGACGTCTGGATCACGCCCGCGCGCGTCGACAAGGGAGGGTTGCGTCGCTCCGACATCGTGCTGGTGCGAGCCGACGGCACGGTCGAGGGCGAAGAGCCGCCGTCGTCGGAGCTCCCATTGCACCAGGCTGTCTACCGGGCGCGGCCCGACGTGCGCGGCATCGTTCACGCGCATCCGGTTGCGCTCGTCGCGTTCAGCGTCGTCCACGGGGTGCCGGACACGCGCCTCTTCCATCAGGCGTGGCAGGTGTGCGGTGCGGGCGGTTTCGCGCCGTACGCGCTGCCCGGCAGCGCAGCGCTCGGTGACGTCGTCGCCGCGACGTTCGCGGAGGGTTACGACTGCGTCATTCTCCAGAACCACGGTGTGGTGACCGCGGGCGGCGATCTGCAGGAGGCGTTCCGCCGCTTCGAGACCTTCGAGTTCACCGGCAAGACGATCATCAAGGCGCGGCTACTCGGGCGGGAGATCCGCTACCTGACAGACGAGGAGCTCGCGCTCGCACAGGGACAGCAGACCCCGCTGGCCGAGTTTGTGCGGACGGAGCCGTCGAGCGAGGAGAAGGAGCTCCGGCGCAGCGTCTGCGACTTCGTGCGCCGCGCCTACCGCCGGCGCCTCTTCATCAGCACGCAAGGCAGCTTCTCGGCGCGGCTGGGCGATTCGTCGTTCCTGATCACGCCGCGCGGAATCGACCGGGGCTCCGTCGAGATGCACGACATTGCACTCGTCGAGGACGGGCGGGCTGAGGCCGGCTCGGCGCCCAGTCGCGCGGCCCGGATCCACGCGGCGATTTACGCGCGTCATCCGCAGGTCGGCTCGATCGTGAACGCCTACCCCGTGAACGCTACGGCGTTCGGCGTCTGCGGCTCGCTGGTCGACACGAGAACGATCCCGGAGAGCCTCGTCGTCGTGCGTCGCCCTGGGATCGTCGGCTACACCGCCCAGTTTGCCGAGCCGGAGTCCATCGCCGCCACAGTCTCGCCACAGCGGCCGGCGGCAATCCTCGAGAACAACGGCGTGCTCGTCACCGGCAAGGACGTGCTGGAGGCGTACGACCGCCTGGAGGTGCTGGAGTCGACCGCCGAGGCGCTGATCAACGCGCGTGCGGTGGGCACGTTGGCGCCGCTCTCGGAGGAGGTGATCCGCGAGCTCGAGGAGGTGCGTGGTCTCCCGGATGTGAGCGGGGCTTCAGGGACGTAGCATCGCGGGGTGATCCACCGATTCACTTGATGATGACGTTGAGCCTGCCTCCACGACGGCTCTTCGTGAGTACTCGCTTTACGCGAAGCACGTCGAGGAATGGGTCTCACGTCGTCCGGAAACGCTGGTCTTTCGCAGGGAGACACCATGCCGGTCAAATTCGTTCAGGAGTTGAGGAACAGCAGCGATGTGCGCAAGAGCACGGAGGCGGCACTCGAAGCAGGCGGAGGCCTGCTGAGGCTGGCCCCCTGCTGGGTGCCCCGGTCGTTCCTGCAGCCGGGTAAACGCCTCAAGCTCCATCCTGCCGATCTCTATGCCTTCGGGCTCGATCGCGGGGGAATCGACGAGCGCTGGTTTGCGTCGACGACGCCGGCTGCGAATGAGGGCCGCACTCCCGATGAAGGGCTGAGCTATGTGGTCAACGGCCCTGAGCGTTTTACGCTGAAAGATGCCGTCGGCGAGCTCGGCGAGGAGCTCATCGGCAAGGCCATGTGGGCTCGGTACGGCAGGTGGCCCGTGTACTCCAAGTTCTTCGACAACATGGGACCCATTCCGCATCACCTGCATCAGTCCGCAGAGCAGGCGGCCCTCGTCGGACAGGAAGGCAAACCCGAGTCCTATTACTTTCCACCGCAGCACAACGCCCTCACCAACAACTTTCCCTACACCTTCTTCGGACTGAATCCGGGGACCACCAAGAAGCAGGTGCGGAAGTGCCTCGAGGATTGGAACAAGGGAGACAATGGAATCCTGGATTTGTCGGCCGCATATAGGCTCAAACCCGGGACCGGTTGGCTCGTGAGCCCGAGCATTCTCCATGCGCCGGGATCTCTTTGCACCTATGAGCCGCAATGGGGTTCGGACGTGTTCGGGATGTACCAGTCTCTGGTCGAGGGGCGCGAGGTGCCATGGTCGCTTCTGGTGAAGGACATGCCGCCGGATCGACATCAGGATCTCGATTTCATCGTCGACCAGATCGACTGGGAAGCGAATGTCGATCCGGTCTTCAAGGAGAACCACTATCTCGAACCCGTTCCGGTGGCCGATACCAGCCGGGAGGGACACGCGGACAGGTGGATCGTCTACGGGCGAATCCACGGTGAGCAGCACTTCACCGCCAAGGAGCTGACGCTCGAGCCCGGTGCGAAGTGCACGATCCAGGACAACGGCGCGTACGGCCTGATCGCCGTGCAAGGCCAGGGGCGAATGAACGGCCTCCGGCTGGAGTGCCCCACGGTGATCCGCTTCGGCCAGCTCACCGAAGACGAAGTGTTCTGCACGGAGGGCGCGGCGAGGGCCGGCGTCACCTTCGAGAACACGTCTGCAACAGAGCCGCTCGTGACGTTGAGGTACTTCGGGCCCGACGTGAATCCGGATGCGCCTGCGGTCGGCGACTATCGCACCTAACCAGGAGTGAGGAGAGCGCTATGGTCAACAACTTCCCCAAGCTTCACAACGCCGCCTGGCCCGGTCTGGTGGGAAAGGGGCCCGATTCCGAACCGCCGATCGAGCTCGACACGATGCTCGACCTGACCGCGTCGGCCGAGGTGAACGGTGTCCGGTTCGACGGCATCGACCTCTTTCTCTGCGACCCGCACGTCAGCATCGACTCGAGCGCAGACGACGTGAAGCGGCTGGCGGAGAAGGTTCAGAAGAAGAACCTCGTCGTCGGATCGGTGGTCGCACCGGTTTGGCCGCCGACCGGAGGCGGCTCGGCGATGGGCAGTGCAGCCGAGCGCGAGCAGTTCGTCACGCAGGTCCGCAAGGCATGCGACATCGCTCGGCAATTGCGAGAGCTCGGCATTCGCCCGGATGGGGTCGTCCGCGTGGATTCGGCGGCAAGCCCGGAGGAGTGGGCTGCTGATCCTGAGGCCAACACCCGTACGATCGCCGAGACGTTCCGCGAGGCGTGCGACGTGGCAGCCGGTTACGGCGAGCGCCTGGCGGCGGAGGGAGAGATCTGCTGGGGCGGCATGCACTCCTGGCGCGAGATGGTCAAGCTGCTCGAGCTCGTGGACCGGCCGGCATCGATCGGTTTCCAGGCGGACATGGCCCACACGCTGCTGTACACGCTCGGCTACAACGCGCCGGAGGCTGCTCTCCTGCCTCCCGATTACGACTGGAGTGACGTTTCTCTGCTCGATGAAGCGCTGAAGAAGATGATCGCGGCGTTGCGCCCGTGGACGATCGACTTTCACGTCGCCCAGAACGACGCAACCGTCAAAGGCTCAGGCTCTCACGACAGAACAGGCCGCCACTGCCTGCCGACCGATCCGAACGGGAAGCTCGACATCCCACGGCACGCCGGTTTCTGGCTGAGGGACGACGACGGGCACCTCACCAGGGCATTCCGCCACATCTGCTGGGACGGCTGCATGTTCCCCAACGAAACCATGATGCAGTCGAAGACCTGGACCGACGTTCTCTCGGTGATGATCGCAGTACGCGACGCGCACGGGTGGTACGAGGACTAAAGGACGGCTCCTATGAAAAATCTGAATGTGGGTCTCATCGGCTACGGCTTCATGGGACGCGCACACTCCAATGCTTATCGGCAGGTGAACCAGTTCTTCCGGCTCGATCATCATCCGGTGCTGAAGGCCGTCTGCGCGCGCAAGGCAGACCAAGCCGCCGCCTTCGCCGCAAACTGGGGATATGAGTCTGTGGAGACAGACTGGCAAAAGCTGGTAGAGCGAGACGACATCGACCTGATCGATATCTGCAGTCCGAACAACACGCACCTGAAGATCGCGGTCGCGGCGGCCGCGGCCGGCAAGATCGTTCTGTGCGAGAAGCCCTTGGCGATGAATGCGGAAGAGGGCGCCGAGATGGTCGAGGCCGTTACCAAGGCGGGCGTGGCGAACATGGTGTGGTTCAACTATCGGCGCGTGCCGGCAGTGTCGCTCGCCAAGCAGATCGTGGAGGAGCACCGCATCGGCCGGCCGTTCCATTACCGCGCCGTGTACCTCCAGGACTGGACGATCGCGGAAGACGTTCCCCAAGGTGGCGCGACGCTCTGGCGGCTGGACGTCGATGTCGCAGGATCGGGAGTAACCGGCGACTTGCTCGCCCACTCGGTTGACACGGCAATCTGGCTGAACGGCCCGATCGTCGCCGTCTCGGCTGCGACGGAGACCTTCGTGAAAGAGCGCGTTCACCAGGAGACGGGCAAGAAGCAACCCGTGGGCATCGATGACGCGTGCATGGTCCTCGCGAGGTTTGCCAATGGATCCATGGGGACGTTCGAATCCACGCGGTACGCCCGGGGCAGAAAGAACTACAACACCTTCGAGTTGAACGGCGCCGACGGCTCCATCTTCTTCGATCTCGAGGACGCCCATCGGCTCCAGTACTACGAATACCGGAAGCCGGGCGTGAAGGAGAAGGAGCCCTCCCACCTTGCGGGCTGGCGGAGCATTCACGTAACAAACGGCGAACATCCGTACATGGACAAGTGGTGGGTGCCCGGATGCACGGTCGGCTACGAACACACCTTCATCCACGCACTGGCCGACTTTCTCAAAGGAATCGAAGACGGTACGCCGGCCATGCCGGACTTCGCAGACGCGCTGCGTACGCAAGTGGTCTGCGACGCCATCCTGCGATCGGCCAAGAGCGGAAGATGGGAGGACGCGACGTAATCCTTCCCCGAGGAGGACGAAAATGGATGTCGGCAAGTGCCGTTGGTACGTCCCGGATGGATTCCTGCCCGGAGATTCGTCGCACGGCGTCGTCAGTCACGAGGCGGCATGCCTGCTCAATGCCGGCGACCGTGATGCAGAAGTGCTCTTCACGTTCTTCTTCGAGGAGCAGGATCCCATCGGGCCCGTCCGAGTGAAGCTCGCGGCGCGTCGTGCCCGGCACGTCCGCCTCGACGATCCCGACGCGATCGGTGTCGAGTTACCCCGGGGGGTTCCCTACGCGTACTCGGTCGAGAGTGACGCACCGGTGGTGCTCGAGCACTCAAGACTCGACACGTCAGCCGGAGGCTACACGTTGTTCACGACGATCGCGTACGGCGAGTGAGGCGCGGAAAAACGACTGGGAATGCGGAGCTTCTCTATGCCCGCTTGCCGGAGAAGGCGTCATCGTCGGCGCCCGGCGGCGCTCCACGGGGCTCCCTGGTGACGGTCACCTCGACGCCGTGGACGGCGGTGCTCTGGCCCATGTCGGCTCGTTCGCCGGGGTTGAGTGCGTTGACGTTGGCGCGGCCGGGCTCTCGTTTCGGCCAGCGGCCTTTCGGAACGTACACGACTCCGCGCGGGAGAGCGTCGGAGATCGTGACGAGGAGCTGCAGGTCGCCGGTGCCGTTGGCGACGACGGCATGGTCGCCCTCTGCGAGGCCACGCTCGGCGGCGTCGTCGGGGTGGAGGGCCACGCTGGCAGGCCCGATTCGTCGGGCGATCTTGGCGTCGTTGGCGAAGCTGTCATTGAGCAGCCATGGCGAGGCCGGCGAAAGCAGCCGCAGCCGTCCCTCCCGGGGGCGGTCGTCTGCGAGCGGCAGCGGCTGCGGCGGCAGACCGTCCGCCTCGGCGCGGCGCGAGACGAGCTCGACTCTGCCGCTCGGCGTCGGGAATCGAAGGTCGGGAAACTGCAGGACGGGTTGGTCGGCGATCGGCACGGTGCCCCTCGCCGCGAGGTCGGCAAAGCGCAGACCGATGCCGGACCGCACGAGCAGCGTCTCGATCACGGTGCTGTCGCTCTCGTACAGCTCGGGCTCGTCGTAGCCCATCGCGCGCGCGAGGCGGCGGAAGATCTCCGTGTTGGGGAGGGAGTCGCCCAGCGGCTCGACCGCCTTCACCTGAGCCGAGAGCGTGAGGTGGAAATAGGAGACGACGAGGTCGTCGAACTCGAGGAAGCTCGCCGCCGGAAGGACGTAGTCGGCGAAGTCGGTCGTGTCGGTCGCGAACGGGTCGACCGCGACGGTGAGCAGATCCTCGCGCCGCAGCGCAGCGTGCAGTCGCGCCTGATCGGGATTCGAGGCCGCGATGTTGATGTTCCAGCAGAAGAGCGCCTCCGACCGGCTCCCGTCCTCGAGGCAGGCAACGAGATCCATGTGACTGATCGGGTCGGGAGCGTCCCGGCCGAGATGTGCCGCGGCGAGGTAGCCCTCGTCGATCCCGCGCGACTCGGTCCCGTTCAGGTAGAGGAAGCCAGCGCCCTGTTTGCCGAGGTTGCCCGTCACCGCGGGCAGGAGCGCGCAGGCTCGCACGACGTTTCCGCCGGTCCGTTGACGCTGGAGGCCCTGGCCGAGCCAGAGCAGCGACGGGCCGCGCCCGTAGATTCTCGCCGCCTCCTCGATCAGACGGGCGGGAACCCCGGTCACCCCCTCGCCCCACGCCGGCGTGCAGGCCGCCACCACCGGCTCCAGCGCCTCCCAGCCGATCGTGTGCTCGCGGACGAACGCGTCGTCGAGGAGACCTTCGCGGACGATCACGTGCAGCAGCGCGAACGCCAGCGCGGCATCGCTGCCCGGAAACGGCTGCAGATGCAGGTCCGCCGACGCGGCCGTCGCGGTGCGCACCGGATCGACGACGACAACGCGGGCGGGCGATTCAGGCAACCAGTGATCGTGGGCGTGTGGTGCCGACGCGGACGGATTGGCGCCCCAGACCAGGATGCAGGCCGCGTCCGCGGCAGTGCGCGGGTCGAAGCCCACCAGCGAGGTCCCGTACACGTACTCGAGCGCAACGTGCCCGGCCTTGTTGCAGATCGTGTCCGGGTCGACCTCGGTCGCGCCCAGGCGATGAAAGAAGCGCATGGGGAAGAAGTACCCGAGCAGCGAGAACGTGCCCGTGTAGTGAGCGTTCAGAACCTTGCGACCGTCGACGCCCCGCAACCGGCTCGCGATCCCGGCCACCGCCTCCTCCCAGGAGACCGCTTCGAACCGACCCTCTCCCTTCGCCCCGATCCGGCGGAGCGGCCGCGTCAGCCGCGCACCCGGATCGAGGAAGGCACCGTTGTAGCCGATCGAGCATTTGCGACACAGCCTGCCGCGACTGACACGGTGCGCAGGATCGCCTCGCACGTGGCGAATCGCGCCGTCACGCACCACCACCGCGACCCCGCACGCGTCATAGCAATCGCGCGGACACGTCGTCAGCACAACCTGGTCGGCCACCGGCGCCTAGCTTCCCGCACCAGGCTCACCCTGGCAAGCCGAGCGGTAGGCGTAGAATCGGGCTGCTGTAGAGACGCATTCCTCCCCGGAACGCACGTGATCCTCGGCGGCATCGAAGCGGGCGGCACCAAGTGGGTCTGTGCCGTCGGCAGCGGCCCCGACGACATTCTCGACACCGTCGTCTTTCCGACGGGTCCGCCCGATGAGACGATTTCCCGGGCGATCGCGTTCCTGACGAGCAACGGGCCGCTCGCCGCGGTCGGGGTCGGCTCGTTCGGGCCGATCGACCTGCGGCGATCCTCGCCGACCTGGGGAAGGATCACGACCACGCCGAAAGCCGGCTGGCGCGGCACCGACCTCGCCTCGGTGCTCGCTGCCGCGCTCGACGTCCCCGTCGGCTTCGACACCGACGTCAACGCGGCCGCCCTGGCCGAGCACCGCTGGGGCGCCGCTCGAGGGCTCGAGACGTTCTGCTACGTCACCGTCGGTACCGGCATCGGCGGGGGCGGCATGGCCAACGCCCGCTTGCTCCACGGCCTCCTCCACCCCGAACTGGGACACATGCGCATCCCCCACGACCGGGGGCGCGACCCCTTCGACGGTGTCTGCCCGTACCACGGAGACTGCCTCGAGGGCCTCGCCTCCGGCGAGGCCGCCAGAGCCCGCTGGCCGAGTGCCCATGCCGGTGCGTGGGACGAGGAGATGCTCGAGCTCGAGGCCGAATACCTGTCGCTCGGTCTCGTGAACGTCATCTGCACGCTCTCGCCGGAGCGCATCATCCTCGGCGGCGGCGTCATGAACGAGCCGACGCTCCTCGCGCTCGTCCGACGGAGGGTGCGGGCGCTCGCCGCCGGCTACCTCGACGCGCCCGAGCTCGACCAGGACATCGGCGAGTACATCGTCCCGCCCGCCCTGGGAGACCGGGCCGGCGTCCTCGGTGCGCTCGAGCTGGCCCGCCTGGCGATCGGCGGAAGCAGGAGCCTCTGATCACACGCTCATCGGACGAGCCTGATGTTGAAGTCCCCGCTCTGAACGACGCCGCGGAGGCGCAGCCAGAACAACAGGTACATCTCGGTGCCGCGCGCGGCCACGATCTCCCCGAGGTCGACGATCCGGGCGGCCGGCCAGCCGAAGCTCTCGAGCAGCTCCCGCACCTGCGCCTTCGCCTCCGCGTCGTCACCTGCGACGAAGACGTCGTGCTCGCCCGGAACCCTGCCGGGGTCGACCATCACGAGGCAATTCATCGTGTTCAAGGCCTTCACGACCTTCGCCTCGGGGAACGCGCGCTGGATCTGCTCGCCGAGCGAGTCCGTGTTGCAGACGTTGAGCGTCGGCGGCATGCCCTGCGAGAAGTCGAGCGGGTTCGCGACGTCGACGAGCACCTTGCCTGCGAGGTTCACCGCGCCCGCCGCTGCGAGGGCGTCGAGGGAGTGCACGCCCGCCGTGCAGTTGAAGACGAGCTCACCGAACTCGGCCGCGTCAGCGAACGTGCCCTCGCTCGCCTGCGGGCCCGCGCTCTCCGCCCACGCACGCGCGGCCTCGCTGCCGGCTGAGCGCGAGCCCATCGTCACCTCGTGTCCGAGCGCGCAAAGCTTGCTCGCGATCGTGCTGCCGACCATCCCGGTTCCGAGCACGCCGATCCTCATCTCCGCCACACCCTACGACGAACGGTACGAGATCCGCTCCCGGACGCCCGTCTCGCCCGAGCGGACGATCGCGTCGCAGATCTCGGAGGCTCGGTAGCCGTCCTCGAAGGTGGCTCCGAGCGGCCCGACGTCGCCGTCGTCGGCGATCGCGCGCAGCATGTGGTGCAGCTCGTGCACGAACGTGTCACCCCAGCCGATGATGTGTCCAGGCGGCCACCAGTGCTCCCAGAACGGATGATCCGCCTCCGACACGAGCACGGTCCTGAAGCCGCGCGCACGGTCGCCGTCGGCGCGGAACACCGCAAGCTCGTTCAGCCGCTCCATGTCGAAGGCGAGCGAGCCCTTCGTGCCGTTGATCTCCCACTGGAAGGCGTTGCGACGCCCGTGTGCGAAGCGCGTCGCCTCGAGCGTGCCGACCGACCCGTTCGAGAACCCGACCGCCGCCTCGACCGCGTCGTCCACCTTGCGGCCGGGCAGGAACGTCGTCGCGAAGCCGACGACGGTCTCGATCTCGCCGTTGAGGAAGCGTGCGAGATCGACGACGTGCGTCATCAGGTCGCCGAGCGCGCCCGAGCCGGCCTCCTCGGGATGGAAGCGCCACGTGTCGAGCGAGACGTCGTCGCCCCAGTCCTGGAGGTAGCGGCCGCGGAAGTGGCGGATCTCCCCGAGCTCGCCCGCATCGATCATCTCGCGCGCGAGCCGGACGGCGGGGACGAAGCGGTAGTTGAAGCCGCAGAGATGCTTGACCCCGGTGGCGGCCACGCTCTGCCAGATCCTGTAGCTCTCGTCGGCGTCGCGCCCGAGCGGCTTCTCGCAGACGACGTGCTTCCCGGCCTGCGCGGCCGCGATCGTCGGCTCCGCGTGCAGCGCATTCGGGCCCCCGTTGTCGAAGAGCCCGATCCGCCCGTCGGCGACGAGCTTTCGCCAGTCGTCGGTCGCGTACTCGTAGCCGTAGCGCTCGGCCGCCTCGGCCACGGCCTCGTCGTTCCGGCCGGCGATGCCGACGAGCCTCGGCTCGAGCGGCGGCGGCCACGTGATGTACTGGATCTTCCGGAACGCGTTCGAGTGTGCCTTGCCCATGAACGCGTACCCGAGCATGCCGACGCCGATCTCCGTCACGTTGCGAGATAGTACGCATATGACGAGTGAAATAGTGAAGTGGGGGATTCTCTCCACCGCCGACATCAACCGGAAGCTCATTCCGGGGGCCCACGCGTCGGAGAAGGTGGAGCTCGTCGCGGTCGCGAGCCGCGACCGGGCACGGGCGGACGCGTATGCGCAGGAGTGGCGCATCCCGCGCGCCTACGGCTCCTACGAGGCTCTGCTCGCCGATCCGGAGATCGAGGCCGTCTACATCTCGTTGCCCAACACGCTGCACTGCGAATGGTCGATCAAGGCCGTCGAGGCCGGGAAGCACGTCCTCTGCGAGAAGCCCCTCACCCGCGACCCCGCCGCCGCCGCCGCCGCGTTCGACGCCGCCGAGCGGGCCGGTCGTCTGCTCAGCGAGGCGTTCATGTACCGCCACAACCCGCAGACGAAAAGGGTCGCGGAGCTGGTCGAGGAGGGCGCGATCGGCGAGCTGCGGCTCGTCCGCTCGACGTTCTCGTACGGGCTGTACGACGTCGACAACATCCGCCTGCGGACGGAGCTCGAGGGCGGAGCGCTCATGGACGTCGGCTGCTACAACGTCTCCGGGTCGCGGCTCCTCGCGGGCGAGCCCGAGCGCGTATGGGGTGAGGCGTGGTACGGGCCGTCCGGCACCGACTGGGTCTTCACCGGGACGATGCGCTTCCCCGGCGACGTGATCGCGACCTTCGACTGCGGCACCGCGATGGTCGAGCGCGACGAGCTCGAGGCGATCGGCAGCGAGGGCGCGCTCTTCCTCGACGACCCGTGGCACTGCGTGAAGCCCGGGATCGAGCTGCGCCGTGACGGCCGCGTCGAGCGGATCGAGGTCGAGCGGCAGGACTCCTACCGGCTCGAGCTCGAGAATGTCAGCGAGGCGATTCGCGGCGACGCGGCGCTGCTGCTCGGGCGCGGGGACGCGCTCGGCCAGGCGCGCGCGCTCGAGGCGCTGAACCGCTCGGCGGAGACGAGCCGGCCGGTGCGCCTTTCCGGCTGAGCTTCCGTGCGACCAGCTCGATCTCCTCGCCTGCGAGCAGCCGCGGCGCTCCGAGCAGGCTGGAGCGCAGGTAGAGGGCCGAGAGCCACTCGAGCAGCAGCGTGCGCGAGTACGCCTGCTCGAGCGTCTCGCCGAAGGCGATCGTGCCGTGGTTGCCGAGCAGCGCGGCGGTGCGTCCCTCGAGCGCTCGGGCGACGTTCTCGGCGAGCTCGTTCGAGCCGAACGTGGCGTACGGCGCGACCCGCACGGGGCCGCCGAGCTCGGCGATCAGGTAATGAAGCGCCGGCAGCTCGTCGACGACCGTCGAGAGCGCGGATGCGAACGGCGCGTGCGTGTGCACCACCGCGCAGGCCTCGGGGACTGCGTCGTAGACGCCGAGATGCATCGGTACCTCGCTGGACGGCGCCAGCGGGGCCTCCGCGACGCTGCCGTCCAGGCCGATGACGCAGATGCGCTCGGGCGTCAGCTCGTCGTAGTCGAACGAGCCGGGGGTGATCGCGACGAGGTCGCCGGAGCGGACGCTGAGATTCCCCGCGGTCAGGACGACGAGCCCGTCCGGCCGGAGCCGTTTCGCGTACCGGACGACGAGTCGTCGCTCTGGGCCGAGCAGCATACGCTCAGCGTCTCCGCGGTCGACCGGCACTGCATCGGCGAAAGCGCTGAAGGTCGGTCAGTGGGTGTCCGGATCGCCGCTTCGAGCATGATGTCGGTATGACCGTGACGCAGAGCGAGCAGCGGGCGGCGAGGAGGCGGGCGGCCGCCGTGCTGGCCGGGACCGGGATCGTCCTGACGGCGGCCGAGCTCGACGCGATCGAGGTCGCCGACTTCGGCCTCTCCCATCTCGACGAGACCGGGCTGGAAGTCGTGGTTTACGTGAACACCGAGCGGGTATGCGCGAAGGAGCTCGTGCTCTTCCCGCGGCAGCTGTGCCCCGAGCACCGGCATCCGCCCTTCGACGGAACGCCCGGCAAGGAGGAGACGTTCCGCTGCCGCACGGGGCTCGTCCACCTCTACACGGAGGGCGAGCCGTCGCCGCAGCCGGCCGCGCGGCCGCCGCGGGACGGCGTCTTCACCGTCTGGCACGAGATCGTGCTTCGGCCCGGCGACCAGCACACGATCGCCCCCGACACGCTCCACTGGTTCCAGGCGGGCGACGAGGGTGCGGTCGTCTCCGAGTTCTCGACCGAGAGCCGTGACGACCTCGACGTCTTCACGGATCCGCGGATCCGGCGAGCGACAGTTGTCGCGGAAGGGTGAGCCGGCCGCCCGTTCTCTGCGTCGGGATCCTCGTCGCCGACGTGTTCGTCCCGCCGCTCGAGCGGCTGCCGGCTGCGGGCGAGCTGCTCGCCACCGACGACTTCCTCCTCCAGCCGGGCGGCTGCGCTGCGAACACCGCGGTCGCACTCGGAAGGCTCGGCGTCCGCGCTGCGGTCTGCGGACGTGTCGGCGACGACCTCCTCGGCGACTTCGTCGAGCGTGACCTCCGGTCGCGAGAGATCGACACGGACGGCGTCCGCCGCACGGCGGGCTACGGCACCTCGAAGACGGTGATCATCCCCGTCGCCGGCGAGGATCGCCGCTTCATCCACACCTTCGGCGCAAATGCGGCGCTGACTGCCCGGGACATCGAGCCGGCCGCGCTCGAGGCCGCCGAGGTCGTCTACATCGGCGGCTACCTGATCCTGCCCGCGTTGCACGAGGACGAGCTGGCGGAGCGCCTGCGCGAGGCGCGGGCGAACGGGGCGCGGATCGTGCTCGACGTCGCCGTGCCCGTCGGGCAGAGGCTCCCGCCCGACGCGGCGAGCCTGCTGCTGCCCCTCGCCGACTACTTCGTCCCGAACATCGACGAGGCGCGCGCGCTGACGGGGGAGTCCGACCCGCGGCGGCAGGCCGAGCGCTTCCTGGAGCACGGCGCCAACGCTGTCGTGATCAAGCTGGGTGAGCACGGCGCGTACGTGCGCAGCGGAGAGGAGGCGTTCGAGGTGCTCGCGCCGCCTGTCGAGGTGGTCGAGCCCTCGGGTGCGGGCGACGCGTTCGCGGCCGGGCTCATGCTCGGCATCCTCGAGGGCTGGGAGCTCGAGCGGTCGGTGCGGTTCGCCAGCGTGATCGGCGGCTCCGCCTGCACCGCGCTCGGCTGCTGGGCGGGTGTGTTCACGCGGGCGCAGGCGGAGGCGTTCCTCGCGGCCCACCGCCAAGCCTGATGCCGCTCGTGCCCCTGACCGGCCTGCTCGCCGACGCTCTCGCCGGCGGCTACGCCGTCGGCTACTTCGAGGCCTGGGACGGCTACTCCCTCGAGGCCGTCCTCGAGGCGGCAGAGGCCGAGCACGCTCCGGTGATCCTCGGGTTCGGCTGCCTGCTCGTCGACCAGGACTGGCTCGACGCCGGCGGCATCGAGACGCTCGGCTGTCTCGGCCGCGGCGCCGCCGAGCGGTCGCGCGTGCCGGTCTCCCTCCTCCTCAACGAGGCGCACACGCTCGAGCACGCGCTGCGAGGCGTCGCCGCAGGGTTCAATGCCGTGATGCTCTGTTCGGGCGAGGTCGACACCGTCTCCCGCCTCGTCCGGGAGGCGCACGCCCGCGGCGTCGCCGTCGAGGGGGAGCTGGGCACGCTGCCGGACGCCGTCGGCGACGAGATCGACGCGTCGCGTGCGAGCCTGACCGACCCCGCGCGGGCCGCCGCCTTCGTCGAGGCGACCGGCGTCGACTGCCTCGCCGTCTCCTTCGGCAACGTCCACGTGCTCGAGGGGCGTGCCGCGGCGGTCGACCTCGAGCGGCTGGACGCCGTGCACGGGCGCGTCGGCGTGCCGCTCGTCGTCCACGGTGGCACGAGCTTCCCCGCCGGGGCGGTCGAGGGCGCAATCGCCCGCGGGGTGGCGAAGTTCAACGTCGGCACAGCGCTGAAGCGGGCCTTCCTCGACGGGCTGACGGCGGCCGTCGCCTCCACCGCGGGGGACGCGAGTCCGCACGACGTGCTCGGCTCGCACGGCCCGGCCGACCTACTCGGTGCCGCAAAGCCGCGCCTGGTCGAGGTCGTGCGCGAGCTGATCCGCCTCTACGGAGGGAGCGGCCGTGCCGCCTGACGCCGCCGCGCTGCTCGAGCTCTACCGCGGGATGATCCGCATCCGCCGCTTCGAGGAACGCGTCTACTACCTGTTCCTCGAGGGCGAGATCCCCGGCACCCTCCACCAGTACCAGGGGCAGGAGGCCGTCGCGGTCGGCGTCTGCGACGTCCTCGAGCGCACCGACTGGATCACCTCGACCCACCGGCCGCACGGGCATGCGCTCGCGAAGGGCGTGAGCGCGGGCGCGGCGATGGCGGAGCTGTACGGCAAGGCGACCGGCTGCTGCCGCGGCCGGGGCGGCTCCATGCACCTCGGCGACCCGGATGTCGGCATGCTCCCCGCGATCGCCATCGTCGCCGGCGGGAACACCGTCGTCACCGGCCTCGGGCTCGCCTTCAAGCTCCGGCGCAGCGGGCAGGTCGCGGCCTGCTTCTTCGGCGAGGGAGCTGCGAACGAGGGCGCCTTCCACGAAGGCCTCAACTTCGCCGCCGTGCAGCGGCTGCCCGTCGTCTTCGTCTGCGAGAACAACCTCTACGGCGCATCGACGTCGTACGCGCACGTCTCGCTCCTCGAAGACGTCGCCGCGCGCGCGGCGGCCTACGGCGTTCCCGGGCGCATCGTCGACGGGATGGACGTGCTCGCCGTGCGGGAGGCGGCGGCGGAGGCGGTCGCCGCCGCGCGGGCGGGCCGCGGCCCGACCCTCGTCGAGTGCAAGACCTACCGCTACGTCGGCCACAGCCGCAACGACGCGCGCGGGTACCGGACGCGGGAGGAGGAGGAGGCGTGGAAGGCGCGGGACCCGATCGCGCGCCTGCGGGCCCTGCTCGCCGAGAGCGACGCCGCAGCAATCGAGGCGGCGGTCGAGGAGGAGCTCGACGAGGCCGTCGAGTTCGCGCGCACATCGCCCGACCCCGACCCCGAGGAGCTGCTCGGTGACGTGTATGCCTGAGACCGACGGGAGGCGCTTGACGATCGCCGAGGCACTCCGCGAGGCGGTCGCCGAGGAGATGCGCCGCGACGCGTCCGTCTTCCTGATCGGCGAGGACATCGGCGTCGAGGGCGGCTTCGGCGGTGCGTTCGGCGTCTACCTCGGCCTCGTCGAGGAGTTCGGGCACGAGCGGATCATCGACACCCCGATCAGCGAGAAGGCGATCGCAGGGGCAGCGGTCGGGGCCGCGCTGGCGGGCCTGCGTCCGATCGCGGACATGCAGTACTCGGACTTCCTGTTCGAGTGCATGGACGAGCTCGTCAACCAGGCGGCGAAGATGCGCCTCATGTCCGGCGGCCGCCTGTCGGTGCCGCTCGTGATGCGCGCACCGGTCGGTGCGACGCTCCGAGGCGCCCAGCATGGGCAGAGCCCGGAGAGCTACTTCGCGCACGTGCCGGGCTTGAAGGTCGTGTGCGTCTCCGACGCCTATCACGCGAAGGGTCTGCTCAAGAGTGCCGTGCGCGACGACAACCCGGTGCTCGTCTTCGAGCACAAGCTCCTCTACGGGAGCAAGGGCCGGGAGCAGCTGGGCGGGCTCGACTCGACGGCTGAGGTGCCGGTGGAGGAGTACCTCGTGCCGCTCGGCCAGGCGGTCGTCGTGCGGGAGGGGCGTGACGTGACGACCGTCGCCACGCACGTCTCGCTCCACCGCTGCCGCGCCGCCGCGGAGCAGCTTGCGGCCGAGGACGGAATCGAGTGCGAGGTGATCGACCCGCTCACGCTGCTCCCGCTCGACACGGAGACGATCCTCGGCTCCGTGCACAGGACGGGCCGGCTCGTGATCGTGCACGAGGACTCGCGCACGGGCGGCTGGGGCGCCGAGGTGGCGGCCCGCGCCGCGGAGGAGTGCCTCTACAGCCTCGAGGCGCCGGTCAGGAGGATCGCCGCTCTCGACGTGCCGATCCCCTTCGCGCCCGTGCTCGAGCGGGCGGTGCTGCCGAGCGTGGAGCGGATCAAGGCGGTCGTGCGGGAGCTGGTCGCGTAGTGCCGCCCGTGCGGATGCCACCCCTCGGACAGACGAGCGACGAGCTGCGGATCGTCGCGTGGCGGAAGCGGGAGGGAGACGCGGTCGCCGTCGGCGAGCCGCTGCTCGAGGTCGAGACCGACAAGGCGACGCTCGAGGTCGAGGCAGCGGTCGCGGGCGTGCTTCTCCGGATCGTGCACGGCGAGGGGCAGACGGTGCAGGCGGGTGCCGTGATCGCCCACGTGGGCGAGCCGGGCGAGGAGGCCGCCGCCGAGGCTCCCGCCAGGGTGCAGGCGGCGCCCGCCGTCCGCCGGCTGGCGCAGGAGCACGGGATCGAGCTCGCGCAGGTGCACGGAAGCGGGCCGGGCGGCCGGGTCGAGCGCTCGGACGTCCTCGCCCTCGTCGACGGGGACGGCCCCGGCGAGCTCGTCTCCCGGCACCGGCGCTCGCTCGCCGCCCGGCTCGGGCGCTCGGCGGCGATTCCCCAGTTCACCGTCGGCGTGACCGTCGACATGACCGCGGCGGCGGCGCTCGTCGAGCGCGGGCAGGGCATCACCTATACGCACGTCCTCCTGCAGGCGGTCGCAGCGGCGCTCCGGGCGCACCCGGACCTCAACCGCCTCTGGATCGACGAGGGTCCGCGCCTGCGCTCGCTCGAGCGGACCGACGTCGGCCTTGCCGTCGCCGGCGAGGAGACGCTGCTCGTCGTCACGATCCCCGAGCCGGACCGGCTGCCGCTCCCCGCGCTCGCCGAAGAGGTCGAGCGCGCCGCGGCCGAGGCCCGCGCCGGCCGCATCTCCGAGCGGTATCGCGGGCCGGTCGCGGTGACGCTGAGCAACCTCGGCATGGTCGCCGTCGACCGCTTCGCCGCGCTGATCGATCCCGATCAGACCGCGATCCTCGCCGCCGGCCGGGTCGGCGCGCGGCCGGCCGTCGTCGACGGCTCGCTGCGGGCGGTGCCGCAGCTCGAGCTGGCGCTGACGGTCGACCATCGGGTCGCCGACGGCCTCGCAGCCGGTACGTTCCTGGCCGCGATCCGGGACGGGCTAGAGAGTTGAGAGGCCGGCCGCCTCGAGCGCGCTCCGGGCGAGCGCCTCGTCGTCGGCCCCCGGCAGTCCGCTGACCCCGACCGCGCCGACGCGCACCCCGCCGTCGAAGGCGGCGAGGCCGCCGAGGAAGAAGGTGAAGAACGGGTCGAAGCTCGCCCGCTCGACGGGGTCGTCGAGCGCCTTGCTCGCGAGCTCGCGCGTCGACCGCGCGTCGGAGCGCGCCGCCGTGTAGGCCTTCCGCTGGGCGTTGAGGCGCGTGTCGGGTGCCGCGCCGTCCATCGTCGCGGCTGCGACGAGCTCGCCGTGGTCGTCGGCGACGAAGACGGACACCGGCACCGGCGCCTCCGCGACGACGTGATTGAGAATCGCGAGCGCGCGCTGCAGCCTCACCCGGCCATTCTCGCATTCCGCGGGGTGTCACAAACCACTAGGGAGATAGGATTATCCGGGCGATGGGCGCGCAAGCTGCACCGGCCCCTGCCGGTCCGACGCTCGTCCTCCGGGGGCGGCCCTACCCGGTCCTGCTGCCGAAGCTCAGCGATCCCCGGCTGCATCTCGCCGCTGTGATCACGTCGCTGCAGGTGCTCGGGCAGGTCGCCTTCCGCTTCCAGCTCTCGATCGCGCAGATCCTCGTCGCGCTGCTCACGTGCGCCGCCCTCGAGGTCGGGATCGCAGCCCGGCGCCAGCGGGTCCTCCTGTGGCCCGCGAGCGCGATGCTGACCGGAAACGGCGTGGCGTTCGTGCTGCGCGTCCCGGGAACGGCTCACGGGGACTGGTGGAGTCTGCACGGCGCCTGGATCTTCGCCGCGACGGCGGCCGTCGCGCTGCTGTCGAAGTACGTGATCAGGTTCCGCGGCGGGCACATCTTCAATCCGTCGAACTTCGGGCTCGTTCTCTGCTTCCTCGTCCTCGGAAAGCAGCGCGCCGCCCCGCTCGACTTCTGGTGGGGGCCGATGTCGCCGTGGATGGCGCTCGCGCTCGTGATCATCGTGGTCGGCGGGCTGGCGATCCTCCTGCGGCTCCACCTGATCGGGATCGCGATCGGCTTCTGGATCGCGTTCGCGGCGGGAATCGGCGTGATCGCCCTCGGCGGGCACGCGATGACGGCGCGCTGGCACCTCGGGCCGATCACCGGCGCCTCGTTCTTCTCGGTGCTCGTCACCTCGCCCGAGGTCCTCGTGTTCATGTTCTTCATGATCACCGACCCGAAGACGATTCCGGGGGGCAGGGTCGCACGGCTCGTCTACGGCGTCGGCGTCGGGCTGCTCGCGACGCTCTTGATCGCACCGCAGCGGACGGAGTTCGCCTCCAAGGTCGCCCTCCTCGGCGCCCTGGCCGTCATCTGCGCCGCGCGGCCGCTGCTCGAATGGATCCTCCCCGCGGCCGGGTCCCCCGGCGACCGGCTCTCGGCCTGGCTCGCGCGCGCCGTCTCGCGGAGACGGGCGGGGGCGGCGAGGCTCGGCATCGCGGGACTGGCCGGGGCCGCGGCCTTCGCCGGGATCCTCGTGCTGGCCGGGCTGCCGGCGCGGCCGGGCATCGCGTCCGCGGCACCGCTCGTGAACGCAGGGCGGCTGCCGCAGGTGACCATTCTCCATTCCACCGGCGTGTCGTCCCAGCTCGACCGCCGCACGGCGCTCGTGATCGCCGGCGACCTGATCGCCGATCTTCGCACCCGGGCCGACGCGCTGCGCTTGCGCAACGCGGGCCACGCCTCGGCCGGCGTCGCCGGTGCGGTGCTCGTGGACGTACAGCGGCAGATCCGATCGGCGCAGGGGCGCGAGATCGACGTTCCGTCCTACCGGATCGATCGAATGAGCGTGAAGCTCGTGCCCGGAGAAGGGCAGGGTCCGCCGACGGTCGTCGCGACCGTCGCCGGGGTCCTGCAGCAGGCGGTCTACACGGGCTTGCCGCCGACGCTCCGGCGCCACGACGATCCCGTGCCGTTCACGGGCACGTTCGAGCTGGGAGAGGGCGGCCCCGGCTTCGTGATCGTCGACGCTCCCGGCGTGACCGCGCTCGCGAACCGTCCGACGCCTTCGGCCGGCCTCGTGACGGTGAAGCTCGGCGGCCTGCGGCTGCGCAACGTCGCGCAGCAGGTCGGGTTGAACTTCCGCCAGGACTCCTTCCGCTACGGCATGTCGAACGACGTCGGCGCGATGATGGGCGGAGGCCTCTGCTGGCTCGATTACAACAACGACGGGTGGGAGGATCTCTTCGTCGTCAACTCGTACTCCGACGACGACGTAGCGACGTGGGACGCGCACGGCGGCCTTCCGCGAAGCGCCCTGTTCGAGAACGTGAAGGGAAGGTTCGTCGACGTGAGCCGCCGCTCCCACGCCGACCTCGCCGTGAAGGGCGACGGCTGCGTCGCGGCGGACTTCAACGGCGACGGCTACACGGATCTCCTGGTCACGACCACCGACGGCGTCAAGCTCCTCTGGAACAACGGCAACGGGACCTTCACCGAGGGGGCCGCGGCCGCCGGCATGAACGCCTCGGGCTGGTACACGGGTGCCGCCGTCGCGGACGTGAACGGCGACGGCCGCCCCGACGTGTTCGTCGCCGGCTACACGGATCTCAACGATCCGGTGCCGGGGTCGACCGCGGGCTTCCCGACGAACGACGCCGGCGTGCGCGACCTTCTCTACCTCAACGAAGGGCCCGGGAAGGACGGTCGCTCGCGGTTCCGCGAGGTCGGCGTGCAGGCGGGTCTCGAGGCCGCCAACTTCGGGCACGGCCTCGGAGCGGAGTTCCTGGACTACAACGGCGACGGGCGGCCCGACCTCTACGTCGCGAACGACGAGGATCCGAACCAGCTGTACGAGAACGTCCCCTGGCCCGGCGGGGTGAAGGCGGACCCGGCCGGGCTCGGCTTCCGCTTCGAAGAGCGCGCGGCCGCCGAGGGCGTCGCCGACCGGTACGCGGGGATGGGGATCGCGGACGCCGACACCAACGGCGACGGCACGAACGACCTGTTCGTGAGCAACTCCCGTCGCGAGCCCTCGGCGGCGTACGTTCGCGTCGCGAAGGCGGGGTCGCCCGCATTCGCGAGCGTGCGGTCGGCGTTCCTCCCCGCGCTCGGCACGGGCTTCGCGGGCTGGGGCGCCTCCTGGGTCGATCTCGCGAACTCCGGCAAGCCCGATCTCGTGCTCGCCGCGGGCGCGATCCCCGTCACGAGCCTCTCGAAGGACGCCGAGCCGGTGCGTGTGCTCGCGCGCCTTCCGGGCGGCCGGCAGCGACAGCGCTTCGGCAGCGCCGTGGGCGCGTTCCCGAGCGGAGGCGTGGTGGTGAACGGTCGCGGGCTCGCGGCGGCCGACGTCGACAACGACGGACGCATGGACGTCGCGATCAACACGATCGGCGGCAAGCTCGTCCTGCTCCGGTCGACGGGACCCGTCGGTCACTGGCTCGACGTGAAGCTGGACGCGTTCTCGCCCGGGGCGTCGGTCACGGCGGTGCTCCCCTCCGGCAGGAAGCTCGTACGCGAGGTGCAGGCGGGGAGCAGCTATCTCTCCTCGGAGGATCCGCGCGTCCACTTCGGCCTCGGCAGCGCGACGAAGGTGCGCGAGCTCGTCGTCCGCTTCCCGGGCGGCGCCGTGAGCAGGCTGACCGACGTGAGCGCCGACCGGGTGGTCGACGTCAGCCGGCCCCCGACCGTCGTCCCGGCGCTCGCAGCCGAGCCGCAGTCGTACCAGCTCGCGGGGTGCACACCCGGCGGTCTGGGGGGACGCTCGGTGGCCCGGGTCTGGGACGACGCGGCGCTCGCCGGGCTGCGGCGAGGGCTTGCCGCACCCGCCACGCAGGCCAGGGATCTCTTCCACCTCTCGGTCGCGATGTGGGACGCATGGGCCGCATACGACCCGAAGGCCGAGGGATACATCGTCGACGAGAAGGCGGCCGCGGGCGACGTGACGGCGGCCCGCGAGGCGGCGATCAGCTACGCGGCCTACCGGCTCCTTCTCTGGCGCGCCTCGTACGACGCGAACGTGCGTGAGACGTTCCGGCTGCTGACGGCGACCATGCGGTCGCTGTGCTACTCGGCCGACTTCACGAGCACGGCGGGTGACTCGCCGGCGGCTCTCGGGAACCGGATCGCCGCGGCAGTGATCGCGTATGGCGAGCGCGACGGGTCGCTCGAGCGTCAGCACTACGCCGACCCGAGCTACCTGCCCCAGAACGCCCCCATGGTCGTGAGCGAGCCGGGCTCGGCGATGCACGATCCGACGCTGTGGCAGCCGCTCGCACTGGGCCAGGTCGCCGCTCAGGGCCTCGCGCCGATCCCCGACCGGGTGCAGACGTTCGTCGGCTCCCAATGGGGTCACGTGAAAGCGTTCGCACTGCCGGCGTCGGCGAAGGGACTGCCGATCGATCCCGGCGCGCCGCCCACCGGCGACGCGACGACGCGCTCCTACAAGCGCGCGGCGGTGGACGTCATCCGGGCGAGCAGCCGCCGCAGCACCGCGTTCGTCGGCTCGTCGCCGGTGGACTGGAACGCACGGGCGAACGCCGCCACGGCCTCGTCGCTCGAGCGTGACGTGAAGCTCTACCTCGCCCTCGACGGGGCGCTCCACGACGCCGCGATCGCCGCCTCGGGCGCCCAGCGCGCCTATCAGGCGCCGCGCCCGATCTCGATGATCCGATACCTCGCGTTCGAGGGGCAGTCGAGCAATCCGAAGCAGCCGTCCTACAGCACCCAGGGGCTCCCGCTCGTCTCCGGGCTGGTCGAGCTGATCACGCGCGCCTCGAGCGCTCCGGGCCGGCCGCTCGCAGCTCTCGCGGCCGACGTCGGACAGGTCGCCGTCCGGACGCGGACCGGCTGGGTCCTCGGCGCGCGCTGGACGCCGGACCGGCCGACGCCGCCCTCGCCGGGCTGGGTGTCGAGCGAGAGCGCGTTCGCGTTCGCCGCCGACGCGGTGCTCACCCCGGCGACCGGTTTGTCCTTCGCCCGCGAGGCCGCGGCGGCGAGCCGTTCGGGGGTCGAGGCCGGCATCGAGATCGGCGCCGCCGACCTCGCGGGAAGGAAGATGGGCGCGG
>Ga0187779_10000316_pt1 | contig 33443 bp, 14 predicted proteins | sample 1015_Q2_SP10_10__FD_132435 | JGI IMG/M metagenome (GOLD analysis project Ga0187779, IMG submission 132435) | Tropical peat soil microbial communities from peatlands in Department of Meta, Colombia - 1015_Q2_SP10_10_MG | ecosystem: Environmental > Terrestrial > Soil > Wetlands > Peat | place... | reverse complement strand
GCAACATCACTTACGACGCGCGCGCTTTCAGTTGTCCAGCAAACTGTCGCGCGATCGCGAGTCATCTCGAAGTGATGACTGTACGCAGTGAAGATGATGCTGCACTGCCTGTGGGCGGGAGAGAAACGCTGCCTTGAGAGCTCGCAGTCGGGCGCAAGGCGCAGTCATTCCAAATAAAGGAGACCAATTAGATGAATAAAGCAGAGCTGGTTGAGACGATCGCCAAAAAAACCGGCGGTACCAAAGCCGCGGTGGAGACGACTCTGGATGCGCTGATGGACACGGTAACGGGCGTCCTGAGTAAAGGGGAATCCGTTGCGCTGGTCGGCTTCGGCACCTTTTCGATGGGGAGACGGGCCGCGCGCAAAGGCCGCAATCCCGCGACCGGCGCGGAAATCAGGATTCCAGCAGCGAAGGTCGCCAAGTTCGCAGCCGGCGCCAAGCTCAAGAAGGCGGTGAACAGGAAATAGCAGCAGACCGTCTGAATCGCTTCCGGTCTGCCGAAAAGGACGTCCCCGCGGGGCGTCCTTTTTCATACATGGGTCCTCGCGCCGAGCCTTCCCATGCTCGCGCCATTGCGCTGGTAAGTCGCTCGCGCCTCACCACACCCAATGACGCAGCCGCCAGATGCGGCCTTCGACCGCAAGAGCCGCCACAAAGCCTTGCCCGGCGTCCAAGCGCAATAGCGACCAGCGCGCCTCGTCATCGGCACGGTCGCGGACTGCGAGCAGGCGTGGCTGCTCCTGATCACCGATCGTCACGTCGAAGGCGTCCAGGCTGCGCTGGAGTCCCTCCCCGCAGGCCTTGAGGTAGGCCTCCTTCAGCACCCACGCTGCCAGGAACGCGTGCTGCCGCCTGTCGGGCGCGACCCGAGCGAGGGCGTGCCGCTCCGCTGGTGAGAAGAAGCGATCCACCAAGCCGGCGAAGTCCTTGATCGGGCGTACGCGCTCCAGATCAACGCCTATGGCTCGTCCGCGGCTCATGGCGACGAGCGCGAGGTCACCCGAGTGACTCAGGCTAAAGCACAGGACATCTCCACGCGCGGGGCTCAGGAGAAACGGCTTGCCGTGCTCGCCCTCTGCGAATACGAGAGCAGCGGGCGAGGCGTCGAGGTAGGCGGCGAGAATGCCCCGAAGCGCAGCGTGCGAACAGACGAAGCGACGCCGGTCGGATTCGAAACGATAGTGGCTAGCCCGCCGACGCTCGGGTTCGGACAAGCTGTGCAAGTAGGAGCTATCGTCCTGCGCAAATGCGTCGAGAGAAATGCGCCAGACGTGAACCTCCTCCGCAGCGAGCTCGAAGCGCGGCAGCAACGGTCGTCCCTGTTTGAGCAATGGCATCTCGAGTCACACACCGCTTGGCGCGAGGTCAATCGCGGGCGACCGCTCCGTTAGGCCCGCGACAGCTCTTCGAGCAGTGCATTGGCCTCTTGAAGGTCTGGAGTGTCGAAGCCTTCGGCGAACCATTTATAGACCGGTACGAGGAGGGCGCGCCCTTGGGCATGCATACCCTGGTCGCGGCGCAGACGAGCCAAGCTCATCGCGGCGCGCAGTTCCCAGGATTTTGCCCCCTGCTTGCGTGCGATATCGAGCGATTGCCGGAAAGAAGCTTCGGCCGCCTCGGCTGCGCCCTGACGCAACAACTCGCCTTGCAGTCGGTGCAGCTCGGCCGCGAACCAGAACTCCTGCGTGACTTTGCTCCGCACCAACGCGTCCTTCACCATGGCCATGGCCTCGTCCGTATGCCTGGCGCGGGCCAGGGCAACGGCCATCAGGGCCTGCATGAAGGGCAGGTATAGAACCGAGCCGAGCGCTTGGTATTCATTCAATCCCTGCCTCATCTTGGCGATTCCGGCCTGCGCGTCGCCCAGTCCCGCCAGCGCTGCGCCTTCCTGAAATGCGCCAAATGCGGCCCATTGCAAGAAACCCTGCTGGGCTAGCGACTGCAAGCGCTCTGCCCGTTCGCGCACAGCGTCCAGGTCGCGCAGATGGATGCCGGTCAGGTTGGACCAATACAGAGCGTAGCCCAGATTCTGCAAATGGCCCAACTGCTCGGCATGGCCCATCGCTTCCTTCGCTGCTGCCCTGGCTTGACTCGGGTAGCCGAGGACATAAAGCGTCATGGATAGGAAAGCCGGGGCCGCCGTGCGCGGATGGATGCCATAAACCAGTGGCTCAGGAGTGACTCGCTCAAAGTCCGGCGATAGGCTAGCTGCGCCGGTAGAGTCGCGATACTTTAGCTCGGCCAATTCCCGAAGTTTTCGCAAGTGTTCACCGGCTTCAGCGAACTCGCCAAGGTGTAGCAAGGCTGACCCTACACTGCGGTGACCAATCATGAGCGCAGTGACATCGTCTTGGACCTGTGCCCGCTGTAGGCACTCTGTGGCGGTGTCGTGTCCCCGCTGAATGTCCCCGCGCAGCATATGGAACAGGAACACGCCGTGCAAAACGGGAAAAATCTCGGGAGCATCGGCGAGCTCTTTGCAGATCTCCCGAGCCCGCGAATACGCTCGGCCAGTCTCCTGGCCGCCGAATCCCTGGGTTGCTTGCATCGCTGCGGCGCGGGCGGTCTGCAGTCGAAGCTCTTGCTTGTTGCACTCCACGCTGGGTGGCAGACTGGGCAGCAACGCAAGCCCGGTCGTAAGATGGCCAAGCGCCTCCTGGTACGCTGAGCCGTCCACCGCCCTCTGGCCGGCTTTCGCCCAATAGCCGACCGCCTCCTGCAGCATGCCCGCTTCGGTGTAGTGATGCGCGAGCAGCTCCGGTTCGGTGTCTTTGGTGCCGGGGAAACGTTCCTCGATGACACGCGCAATCTTGCGGTGCAACTCTTGGCGTCGGCTTTTGAGTAGCGAATCGTAGGCCGTGTCCCGCACCAGAGCGTGCTTGAAGGTGTACACCGCTTCGGACATGGTGCCGCGCTTCGACGCGAGCCCCGAATCGGTGAGCTGTGCGAGCGCCTCGTCGAGCTCGGCCTTGGATCGAGGTGCAACCGCTGAGATCAACTCGTAGCTGAATTCTCGGCCGATCGCCGCCCCGATCTGCGCGATCTCCCTCACCGGAAGATAGCGGTCCAGGCGGGCCATCAGCGAGTCTCTCAACGTTGCGGGGATGGCGATGGTATGGTTGGAGCCGGCGTACTCGTAGCGGTCGCCTGCATCTTTGAGCTCGCCCGATTCGAGAATGGACCGGGTCAGTTCCTCCACGAACAGCGGCACCCCGTCGGTCCTGGCCAGGATCTGTTCGAGGAGATCATGGGGCAGCGCTTTGCTCTGAGCCAAATTGGAGACCAACACGCTGCTCTGCACTCGAGTGAGCTTGGACAGATTGAGTGCGGTGACATGGCCATGTTCCGACCACCGATGTCGGAACTCGGGGCGGTGTGTGAGGACCATCAGCAGCGGGAAGCTTCGCACGCGATCGATCAGCAGGCTCACCACTTCCAGCGTGGTCGGATCGGCCCAGTGCACATCCTCATACACCAGCAGGGTCGGCGCGCGCCGCGCCGCCGCCTCGGTCAAATCCGCCAGCGAGCGAATGGTCTCGTCCTTCTGCCGCTCCGGAGTCATGGATAGCGGCCCGTAGCGATCCTCGCAGGGAATGGACAGCATCGAGGCAATGAAGCGCACGTCCTTCAGCGGCCTGCGGTAGTGAGCGATCATCAGCGCTTCGAGCTTGTCGAGTTTCGATGAAGGAGGCTCGTCGCGGGCGAACTTCAGTGCGCGTTCGAAGTTGTCGATGCTGGGATAGAAGGCGGTGTTGACATAGTAGGGAGAACACTGACACCGTATCGTCGCAGCACATTTACCCTCCAGTCGCTCGCGCAGCGCGCTCAAGATCCGGCTCTTGCCGATGCCCGGCTCTCCCGAGAGCAGCACCACCTGACCTTCGCCTTCCTGGGCAAGGTCCCAGTGCTCCAGCAACAAGCCGATCTCCTGCTCCCGACCGACCAGAGGCGTGAGGCCTTGCTGGGTGGCGGCCTCGAAGCGGCTTGCCGCTTCGCTCACGCCGAGGATGCGGAAGGCATGAGTGGCTTGCGAGATACCCTTCAGCGTATGCTCGCCGCGGTCCTCGAAGCGGAAACTGCCCGCGCAAAGGCGATGGACCCGCCCACTGACCACCACGCTCTCCGGTTGCGCGATCTCCTGCAGTCTGGCGGCCAGATTCATGGTCTCGCCGACTGCGCCCTTCCTCGTGCTCGAGACCACGACCAGTCCGGTGGCAATGCCGATGCGCACCTGCAGATGCCCCACATCGGGAACATCGATCTGAGATAACGACTCCACCATTTCCAGTCCAGCACGAATCGCCCGCTCCGCCTCGCCTTCGTGCGCTAGCGGGTAACCGAAGAAAGCCACGATGCCGTCGCCCAAGCGCTGGAACACGTAGCCTTCGTAGCGGGCGATGGCCGCCGCGCAGGTATCCTCGTACCGGCGGATGATCCGTTGCAACACTTCGGGATCGAGACGGGAAGCCAGTTCGGTGAAGCCCACGATGTCGCAGAACATCACCGTCAACTGCCGGCGCTCGTCGGCCTGAGGGACAGGCGGTGGACCCGCTCGGGCAGCTCCTCGCGTTTCGGCGGCGGTGACAACCCGCGGTGGGCGCGCCGCCGCGCGTGGGTCTTGACTGGTCTTGAGCTTGCCTAAGGCGTTCCGCAGCTTTCTACGGGCCCCGAGCGGAATACCGATTCTCTCCAAATCCTCCTCGGTGAGGTCGGGCAGGATCTCGAGGTCGATCTCGTTCTCGGCCAGTACGCTGTGGTACTTGCTCAATCCCAGACTGTCGAGCCAGCCTCCCAGATCGCTCATCTTCAGGCTAGCGCAAGCTCGTCCAGCAGGCCGCTAGCCTCTAGTAGGTCCGGGGTATCGAACCCCTCGGTGAACCATTTATATACCGGCACGAGGATCGCATGCGCTTGCTCGCGCTTGCCCTGATCGCGACGCAGACGAGCCAAGCTCATCGCGGCGCGCAGTTCCCAGGATTTTGCCCCCTGCTTGCGTGCGATCTCCAGCGCACTGCGAAAAGAAGCTTCAGCCGCGTCGGCTGCGCCTTGACGCAACAACTCGCCTTGCAATCGGTGCAGCTCGGGCTCGAACCAGGACTCCTGGGTCACCTTGCTCCGTGCGACTGCATCGTTCAAAGCGGTCATTGCCTCATCGGTCCGCTTGGCGCGGGCGAGGGCAACGGCCATCAGGGCCTGCATGAAGGGCAGGTATAGAACCGAGCCGAGCGCTTGGTATTCATTCAATCCCTGCCTCATCTTGACGATTCCAGCCTGCGTGTCGCCCAGTCCCGCCAGCGCTGCGCCTTCCTGAAATGCGCCAAATGCGGCCCATTGGAAGAGGCTGTCGCGGCCCAGCGATTGCAAGCGCTCTGCCCGCTGACGCACAGCGCCGAGATCGCGCAGATGGATGCCGGTCAGGTTGGACCAATACAGAGCGTAGCCCAGATTGTGCAAGTGGCCCAACTGGTCGGCATGGCTCATCGCCTCCATCGCTGCTGCCCTGGCTTGACTCGAGTAGCCGAGGACGTAAAGCGTCATGGATAGGAAAGCCGGTGCTGCCGTGCGTGGATGGAGCCCGTACACGCCGGTACTGGATTCGTAGCGCTTGGATTCGGCCAGCTCTTGCATCTTTTTCAGGTGTGCAGCGGACTCCGCAAACTTGCCGAGCTGGAATAGGGCCGACGCCATGGTGCGCTGACCGAACATCAGCGGGATGACATCGTCTTGGCTCTCGGCTCGCTGGAGATACTCCTTGGCCACGTCGTGCCCGCGTCGAATCTCCCCACGCAGCATATGGAACAAGAACACACCGTGGAGAACGGGAAAAACCTCGGCGGCATCGCCAAGCTCTGTGCAGAGCTCGCGGGCACGCGAGTAGGCTCGGCCGGTCTCCTGGCCCCCAAATCCCTGAGTCGCCTGCAACGCCGCGGCCCGGGCAGTCTGCAGTCGAAGCTCTTGCTTGTTGCGCTCCGCGCTGAGCGGGAGGCTCGGCAGCAGCGCAAGCCCGGTCGTAAGATGGCCAAGCGCTTCCTGGTACGTCGAGCCGTCCACGGCCCTCTGCCCGGCTTTGGCCCAGTATCCGACCGCCTCCTGCAGCATGCCCGCTTCGGTGTAGTGATGTGCGAGCAGCTCGGGCTCGGTGTCCTTCGTGGTCGGGAAGCGTTCTTCGACCACCCGAGCGATCTTGCGGTGCAGCTCTTGGCGACGGCTTTTGAGCAGCGAATCGTAGGCCGTGTCCCGCACCAGGGCGTGTTTGAAGGTGTACACCGCTTCGGGAATGGTGCCGCGTTTGAACGCGAGCCCCGAGTCGGTTAGCTGTGCGAGCGCCTCGTCGAGCTCGGCCTTGGATCGAGGTGCAACCGCGGAGATCAACTCGTAGCTGAATTCCCGCCCGATCGCCGCCCCGATCTGCGCGATCTCCCTCACCGGAAGATACCGGTCCAGCCGGGCCATCAACGAATCTCTCAAAGTTGCGGGAACAGCGATGGTATGGTCGGCGCCGGCGTACTCGTAGCGGTCACCTGCGTCCTTGAGATCGCCAGATTCGAGAATGGACTTGGTGAGCTCCTCGACGAACAGAGGCACACCGTCGGTGCGCGCCAGGATCTGTTCGAGGACATCTGGCGGGAGCGCCTTACGTCGGGCCAGATTCGAGACCAACGCGCTGCTCTGCACTCGAGTGAGCTTGGACAGATTGAGCGCCGTGACATGCCCGTGTCCCGACCACCTGTCCCGGAACTCGGGGCGGTGCGTCAGTATGGTGAGCAGGGGGAAACCCCGAACACGGTCGATCAACAGATCCAATACCTCCAAGGTAGTTGGGTCAGCCCAGTGCACATCCTCGTAGATCACCAGGGTCGGTGCGCGCCGCGCCGCCGCCTCGGTCAAATCCGCCAGCGAGCGAATGGTCTCGTCCTTCTGCCGCTCCGGAGTCATGGATAGCGGCCCGTAGCGATCCTCGCAGGGAATGGACAGCATCGAGGCGACGAAGCGCACGTCCTTCAGTGGCCTGCGGTAGTGAGTGATCATCAGCGCTTCCAGCTTGTCGAGTTTTGACGAGGGAGGCTCGTCGCGGGCGAACTTCAGTGCGCGCTCGAAGTTGTCGATGCTGGGATAGAAGGCGGTGTTGACATAATACGGAGAGCACTGACACCGCACCGTTGTGGCACATTTGCCCTCCAGTCGCTCGCGCAGCGCGCTCAAGATCCGGCTCTTGCCGATGCCCGGTTCTCCCGAGAGCAGCACCACCTGACCCTCGCCTTCCTGGGCAAGCTCCCACTGCTCCATCAGCAGACCGATCTCCTGCTCCCGGCCCACCATGGCCGTCAGCCCTTGCGTGGTGGCGGCCTCGAAGCGGCTGGCCGCTTCGCTCACGCCGAGGATGCGGAACGCACGCATAGGGCGCGAGATGCCTCTCAGCGGCTGCGCGGCGAGCTCCTCGTAGCGGAAACTGCCCCCACCCAGCCGGGCCACTCGCTCACTGACCACCACGCTCTCCGGTTGCGCGATCTCCTGCAGCCTGGCGGCTACGTTCATGGTCTCGCCGACTGCGCCCTTCTCGCCGCTCATGACCACCACTACTCCCGTGGCGATGCCGATGCGCACCTGCAGACGCCCCACATCCGGGACATCGATTTGCGATAACGACTCGACCATTTCGAGTCCAGCGCGAATAGCCCGCTCGGCCTCACCTTCGTGCGCCAGCGGGTAGCCGAAGAAGGCCACGATGCCGTCACCCAGGCGTTGAAATACATAGCCTTCGTAGCGGGTGATAGCCGCTGCGCAGGTATCCTCGTAACGCCGGGTGATCGATTGCAGCACTTCGAGATCGAGGCGGGAAGCCAGCTCGGTGAAACCCACGATGTCGCAGAACATCACCGTCAACTGCCGCCGTTCGCCGGGGGGGAGGGCAGATTCGGCCGCCTCGCCAACCGCTCGCGCGTCGTCAGAGGTCGCGCTGGGCAACGGACGCGTAGCCGCCGCTGCTGAACCTTGCACACCCTTGACCGCGGGCAGTGCTCTGAAAAGTTTTCGACGCGGCCCGAGCGGGATCCCGATTTTCTCCAGATCCTCTTCGGTCAGCTCGGGAAGAATCTCCAAGTCGATCTCGTTCTCGGCAAGTACGCTGTGGTACCTGCTCAATCCCAGGCCATCCAGCCATCTGCGCAGATCGCTCATCTTCCCTCGCGGGGTAAGCCGGAACACATGGTAAGCCTTTGGAAAACTATACCATCATGCCGTCATGCCAGGACTCGTCGAGTTTGCGCCGGAAAGCGTCTCGTTGACGGTCACGGCCAGCGGCGACTCCGGAGTCGAGTCGACCGGGGTGCGCGTTTAGGACGCAGCGTGTAAGCCAGACGGCGGGGAGCAGATTCCATGAGGCGTTCGCTAGCGTCAGGCATGTTTCAACGCCGGCACGCAGCATCGGATGATCCAAGAGCAGTTTCGTTGCGCCGCCGTAGAGATTGTCGACCTCCGCTGCCAATGCAGGTGACTGCGCCATTAGCGCGGAAGTCAGATCTGGAATTCCGAACATCCCGGCCCAGGCATAGAGGCCACCGAGCGGGCCGTTTTGGCCAAACACAGCTATGAGAGTACGTGCAGCTGGGCGTCCGAGCGCGCGAAGGCGGGCGGGCGATGGCGCACGGTGGACCTGCATTTGGCCGATGATGTTGGGATGGGCAGTCGATAGCGGGAGCCAGCGGCCGTTCACGTCAACGTCTGCTGGCTCGCCGAGCAGATACCACAACATCGTGTTCCCGGGCGCCGCCATAGGACCATCCTCATGGGGCACTTCGCAGTAGTCCGTTATGCCGTCCAAGTCCTCGCGGTAGTGAGCGATCTTCACCAGCGCCATGCGCGGAAGTAGTCCCCGTTGGGCCGCAACCTCGACAGCGTTTATCAGGTGGATCTCGATGAGGTTTCTTACTTCCTCCGCGAACTCCGGCGTTGCATTGCTTCCAGCGACGTGAGCGTAGACCAATCTCGGCGTCGGTAAGGGAAGCAGCAGGTAGCTCAGCTTGACGAGTCCGTTGAGGCGCGCGGCTGCCTCCCCCATCACCTGGTTGACGCGCGCCACCGTGAGCTCGGGCGCATGGATCTCGTCGAGAACGGCAACACCGCGACCCTGCTGCAGGGGAGGATAGTCGGAAGGCTGCATGCGGGTGAGGTTAGCGTCGCTGTTGATATCGCTGTACATGGGTCGCTCTATCCTCGTAACATCAGTTCATCCAAAAGAGTAGAGCCTGACTGTGCGTTGCCGTGATGTCTGAGGGCAACTGAAGACGTATTGGCAACCCCTGCAACATCAGAATATTATGCTGATGGTGGCAGAGAGGGTAGAGGCGAGCGAGCCCTAGAGTGGGATGACGATCCGAACGGGTCGCCTAGAACCCCGTCTGCGGTGCATCGTTTAGGCATCGCTCGAGGGGGCTGATCCGCCTCCGAGACGCAGCCCGTGGCGCATCGCCGCACCGGTGCGTGGGTAGCCCGCCGGCACCCCAGGGCTAGGATTGGGTGGAGGCAGAAGGAATGACGGGCCGGCATTGGGAGGATGGCGGGCCGCGGGCGGTGGGGAGCAGGTACTTTGCTCCCGAACCCCGACTCGAGCATCGATTGAACAAAGGCGCACGGATGCTCGAGCAAGAACGTCGGCATGCGCGGCAACGCGCGATCGCGCCATCGAGCATCGTCAACGCCACGCGCTGCGCGAACTGGCGAAGGACGTCTCCCCAGAACCCTCAGAACGAGGCCCTGACCAGATCGGTCGATCTCCCTGGTCCAAGAGCGTCGTCGTTGATATTTCATCGGCGTGCCGCTCCCATCGACCTGCCCGTCCCCTGGCATTCCGCAACGCGGTAACGGGACGTGCGATGAGCCAATCTCCCTTGCGCAGTCCGCTTATCGGGCTTGTCACTGCCGTTCTCTCGACGCACACCATCGTTGCAAGCGCAGATGACGGCTGCCCCGCCGATGGGCAACCGGCCAAGGCCCAGTACGACGGTCCTGGGGAGAAATATCAAGGCTGCGTCGGTGGTGCTCCTTACCTCATTTACGTTCCCAAGGGCTGGAAAGCGGGCGGTCCCCTCATCATGAACATGTACGGGTACTGGCCGACTGTTCCTGTCGTGCTGAGCAGCCCGTTGGCCGTGTACGACGTGATTGCCGTCCCCTGGCTCGAACTGGGCTACGCGATCGCAGTCTCGCAGAGTGAGTATGGGTGGGTTCCGCAGAAGCGCATAGCGGACACAGAACTTCTCAGGCAGTACTTCATCGAGAAATTCGGAAGCGGTATCGCATCCTCTCCCAGCGTGATCTCCGGCTTCTCCATGGGGGGCATGCAGACCTATCACGTAATCGAGACGAACCGGAATTATCACGGCGCGTTGGCGATGTGTGGATTCGCCATGCCTTCTCTGTCCTTTCTGCAGAAGTACGTGTTCAGCACTCGCTTGCTGTTCGATTTCTACTTTCCGGGCGTTCTAGCCGGAAGCGTCTTCGACTTCCCGGATAGAGATCACACCCTGAAGAATACGTGTGAAGCATTGCGCAGGTACATCCCGGGTGGACCTACAAACTTTTTCTGTGCCCCGATGCCGGCCAATCCTCCGCTGCTCTATCTCAACCCTCAGCATGTTCAAGAGTACCTCCGGATGACCTCGACGCCGGCGGTCGATCAGATACCGTCCAAAGTCGCTCTGCACACGGAGCTTCTACGCGAACTGAGTGTTCGACTCGGCGGAAACATTTTCGACAACACCAATGAGATCTACTTGAGTCGACCAGCGGACAATCTGCTCATCCCACGCCGTGCGGCAACGGCCAAGTTCACCCAGGAAGTCGAGATCACCGGGAAGCTCGATAGACCAGTACTGGCTATGCACACCTATGTGGACGAGTTCGTGCCGGTCGAGACAACGCGGTACTACATGGACCTCACCAACCAGCAGGGAACCGCGAAGAACTTTGTGCAGCTCTATACGAACGGTTCCGGGCACTGCATTTTCCAGCCCTCGGAGCTGAAGGCTGGCCTGAAGTTGCTGGACCAGTGGATGAGGCAGAACGCGCGCCCCCGGCCGGGAGATCTATTAGCCGCAGAGCCGCCTCACTGAGTCGAGTCCCGTTCCCATGACCACATTCGTCTTCCCGGGCCAGGGTTCCCATTTCAAAGGCATGGGCAAGGATCTGTTCGTCCGGTTCAAGGACCTGACGGCCAACGCCGACGCCGTGCTTGGCTATTCGGTCGAGGAGCTGTGTGTAGAGGATCCACGCGATCAGCTCGGCCAGACGCAGTACACGCAGCCTGCCCTCTACGTCGTCAACGCCTTCTCTTACCTGCACAAGATGGCCGAAGGGCGGCGGGCGCCTGACTTCGTTGCGGGACACAGCCTGGGAGAATACAACGCGCTGTTCGCTTCGGGCGCCGTCGATTTCGAAACTGGTCTGCGGATGGTCCAGAAACGCGGGCAGTTGACGAGCAAAGCCGCGGCTGGCGCGATGGCGGCGGTCATCGGCCTCGACCAGCACAGGATCGAGGGCATCATTACCCGGCATGGCCTCTCGGACGTCGACATCGCCAACTACAACGCACCCGCACAAGTCGTTGTCTCTGGCTTGTCCGAGCATCTGGAGCGCGCCCGTGCCGCCTTCGAGGCAGCGGGTGCGACTTGGATTCCGCTCAACGTAAGCGCTGCATTTCACTCGCGGCACATGCAAGCAGCCGGTGAAGAGTTCGGCGAATTCATGAGCAACGTCCGTTTCTCCGAGTTGAAAATCCCGGTCATTTCGAACGTCCATGCGCGACCCTATACGCAGCAGGCGATCCGCGAAACGCTACAAGCTCAAATCGCCCGACCGGTGCGCTGGATACACAGCATCGAGTTCTTGATCGCGCAGGGGCAAACCGAATTCGAGGAAGTCGGGCCGGGCGACGTGCTGACCAAGCTGGTGCAGAAGATCAAGCCGCAAGCGAAGCCGCCTCGTGCGATGCATCGGAGCGAAAATCCTCGACTGCTCGGTGCGAAGGCTGATGCTCCGATCGATTGGGAGCTGACGGCAGAGTCGCTCGGCAGCCGATCGTTCAGGCGTGAGTTCAACGTCAAGTACGCTTACGTGGCTGGGTCGATGTACAAGGGGATCGCCTCCAAGGAGCTAGTTGTGAGAATGGGCAAGGCGGGCCTGCTCGGCTATTTCGGCACGGGCGGACTGTCCATGTACGAGATCGAGGATGGGATCCGTTCCATCCAAACGGATCTGAACGGTCATCAGGCTTACGGTATGAACCTGCTGTGCAGCCTCGACCGGCCCGAGGTCGAAGAACAAACCGTCGATTTATTCCTACGTTACGGGATTAAGAATATCGAGGCCGCGGCCTACCTGGACATTACGCCAGCCCTCGTGCGTTTTCGCCTGAACGGCGTTCGGCTCGGGGAGCGCGGCAATGCCGTCTCCGACAGCAAGATCCTGGCGAAGGTCTCACGTCCCGAAGTGGCGCAGGCGTTTCTCAGCCCAGCCCCCGAGCGCATCGTCGCCCAGCTGGTCAAAGCGGGAAAGATTACCTCGGAGCAGGCGCAGCTGTCGCAGGGCGTGCCGATGTGCGATGCCTTATGCGTGGAAGCAGATTCCGCTGGTCACACCGACCAAGGGGTCGCGACCACGCTGATTCCTGCGTTTGTGCGCCAGCGCGACGAGTTCATGGCGAGATTCCCCTACCCTGGCAAGATAAGTGTTGGCGCCGCGGGAGGCATAGGCACGCCGGAAGCGGCTGCCGCCGCCTTCATCCTCGGCGCCGACTTCGTCCTCACCGGATCGATCAATCAATGCACGGTGGAGGCGGGTAACAGCGATGCAGTGAAGGATCTGTTGGAGCAGATGGATGTGCGGGATACTGCTTACGCACCCGCCGGTGACATGTTCGAGCTCGGCGCCAAGATCCAGGTGCTCAAGAAAGGTTTGTTCTTTCCGGCTCGCGCCAACAAGCTCTATGCCCTCTACCGGCAATGCAACGGACTGGAGGATTTGGACGAGAGCACTCGCACCGAGCTACAGACCAAGTACTTCAAGCGCAGCTTTAATGAGATTTACGAGGAAACGCGCGCTTATTATGCCGAGCATGATCCACAACAGATAGCTCGAGCGGAACGCGATGCCAAACACAAGATGGGCCTGGTTTTCCGTTGGTACTTCATCCACAGCATGCGGCTTGCGCTGAGCGGAAGCCAGGATCAACGGGTGGACTACCAGATACATTGCGGCCCCGCTCTTGGTGCGTTCAATCGCTGGGTAAAGGGAACCGAATTGCAGAGTTGGCGGCAGCGGCACGTCGACGTGGTCGCGCAGCGCCTCATGCACGCCACGGCAGCGCTGTTGAGCGAGCGCTATAAATCGCTGTATGGGGTGCAAGGCGATGGGGAGAGCGCCCTCCCGGCCGCACGTATTTCGGCGGGGCAACGATGGCAGACATAACCAGGACCATCGGAGATCAGGAGCCTCCGTACCGTGTGCTGGCGATGGACGGGGGCGGCATCTTTGGAGTTTTCACGGCGATCATGCTGCGCAAACTCTGCGACGCTGTTCCAGACTTTCTTCGCGAGGACCGAATCACGTTGTTCGCGGGAACTTCAGCGGGTGCAATCAACGCGCTGCTGCTCGCCAAGCAGGACGATCCGCGCGAAGCGATCGAGCGTCGGACGCTCGAGAAGTTCTACAAGGACGAACGCCTGTACACCAACCGGTTAAATCCGGTTACCGGCATGCTCAGCCTGATCGGGCTGGCGTCTTGGGCGGGAGAGGCGGACTTCTACGCGCTGCTCGATGAGCACTTCGGTGACATGAAGATGAAGGATTTGAAGCACCGGGTACTGATCACCGCTTTCGATCTGTGGGGTACGCGGGACGCGCCCTCCAGCACGGCTCAATCCTGGAAGCCCAAAGTCTTCTACAACTTCCCCGATACCGAGCACGACCGCGATCGATACGTCAAGGACGTCGCGTATGGTGCAGCGAGCCCGCCGACCGGGCGACGCGTTATCGATGGCATCACGGATGGTGGATTCTGCGCCGACGATCCTTCCGTCAATGCCATTGCGAAGATCATGAGTCAGATGCGGGAGTCCAATCCGATCTCGGCTGCAGAGGAGTCGCTGAGGGATATTTCGGTCTTGTCTCTAGGGGTGGGTGCGGCCACCCCGCACTATTTTCTACGCAGTTTCGATTTCGGTATTTTGCCGTTCAACCTCCTGCCAACGCATTTCGGGCACGGTTTCCTGGAGAGTCCGGTAACGACCTTTGTACTCAACCCCGACAAACAGGCCACCATGTACATTGCGAGACAGTTGGTGGGCGAGGACGACTATTTCCGGCTGGATCCGCCAGCCATCAAATTTCCGGTGCCGTCGGTGGCAACGACTTCCACCCTCGCCCGTTTCTCGCCTTTTCGGGAGTTCTATCTCGCGCAAATTTGCCAGGGCGCAGAATCGCCGGGGGTTGGTGCTTACATAAATCAAGCGGAGAAGTGGCTCAGGAATCACCCTCATGGCTGGGCCTGACGCCAAACGGGAAGTTGCGGCCAATATGTGATGTAGCCCGTGCAGTACGAAGCGGAGCCGCCTCCTCAGGCGGCGCGCGTGTCCGGGAGACGACGATGATGACAGACACAACGAGGACGATCGGAGAGGACCCAGGTCCGTACCGTGTGCTGGCGATGGATGGCGGCGGGATCTATGGCGTGTTCACCGCGATCATGCTCCGCAAATTGTGCGAGAGGGAATCAAGGTTTTTGGATGGCGATCATCCCGTGACGCTATTTGCGGGGACCTCTGCAGGCGCGATCAGCGCGCTCCTACTGGCGAAGCAGGAGAAACCTCGAGACATCATCCAAAATCGCACGCTCGAAAACCTCTTCAAGGATGACCGGTTGTACGGGAACCGGCTGGATCCGGTCATGGGTATTCTCAGTTTGTTCGGGCTCACGTCGTGGAGCGGGAAGGCCGACTTCCACTCACGCCTCACCGAGGACTTCGGTGACATGAAGATGAAAGATTTGAAGCACCGCGTTTTGATCACCGCTTTCGACCTGTGGGGTACGCGGGATACGCCCTCCAGTGCGGCTCAGTCATGGAAACCCAAAGTCTTCTACAACTTTCCCGCTAGCGAGCCCGACCGCGACCGATACGTCAAAGACGTGGGGTACGGCGCGGCGAGTCCGCCGACCTTGCGTCCGGTGGTCGATGGCATTACGGACGGTGGATTCTTCGCCGACGATCCTTCCGTCAACGCGATTGCGAAGATCATGAGTCAAATGCGAGAGTCCAATGCCGGTGCAGAGGAGTCACTGAGAGACATTTCCGTCTTCTCGCTTGGGGTTGGCGCAATGGCCCCGCACTACTTTCAGCGGACTTTCGATTTCGGAGTCCTGCCGTTCAACCTGCTGCCCACGAATATAGGCCACGGCTTCGTCGAGAGCCCCATAGCGACCTTCGTGCTGAACCCCGACAAACGAGCCACCGCGTACATCGTGCAGCAGCTAGTAGGCGACGACGACTATTTCCGATTGGATCCGCCGGCCATCGGATTTCCTATGCTGTCCGTGGCCGCCGCCGTGTACCTTGCACGATTCCCAAATTGGCGGGAGTTTTTCCTCGATCAGATCTACCGGGCTTCGGAATCGCCGAGCGTGAGCAATGAGCTCGACAAGGCGGCGCAATGGATCCGGGATCATGACTGGGCCTGAGTGAAGAGCGGGCGGCAAGGATCGGACGCTGACTGAGCAACGGGAAATGCGAACGTGACTGACGAGCCAATCCGGCCAGAAGAGCTAGCCACACTGTTGGCTCGCACACAGCGTTTGACGCCCAAGCAACGCGCCCTCGTCGATGCCCTCTCTCGGCGCGCGGGGATCGACATCGAGCGAACCGGACAGCACCAGGACGATGGAATTTGGAGCCGCGATCGGCACAGCCGAGAGGGCCATCGCCATGAACAGGACCACGCGCAGCAGGGCGCCCCTCACTCCCCCCTGGTCGTGATGCGCAGCTCGGGCTCCAAGATCCCGTTCTTTTGCGTTCACGCGCTGCTCGGCTCGGTGTTCCACTACCATCGGCTGGCCGGCCTGATGGACAAGGAGCAACCCTTTTATGGGCTGCAGGCACCAGGACTGGATGCCAGCGAAGCTCCGCTCGACACGGTAGACGCATTTGCCCAGTTCTACTTGCGATCGGTTCGAGAGGTTCAAGCCAAGGGCCCCTACAAGCTCGGCGGTTACTCATTCGGCAGTTGGATCGCGTTCCAGATGGCGAGTCACCTCGTCGCGCAAGGAGAGGAGGTTGCCCTGGTCGCGATCCTCGGGACCGACGTGCCGCTGTCTGTGTCGATGCCCTGGCTATACGACCAGGTAAGCTTTGTAAACCAGTACTGGCAGGATTATGACAAGAACATCGCGCAGCCATTTCTGTCGTATCAGGAACGCATGAAGCTCGCGCAGGGGCAGCACAACTCCACCGAGTTGCCGCCGTTGCTGCGCGTCGTCATGGCCCACAATCGCGCGGCGTTGCGATTCGAACCCAAACCGTATCCGGGCAGGCTCACCTTGTTCGAGACACTCGATCAACAGGCACGGACTCCGCTTGACGCTTCGCGCGGATGGAAGCGTCTCAGCGCGGAACCGGTGGAGACGCACCTGATCTCCGGAAATCATCTGAGTCTCCTCGATGAACCGCACGTGCGAGATCTGGCCGCGAAGCTGACGCATTGCCTCAATCGAATCTGAGGCGGACCGATGACAATATCGCCCAGTCGCCACGATTCCCTCCGATCAGCAGATGCTCTCCCGTCTCGCCCCTGGCACTTGCTTGTGCTGTCGGCGCGATCGGAGGCGTCCCTTGAGGCAATGACCAGGAATCTGGTCGAGCACCTGCAGCGGAACCGTGATCTCGACATCGCGGATGTCGCGTTTACGCTGCAAGTCGGCAGGCAACTCTACGGGTACCAGCGCATTGCGGTGTGCCGCGATTTGGCCGAGGCGATCGAGGCACTCGGTGGCGATGGTGATGCGCGCGTGCATACGATTAGGAATGCAACGAAGCAACCGCGCATCGCGTTTGTCTTTGGCGGGGACACGCTGCCCCCCCGTGCTGCGCGAGAGCTGTACCGGACCGAGCCGGTGTTCACCCGAGAAATCGATCTCCTGGCCGAGGAGCTGAGATCTTCGCTCGGTCTCGATCTGCGTCGTCTTCTCGATCTCAGCGCCGGGCCGCAAGAGGAGGCGGGAGCTTCGCCACGAGATCCGGGCGCCACGCAGGCGGCCTGCTTCGCCTCCGAGTACGCGCTGGCCAAAGTTTGGCGGGCGTGGGGGGTGGTTCCGTCGGCCGTGATGGGATACGGCACCGGCGAATATGCCTGTGCGTGCGCCGCGGGTGTCATCGGGTTGCAGGTTGCGATGGCGCTTGCCGTCATGCGGGCACGAGTGTTAGCTGGTGAGGTCGAGCAGACCGCATTCGTGAAGTTGACCAAAGGCCTCCAGCATCATCCTCCGCTGCTGCCGTGGGTTTCGAGCGTGACCGGCGCCTGGATGCCGGAAACGGAAGCAGGCGATCCAAGCTATTGGCTGAGACAGCTGCAGTGGGCATCGCCGGTCGCGGCCGGGGTCCAAACCCTCATCGCGGATGGCATCGAGGTGTTGCTTCACATCGCGCCTGGAGAGGGCCTGCCCGACGAGGCGAGTGGCGCCGGTGAGATGGCGGTGCAATGTCTGCGCCTGCCGCCGGGTTCTCCAGCTCGGCAATCGGATCAGCGCTGGCTCGCGGAAACGCTAGGACATTTGTACGCCGCTGGCGTGCCGATCGATTGGTCGGCGTTCTACTTCGGCCGTGAGCCCCACCGGACGCCCTTGCCGGGCTATGCATTCGAGCGCCGCCGCTGCTGGTTCACGGCCGAGAATCCCGCGGGAGCCGAGCAGCCGGGTGCGGCTCTCCACGCTCAGACGCCTGAGGGGGCCCAGGATCGTGTACCCATCGCGCGGCACGACCGACGTGATTTCCACGGTACGCATGTGGCGCCGAGGGACGAGATCGAGAAAACTCTCGTCGAGCTTTGCCAGACCCAGCTCGGCATCGATGCCGTTGGAATCTACGACAACGTGATGGAGCTGGGTGCCGATTCTCTGTTCACCATGCAGCTCAGCCGCCAGATCGAGCAGGCCTTCGGCACGACGATATCGCCGCACCACCTGTTCGTGGAGCCGAACATCGCCAGCCTGGCCGGCAAGATCCGAGAGCGCGGTGGCTTGAATGCTCGTCCCCATCATCGGAGGGAGGCGAAAGCAGCGGATCGGACGGTGCCGGATCGCGGCATACTCGGAGACTACGACCGCATATTGACCTTCGTCGAAGGACTTTCCGAAGAGCAGATCGACCAAATGCTGCGCGGCATGACGGACTAGTAGTTCCCTCGCTGCTGCGGGAGGGGGCGGGGGTGAGCGTTGTGGAAGGGAGGAGAGGTGCCAAGCGAATCGAGGCACGATCGTGGCCGCGGGCAGGCTCGCGCGGCTCCATCGAGGAGCGCGCGGCTTCGATTTACCGAAAGCGATCTCACGCAGTTCTCTGCCGCTAGTCACGACGCCAATCCCGTTCATCTGGACGCTGGTCATGCCCGTCGAACGGCGTACGGGCAACCGGTGGTGTTCGGCGTGCTCGCGGTGCTCAGATGTCTGGATCACTTCGAACCTGATGGTCGTATCAGTCGACTTGAGGCCGAATTTTCACACCCACTCTTCGTCGATGTGGACTACGAAGTGCGGGTGCGTGACTCGCGTCCGGATCAGATCGTGGTTCACGTATGCGAAGGCGATCTGGAGCTTGTCGAGTTGCGAGTTTGCCTCCGCGAACCAACAGGGCTCGGGCCCTTACCGCGTGCCACGCAAGCCGCGCCGAGTCTACTCCTGGGCGGTGCGACGCCGCGAGATGTTCCGAAGGAATATGACGACTCGGAGTTGCTCGCGAAGCCGATGGTGAACGGCGAGTACGTGGCCGGAACCGCCGCGACACGCGGCGCCCAGGGTGTTGCCGGCGCGGTGGGCTCCTCTCAATCGGATGTGTTGATGCTGTGCAGCTATCTGGTGGGCATGGAGCTTCCCGGACAACGCTCCCTCCTCTACAAGCTGCGCCTGGATTTCGAACAGGGAGACGTTCCAGCTGGGGCGCATCTACGGTACGAGGCACGCACGCTTCACTATGAACCCAGCTATGGCCTGTTGCAGATCGACCTGCAAGTGCGCAGTTTGGGCAGCTTGGTCGCGAGTGGAACGATCGGCGCCTTCGTTCGCAAGCGACTCGGACAAGCCGATCTGTCCAGCGTCGCGACGCAGCTCACAGCACCCCGCGGTTGCTTGAGGGGAAAGGTGGCGCTGGTGATTGGCGGCAGTCGCGGTTTGGGTGCGACCGTCGTGCAAGCTCTAGCCCTGCAGGGTAGCGATGTCATCCTGAGCTTCCGCTCCAGCCGCATTGCTGCGGAGACCCTGCAGTCGCAGTTGCGTGATGCTCCTGGCACCGTCACCCTGCGCCAAGGCGACGCGGGCGACCCCACCTGGTGCGATGAGACCAGGGCGTGGCTGCTCGAACGCTATGGCGGCCTCGACCTTCTCATTTGTAACGCCTGCACGCCGCCGCTGGCGTTCGGCGAGTCGGAAACTGGACTGGCGCGTGGCGAGGGCTATGTCGAACAGAATCTGGCGTTGGTAGCGGTACCGATTCGGGCGTTCCTGGATCTGCTGGAGGCGCGTCACGGTACCCTGGCCGTCGTCTCCTCGAGCATGGTCGAGAGCAAGACCCAGCAGTGGCCGCAGTACCAGCGTTTGAAGTGCGCGGTCGAAGCTGCAGTCCAGACAGCCTCGAGCCGCTGCCCGCAAACCTCCTTCCTGGTGCTGCGCCCTGCCGCGCTGTTGACCGAAATGAGCAACACTCCGACTCGCTCCCTCGGCGCGATAGAGCCCGAGATCGTTGCCGCTCGACTGGTGGATGCACTGGCGGCGGAAGCACGTCCTGGGCGGGTCGAGGTGCTGACGGACTTCACCGCTCTTCAGTCGGGCGCTAGAACCGTGGACCGCACTGTGGAAGTAACAGGCGAGGCACCGAAGATCGCGCTCGCGGCGACTTTTACCGCGAAGCCGTTGTTGGCTGTAGTCGACTTCTGGAGCGCAGAGCTGGGGTGGGGCGTCGCGTCGGAGGTGGCGTCGTACAACCGGCTCCACCAGGAACTGCTCGATCCGCAGAGCGCGGTATGCCGCAACCGTAGCGGCTTGAACGTGCTCCTCCTGCGATTCGGCGATTGGCTGCGCGAGCTGCCGGACACGGATCTGAACGGGGTGGAGATCTTTCTCGACAAGGCCCTGGACGATCTGATCGAGGCTCTGAAGCAATACTGCCGCCGGCCTCACTGCCACACGCTGCTCATTTTGTGCCCGGAGTCGGCCGCGCACGCCGAGCCCCCATCCTGGCACGAACTCATGGGTCGACTCGGCCAGAGGCTGGTTGCGGCTGCTGCTCCACTGAGTGGTCTGGACGCGGTGTGGGCCGCAGACTATCACGCGAGATACGAGCTTTCCCCCCTCATCCTGGACGCCGTAGCGGAGCAAATCGGCCATATTCCATTCACCTTGCCCTACTACGCGTTTCTGGGGACGTTGATCGCGAGACGGTTTCACTCGCTGCGGAGCAGGCCATACAAGGTAATCGTGGTGGATTGCGACAACACCCTGTGGCGAGGCGTCTGCGGTGAAGTCGGCGCAGCCGGCGTCGTGCTCGATGAAGCGGCGCGGAAGCTGCAAGAGTTTCTGGTCGAGCAGAAGCAGCGCGGCATGCTGCTTTGCTTATGCAGTAAGAACAATGCGGAGGACGTCGAGCGGGTCTTTGAGACACGCTTCGACATGCCGCTCAGGCGCGACGACTTTGTCGAGAATCGAATCAACTGGGAGCCGAAGTCGGAGAACGTGAGATCTCTCGGGGCCTCCTTGAACCTTGGTCTCGACAGCTTCGTTTTCCTGGATGACAGCGCGATCGAGTGCGCGGAGCTCGAAGCCGTATGCCGACAAGTCCTTACGCTGCAAGTGCCGGTTGACGGCGGCGAGCTCGCCCGACTGCTGCGCCACACCTGGATCTTCGACCACTTCGAAACGACGGAAGAGGACGCCAAGAGAACCGAGCTGTATCGAGCCGATCAACAGCGACGCCAACTCGAAGCCGCGAGCGGAAGCCTTCGAGCGTTTCTAGCGCGTCTGGACCTCACACTCGAAATTGCACCGGCTTCGCGCCCCGATTTCCCTCGCATTGCTCAGCTGACTCAGCGCACCAATCAGTTCAACTTCACCGCCATCAGACGAACCGAGCGCGATTTGGAAACGTTGCTGGATCCTGCCGAGGACCCGTCCGTACGAAAGGAGGGCAGGTACGAGTGCCGGGTGATCAGGGTGCGCGACCGCTTTGGCGATTACGGTCTGGTGGGACTGATCGTGTTCGCACAGCAGGGTGATGCGCTGGCGGTGGAAAGCTTCATGCTCAGTTGTCGAGTGCTGGGGCGAGGGGTGGAGCACGGCGTCATGGCGAGTTTGGGTGCGCTCGCCCGCGAGCGGTCGATCCCGACGGTGAAAGTGGCATTCAGAGAGACGTCGAGCAATCAACCCGCGAAGCTGTTCCTGGAGGAGATGGTCAGGTCGGCCGCGGGCAAACCACACCAGGATGCGGAGTGGTGGTTTCCTGCAGAGGCCCTCGCGCTGATTCAGTACCAACCACAAGATACGCCGGACGATGACCCCGCAGGGAGCGGGCCTGTTTCCCCGAAAGCGAGAGAAGACGTGCACTCACCTGCACGTGGCGCGGCTCGATCGTGGCACAGAATTGCGTTCGAGCTTTCCGACCCGCATGCGCTTGCGACGCAGGTGCGGCGCCACGGGTTGGTCAACGCGAAGGCCGGGCGTAGTCTGCGATCCAGGGCAGTCGGATTCGACAGCAAGCGCGAAGCGCGCCATGCGCCGTTGATCGAGAAGCTGAGGGCCTTGTTTGCCGACACCTTGGATCTCGACCACGATGCCGTTGATCCCGATGCTCAGCTCGAGACCTATGTTACGGACTCGCTCGACAACGTCATGCTGACGGTCGAGCTCAAGAAGCGCTATCCCAATATCCCTATCACGATCTTGTTCGAGCATAGGTCCCTGGCCAGTATCGCAGCCTATTTGTTGGAGGAACCTGGCGCGGCGGCGATCGGACAGTCGCCACCGGAAGCGGTCGCTCTAGATCTGTCCGCCTTTCCGTCGATTGCATCCGCGGACAGAGAACGAACCTCGCCCAGCGATAAGGACCTGGTCCCTCGCCAACCTACGCGCGGCGACATCGCAATCATCGGCATCAACGGCAGATACCCGCAAGCACCCTCGATTGCAGAGTTCTGGGACAACCTCGTCGCAGGGAGATCGTGCATCTCGGAGGTGCCGCGGGATCGCTGGGACGTGGACGCGTTCTTTGACGTCGAGCGCAAAGCCAGTACCGGCTACTGCAAGCTCGGCGGCTTCATCGATGATGTAGCGCGGTTCGATGCCGGTTTCTTTCGCATCGCGCCGCGAGAGGCTGAGCTGATGGACCCTCAGCAGCGGCTGTTCCTCGAGGTGGTCTGGGGTCTGCTGGAGGACGCGGGCTACACCCGCGAAACCATCGACCGCGACACTGGCGTGTTCGTTGGCAGCAACGCCAACGACTATGCCCTTTACGCGAACGCGCTCGCGTTACAAGGTGTCAGCGCCTACCGCAACGCGGACGGTTTTCAGATCCCTAACCGCGTTTCATACTTCTTCGACTTTCATGGACCGAGCCTATGTCTTGATACCGCGTGCTCGGCTTCGGGCAGCGCGGTCTATCTCGCCTGCCAAAGTCTGAGGAACGGACAGTGCGCAGTGGCCATCGCCGGAGGCATCAACTTGTTCCTGCATCCGAGTCGTTTCATTCAGTACTCGCAGATGCAGATGATGTCCCCGACCGGGCAATGCAGTCCGTTCGGGGCGGCCGCCAATGGCACCGTGTTCGGCGAGGGGGTAGGCGCGTTGCTGCTTAAGCCGCTCGCCACCGCGGAGCGAGACGGCGATCACGTCTATGCCGTAATCAAGGGCTGCGCAGTCAACTCCGGGGGAAAGACGACCGGCTTTACGGTTCCCAGTCCCCAAGCCCAGGCCGCACTGGTATCGCGCGCGCTGCGCGAAGCGCAGATCGATCCGCGGACCATCACCTACGTTGAGGCGCACGGCACAGGCACGCCATTGGGCGATCCGATCGAGATCCGGGGCCTGAGCCTCGCCTTTGAGCAAAACTATGGGGCTTTCGAACACACGAACGCGCGAGATCAGGCGTACGCTCAGTTTTGCGCTATCGGTTCGGTGAAAGCGAACATTGGTCATCTGGAGGCGGGCGCTGCGATTCCGGGAATCATCAAGATCGCCATGCAAATGAAACACGGAATCCTGGTGCCATCGCTCAACGCACGCGACCCAAACCCGTCTATTCCCTTTGCCAGCTCACCATTTCGCGTGCCGCAGGAAGTTCAAGCCTGGGAACGCCCTACCATCACAGAAGCTGGGCGCGTCACGACCTATCCGCGCCGTGCCGGAATCAGTTCGTTCGGGGCGGGCGGGTCGAATGCGCACGTGATACTCGAAGAATACATCCCCCGAACAGTGCCTGGTGCAGGCGAGGCGAGGCCCGAGCTGGTCGTGCTCTCCGCCCAGAAGCGCGAAACCCTCAGAGGCTATGTGACAAGGCTCGCCGCGTTTCTGCGCCGCGGTTTGCTCGAGTCCAGCGCCAGCGAAGCGAGCGGCCCGCTCCGCTTGACCGACATCGCATTCACGCTTCGGATCGGTCGCGAACAGATGGACGAGCGCCTCGCTCTGGTGGTCAACACCGTTTCGGACCTCATCGAGAAGCTGTCGAGCTGGGCCGCGCTCTCGGCGGAGGAGATCGCCGGCTCCGGCTCGAGCCTGGCGAACGTCTATTGGGGTCGCGCGACGGCCGAAAAATCGAGGTCTGGGGGGCCGATGGCGGCGGCGGACCGGCAAGCGCTCGTCCCGGCTTCGATCGAGAAACGAAGGTTGGTTGAGCTCGCCCAGTTGTGGGTCGACGGACTCACTTTCGACTGGTCATCGCTGCCATCGCTGGTGGATCCCGCCGATGCGCCCCAGCGCGTCCCGTTGCCGGGCTACTCGTTCGCCGGAGACCGGTTCTGGCTGCCGGGCGAGCCCAACTTGAAGCTCGCGCAGCTGCGCGACGCACTGGAAGGTGCCGGTCATCCCCTGTTAGACGGAATTGCGCCCAATTTGAGCCTCGGGACGGGGATCGTGTTCACCAAACGGCTGACTGCCCATCAACCTCTGCTGCGAGATCACGTCGTGCGCGGCCAAGTTTTGCTGCCTGGGGCTGGTTTTCTGGAGATGGTCTGTGCTGCCCTGAAGCGAACCGGCATGCAGACGCCGTATCGCCTTGCAAATGTTGTGTGGTGCCAGCCCCTGGTGATCGAGCAGGAACCCAAGGAGATATTGATCTCGATCAAGGCGGAGAAACCTGGTGGCGTGTCCTTCGAAGTGCTAAGCCAGGACGCGGCCGGTGGACCCGTTTGCACGACCGGGTCGGCCCGCGCGTATGAGCGAGATGGCGGTAGCGAGCTGGAGACGCTTGCTGTCGATTCTGTCCAGGCGCGTTGTCCGCGTGCGCTCGATCGCGAGGCGATCTACCGGCACTTTCGCGCGATCGGAGTCGACTACGGTCCTTACTTTCGCTCGATAGAGCACGCGCATTTGAGCGAGAGCGAAGCGCTCAGCTTCGTGCGGTTGCCCACTTCGATTCAGAGAGAGGTCGAACAGTACTTGTTGCATCCCGCCGTGCTTGACGCTGGCCTGCAAACCGCGTTGCTGTTGACTCAGGATCAAGTCACTGCGTTACCTTTTTCGGCCGAGGCACTGGAAGTGGTGCGTCCTCTGGGCGCAGTAGCTTACGCCCACGCCAAAAGGATCGCTCATCAACGATTCGAAGTATCGGTGCTGGATGAAAGTGGCGCGGTGTGCGCCAGATTCCGGGATCTGTGCCTGAGAGCGCTGAGGGATCCAGTCGACCGGCTCCTCTACACGCCCAGATGGAAACCATGTCCGCTGCCAAGACCCGAGAACGCTGCCCTCGAGCGGGAAGCAGCCCATGTATTGATCATCCATCCATCGCAGCACGTCGCACTCGCCGACGCGCTTGCTGTGCACCACGCGGGTGCCAACGTCTACCGAGTCGTACAAGGCGCAAAGTCCGCCCGCTTAGACGAGCGCCGATGGGAAATAGCGACCAGCGATCCTCAGGCTTGGGCAGAGTGCTTCGCAGCGCTGGCGAAGATCGACCGGATCTATTTCCTCGGTGGCATCCGGACCGAATCGGCAGACATCGACGATCTGGAAGCACTGCGGCTCAGCCAGGAGCTCGGCGCTCGCTCCCTGTTCAGGATGCTCAAGAGCTTGCATAAGCGCGGCCTTGGCGAGCAGTCTGTGGACCTATTTATCATCACCAATGATGTTTGCAGAGTGCCGCCGCAGGCGACGACGCAACCGCAAGCTGCTGCCCTCCTGGGCCTTGGGAGAGTGATCGCCAAGGAGTTCCCTCGGCTGCAGGTGCGATGCTTGGATATCAGCCTCGACGGCGTGGGGAGCATCGCCTCGGAGCTCAACACGCAGACATTGTTGGCTTCATTGCTCGCGGAGCCAGCTATGTCCGGAAGCGCGGTCGCTATCCGAGACGGCCACCGCTATGTTCAGACTCTGGAGCCGACACGAATTTCCGCTGCGAGCGTGCCGCCGTTCAAGCAGAAGGGGGTCTACTTTGTCCTGGGCGGGGCCGGGGGCCTGGGCTTCGAGTTCAGCCGGCACCTCGCGGAGACGGTGCAAGCGCGCTTGATTTGGGTAGGACGAGGCGCGCTCGATGTCAACAAGCGCACGAAGATCACTCAGATTGAATCACGCGGCGGTGAAGTCCTGTATGTGCAAGCAGACGCCACCGATCTCGCGAGCATGCGAGAGGCCGTCGATCAAGCGAAGCGGAGGTTCGGTGGCATTCAAGGAGCCGTGCATTCAGCCATCGTACTGAGCGATCGAACCCTGGCGAACATGAACGAGGGCGAATTCGATGCCGCTTTCGCGCCCAAGGTGATCGGCAGTGCGGTGCTGTACAAGGTGCTGAAAGACGAACCTCTCGATTTTATGTTGTTCTTCTCTTCAGCCAACTCGTTCATGGCTGCTATGGGGCAAGGTAACTATGTGGCGGGCTGTTGCTTCAAGGACGCGCTCGGACGGCACCTCAACGACATCGCTCGCTTTCCCAGCAAGGTTATCAATTGGGGTTACTGGGGCACCACCGGCATCGTGTCTGGCGAAGACTACCAGAGACGGATCACGGCACAAGGACACCTCTCTATCGATCCCAGGGAGGGGATGGATGCGATCAGCCGAATCTTGAGCGCCCCCTTCGAGCAAGTCGCAGCCGTCAAAGCGCAAGACGAGGCCCTGGTTCAGATGGGCGTAGATCTCGCGGCACAGGTTGAGCTCTATCCGCAAGAGATCCCGTCGTTGGTGACAGAGCTCGTGCGCCATGAGGGTGAGCCTGCTCTGGATCATCAGTGCATCAGCAGATTCAGACAGGGATTCGAGAGACTGGAGCAACTGGGACGCAGGGGCCTTGTCGCCGCCTTGCGGCGCGCCGGCGTCCTGCTCGAACCAGGCGAGCGCTATGACCCCGTGAAGCTGCGCGCGAGGTTGCGTATCAGCGAGGAATACTTTCGGCTGTTCGACGCGGTGTTGGATCTGCTCATCGGCGCGGGGGTTCTGGTGCGCGCTGGCCAGGAGGTGCTCAGTACGCAGGCGCTACGCGAACCCCCATTTGCTGATCAGCTACATGATTTCCAGAGACTAGCGCGAGCTTTGGCGCAGGAATTCCCCGAGGTCGCGGATCGAATCCCGTTGCTCTCCGCTTGTGCCGAGTCGTTGCTCGAGATCTTGGCCGGAGCTAAGGGCCACATGGAGGTAATGTTTCCTGGCGGCTCTCTGGCTTTGGTGGAGAAAATCTATACGGGCAACGTCATCACGCAGTACTTCAATCGACGTTTGGCGGGGCTTGTGGCCGACTATGTGCGGCGACGGCTGGCGGCTGATTCAACGGCGCCGATCCGCATTCTCGAAGTGGGGGCGGGAACTGGCGCCTCTTCCGGACACGTGCTTGAGGCGGTCTCCGAGTTCGGCTCCCGAGTGCGGTATCTCTACACGGATATTTCGAGAAGCTTTCTGCAGCACGGCGAGCAAGCTTACGCGGGCCGGTACGCGTTTGCCAAGTTCAAGCGCCTCGATCTGGAGGAGGATGCCGAGGCGCAGGGTGTCGAGCGGGGATCCATCGATCTTGCCTTCGGAACCAATTGCGTGCATGCGACCCGCAACATCACGGCAACCCTGCATCGCATCAAGCGCACGCTGAAGACCAACGGGGTATTGCTGCTCAACGAGTTCACCGAACGGCTCGACTACAACACGCTCACCTTCGGCCTTACTAGCGGTTGGTGGCTGTTCGAGGACGACGCGTTCCGGATCAAGGGCGCTCCGCTGCTGGATCAGGGGCAGTGGCGCCATGTGCTGCTTGGCAGCGGATTTCGAAACGTTCAGTTCCTCGATGCGGGTAATGTCGCGGCGAAAGACGTCGGCCAGTGTCTGATCATTGCGGAAAGCGATGGTCGAGCTATGTTCGAGCAGGCTAACCCGGTGGATGCGCAAGGCGTTGCAGCCAAGACGCGTCGAGAAGACAACGTCGCAACCAGATCCAACACTGACATTGCAACGCCGGATTCAAGTCTGCCGAAAAATACTGCCACGACGCCGGAGATGCACCTAGGTGATGAACAGTTGCGCGACAGGACGCTGAGCTATATCAAGAGCGTCTTTTCCGAAGTGACCAAGATAGCTCCCTCGGACATGGACCGCCAGTCCCCCTTCGACAGGTTCGGAGTGGATTCGCTGATGGCCCTGGGTATCACCCATCGATTCGAGAAAGATCTGGGACAGCTCCCGGCGACGATGCTGTTCCAGTACCCCACGCTGGACGCACTGACAGAGTGGTTTTTCGGGCGGTACCGCGAGATCCTTGCCGATCGACTGGGGACCGGCGAGGCGCGATCCAAGCAACAACCAGATACCACGAAGCCCGCCGCAACTTCGAAAATGGAAACAGAGCGTCCGCGAGTATTGCGGGACGAATCCTACCAGCCCGTGCTCGATAAGCCAGAGCGAAATGTCGCGAGCACATTCGAGAACGAGCCGATCGCCATCGTGGGAGTAGCCGGGCGGTATCCGATGGCAGATACCCCCGAGCAGCTGTGGGAAAACCTGGCAGCGGGACGTAACTGCATAACGGAGATACCGCCAGGACGGTGGGACGCGGAGGCGCACTACAGTGGCGGCTCCGATTCGAGCGGGCGCAGCCACAGTAAATGGGGCGGTTTCATCAGCGACGTCGACAAGTTCGACGCGCTGTTCTTCAACCTCTCGCCCAAAGAAGCCGAGCGGATGGATCCCCAGGAGCGGTTGTTCCTGGAGACCGCTTGGCATACGTTCGAATCGGCTGGCTACACGCGCCGTCGGCTGGATGCAGTGCAAAAACGGCATGCTGCGGGGATCGGCGTGTTCGTTGGGTGCATGTATCAACAGTATCCGTTTGTCGCGTCGGAACAGGACACCGGCGCCTTGCTCTCCACGGCCTCGTACTGGTCTATCGCCAACCGGGTGTCTTACTTCCTCAATCTGAACGGTCCCAGTCTCGCAGTCGACAGCGCCTGCTCATCCTCGCTGACCGCGATTCACCTCGCGTGCCAGAGCATCAAGCGCGGCGAATGCGCGATGGCACTCGCCGGCGGCGTGAATCTGAATCTGCATCCTTCAAAATATCTGCGTCTGCAGCAGCTTGGGATGCTGGCGAGCGGCGCGCACAGCAAGAGTTTAGGTGACGGCGATGGCCTGGTGCCCGGCGAAGGAGTGGGAGCCGTGTTGCTGAAGCCGTTGTCGTGGGCGATGCAGGACAGCGACATCATCCACGCTGTCATCAGGAGCAGCGCGATCAATCATGGCGGCAGGACAAGCGGATTCACGGTACCGAGCCCGAACTCGCAAGCGGACCTGATCGCGAGCAGTCTGGAGAAAGCCGGCGTCGATCCGCGCACGATCACTTACCTGGAAGTAGCCGCGAATGGCTCGGCGTTGGGCGACGCTATCGAGATTGCCGGGCTCACAGCAGCCTTCCAACGGTTCACACCCGAGCGTCAGTTTTGTGCCGTTGGCTCGGTAAAGTCCAACCTCGGCCATCTCGAGGCGGCTTCGGGAATTGCCCAGTTGACCAAGGTGCTGTTGCAGTTGAAGCATGGCTGGCTCGTTCCCTCGTTGCACGCAGAGCCGCTCAATCCGAATCTTCGCCTGGAAGAGACCCCGTTCTATGTGCAGCAGCGTGCAAGCGCTTGGCAACGGCCGTGGGTGTCGAGTCAGGGGGAGTTGGTTGAAGCACCGCGTCGTGCTACGGTCAGCTCGTTTGGCGCTGGCGGATCGAACGCTCATGTCCTCGTGGAGGAGTATCCCTTTCCAGTGATGGAATCGGCACAGGAGCCGACCGACTCACCGCAGCTGGTCGTGCTGTCCGCCAGGACGGACGGGAGCTTAAAACAAGACGCCCTGTCCCTGCTGAAGTTCCTGCAGGGCAAGGCCGATGCACCGCTGCCGTCGGAGTTGGCGGAGAAAACTCTGCAAGATCTCGAGCGGGATCTGGTGACCATCATCGCCGCTATCCTCCACGTGCCAGCAGGTGATGTCGATCTGGAATCAGACCTTGGGGATTGTGGCTTCGATGCCGGGAACTATGCGCTGCTGGCTAACCGTCTCCGGGATCGGTACGGTATCGAGCTTTCGTCGAGGACCCTCGCGGCGAGCGGGACCCTGAAACGGATCACCGAGTACCTGCTATCAAACCATGAACAGGCTGTGCAACTCAACCATGGCGAGGATGCCCAGACCATGGCCTCTGCGAGACCTGCGAGGCTTCGCGATGTCGCCTACACGCTGCAAATAGGCCGCGAACCGATGCGCGAGCGCCTGGCCATGGTTGTCTCCAGCACGGAGGACCTGGTAGCGAGGCTCGACGCGTACTGCACCGGGATCGCACCGGTCGAAAACCTGCACCGCGCTCGCGCGTCTGCCAGCACTGCCAGTCTGATCGTCGATGGCCTGGAAGGAAAGCAGTACCTGGACAGCGTCGTTCGCAATCGCAAGCTTAGCAAGTTGGCTCAGTTATGGGTGAGCGGCGTGGAGATCGATTGGGAGCAACTCCACAGCGGAGCCGGAAATCCTCCTAGGCGCGTCGTGCTCCCCACCTATCACTTCGAGAAGCGGAGGCACTGGATCGCGGATGTCCCGGCTGTCGGCAGCGCGAAGAGAGTCGCGCCACTTCCTGGCGGCGGCCAGGCTCCCCCGCATCGTCATAGTCCTGTCGGTAAACGAGAGTCGGCCGAGACGTTACGCGAGCTCGACGCGCGAACGCCCGAGCGCGCCGGCCACGAGGGCCTCGAGCGGCTGAAGCGAGATATCGGATCCCTGGTCGCCACCCTACTCGAGGTCGATGAACGAGAGATCGACTTTGATGAAGAACTACGCGCGTACGGCTTCGATTCCATCAACTTAGCCTCGCTCGCGCAAGGAATCGCCCAGAAGTTCGATCTGGACCTCACGGCGAGCGTATTGTTTGGCTATTCGTCGGTGGCGGCCTGTGCTGAAGGTCTCTGGGCATCAAATCAAGACAAATTGCTCCAACACTGTCAGGACGGGCCGACGCGCACCGTCAATACGGCGGAACCTGTCGACGCACTGCGCTCGCCCGAAGCCCGAACCGCGCCCCTGACCAGGGCGGCAGTGCAAGCACTGAACAGCGCAGACCAAGACGATTCGTCCATCGCGATCATCGGAATCAGCGGGAGGATGCCCCAGTCGGACAGCATGGACCAGTTCTGGGCACACCTGATGGCAGGCAGGGAGTTGATCACGGAGATCCCGAAGGAGCGCTGGGATTGGCGTAAGCACTACGGCGATCCGCATACCAGTGGCAACAAGACGCGGGTGAAATGGGCAAGCTTCCTGACAGACGTGGATCAGTTCGACAGTCTGTTCTTCGGTATTTCGCCGCGCGAGGCGGAGTCGATGGATCCACGCCAGAGACTGCTGCTGGAGACCGTGTGGAGCACGATCGAGAATGCGGGATACTCGCCTAGCGCTTTCGCGGGCAGCAGAACCGGTTTGTTCATAGGCGTTGGCAACAACGACTACAGCGAGATGCTGCGCGCCGCGCGCGTTGAGCTCACGGCGCATGCTTCCACCGGGCTCATGGTGAACTCTATTCTCACCAGTCGCGTTTCGTACCTGCTGGATCTGCGTGGGCCAAGCGAGATTCTCGACACAGCTTGTTCCAGTTCAACGGTGGCGCTCCATCGAGCGATTCGCGCAATCCGCAGCGGCGAATGCGATGCCGCGATCGCCGGCGGCGTGAACGTGCTGCTCGACCCTCAAGGCTTTGTCATGCTCGACAAAGCCGGCGTGTTAAGCGCCGACGGGAAGGTGAGGCTGTTCAGCGAAGGCGCGACCGGTTACGTGAGAGGCGAGGGTGTCGGCGCGGTGTTGCTGAAGCGAACGCGGCAAGCCGTGGCTGATCGCGACCACATCTATGCCATAGTCAAAGGCAGCGCGGTCAATCATGACGGCAAGAGCTACTCGCTCACTGCGCCTAACCCGCGAGCTCAAGCCGAGGCAGTGCTTGCGGCTTACCGAGAAGCTGCTGTTGACCCGACAAGCGTCTCCTACATCGAAGCTCAAGGTACGGGATCCCCGCTGGCCGATCCAGTTGAGGTCGAAGCCTTCAAAGTGGCCTTTGAGGCCCTCTACCGGGAATGGGGTATCGCGAGAAACGGGCCGGTTTGCGGCATCGGGTATCTGAAGCCGAACATCGGCCACTTAGAATGCGCGTCTGGAATCACGGCGCTGCTAAAGCTGTTGTGGGCGTTGAAGAAGCGTGAGATTCCAGGAACGAAGAACGTCGATGAACAGGCGGCGCGGCGGCACTTGAAGGACAGTCCCTTCTATATCGTGAGCAACAATCAGCCCTGGCTGCCGAAGGTCGATCAAGAAGGTAGGTCCGCGCCACGGCGGGCGGGGCTGCATTCATTCGGCTTCGGTGGGGTAAATGCTCACGTCGTACTGGAAGAGTACACTCGCTATGCTGAGCGCAGTGCCTGACTGCGGTTTGTCGCTCCTGGTCGAGAGGTCTGCGCTCTGCTGTGCTGCGATAGTAGTCCTCACAATCTTTCTGAAGAAGGGGAGAAAATGGCACAGAGAATGTTCGAATACGTGGTTATTCACACCCCGCCTCCCGCGGCCGGCGCGCGGCCCAGACCGGTTATCTTGGTTCCGCCGACGACTGTGATGGCCGATGACGAGAAGGTGGTCGTTATGATAGCCGCGCGACGTATCCCGGTCCCGAACCCAAACGCGAACCCCCCGGTCGCGGGCATTCCGGACCAAGATCTAAGCGAGGTGGAGATCCAGGTCCGCCCCTTTCGATCGAGCTGATTGGCTTGATCCCACGGCGGGCGCTGGCAAGCGTCAAACGCGGGCGATTGGCGGAGAGAGAGGGATTCGAACCCTCGGTACGGTGTTAAGCCGTACACACGCTTTCCAGGCGTGCACCTTCGACCGCTCGGTCATCTCTCCGCATTGCCAGCCCGGCAAGGCGCGCGAGGATAAAGCACACGCCAGCACCTGTCAAAGCGCGCGCGATCTCCTCGCAGCTCATCTAACCGCCGTCTTGAGCTGCTCCAGGATGGCGGGATTCTCGAGAGTCGACACGTCCTGCTTGATGTCCTCGCCCTTCGCGAGCGAGCGCAGCAGGCGGCGCATGATCTTCCCCGAGCGCGTCTTTGGCAGGTTGTCACCGAAACGGATGTCATCGGGCTTCGCGATGGGGCCGATCTCCTGGGCCACCCAGTCTCTGAGTTTGGTCGCAATTTCCTGCGCCGCTCCGCCGTCGGGACGAGGCCCCTTGAGCACCACGAACGCAACGATGGCTTCGCCCTTGATCTCGTGTGGCTTGCCCACCACCGCTGCTTCCGCCACGAGCGTGTTCGCAACCAGTGCCGACTCGACCTCCATGGTGCCGAGCCGGTGCCCCGAGACGTTCAGGACATCGTCGATTCGGCCCATGATCCAGAAGTAACCGTCCAGATCGCGATTGGCGCCATCGCCGGCGAGATAGTACTGACCCTTGAAGTCCTCGGGGTAATAGGTCTTCTTGAAGCGCTCGGGATCGCCCCAGATG
>Ga0187779_10000315_pt1 | contig 33509 bp, 29 predicted proteins | sample 1015_Q2_SP10_10__FD_132435 | JGI IMG/M metagenome (GOLD analysis project Ga0187779, IMG submission 132435) | Tropical peat soil microbial communities from peatlands in Department of Meta, Colombia - 1015_Q2_SP10_10_MG | ecosystem: Environmental > Terrestrial > Soil > Wetlands > Peat | place... | reverse complement strand
GTTGAGGTAACACGGGGGGTGTGGCAGGCATCCCAGGTGGAACGACCCTCCAATTGATCGCCCGCTGAACCACCTGGAGATGAGGACTCATGGGCGTGAGATACGCAGCCTGGGCCACTAATCCTCGCACTTGCCACAACCCAACCCAGGGCGTGACGCCGACCGTCGGACTGACCAGGGCCCAGTCTGTCCAGGCTTGGGAAAGCAAAGCGTCTGATTGCACTTGATCGAAGAGCTGCTGGCGTTGCTGAGTGAGTGCTTGGACTTGGTCAGGTGACGCAGCGGTCGCTAGCGCTTGGTTAGTTGCATCGACTTGCTGCTGCAGTTTATCGACCTCAGCTCGAAGGGCCGTCAGCTCATGCTGTGCGTCCTGATTTTTCCGCAATGCGGCGATGGCCTGAGCTACTTCGGCGGGATCTACCTTGGCAGTCAAATCAACGTGAATGATCAGCGTCTGCCCTTCATAACGGAAATTGACCTGCTGATTAATGACGAGCACCATCCCAGCGGTATAAGTGCGGATCTCGTCTCTGGTCACATTCAGATCTTTGACCTCGGTCACACTTTCGAGATAGGTCGCAACTTGTTCGAGCGCGTTCTTCTTCGCCGCCTCGGATGCTAGACTAATCCCATCTTTACGGGTATCCCGATCCCCTAGCCGATATTCCCCACTGGCTGTCACGGTGCGCATTTCGGCAGCGGCAGGTTCCAGAGAAAGATTTAACAGGCATCCGGATACCAGCAGAAGAATGGTGAGAGCCCAGAACCCCTGTGAAAGATTCACATGCGCCCGATGGTTCTTCATAGCTGCTCCTTCGCACTCAAGAGGGTCGGCCGGTGTGTTGAATTCGTCACCTTCACCTGAAGCCAGGTGGATAAACCGTGATGGTTTTAACGAGGCCTCCTTATCTAAAGGTAGCAGATGAGAAAGAGTCCAAAGAGTAAGGAGACGGGCGTGGTCATCATGAGCCCTCCTGTGATGTTCAGAAGCACCAAAACAGACGACCTCGCAAGGCCTCGAACTCTCAAAGTAATTCAATGACTTGGCAATCTGAGCAGGAATTGAGACATTTGCTACACTTCTCCTAATCGACGAGAGCCAAGTAATTCATTAGCTCAAGGAAAGGAGCGACCATGGCGTACTCGAAAATGCTACAGATCGCGATGGTGGTGACGCTGTTGGGAAGTGGGTCTGTCTACGCCCAGAGTGGCGTCCCAGGCAGCGACGGCGCCCAAGATCGCCAGGACTTGCGTCAAGATCGGCGTGACCTTCGACAGGACCGTCGTGACCTCCGACAAGACAACCGCGATGTGCGAACAGACAGACAAGACATTCGGCAGGACGAAGGAGCCCTCCGTCATGATCGGCAACAGTTTCAGCAGGATGAACGCTCAGGAGCGAGTGCTGGGCAACTGCAACAGGACCGCCAAAACCTCCGGACCGACCGTCAAGATCTGCGAGGGGATCGTCGAGACCTGAGAGCCGACCGCCAAGACCGGCGTGAGGATCGACGAGATATTCAGCAGGATCGCCAGGACATGCGGGCAGACCGTCGAGATGTCCAGAGCGATCGTGCGCAACGGACCGGCCGCCGTCGGTAAGCTATTGACTCACAGGTGATCCCAACAACAAGGCGTGGGGCATCTCAACGCGCTCCACGCTTTTTCATTTCGACTCAGGCAATTTCATAGAGAGAAGGTATTTCCGCATCCTTCTCGCAATAGTAAAAACAACAGACTCTCACGATCGTGAACTGGTTTTGACCTCGAGGAAAGAAGAGCAACGTAAGCAGAGGTGATCCTTAATGATGAAACCAAAAGTTCTCGTGATCGATGATGGCGTCGATAGTTGGCACCTGCTGAGCACGGCCCTCAAGTCCCATGACTACTATCCCGTGTGGGCGGCTGATGGGATGCAGGCGATCAGTGCGGCCCGGCACCAGCAACCGGAGGCTATCCTCCTCGACCTTGGGTTGCCAGGCGGGGATGGGTTCTATGTCCTGGAACGATTGAAAAGCAACACCATGCTGAGCGCCATTCCCGTGATCGTGGTCACGGGACGGGATCGGAAGGAAGCCGAGGAGAGGGCGCAGCGGCTGGGTGCGGCCGGCTATGTGCAAAAACCCATCAACGTCGATGAGTTGATCACGAGCCTTCAGCAGGTGCTCGCCAGACAGTCCTAAGCTCCCGAGAAGACTAGTGTGAGTGGATGAAAAGACGGTAAAATGCGTTGTCTCGCGAGCATCACGCCGGACACAAGCATGAACTGCCTCTGCTCCCTCTTACGGGGAACCATCGTATTCTTCTGCCTCGTCCTCTCCGGCTGTTCTCTCCTGCCCTACAACTCGGGCTGGGTCGTCAAAACCGATGGGCACAGGTGGTACCGCCTCTCACGAACATCAAGGCGTTGATTGATGATCGGGTGCCGAGCGAAGCACAATATCCTCTCATGCGGGTGGTACATTCCGAGATAGCCACCTGGCTAGAGAAACGCGGGGTGGTCATGCTCACGATGGCCCGCACGACGATCCAGAATGAGCAGCGATTTCGGCTCACCCAAGCGGATGATGAAACGGTGCATCTCGGGCGGATGCTAGGGGCTGACTTGGTTGTATCCTATACGGTGGATTCATCGGTGTCGCTGGTAACGGTCGAGGCTGTTCAGGTGGAGACGGGGGTAATCGCGTGGAGCGGCACAGCGGTCACAGCTATGAATCATGAAGCCGAGGCCATTCGTGCACTCACCTGCCACGCCCTGGCGACGGCGTGGGGAATGGAGTCGCCTGGCCGGTACTATCTCTATCTCTCCGATGTGTGCTGAGGCAGAGGACGGTGACGACAAAATCGTGGACGATCAAGGAATAGACATTGGTTCTTGTGATTCTTGATCCCTAAATGCTGTGCTAAATTTGTGCTAAAAATCTACGCAACCAATGGAATCTATCCGAATCTATGGATTCAGTAGAAACGTGGAAAGACAGTGATTCGTAAAGAAAAACGGGGAAACCTTCGCAAAATCAAGCCGCTGGTAAATGCGATTTGATCGATCTTTTAAGGCGAGGGCCCTGGGTTCGAGTCCCAGGCGGCTCACCATCTACCGTGGTATTTTTACCGACAAGGCTTTTGCCGTCATCGCGGCGAACCTTGACGGGAATGCGAGGGATGATCTAAAGTGAAATGCTTCCATTTGGAGAGCTTCGTATGGCCGAGGCCGGCACCGTACATCATTCCAAACCGATCACGCTGTTGAATCCTAAGCCCGTCGAGCCCGTCATGACCCAACTCGTCGCTGGGTTGGAACGGATTGGGCTTGCCATGAAAAGTCGGACCTGGCGGCGCGAGGGGCGATCGGGTCTTGGGCCATTGCAGCGGCAAGTCTTGGCTGTTCTGCAGTCTCAGCCGAAGCATGTTGCACAAGTCTCACAGATTGCGGAGGAATTGGCCGTGAGGCTCCCAACCGCGTCGGAAGCCGTGGCAACTCTTGAACGGAAGCGGCTGGTTCGTCGTCGACGCTCGAAGAGCGATGGGCGCGTCGTGACGGTCGAACTTTCTGCGAAGGGACTTCGTGCCGGTTCGGGAAACCCACAGAAACCTAGTGCGCTCATCACGGCCACGGCAACGCTGTCACCGCGGGAACAAGCATCCATGCTCACGGCCTTGATCAAGCTCATCAAGTCTCTTCAGGATCAAGGGGAAATTTCGGTTGTGCGAATGTGTGTGTCCTGCCGCTATTTCAGACCCAACCGTTACGATGATCCTGCCAAGCCGCATCATTGCGACTACGTCAATGCCCCGCTCGGTGACATGACACTCCGTACGAATTGCCCCGAGTATGAGTCGGCGCCGAAGGGGCAGGCTGATGCTGCCTGGGCGGCGTTTTCCAATTCTCGCATCGCTTAGTGGCTGGCCCGTGCGTCGAGGGTATTCGTATCCCAGGCCTTTTGTTATGAAGGGTGGATCATGGCGGAACAACACACTGCAGGACGGTTCACAAGCCGGAGTGCAAATGCACCATCTGACGAATGGTTGGGCGGTGAATCTCATGGGCCGGATCTGAGTCGAGAGTTATGGCAGCGGCATCGTTCTACAAACCTAGCGTCCTTTCGTTGGGCGGTCTCCTCGATATTCATCGCAGGGTTTGCTCTTGGTACGCTGATCACCCTTCTGTTGAGCCCGCGTCGTCATTCATCCTAATTTTTCCCCTCCGTGCTTTTGGTCGTCCGATAGAGGGCGTAATCAGCTTCGATTTGGGTGAAGAGATCGTCGAAGGCGGTCTGCACAACCTGAGCAATAGGATCCTGATCAGAAGCCGTTATCCATCGGACACTCGATCCCACGGCTTCCTTCTCGACGACATAGGATTTGACAGCTGGCCGATCTGCCGGACCAATCTCTGTTTCCAGGCGGAGAATATACCGATACTCCCATCGGGAAAGCATGGTCAGCCACGCTTTCATGATTAGAGCGAGGTCGCCAGGAGCGTCTCCTGCAGCATCAAAGGTTCGCCGTTGTTGAATATAACCGATCGCAGCGGCGCGAAGATCTTTCGCCGGCCACTGAAGCAATGCGATCCCCGGCATGTGGTCGGCACCTTTCAGCGCGAGGAATGGGACAATCACTTGAACGGAGCTTGGTATGGGAGTCTCCGCCACGGTCGGCGGGCTCGGTGCCACGTGGATCTTGTGCGCGCAGCCAGCATTGAACAGGCTAAGACAACAGATGATCGAACCAATCCACTTCAAGACAAGGGAAGGTCTATTCACGGTTTCGGTGAGATGGCGGTGGTTGGACTGAGAAGGTCCACGTCTCGTAACGCCCGTTGGGCCTGCTCGCGGTAGGGTCGTTCCGATGGACTTGTGTATGTGTCGATGATCCGTTGATAAGTTGACCGAGCTTGCGGATACTGCTTCTTGATCGAGAAGTATTGGCCCAACGCCAGCCAGTTGGTAGCGGCTGCTTCATTGGCGGTCTTCATCAAGGCAAACTCGCGCTCGACTTGTGTCGTCCCTTCCCGAGCGGCACGTTTGCGAACAGTCTCACCCATTTGCGATGCCATCCCTTCGATCTGTTCATTCTCATGGATAGCCGCTTCGACTTGGTTGGCTTTGAGATGCCCATAAAAGGCTTCGGAGTGGTCTTTTATCAGGTCTGCTCGTTCTTGATACGTATCGTGGGCGCACCCCCCATAGACAAGTGTTCCTAGCGCCAAACACATCATGGTAACGGCTAGATTGCGTGGCCTCTTCATGCGAATTCTCCTTCGGATTTGTGGAGCACCCAATCTTCCAACTTTGGTTCATCCTACCCTATTACAGGAAGAAAGGCGACGGGGAAGCAGAGAGCACGCTCTAGTGACACATCAACCGGAAATGTGGTAAGAGTCCCCCCTATCGCGCGAGACCTCGCCTTGTCCCCATCGTCTAGCCTGGCCTAGGACGCCGGCCTTTCAAGCCGGCAACACGGGTTCGAATCCCGTTGGGGACACCACCGTTTCTTCCTCCGATCTCCTTCGTCCCATAGATTACCGTGACCGCTTCCGCTCGTTCGGCGAACCGTGCTCTTCAACGTATGGGTTGAGGAAAGTCGTTTAGGCCGAGGAGCTGGAGTTGAGTTTGCTCGGAGGGAGGGCTACACTCAGCGCTCGTTTCTGCAATCTTTGCAATGATCTCTATTTCTCAGAGGGATTCTCTCAGGGTCAAGGAGGAGATGATGAGAGACAGACCGACTCTTGTATGGGTCTTGGCCTTGCTCATGGGTGGCGTGTTTGCGATTGGCGCGGCTGAGTCGCAGGTTGGGAAGGCAGGGGACAAAGACAAGAAGGACCAGGAGGAGGTGGTTTTCCCCATGTCTGAACCGAAAGGGATCGATGGGGCGCCGATGGTGTTCATTCCTGCAGGTTGTTTCACCATGGGGACCAACAACATCGGCTCAGAGGCGAACCAGGGGTTTCCCAATGAGGGTCCGGAGCACGAAGTCTGCTTGAAGGACTACTTTCTCGATCAATTTGAAGTCACGGTCGAGCGTTATATGAAATTTGTGGAAGCTACCAAGCATGATCCTCCATCTCTTTTGGATGATGATGCGATGACGTCAGCTGCCGATCGGCCGGTAGTGGATGTCTCATGGCTCGATGCCGAGGCTTATTGTAAATGGGCCGGCAAGCGCTTACCTACTGAAGCGGAATGGGAAAAGGGGGCGCGCGGGAATGAGGCGCGCCGTTTCCCGTGGGGATTCATGACTCCTTTCCCTGATCTGGCCAATTACAATCGTGGGGACTGGGTCAGCTATGCGGTGACCCTGTCTCCGGTCACCTATGGCGCCACCGGCCTCAACGTACGGTTGGGCATTCAGAAAGGAGGGGGCCGCAGCGCCTATGGCATCTATAATATGGCGGGGAATGCGAATGAATGGGTCGCCGACTGGTACGACCGTGAATACTTTAAAAAGAACCCGCCGAAGGATAATCCCACGGGGCCGGACAGCGGATCCAAGAAGGTCTACCGAGGCGGAAGTTGGATAGATCCGCCCCGCTATCTCCGTGCTACGGCCCGCTTCTCGGCTGAACCCGACTTCCATGATCGCACGATAGGCTTCCGTTGTGCCATGATCACAACCAAATAGGTTACAGTTCCTACCGACCAGAACTTCACTGTAGGAGCGTGGAAGCTTTCTCGTACTAAGTCGTCCGCCTTTCTCGCATGTCTGAACGGTCCGTCACCGCGTTAATTGTCAGCATTATTCTGCTGGGAGTGGTCATCGCTCTTCTTCGGTCACCGCCGCGGTCGCTCCCAACCTCTCGTTCGTCGGGGGTCTCACCAGTACCCGTCGTTGCCCCAGAAGCTGTTCCATTAGTCACCGGTGACGAACCCATCGCGTCCATCTTCATTCGGGCTGGCTGTTCGGTTTGTCATACCATTCCCGGAATATCGGGAGCGGAAGGGCGCGTGGGACCACCATTGTGGTTGGGAACGACGGGAGCGACGCGTTTGGCTGATCCAGCTTACCAGGGCAGAGCCAAAACAATCCGCGAATATGTGATCGAATCAGTGGTCGAACCGGGCGTCTATGTCGTTCCCGGCTACCCCGCTAATACCATGCCGACATGGTATGGAACGAAGCTGAGTGCGCTGGCGCTTGAAAAAATATCGTCTTATGTGGAATCTCTGCAAGCGCCGGCTTCTCCCTAGGTTCCGTGCTTAAGGTTGAATCTGTGCAGCGGCGGCTGGTAGGGAGCTAGCGCTTTCGGATCGGTGTGACGTTGCCGGAGTTGCCGCCTTGGATCCGAAAGGCGCTGTCGTTCGGATCACCGGCTTTCTTGTCGAGGAGCACATTGATGGCCTCGTCTCCTCTCAGCCCTTCGATCTTGATCTTCAAGCGAAGGTTGTTGGCACTGTCGGCATTAATCAGGGCCTGCTCCAACGTAATCTTCTCTTCCTTGTACAACTGAAACAAGACGTGATCGAATGTTTGGCAGCCTTCTTCTATGCCCTGCTCCATCGCTTCCTTGAGCGTGTCAACCTCGGCTTTCTTGATCAGATCTTTGATGCGCGGGGTATCGAGCATGATCTCGAGCGCTGGGACGCGCTTGCCGTCAGTGGACGGTATCAACCGTTGGGAAATGATGGCGCGCAAATTCAGCGACAATTGGAGATAAATCTGCGCATGACGCTCTACCGGGAAGAAGTTCATAATACGCTCGATCGCTTGGTTGGCATTGTTCGAGTGCAAGGTGCCGATGCAGAGGTGTCCTGTCTCCGCAAAGGTGATGGCAGCTTCCATAGTTTCCGTATCCCGAACCTCGCCGATCAGAATGACGTCTGGAGCTTGCCGCAAGGTATTCCTCAACGCGTTTTGGAATGAGAGGGTATCGAAGCCGACTTCGCGCTGGGTTATTAACGATTTTTTATGACTGTGGACGAACTCGATCGGGTCTTCCACGGTCACTATGTGGCCGGGATAAATCGAATTCCGATGATCGATCATCGCAGCCAGGGTGGTCGATTTGCCGGATCCCGTCGCTCCAACCACGAGCACCAGCCCACGCTTCGTCATTGCGATGTCTTTGATAATCTGGGGCAGCCTCAATTGTTCGACAGTTTGGATCTCGGCTTTGATATGCCGGAAGACCAATCCAACATTTCCTCGTTGACGGAAGATATTGACACGGAAGCGGCCCAGCTCTTTGTAGTAGAGAGCCAGGTTCATCTCCATTTTTTCTTCGAACTCGCCACGTTGTTGTCCGCGCATGAGGGCGAGAGCAAGGGCTTCGAGCTGTTCGTTGGTGAACGGTGGGGCGTCGGTTTGTTCGGTTGAGCCATGCACACGATAGATCGGTGGAGCGTCGACGGTCAGATACATGTCCGAGGCTTCCTGATCGACCATGACTTTCAACAGCGTACGAATATCCATGTTATGTCCGTGTCCCTCCGTGAGATCGTTACGCTGCCCCGCCGACGACCGCTCCGAACAGATTGGGGCTCATGCTGCGTGATTGCGCCTCAGCCTTGGTCACGATCCCGCGTGTCGCCAGATCTAGCAGCGCCATGTCCATCGTTTGCATGCCGTCTTTTTGACTGGCTTGCATAATGCCGGGAATCTGGTGGAGCTTGGCTTCGCGGATCAGGTTTCGGATCGCCGTGGTTGCCACCATGATTTCAAGCGCCGCGACACGGCCGCCTGTTTTTTTCTTGAGTAGCGTTTGCGTGATTACTGCCTCCAAGGCTTCAGAAAGCTGCGTGCGAATCTGAGCCTGTTGGGAAGGCTCAAACGCGTCGATGATACGATCGATTGTCTTCGGTGCGCTGGAAGTGTGGAGGGTGGCGAAAACAAGGTGGCCTGTTTCGGCCGCAGTCAGCGCGAGTTGAATCGTCTCCAGATCGCGCATTTCGCCCACCAGGATGATGTCAGGATCTTCACGAAGCGCTGCTCTCAACGCATTGGCAAATGAGAGCGTGTGGACGCCCAGTTCCCGCTGGTTGACGAGACACTTCTTCGACTTGTGCACGAATTCGATGGGGTCCTCGATCGTAATGATATGGCCTTCGAAGGTGTTGTTCAAATAATCGACCATCGAGGCCAGCGTGGTGGACTTACCGGACCCGGTCGGACCTGTCACCAGAATCAACCCCTTTTCCCGGTCGCACACCTGACGCACGATCGCCGGTAGGCCGAGTTTTTCCATGGGTATGATCTCGGTAGGAATGTTCCGGAAAACAGCTCCCAGTCCTCTGTTCTGCACAAACACATTCACGCGGAAGCGGGCGATATCGCCCAACTCGAACGAAAAGTCGCACTCGCGTTTTTCTTCGAAGTTTTTCCGTTGTGCGTCGTTCATCATGTCATAGACGAGCGCGTGGGTTTCCTCGGAGGTGAGCGGCGGGTGATCAAGTTTCTTGAGGTCTCCATGAAGGCGAATCATAGGAGGCTCGCCAGCGCTGATATGGCAATCGGAAGCTCCTTCTTTCGCCGCAAAAGTCAGCAGTTTCGAGATATCCATGAAGATGACTCCTCAATGAGATGGAATGATGACCGCTGCTGGTCGCCGAGTGCTCTGTGAGCATGATGCCATATCGAAGTGGGAAAGCAAGAAAATCGCCGGAAGCCGACGCTCGGTTGGTCGTTGCGTATGGGGTCAGAGGAGATGGGCAGTTTTTCCAGCTCGTTCGAACGCACCAAGCGATTGTTCGATATGGGCTAGTGTGTGTTCCGACGTGATGGTCACGCGGATTCGGCTGGTCGATTCCGGGACGGTCGGCGGGCGAATAGCCGGCGCATACACTCCTTCGGCTAAAAGTTGTTCAGCGAAGGCGACGGCTTTCTCTGCATCGCCCACGAGGATTGGCATGATGGGGCTAACGCTGTCCGTCAAACGAAATCCAAGGTCCTTCAATCCTGCTGCAAGCCGTTTTCGATTCGCCCACAGTCGATTCCTTCGTTCCGGCTCTCGCTGCAGAACCCTCAGAGCTGCGACGGCAGCGGCCGCCGATGCTGGAGGAGGGGCCGTCGTAAAGATGAAGGCGCGGCTCGTATTCACGAGATAGTCGATGAGAGTCGCCGGTCCTGCCACATAGGCTCCACTGCTGCCGAGGGCTTTGCCCAGCGTGCCCATGTGGAACGGAATACATGATTCAAGACCAAAATGTTCAAGAGTGCCTCGTCCGGTTGCACCCATGACGCCGGTCCCGTGCGCATCGTCAACATAAAGATCGGCTTCATACCGTTGTGCCAACTCGGCGAGATCCGGGAGTGGAGCCAAGTCGCCATCCATACTGAACAAGCCATCCGTGACGATCAGTGTGCGTCGTCCGCGCGCTCTTCGTGCGAGAAGGGATTGCAGATGTTCGACGTCGCCGTGGCGATACACCCGTAAGTCAGCTCCGCTTAGTTTGCAGCCGTCTAGTAGACTGGCATGACTCAGACGGTCGGCAAGAACCAAGCCGCCTCGACCGATTAGGGTGGGAATTGTGCCAAGATTGGCGAGATACCCGGAGCCAAACGTCAGCGCAGCGCTGGTTCTCTTGAACTGTGCTAGCGCAAGTTCGAGATCCTGATGAGGGGGGAGCGTCCCGGAGATCAATCGTGCCGCGCCGGATCCAGCCCCGAATTGTTGTGTCGCTCGAACTGCGGCTTGGACGACATCCGGGTGGGTAGCAAGGCCAAGGTAGTCGTTCGAGGCGAGCAGCAGTACCCGTCGTCCGTCGAGATCAACGACAGGACCGGTGGCTGAGTGGAGCGTTTGCAAACGTCTGCTCAGATGTCGCGTGGCCAACTTATGCAGGTGTTGTTCAAACATTCGGGGTTTCTACTGTGGTAGCAGAATCATCGTTCGAATGTTTCCTGTAGGCTCTCCGGCGCAACGTTGACAAGTTTGCGACATCCTTAGTATAAGGCCCAAGGCGAGCCAGAGGGAACAGGTTTACTGTCGGTGGCGGTGGTGTCTTAAGCAATGACCTATCGGATTAAAGTCCCAGCCAAAACGCTTCCCGTCGATGAAGCGCATCTTCTGAGCGGAGTTGAACATGCACTCCTGCGACTTCAGGACTATCGTCGTCCACTGCTTGTGGGGCTTGGGGTATTTCTCCTCGCGGTAGCGGTGGTGGGAGGGGTGCTCTGGTTCGATCGACAAGCTGTGCAGAAAGCTCAAGAACTCGAGCGAGAAGCGATGCTTCATATTCTGGCTGCGGCTAATAATCCTCAGAAGGCGGAGGCGCTACTCAAGCAGGCTATTGCCACCTATCGGCAAGTGGCAGACCAATATCCCCGGACACCGACCGCCCCGTTGGCGCTGTTTCAAGCCGGTAATGCTTTAGTCCAAGCCAATGATTTAGGCGGTGCAATCGAGACGTACCAGCGATTTATTGCATTGTATGGCTCGAACCCCGGTTTTGTCGGGCTAGTGCAACAGCGACTTGCCTATGCATATCTCTTGAAGGGAGATCGGGAACAGGCGGTCAAAACCTTGACCAGCATTCTTGAGATGCCGGGCGCATTCAACCGGGACCAGGCTCTCTTTGAATTGGCCCGGCTCGAAGAATCTCAATCTCGTCCTGAAGGAGCACTGGCCCATTATCAGGAGTTGATGAAGGCCCATCCGAATTCTCCGTTTGCCAGCGAAGCGATGATCCGTACCAAAATCCTGGATGTGAAGAAAACCCCAGATCCTGCCGCGACATCCAATCCGGTGTCACAGAGTCCTCCTGTTTCATCTCCCACACCAGAAAAGAAATAGCCCTCATCCCTCGCGGACGCGAAGGTCGTGCTCTGATTCCCGCGCCGTGAATGTACTCAGTGGCTGATGATGAGGAATTCGCCGGGTCTGATGACGGGGCTTGAAAGGTTGTTCTTGGCTTTGAGCGTCTTGAGGGGGATGCGGAACCGCTTCGACACCTTCTCTAGTGTGTCTCCGACGCGCACTTTATACCAGCGTGAAGTCCCGGCCTCAGCAAACTTTGCTCTGCTGGTATGCAGCGGGGGAAACTTGAAGGTGGGGATTCGATCAAGGAGTTCTTCAAGCTTGGCTTTCGATCCCACCGGCACCTTTAGATGATAGGCAGTGTCGTCAGGTGGCGTCGCCTCTCGTCGTAACTCCGGATTCAAGAGGCGGAGTTCATCGTAGGGTATGCCCGTCACATGTGCGATGGCCCGGAAATGAATCGGGCGATCAACGATGACTTCTTCAAACCGGTGAGGCGTCACGGTCTCCTGGCTAAATCCGTAGCGATCTGGGTTCCTCGCAATAATCGTCGCAGCCATAAAGCGCGGGACATATTCCTTCGTTTCCCGTCTGATGAGCCGAGTCTTGGAAATCTCCGAAAAACTGTCGGCTTGAGCTTTTTGAAGAGCCCGTAGGACTTTCCCTTCTCCGGCGTTATAGGCTGCCATTGCGAGCGGCCAGGCGCCAAAGAGGTCGTAGAGGTCTCGAAGGTATCGTGCGGCGGCTACTGTGGACTTAATCGGGTCACGCCGTTCATCGACATATTGATCGACACGCAAGCCGTAGAGTTTCGCCGTGCCTTTCATGAACTGCCATGGCCCGGTCGCGCGAGCTCGCGAGTAGGCATAAGGGTTAAATCCGCTTTCCACGAGCGAGAGGTAGACCAGGTCGCTGGGGAGGTGAAATTCCGTGAAAATCGTTTCCACAAGCGGTCGATAGCGACTGAGCCGCAGCAGCCATTGTTCAAACCGGTCTCGAATCGCAGTATTGAAATAGCGGATATGCCCCTGTACCGAAGAGTCGACTACGATAGGAACATTGTACGCCGTCGGTTCGACCGAATCTGGTGAAGAGGGCTGGAACTGCGTGGTCTCAGCCGGAGGATTCAAAACGTCTGAAAACCGAGCGGTCGTTCCAGTAGCGATAGGATTGAGTTGCAGGAGTTCTTCGGACCTTGGAACAGCACTCTGGCCGGTGACGTCGATGGTAGTCGACGGACCAGGTGACCCGGAGGCGGGAGGCTCTGTATCGACTGGGACCAGGTTCGCGTCTAGCTCGTCTTCGGGGCTGGCTGACGTGTTCACCTCTTCTGCAATAGCCGGAGATTCCTCGCCTGGTTGTCGAGTAGGAGGGGCTGCCAACGCAAGCTGAGCCAAAGAGCCAATTGAAAGCCCAAGGATTATGGCCAATGGCCAAGTTGACTCGGCAAGTCCAGTTCGTGACAAGCTGTGCGCTAGTTCCATCATACCTGAGCGTAGACTATCGAGTGGGACCGACATTGTCAAGAAATTGGAGGCACTACTGTCCCCCGCATTGGTGTCATGCCGTCGTGCTTGTAAGTGCTTCCGTTATGCAACTTGCTCGATTAACGTACCGGCGAGTTAGCAACAACTTCATAGCAATCATGCCGCGTTGCGTTGTTCCTTGCCTTGACACTCTTCAAAGGGCAGTGGTATCGTACGCGCCTTCCTGACGCAGTTTTCCCTGTCACGTCCCATTCGGAGGAGGAGTCGTCGATGTTGAAGCGGTATTTGTTGGCTCCGGGCCCCACGCCTGTCCCCCCGGAAGTGCTTTTGGCGATGGCGAGACCCATGATTCATCACCGAGCCCCGGAATTTGACAAGCTTTTTGCGGAGGTTCGGGACGGCTTGAAGTGGTTGTTCCAGACCAGAAACGATGTCTTGATGTTAGCGGCCTCGGGCACAGGTGGCATGGAGGGTTCGGTATCGAATTTTCTTTCTCCCGGCGATAAGGCTCTCACAATCAACGGCGGCAAGTTCGGGGAACGTTGGACGAAGCTCTGCAAAACGTTCGGGGCTCAAGTGACGGAGATCAAAGTTGAGTGGGGACACGCCGTGAATCCCCAAATGGTAGCTGATGCATTGAAAAAGGACCCTGGAATCAAGGCTGTGTATGTGCAGGCAAGCGAGACATCGACAGGAGTGGCTCACGACGTCAAGACCCTGGCACAGATTGTCAAGGCTCATGGCGATACTATTCTCGTGGTTGATGCGATCACGGCCTTGGGAGTATTCGATATCAAGACGGATGAGTGGGGGATAGACGTTCTTATCACGGGATCCCAAAAGGCGTTGATGTTGCCGCCGGGGCTGGCGTTCGTCAGCGTGAGCGAGAAGGCCTGGCAGGTAGCAGACAAGGCCAAGAATACCGCATTTTACTTCAACTTTAAGAAGGAACGAGAAAACCAGCAGAAAAATCAGACCGCTTTCACTCCTGCAGTTTCCTTGATCATCGGGCTGCAAGAGGTTCTCAAGATGCTCAAGGCAGAAGGACTCGAGACGGTGTTTCATCGTCAAGCCGCCATGGCCCATGCCATGCGGGAGGGAGTCAAGGCGGCTGGCCTCGCGCTTTTCCCAAGGGAATCACCGAGCGATGCCTTGACTGCCATTTCCGCTCCTGAAGGAGTCGATGGGCAGGCGGTCTATAAAAATCTACGCACCCAATATGGAATAACAGCGGCGGGTGGGCAGGATCACTTGAAGGGAAGGATTTTCCGTGTGTCTCATATGGGGTATATGGATCGTTTCGATGTGATTACGGCTGTGGCAGCGATCGAGATGGTGCTGAAAGGGTTGGGCCATCCGATAAAACTCGGTAGTGGTGTGGCCAAGGCGCAAGAACTTCTCATGGCGAAGTGAAAGCCCCGCACGGAATGGTGTTCAAAGGTCGAGCAGGATCCTCATGAAAATTCTCGTCAGTGATAGTCTTTCGAAGCAAGGCGTGGAGTTGCTAGAGAAAGCCGGTTTCACCGTGGTGGTGAAATCCAAGATGCCGAAAGACGAGCTATTCAAGGAGATCAAGGACGCCGATGGATTAATCGTGCGCTCCGGCACCAAAGTGACCGAAGAACTCATTGCTGCTGCAGAGAAGTTGAAGGTCGTCGGCCGTGCTGGCTCAGGGCTGGACAACGTCGATACACCGGCGGCTACTCGTCGCGGCATCGTGGTGATGAACACCCCGGGCGGCAACACGGTCACGACAGCCGAGCACACCATGTCGATGATATGCGCCATGAGCCGTCGCATTCCACAAGCGAACGCATCGGTCAAAGCGGGTAAGTGGGAAAAAGACAAGTTCATGGGTGTCGAACTCTATAATAAGGTACTTGGCATCGTCGGGGTCGGTCAGATCGGGAGCCATCTGACGAAGTTGGCACAAGGCGTGGGTATGCGGGTGATCGCGTACGATCCGTACTTGGCGACGGATCGGGCTGAGAAAATGGGCGTTGAGATGACTGAGCTGCCCGAATTGTTCCGCCGAGCGGACATCATTTCTGTGCACACGCCGTTGACCCCTGAGACAAAGGGAATTATCAACGCCCAGTCGATCGCCACGATGAAGCCTGGTGTAATGATCGTGAACTGCGCCCGAGGAGGAATCATCGATGAAGGTGCCTTGTTTGAAGCGTTGAAAAGCAAGCGGGTGTTGGCCGCCGCGTTCGATGTGTTCGAAGAAGAACCCGTTAAGGCCGATAATCCCTTGTTGACATTGGATAACTTCATTTGTACGCCGCACATTGGCGCGCAAACGACAGAGGCCCAAGAAAATGTTGCAGTCGGCATCGCGGAGCAAATTGTCGACTATTTCACGAAAGGCATCGCGCGCGGAGCGGTCAATATCCCGTCCGTTGCACCGGATGTACTGCCGCGGTTGCAGCCATATCTCGCTCTTTCCGAGCAGTTGGGGCTATTACAGACACAACTCTGTCAAGGTGGGCTCGAGCGGGTGACAGTGGAGTATAGCGGCGAAGTGGCGAGTCTGTCGGTGGCGCCGATGACGATCGCCGTGCTGAAAGGGCTCCTGGCCCCCATCATGGAAGCGCCGGTGAACTATGTGAATGCTCCGATCGTCGCCAAGGAGCGTGGAATCGAAGTCAAGGAAGTCAAGAGTTCCGATGCCGGAGATTATACAAGCCTGATTCGCGTGCGTGTGGAAGCGGGCAAGCGGTCGCACCTTGTTGCCGGGACTCTGTACCATAAGAAGGATCCACGCATCATCGAAATCGATCAATTCAAAGTGGAAGTCGTGCCCGAAGGTCATATGCTCTTGATCCAGAATATCGATCGTCCCGGTGTGATCGGCATGGTGGGGAAGGTGCTCGGTGACAATAATATCAACATTGTCCGCATGCAGTGTGCACTAGAAAAGCGGGGAGGGAATGCCTTGCTCATTATCGGGTCTGACATGGCCTTCCCGCAGTCGGTGCTCGATAAGATCAAATCTAGCGACAATATTCTCTCGGTAAAGGTCGCGGGTCTCTCCTAAGTTCCGCGCCGCATCCTCGATCGGCTATGCTCTCCGCCTCTCTGAAGTTTCGGTCATCGTCGCGGCCAACCCCGTCGGCACGTGAACGATCCCTTGTTCCCATTGGGATGGCAACTATACTTCCGCATGCTGCCAAGCAGGTTCGTCGGCTTGAACGAGAGTTTTTGGGGGAGGTCGGCCGCTGGGGATATGAAGAAATCATTCTGCCGACGCTAGAATATCTCGATGTCCTGGCTCCTGGCCTCGAGGCAGAGCTCGTTGAAAAGAGTTACAAACTTGCCGACCGCACGACGGGACGGATGCTGTTGCTCAGACCTGATGCGACTGCTCAAATCGCCCGTACAGTCGGGATGGGACTGACGGGATCGATGCTTCCTTTACGGTTGTCCTATCGGACATCTGTATTCCGGTATCAGCCGGAACATGCGGGACGGGACCGAGAAATATTCCAAGTAGGTGCCGAACTCATTGGGGTCGATGATGGGGCTGGGGATAGTGAAATCATCAGTCTGCTCATCGAGTGCCTGCGCGCTATCGGTCTCCACTCATTCACCGTGTCCGTGGGCCACGTGGGATTTTCTAAAGGCCTGTTGGTACGAGCCGGCCTCTCGCCACAAGGTCAGAAGCGTGCGGAACAGGCGGTTGCCCGCAAAGATCTCCCCAGGTTGGAAGAAGTGTTGGCATGTGAACGCGTTTCGAAAGCTTTGGCCGCGGCCATCCTTGAAGCGCCGGAACTCTACGGTCGTGAAGAGGTACTTGAACGGGGTCGGATTCTAGCGGCGGGGAATCCTGCGTTGCAGGGTCCTCTTGACCGGCTTGGTCAAGTCTACCAACTCCTTTGTGCGTCGGGTTATCGAGACTCATTGCTATTGGATCTAGGGGAATTTCGAGGATTCGACTATTACGATGGTGTGGTGTTCGACGTATTTGCTGAAGGAGTTGGGGCCGAGCTCGGTGGTGGAGGTCGCTACGATCACTTGATCGCTCGATTCGGCCGGCCGTTGCCTTCGACAGGGTTTGCCTTGGATGTCGATCGAATTTTTCATGCAGTGGTGAATGGCAATGGAGATGAAGAACCGTTGAGGGCCGAGTATTTGGTGGCAGCATCCCGACGGTCTCTTCGACGCATGATGTTGGTGGCAAGCCAGCTGCGACGATCTAATTCGCGGGTGATTCAATATCTGGCCAAAGGAGCCGACGACAAGGCAGTGGCAGATGCCGTTGCGATGGGGGCAGCTCAGCGAGCCGGGACGGTGATCGTTGTTGGTGCTCACGGCACAGCACAGGATGAGGTGGTGGTCGTGGCTCTGCCGACCAAGAAGGTTGGCAGACCTCATCGGAAAACAATGAAGATAAGAGATCTGGTTCACCTTGCTCGCCGAAAGCGGCAGGGTGGCAAGGAACCTTTATGAAGTCCATGTCGGACGTTGACCTGTCGCAACCAAGAATTCCTCCGCAAAATATTGAAGCGGAGCAGTCAATCTTGGGCGCTATCCTGCTCGACAGAGAGGCGATGCCAAAAGTTGAGGAACTGCTGGTAGAGCAGGATTTTTATCGTACGGCACATCAGAAGATCTATCGAGCCATGCTGAATCTTTCTGAGCGGGATGAAGCAATCGACCACATTACGCTGAGCGAACATCTAAGAAGTTTGGGAGAACTCGAAGGAATTGGCGGTGCGGCTTACCTCGCGGAGCTTATCGCAGTTACGCCTTCTGCTGCCAATGTCCGCTACCACTGTAAGGTTGTGAAAGACAAGGCTCTCTTGCGGGGGCTGATCAGTGCCTCAACGGATGTGTTGATGCAGGCGTATGACTCTACGGAGTCTGCTGAGGTGGTACTTGAGTCTGCTGAACAATCGGTCTTTAGGATAGGCCAAAACAGGCTGGGACGAGGATTCTACCCTCTAAAAGAGATTATCGCCGAGAGTCTCGGGGTTGTGGACGCTCTCCATAAGTTAGGGAAAAGTGTAACAGGCGTTCCTACTGGTTTTACAGAGTTGGACGATATTACCGCGGGACTCCAATCATCTGATCTCGTTATCTTGGCAGCTAGACCCAGTATGGGAAAAACAAGTCTTGCTCTGGGAATTGCGATAAAGGCCGCAATCGATCATCAACAGAAAGTGGGAATATTTAGTTTAGAAATGTCCAAGGAGCAGCTTGTTTTGAGGATGCTTAGCTCCCATGCGGCGGTCGACTCACACAAGCTTAGGATTGGCAAATTAGACAAAGAGGAGTGGTGGGCGCTTGCTGAGGCAGCAGGTAAGCTCGAACTGGCACCCATTTTCATCGATGACTCGGGTAGCCTTTCGGTTACGCAAATGCGTGGTAAGGCAAGACGCTTGATGAAGGAGAAGGGACTAGACCTGCTTGTCGTGGACTACCTTCAGCTCATGCAAGGTAGGGCAGATGCCGAATCGAGGCAACAAGAGATCTCTGATATTTCTCGTTCGTTGAAGGCACTAGCAAAGGAACTGCAAGTTCCGATTCTTGCCTTGTCCCAGTTAAGCCGAGCTGTTGAGAATAGAACTGACAAAAGACCCATACTAGCTGATCTGAGAGAGTCCGGCGCCATTGAACAGGACGCAGATGTTGTCATCTTTATCTATAGAGACGAAGTGTACAATCCCGATTCCGATGAAAAGGGGATTGCACACATACTGGTAAAGAAACACCGTAATGGTCCAACGGGAGATGTGAAGCTAACCTTTCTTGACAAGTTTGCCAAGTTTGCCGATTTCTCAGATCGAGAGGAAACCTGAAGTCGTTTGACCCCGCTTCGCTCCGCCCCGTATAATCTCCTTGAGTCCCACTCGATATGATTTCTGAGATGGTCATGCGAGTCTTGATAGCTGATCGGATTCTTACAACGTCGATCGTCGCCAGACATACCACATCAAGCTTCGGCATCACGCTCGCGCTTATCCTTTTCACTGTCATGGCGTGTGCGGCGGCGCCTCAGGCTCCACAAACGACGGTTGTTTCTCAGCCCGCTGTCAAAACGAATCCTCCAGCACACATCCCCGATGCGTCAGCAGCTTACCATTTCATGCTGGGCTATCAGGCTGAGTCGGCTCAGGATATCGATCGAGCGATTCAGGAATATCTTTTGGTTCTCAAAACTGATCCCTCAGCCCAATCAGTCAAGGCCAGATTGGCCGAGCTCTATTTCTCACTCGGCGATTTCCCCGATGCGCAGCGTTATGCCAATGAAGCCGCAGAGGGAGTAGGGCAAGATGCGCAATTGCTGACGCAGGTCGCCAAGATTCTCGTCGGAGTGGGGCAAGGAGATCGGGCAGTGACTCTATTAGATCGAGCGATTGAGCAGGATCCAACTTCGAGCGAGGTGTATTTTGCCAAAGGATTGCTGTTGCTCAATCTCAAACATCTGCCGGATGCAGAGCAGGCAATCAGGGCTGGCCTTGCTAGAAATCCTGAGTCCCCCGTCGGCCAGTATCACTTAGGACGTATCCTGCTTGAGAGTGGGAAATTGGAAGAGGCGGCTGCCAGTTTTGATCGGGCCATTTCAATCAATCAATCGTTTGAACCAGCCTACCTGGCCTTGGCCTCACTATATGAAGCCAGACAGGATAAAGACCGGGCAATTGGAGTTCTTCAGAAATACCTCCGGAATGTGAATCCCCGCAATCGGGACATTCGCCACCATTTGGTTCGCTTATATGTCTCATTGAAGGATTACCAGGGGGCTACGAAAGAGTTAGATGAGTTGCTTGCCGAAGACCCCAATGACCTCGACGCTCACCTACGTTTGGCGCTTATCGAGGGAGAACAAAAAAACTATGCCAAGGCGATCAATCGCTTGACGATAGTCTTGAAAGCGAGACCGGCCGAACTGAAGGTGCGAGACTATCTCGGCTTTCTCTACGAAGAGGCAAAGGAACCGCAAAAAGCGCTCGATGCGTATGCCTTAAATCTGCAAATTGAACCGTCATATTTCGAAGGGCACCTCCATCTTGGAGTGCTTTACTATCGTCTTAAGAAGTTCCCAGAGTCTGTTACGCATCTTGCTGAGGCATCAAAGCTGAATCCCAAACAACCTGAGTCGTATATCGTTCTTGGATTGGCCTACCTCCAGATGGAGCAGTATGAAAATGCCGCGAAGGTATTTGAAGAGGGCATTCGCCAGAACCCAAAGAGCGCCGATCTGTATTTCAACCTTGGTACGGCATATGACAAGCTCAACCGCTTCGATGAAGTTGTGCGAGTAATGGAGATTGCGCTCCAGCTGGATCCACATCATGCTGACACGCTAAATTATCTCGGATATAGCTATGCGGAGCGCGGGATTAAAATTGACCAGGCTCTGTCTCTCACGAAACAGGCAGTCGCCCTGAAGCCGGACAATGGCTATTATGTGGATAGCCTAGGTTGGGCCTTCTTCAAATCCGGCCTATTGACTGAAGCACTCAGCGAAATCAAGCGCGCCGTAGCCCTCGTTGGAGATGATCCGGTAATTTTCGAACATCTAGGAGATATATATGCCAAGCAACAGAAAATGTCCGAAGCCCGCGAGGCCTGGCTCCATTCACTCGAATTGGATCCATCAAATGCAAAGCTAATTGAACGGTTCCGTGAACTAGGTATGGGAGATCCTACCCAAGAAGACCGTATCCAACAGGCAAAACGGCGCGTATCTGAGCGGATACAGTCTCAACCGTCGACGCAGTAGTCACATTTTCTCCCTCTAAGCTTCCTCCTTATCCGATTCTAGCCACATTTGTTGGGGTTACTCCCTCCCGTGAGCTGAGGTGTGTTTCATGTATTCGACCTTCTGACTTACGGATGGAATTCGGGTGAAAAATCTTAAATTTTCGGAGGGATCAGCAAGGTATGTTGTTAGAAATTCTGAGGATTGGTTGCAGCTATCAGCGGGCAGACAGGCCTGTGAGCACAAGCGTCACAGGTGCCAATTCTCGGCCGCTTCGAGCAGAAACCGGAAGAGCCAGCTCCGAATTGGACGAAAATTCTAACCCAACGTGTTTGCTAAGGCATTGAATTTCCATTTGATCTGGTGTCTGACAGCGGTCAGATCTCTCCGGCACTGAACCTGCTAGAGGGAAGATAGACGCCTATATTTATGGGCGTCTAAGGTTTCCAGAGAGGACAAAGAAGCAAGCAAGGGCCCGTCAGTGAACCATCAACAAGGAGGAGCAGCAATGTGTAAGCAGTTGAAGGGACAAAAAGGTTTTACGTTGATCGAGTTGATGATCGTGGTCGCGATCATCGGGATCTTGGCGGCGATCGCCATCCCGAACTTCTTGGCGTACCAAGCCCGGTCCCGCCAGGCTGAAGCCAGGACCAACTTGGGCGCGGTGTTTGTGTCCGAGACGGCATGGTTCGGAGAGAACAATTACTACTCCAACTTTGCCACGATCGGTTATACGCTAGCAGGCAGCGGAAACCGGTACACGTATCGAAGCCCGAACCAGTTAGGAACGGCTGCTTCAACGGATGCCCAAGGCCAGGATATGTTTGCCACCCTCGCGGGATCGGCGACGGCTGGTGGAACGATCACGGTTGAACAAGCGGTCGGGCCTACAAGCGGTGCTGTAGTACCGGCTGCTGGTGTCCAGGCGGCATTCACTGCGACAGCGAACGGGAACATCGATGGAGATGCGACCGTCGACAAGTGGAGCTTGAACGACATCAAGGCAATCGTGAACCAGCTCAACGACGTGACTGGATAGTCAGCTTCCTCTGACCGAGAGGAAAGGGCGGGGAGACGCAGTTTCTCCGCCCTTGTGCCTTATCCAGACCTTTTTCTCCGCATCGATTGACTCGGCTGATTATTCAGAAAATTCGTTACAGTGGAATTCAATGTAAATGACCATGACGCTGTCTTTGTGTCGCAAGCAGATTGTTGGAGAGAGACGGAAATCTTCTATTTCTTGTCTTTTTTGAGCACCCAGCTACTATCTTTTGCAATGTGAGAATTCTCGCCACAAGGCTCAGACCCCCGGTTACATCGTCTGAAGCTGGTCCTATTCCATCCATCCGTCTTGATGATGCCTCTCAAGGCTTTCTGATCATTTGCGCACTGGCCATTTTCGCACCATTATTTGATGGGGGGACCACGCATTTCGCCGTCATGATTATTCGGCTACTAATTACTGCCTTAGCAGGTCTTGGGCTTTATCAGATGGTTCAACAAGGTCGATGCGAGCCAATCATGGATCGGGCTTGGACACCCTTGGTGTTGTATCTTGGTCTCGCTGTCTATTCCATGCTGAGTTCTCCTTACAGGCATCAAAGCCTCCAGTGGCTCATTATATTATTGAGCTACAGTGCGCTGCTCTACCTGCTTGTCATGTTTCTGACCAAGTGGGCACATATCTCAATGTTGCTTGGTCTCTTGGTCGTCATGGGATATGCTGAATCAGCGCTATCGTTCACTCAGCTTTGGCGAGGGATTGAGCGGCCCACGGGCACATTCTTCAATCCGAACTTCCTAGCAGGGTATTTGGTATCGGGATGGCTCATCGTGCTCGCTCTTTTCTGCTATCTGCCGATCCATCGACTATGGAGACGAACGAATCGATTGAAACTCTGCTCAATCTTCGCTCAGCCGCTTTGGGCTTTGATCGGTTGGGTCGGGCTTACGCTCGCCATTGTCTGGACTGGGTCCCGGGGGGCTGTGTTATCTGCTTGTGCGGGAGCTATCGTGGTCGTGGGATTACGATTCGGTCGTCGTGGAGTTGCTGTTCTTTTCTTCCTTCTACTTCTGCTGGCCGCGATTCCTAATTCGACGCGCGAGCGTTTCTACACGGAACATGTGTCAAACCCTGTTGCTTATGCACGGTGGCAGATGTGGCAGGGAACGCTTTATATGATGGCAGATCATCCAATGGGTATTGGGTTGGGATTGTACCAATATTTCTATCCACGATATGCGTTCCCTGTCGATCAGGCGATCGCGCGATACGGGAAAACAGCGCAAACTCCTCACAATGAATATTTGCAAATGGGAGTTGAGCTCGGAATTCCGAGCCTGGCTATCTTTGCTTGGGGGCTTTGGGTAGTTGGGCAGCATGTGAGGTGGGTTTTGAATCAGCGACTCACGCGAGATCAGCGGCGCATCGTTGTTGGGGTCGCGGGGACAATAGTGGCACTACTGGTTCATGCCGCGGTGGATTCTAATCTGCACGAACCAGCTCTTGCCATTATGCTTGTCTTGTTCGCTGGGATCATCATTGTCTGTCGGCGGTTACTGCAGCAGCAAGCCACATCCCCTGTCGCCGAGAACGCACTTCGAGTGACACCGATCTGGGGATGGCTAGGCTCCGCGATCATTCTTGTGGCGATCATCGGTATCGTTCGCCTAGGCACAGCCTGGATGTGGTACGAAAAGGGGGAAGAACTCCATAGAAAGGGGAACATCGCGGATGCAACTCAGTTTTATCGCACTGCGATCCTTCTTGATCCAGGGAAAGCCCTCTACCATAGTGTGTTGGCTGCAGCGCAGTGTTCGTTGTATGAGCGCGAGCAGGACACGGCCCGCGCTGTCGACTGCATGAAAGAACTTAAGCAGGCAATTGCTTTGAATCCTGTTGATGGACGTTTAGTAGGCCTCCTTGGGCGAGTGCATGGGCGATTTGCCAGCTTGGCCTCGCGGGATCAGACACGAGAGCATGAACAGCTCTTGCTAGGAGTGTCGGCATACGAAGAAGCCATGAAGCTAGAACCTTTTAATGCAGTCTATCGTTTTGAGTGCGGTCTGCATCAGCTAAAGCTTGGAGAAGTCGAGAAGGCGGAGTCTCTTGTAAAAAATGCAATCGAGATTGAACCGAACTTCTTGCCAGGACGTGTGTGGCTTGCGAAGCGGTATGCTCAATCCGGTCGGCTAGATCTTGCTGCACGTGAGTATCGCGAGGTTTTCGAACGAGAACAGCGGTATGTTGGTTGGAACAAGAGTTCTCTCGAAACACAGTTCCTCACTGCCGATCCCGGGGAACTAGCGGCATTCTTAGATGCCCGCAGGGGGGCAACGTGAAGCGAGGTGGGCGGCAAGTTTCTTCTCTGCTAATGATCCTTCTTCTCGGTTGGGCCATTATTGCTTCGCTCCAAAGCCTTGAGCAATATCGACCAGAAGAGATTCGAGCCCAAGAGCTTGCGTTCCTACCAAAGGGAAGTGTCTTGAGGGTAGCGGTACTTGGGTACCGGCATGTGGCGGCAGACTTAATATGGCTGAAGGCCGTCCAATATTTTGGCGAACAGAAACAAACCATGACTGGGTATCGATGGGCATATCATACGACCAACGTTGTGACGGATTTGGACCCGCAGTTCATTCTGGCGTATTACACGGGTGGCACTGTCTTAGGAGTTTGGGCTGGCCTGCTCGACGAGAGTGTTGCTCTATTGAAAAAAGGAATACAGCATAACCCTCAGGATTGGCATCTTCCGTTTCTCCTCGGCTACGACTACTTTTACGAACTTTGCGATCCGACGAATGGTTCACAATATCTTCAACTGGCCTCCGCTCTTCCCGGAGCGCCGCCATACTTGGCAAAACTGGCTGCGCGACTGGCCGTAGAAGCCGGAGATCCGGACGCTGCGTTGGAATTCTTGGTGAGATTTCGGCAGCAGGTCGGTGATGAGCGCATTCGCGAAGCGCTTGCGCGGCGCATAAAAGAAGTAATGACGGAGCGAATCATCCGGTCGCTGGAGAAAGCGATCAGTCATTTCAAAGTTCACTACGGCCGGTTGCCGGAAACCTTGGATGAGTTAGTGGCCGTGGGAATTATCGACGAAGTTCCGATGGACCCGCTCGGAGGACAGTACATTCTTAAGTCGGATGGAGTGGTGATAAGCACTGCGCTCAAGGAACGGCTCCGCCTCTACAGAAAGGTCGCGTGTAACAGTGGCTTACCGAGTCCGATGGAGCAAGGGTACTGAGTTATGGATATCCTCTCAATCGAAGGATTGACGAAACATTACTCTTCGGGATGGCCCGGTCGTCCACCCCTCGTTGTTCTATCCGGTTTATCTTTTTCGGTAGCGGCGGGTGAAATCTATGGGTTCCTTGGACCGAATGGCGCAGGGAAAACCACTACTCTGAAGATCTTGATGGGGTTGATGCGGGCGAACAGCGGAACGGCGAAGGTGTTTGGATATGCGGCAGGAGATATTCGTGCCAAACAACGAACAGGTTTTCTCCCTGAATCACCCTACTTCTACGATTATTTGACCGCAGAAGAGTTTCTCGGATTTTATGGGCGCTTAGCCGGGATCAATCGGAGCGAGCTTTCGGGGAGAATCATACAGATGCTTCAACTCGTCGACCTAACGGAAGCGCGACACCGTCAGCTGAGAAAATTCTCCAAGGGAATGCTTCAACGAGTCGGCCTCGCACAGGCTCTCATCCACGATCCCGAACTCATCGTTCTCGACGAACCGATGTCGGGCTTAGACCCCATCGGACGTAAGCTCATCCGCGATGTGATACTAAACCTCAGAGACCGGGGGAAAACGATTTTTTTCAGTTCTCACATCATCCCTGATGTGGAGATGATCTGTGATCGAGTCGGAATCATCATGAAGGGGAAGTTATTAGCGACAGGCAGAGTTGATGAGTTGGTTCGTCGAGATCATGTTCAGTCCGTAGAAGTGGTCTGTGAAGGGGTGGAAGTGAATAAATTGTCAGGGATCGAGCCGTTCGCCTCGCGTGTGAGGCAGCAAGGACGGCAGTCTTTGATCATACTGCAACAGTCTCACAACCTTGAGCGGGTATTGGCAGAAATCCGAAAGCACGGGGGGCACCTTATTTCAGTAACCCCACAGAAAGGAACTCTTGAGGAGCTGTTTCTGAATCCATCATGCTCTCTTTCTGAGGTGGGAGGCTAACGATGTGGAGTATCGGAGTCATCTCCCTCAATACATTCCGCGAGAATCTCCGCGACAAGATTCTGTACAACCTTCTCTTTTTTGCCGTGTTTTTGATTGGGGGAGCGATCGCCCTTGGCGATCTCACCGTGATGGAACACGACAAGATCATTTCCGATATCGGCTTGGCTTCGATCAATTTGATAGGGATTATTATCGCCATCTTTGTGGGTACTGGCTTAGTGAGTAGAGAAATCGACCGGCGAACCGTTTATACAATTATGGCTCGCCCCATCCACCGAGTGCAATTTCTCCTGGGCAAGTATCTAGGACTGGTGGTGACCTTGGTGGTGAATGTGGTGATTATGCTGATTGTTTATCTGGCAACTCTCTGGTCCGGGCATGTTCCAATTCGGAGCACTGTGTTTCAAGCTGTCCAGCTCATGCTGGTGGAAATGTTAGTGATCACGGCAGTGGCATTAATGTTTTCAACGTTCAGCACGGCAACCCTCAGTGCAATTTTCACGATCGGAGTGTACATCGTCGGTCATCTGACGGAGGATCTCAAAGCCATTGCAGAGAGGAGTCCGAGTGCCACGATTAAAGGTCTTATGAGCGGTCTGTACTATATCTTTCCCAATCTTGAGATGCTGAATATCAAAGGACAAGCGGCATCAGGGATCTCCGTATCGATTGCATTTCAATCGATGGCAACAGTGTACGGATTGTTATATGCAACTCTCCTGCTCGTCGGAGGCTGTTTGATTTTTCAGCGTAGAGATTTCTGAATCAGCACTGTGTTGGTTTTGCGTCCGGTGTAGTGGTCCCTCGCATCGCTGGTGCCCTTGCCAACGGGCATCAGTCGTCCCCAAAGGGGTGTTTGGAGCCTAGGGCAATCGTCTCAGCCGAGTGATGGTTCTGGATTTGGACTGAGCCGGCCTGTGATTGTCTTTTGTCCCGCCGATTTCCTGAACCATCACGAGATGGTCGTTCGAGTTTCAGCCGTGGCTCAGCCAATTTTCTCGGAATGTTTTGAGACATTTGGGTTTAGAGGTAAAATTTCAGAACGACTTGAATCGAAAGAAAGGATTCCACGATGAAGATTGAGAACGGGCATTTCTTGATTACAGGTGGAAGCGGGTTTATCGGCGCGTACGTAGCCGAACTGCTTCTGAACCACAAGGCATCCAGAGTGGTGCTTTTTGACAAGGCCCTGAACGAAAGCAATGTCGCCGAGGTCCGGAGAGATGCGCGGGTGAACCTTGTCGAGGGAGACCTCCTGAACCAGGATGCGTTGAAACGGGTTTGTCAGGGAATAAATGGGATTTTTCACATGGCCGTACTCCCGCTTGGGCCTTGTGACAAGGATCCTCAGCTGGCATTTGAAGTCAATATTCGAGGTACGTTCGCCATCGTTCAGGAAGCGATCCGTGCAGGAGTCAACAAGTTCGTATATTCGTCAGCCTCATCCGTGTACGGGGATACCCTTGAAGTGATGAATGAGCAACATCCATTCAACGCTCGAAGCATGTATGGCGTGACGAAACTGTGCGGCGAACTGCTTCTCCGTCCGTTCGAGTCGAAGCTTCCCTACGCAGTCGTGCGATATATGAATGTCTATGGGCCTCGGCAAGTCGGAGGGTTGATCCCCGCGGTGTTAGGAAAAATACGCTCGGGACAAGCGCCCGTCATTAATGGAGATGGATCCGCATCGTTTGATTTTATACACGTTCGGGATGTCGCACGGTGTACCGTGATGGCCATGGCGAGTGACGTCAGCGGAGAAGCGTTTAACGTCGGGAGCGGAACAGAAGTGACGGTCAAAGAGATAACCGTGAAGCTGTTGGAGTTGTGCCGTTCGCTGCTTCAGCCCATATATCAGCCACAAGCGACTGGATCGATGACAAGGCGCGTAGGGAGTAGCGAAAAGGCGAAGCGGTTGCTGGGCTTTCAAGCACAGACCACCTTGCAACAGGGTTTGGAAGAATTGGCGAAGGGATCGTAATCGTCACATGTGCGGGATAGCCGGTATCTATAGTGTTGCAGGCAAGCCCATCGAGCCATTCGATATCGTTCGAATGTGTGATGCCCAAGCTCATCGTGGCCCCGATGATGCTGGCTATGTCTTACTTGCTCCGGTCAAGAAAAAACAGAAGCCTAGTTGGTGGGAGATTACCCCAACCGATCAATGTCGGGAATTTCCGGATTTGCAGACGCAAGAATTGAGTCATTCGAGAGTAGCCTACGGACGGCAACCGTATCGACTTGGTCTTGGGCATCGTCGGCTCTCCATTCTTGACCTCTCAACGGCCGGTCATCAGCCAATGGCCAACCGTGAGAAGACGTTGTGGATCACCTATAACGGAGAAATCTACAACCATCTTGAGCTGAAGAAGGAACTCGTCCGCAAAGGGTATGAATTCGTGTCGACTACGGACACAGAAGTCATTCTGTACCTGTACCAAGAATATGGATTGGATTGTATCGAGCGATTGAACGGCATATTTGCGTTCGCCTTGTGGGACGACCTGCGCGCCACACTGCTGCTGGCGAGGGACCGCTACGGAGTGAAGCCCCTCTATTACACGGAATGGAGAGGCTCATTGATGTTTGCATCGGAGATGAAGGCTTTTTTGGGGCTGAAGGACTTCCCTCGGCAGGTGAACCGTGCCGCTGTGAAAGACTACTTTACGTTCCAAAACACGTTCGGAGAGACGACGTTGTTCGACGGTGTGCATCTGCTCGAAGCAGGACACTACGTCGTCGTCAGTGAGGGCGGAATCACGCGACGGCGATACTGGGATTTCAACTTTGTTCAGATTGAGGATCTTGGAGAGAACCAAGCAAGGGAACGACTCGGATTTCTCTTGGAAGATACGGTTAAGCGACAGTTGATGAGCGATGTGCCGGTCGGGGCGTACTTGAGTGGGGGGATGGATTCTGCATCCATTACGGCATTGGCTTCTGCGAGCGTGCCTCGGCTCATGACGTTTACGGGGGGATTTGATCTCACCAATGTCTCGGGATTCGAGGCGGCGTTCGACGAACGGCGCGATGCCGAGGCGCTCTCAGCGTTATTCAAGACGGAACACTATGAGATGGTCTTCCACGCGGGAGATCTGGAATGGGCTCTACCCCGGGTCATCTGGTCAATCGAGGATCTTCGAGCCGGAATGTGCTATCCGTATTATTACACGGCACGGCTGGCCAGTCGGTTCGTGAAAGTGGTGTTGGCTGGAACAGGTGGAGATGAGATCTTTGGGGGGTATCCCTGGCGGTACCGGATGGCCTCTGGCGAGGATCAAAACCACGATGACTTTCTGGGCAGATATTTTGAGTATTGGAATCGGCTCGTTCCCTGCCAACAGCACACGAGCTTCTTTTCCACCGAGATGATCCATCACACCAGCGGTCATAATCCCGTTGAGAGTTTCCGCCGAATTGTGAATCAGGATCGCCAGGATCGTGATCCGATCAGGCGGGCGCTCTATTTTGAGGCGAAGACGTTTCTCCACGGGCTCCTCGTGATTGAGGACAAACTCAGCATGGCGCACTCGCTTGAGTCGCGAGTGCCGCTGCTTGATCATGCGCTGGTGGATTTTGTGACCACGTTGCCGACGAAGTATCTCATCAATCGCCAATGGGAGAAAAACCCGCACAGAGACGAAAACCTGTCAGGCAAATACCTGTTTCGGCGAGCGATGGAGGGGATCCTTCCGGATGCGATTCTGCTCAAACGCAAACAGGGATTCAGCGCTCCGGATCAGTCGTGGTATCAGGGGCCCCTCATGGCCTACATCAAGAGTATTTTGTTCGACCGTCGGACAAGGGCCCGAGGGTTTTTCCAGAACACATTTATTCAACGTGTCGTGGATGAACATTTGAACGGGAAAGTGAACCATCGGCTCCTCATCTGGAGCTTGCTGAGTTTTGAGTTCTGGAATCGTCTATTCATCGACGGTGAGGGGATTCCGGCATATGCAATTCCGCCTCGGAGGTAACGCCCAGCTTTTCTAGTGTACAGCGATTGTGTCATACCGATAATCCCAAACTGATATCAATCATGCACAAGACGGACAACGTTTCCATGGGAGTCAAACTCTGGCCGGAAGACCTGGCGGGCTTCACGCACCGTCTTCAACTGATCTGGGTATTGGCTCTTGATGAGCTTAGACGAACTTATGGGGGATCGCTTCTCGGTCTCAGCTGGATCATTTTGAAGCCTGTGATGCTCATCACCCTGTATACCGTCCTGTTCGGGTTCGTGTTTCAAATTCGCGGTGGAGCGGACCAAACAACCGGTGAATACATATTGGTGCTTCTAAGCGGCTTGCTGCCCTGGCAAATGTTTGCGGAGGCCTTAACGGCTGCGACCGGGGCCATTTCGTCGAACGTGAGTCTAGTGACGAAGATTCTGTTTCCGATCGAAATTCTTCCGGTCATCAAGGTCGTCAGCGCCACGGTGACAGGGTTGGTCAGTCTGCTGGTGTTTGTGGCGGTGCTGATTCCATTGCATCACCTCGGATGGGCCGTGCTCTTACTGCCATTTCTGCTGGTGGCCCAGCTGTTATTTACTGTTGGTCTCTCGTGGGTCCTTTCCGCCTTCAACGTGGCCGTGCGGGATACGAATCAGGTTCTTCCGTTCGCCTTGACCCTCGGGATGTTTCTGAGCCCGGTCGTCTATACCTCGGTCATGGTGCCGCACCCGCTTGCGGTGCTGTTCTCATACAATCCGATGTCGTATTTTCTTGAAGGATACCGAGCGATTTTCTTAACCGGCCAAAGTCCTCCTGTTGATGTATGGCTGCTCGTCGGCGGCTTGTCTGCTGCGACATGTCTCAGCGGGTGGTGGATCTTTGGTCGAATGCGGCTCTTGATAGCCGACTATCTGTAATCATCCGATATGCTGGCCATTCAAGCGAAGAACCTGACGAAGATTTATCGATGGTATCCGAGACGTACGGATATCGTGAAAGAATGGCTCACCTTCGGCCGAAGGTCCTACCACTTATTGCGAACCGCGCTTGACGATGTCTCGTTCGAAATCATGAAAGGCGAGAGCATCGGGGTGATGGGCTGTAATGGTGCCGGCAAGAGCACATTGTTGAAATTGCTGGCAGGGCTGTCCCAGCCAACCAGCGGAGTATTTGATGTCAGAGGACGAGTTGCTGCCTTGCTCGAGTTGGGCACCGGATTTCATCCGGATTATTCCGGAGCGGAGAACATACGCGTTAACGGCATGCTTCTCGGATTGAGTCGGGGTGCCATTGAACAGAAGTTTGATGCAATCGTGGACTTTGCCGAATTGCGTCACGTGATCGACCAGCCATTGCGGACCTATTCGACAGGCATGCAGGCGAGGCTGGCCTTTGCAATCGCGACGGCATTGGAGCCGGAGATTCTCCTCATCGACGAAGTGTTGGCTGTCGGGGACGCGTCCTTCGTGAATAAATGCATTCAGTTTCTCCAGCGTTTTCTCAATAGGGGAGGAACGGCCGTACTGGTTTCGCATAATTCGTTTCTGCTCAGCCGTCTCTGCAAGCGGGTCATTTGGATTGACCAGGGGAAGCTCGTGCAGGTAGGGGAGGCACATGCCGTATGCCGTGCGTACGATCTCTATGTGCGCCAGCGCGACCGGGCAAAGCAAAATACTCACAACCAAAGTGAGGGGGACCTTCGGTGGGGATCAGGAGAGATCCGTATTCAGTCCACATCGTTGCTGGATGGTGCCGAGCAATCCCAGTCAGCCTATGTGACCGGCGAAAAAATGGTCGTCCGTCTCACTTATGAGTCCACGCGCACTTTTGAGAATCCTTCTGTATACATCCTCATCACCAGGGAAGACGGATTGCTCGTGACGAGTGCCTTCTCCGGTGAGCCGGCGGTGGAGTTAGGGAATTTTTCCAAAACCGGAACCGTCGACATCGTATTTGATCCTCTGCTGTTGGGAGATGGGTCATACTTGGTTTCAGTCGGTATTTTCCCGAGGAAGGAAGGGGCTGAGTCCATCTACCGCCTCGATCCCTACGACCTCCATGAAAATGTATGCGAATTCACCGTGAAACGCCCGGATCGGCCCCTACAGACTGTGTGTGATCATCCGGTCAGCTGGTCCCATAAAGCCTCGCCTTGACCCGAATAGCTCTGGAACGGAGAAGAACGTATTGGAACGGGATTCTGTGAAGAAGTGGAAGTACTGTCACTGTGTACGCTGGCGCTCTTGCCTCTCAAGGCGCTCGGTCGAGGCCAAGAGTTGTATCCGCGTGTCCGATCGAAACGAGAAAGGGTGGTCGACTGAGTAATGGAATCTGCGTGTGCTGGTAAGAAGAAAACCCTCCTTTCTAAGCTTCTGGTGTGCCCATCCTGTCTCGGCACACTGGTTGAAGAACCCCAACGGTACGCGTGCGTCAACTGCCGATGCGAATTTCCGATTCGGGATGGTATTCCTCGCTTCCTGCCGGCACTGTCAAAGGATGAGCAACAGGTAAAAGAAGGATTTAACATCGCCTATCAGCATTATAGGGACTCCCGCTATCTCCATTTTACGCCTGCATTGGTCGACCAATGGCTGGAAAACGTGAATCTGCCCAAAGGGTATTTTCAGGGGAAGCTCGTGCTAGACGCCGGTTGTGGGTCCGGGCGATGGACCTATGCGATGGCTTTGTTGGGGGCCACCGTCGTCGCCGTCGACCTGACAGACTCCGGCGTCGCAGCCGCTCATGCTGCGACATCGGCGATGGACAATGTCGTCGTCGTGCAAGCCAGTCTCTTTCAGCTCCCGTTCCGCCAAGCAAGTTTCGATTTTGTCGTGAGCTGGGGCGTCATGCACCATACGCCGAATACCAAGGCGGCGTTTGATCGGGTCGCGCCAATGGTCAAGAAGGGTGGAACGTTCTATGCGATGGTATATGAAAAACACAACCCGTGGAAGTTTGTTTGCACGGATTTTCTCCGTCGGATCCTGCAACGGTTTCCAGAGCCGCGTCGATATGACCTCTGCCGCTATTTGATCATTAAAAATCGACATCTCTACTCCTTTCTTCAACGCCACCTCATTTGTGCAGCCTATCCTCCAAGTGGAGACCCATTGGCAATCTCAACGATTCATTACGGGCTCTATGATGCGTACACGCCCATGTACAATTTTCTTCATACGCGCGCTGAAGTTACTGCCTGGTTCCAAGAGCATCATTTCAATCAGATTACGTTGACCAAGCCCGTACGATTCACTCGGAAACGGGACATCAAATTGCAGGGAGAATGTGGAGGCGCGATCAACATGCGCGGAGTTCGCGCATGAAAGTACTCCATGTGGGGAACATCGCGAACAACGCGTACAACAACGTGAAATTCTTGCGTCGCAAGGGTGTTGAAGCCGACGTATTGTGTCATGACTATCGACACGTGATGGCTCAGCCGGAATGGGAAGATGCGACCTTTTCTGG
>Ga0187779_10000314_pt1 | contig 33571 bp, 28 predicted proteins | sample 1015_Q2_SP10_10__FD_132435 | JGI IMG/M metagenome (GOLD analysis project Ga0187779, IMG submission 132435) | Tropical peat soil microbial communities from peatlands in Department of Meta, Colombia - 1015_Q2_SP10_10_MG | ecosystem: Environmental > Terrestrial > Soil > Wetlands > Peat | place... | reverse complement strand
GTTGCCGAGCCAGTGCCGTACATAGCCACGCAGCACGAAGGAATAGTTCGCGGTCTGGCCGCCGGCGTCCTTGTTGGCGATGAACGACACGAAAGGCTGGCTCGCCAGCTCGACCTGCTCGCAGGCCATCTCGTTGAGCTTCGGGATGCTGATCTCGGCCGCGCCCCTGATTTGCTTGAAGTACGAATTGTAGGTCTTGGGATCCCACTCGAAGAAGGTCGTGTCGTTGATGCGATTCTTGACCAGGAAGTAGTTGGCGTCGCCGACAAAGCGCGCGGTCTCGGCGATCTCGTTGAGCGAGGCGATCGACGGCCCCAGGATGTGGAACACGGCGAAGGTGATCTGCCCCTTCTTCGCCGACTCGAGGAAGCCGATGTCGGAGAGCGCCTGCAACGTCGGCGACAGCAAGCCGGCGCGGACATCGATGACCGTGACGCGGGCGTCCGAGCTGCCGAGCGTATCGAAGATCTTCATCTGATCCGCCACCGCGGTGACGTCGACAACCTCGGTCTGCTCAGGATGGAAACGCTTGAGCGTGCCGCGGGGGGATTCGGTATCGAAGGCGCGGGTCGGCGTCTGATGGGCGCCGAAATAGTCGAGCAGAGTGCGGGCGACCGTGGTCTTACCCACGCCCCCTTTGTCGGCGCCGACGAGGATGACGGTTGGTTTGGCCATGCGGCTTCTCTTGGCAGGTCACGGGGATACGGCGAACTATGTCAGCCACCTTACTACTTTCTCGGCGGCGGAACATGACAGACTTCGCGCCTGTGGGTAGCGACAAACCATCGCAAAGCTTGCGAAAATCCGCCGTTACGGGAAAAATATCGGCCGGGAGGCGGCTTTGGCAACGATCTTCAACCAGGACGCGGTCGCGGGTGAGCCCGCTGGAAAAGGCGGCACGCGGCAGCGCCTCATCTGCGCGGCCCGCGTGCCCGGTAGCGTCATACGGCTTGACCGCCTGGCGCTGTCGGTCGGCGGCGAAATGGCACTCGACGTGCCCGCCGGCAGCGTCGCCTGGCTGCAAGTGCTCGAAGGCGAAGCCAATCTCGGCGCCGACATGCTGACCGATGCCCATGTGGTGGCGCTGCCGCCCGGCTTTTCGGCAAGCCTTCGTTCGGCGCAGGGTGCCACCCTGCTCTATGGCGAGGTGCCGCAGGCCGTGAAACTCGACCCTGGTTTCACGACGAACATGCCAGTGCGGCTAACCGACTGGACGCGCGAGCCGGTGCTCGATTCCGAGCATGACGCGCGCAAGCGCATCTACCTGGTGACGCCCAAGCTCTCCGGCACGAAGGCCGTGAAGGGCGAATTGATCGTCTATCCGCCGGGTACCGCCGCGGCCAATCATCATCACGAGGGCGCTGAGCATTTCATGTACGTGCTGCGTGGCCGCGGCACAGTCTATGCGACCGAAAAACCCTTTGCCGTCAAAGCCGGCGACGTCATCCATTACGCCGACCGCGAGCGGCACTACCTCGAGGCGGCCAAGGACGAGGAACTGGTGTTCGCGGAATTCTTTGCGCCGGCCGAGTTCAAGACCATCTGGGTCAATGAAAACGAGGTTTGCGCCTGGCTGCCGACCGGGCGCGACATCAAGGGCCGCGTGCCGGCGCGCGAGATCAAGGCGCACTCCTCGGCGGCGGTCGAAAGCCCGGCGGATGTGTGAAAGTGGTGCCGGCGGAGGGATTTGAACCCCCGACCACCCGCTTACGAAGCGGATGCTCTACCGCTGAGCTACGCCGGCTGAAGGCGCTTTAGTATCCACGCAGACCTGGATTGGCAACCTCGTCATTCCGGTTACCTAAACAGCCCCCGGATGCGCTGCCAGGTATCGGGCGCCGCGGGCGTCGAGGCTTCCGGCATCGGATCGCCGTCGAGCCCGGCTTCGGTCCCGGGATCGTCGGGGGCATGCACCAGCGGGATGACGGGCTCGACCGGCCGCGCCTTGGCACGATCCGCCCGCGCCGACTTGCGCGGACGCGACGATGGCGGCCCTTCGACGGGCTTCGCCTCGACCGGTTTCGGTTCGGCCACTGCGGGTACAGCCGGCGGCGACGGCGGCGCGATCTCGACCACAGGGCGGCTCACGCCCAACTCGGCGAGCGGCAGCTTCCATTCGAAGCCGTCGAGGCGGCCGTTCGGCGACACCGGCAGCCAGCGCTCGGATACCACGCCATCCGCGGTCCAAACCGGATCGGGCAGCGCGCGCATGGCGCGCGACAGCCATTCGCGCACGCGGCCCTGGTCGTTGTGTTCGGTTTCCTCGATCTCGGACATCAGCGTCGCGACGCGGCGCGTCGGCACCGAGACGTAAGGTGCGAGCGCATCACGCGCGACCTTGAACTCGCCGGCATCGAGCGCTGCGCGTGCCACCGCGAGCGCACCCTCGAGCTGGCCCTCGACCCTCGCGGCGAGCTTCTGCATGCGCGTGAGCCGCTCGCGCGCTGAATCGCCAAGCCGCAGATTGGCGTAGGCCTCGGCGATGTCGGGATGCGGATTGCTTGTCCACGCCGTTTCAAGAATCTTGCGCGCCTTGCGCCAGTCATTCGACTCCGCGAGCCTCCGTCCGGCCATCGCCGCCGCGGGTGCGAGATCGGGCGCGAGCTTGACCGCTTCGAGGATCGCGGCGCGTGCGCCGTCACGGTCGATGTCGGCAAGTGCTTGCGCGCGCGCCGTTAACAGCACTGCGCGCTTGCGCCGGTAGTCGGGCTTGGCGAGCGCGCTCTTCATATGGTCGAGCGCCTCGAGCGCGCCCGTCCAATCGGACGCAGCGCAGCGGTCGTCGAGCACCGCCTGCCCCGCCCAGGGCAGCCCTGGGGCCACCTTTGCCGCTTCCTCGGCGACGCGGCGTGCGCCGCGCGCATCGTTGCGGCGCTGCGCCTCGATATAGAGGCCGCGCAGGCCGAGCAGCTTCGTGTCGTCGCGACGCGTCATGTCACGGAAGGCGCGCTCGGCGGCGCCGCGATCGCCGGCCATCTGCGACGATTGCGCGATGAGCAGCAGCGTCAGCGGATCGCCGGGCGCCAGCCGCGCCGCATCGTCCGCCGAGCGGCGCGCCAGCTTCAGGTCGCCGGCGCCGATTGCGATCAGACCACGCGTCAGCGCCAGATAACCCTTGACGGCGCGGCGATGACGGAAGAACAGCGATACCTGCTCGGGCGAGCGCAAGATGCCGCGCACGAGGGCGAAGATAACCATCAGCACAATGACAAGGAGAATGAGCCCGAGGCCCGCCACGACCAATGACGCTTGGGTCCGGCCATGGCCCGGCCAGATATAGTCGAGCCAAGGCCAGGTGATCGTGACCTCGCCGGGGCGGTCGACGATCCAGACAATTCCCCAGGCGAGAAGCCCAACCGCGAAGAGAAACGTGATAACGCGGATCATCGCGGCCTCACCGGGCAAGGCCGCGCGCAGCGTCGGACGCCAAGGTATTGGCGGCAGCCAACGCCTTGCCGCGCGCCACCGCCTTGGTCACCCACTCGGCGGCCTGCTGACGCGCTTTATCCGGGAGCTTGCCGATGTCCGTAAGTGCAGCATCGACGGCGTCGTGTGCCACAGCAAGTTCGACGCGCGCTAGAACGTCGCCGGGTTTATCCCCGGTCGGCGCATTGATCGCGCTGAAGCGAACTAAATGACTGGCATTGGCTTGCAGACGCTCGAGGAACCCCGATGGCGCATTCTCAATACCGGCCGCTTTGACGAGAGCCGGCAGGATTGCGCCGAGCTCACGTGCCAAAGACTGTCGGCTCGGCACCCCAGCAGCCGCAAACGATGCGAGCGGCGCGAGCGCGGCATCGTCGGCGCCCAGCGCCTTAGCTTGCGCCAGCTCAGCCTGATACGGCTTGCCGCTGTCGACCGCGTCGCGCAGCGCCGCCGCGCTGACCGCGAGACGCACAGCCTTGTCGGTGACTGCATTGCCGGCGACCTGGTCGCGGGTCTCCTTCACCGACTGTTCCAGCGCAACGACGCGCTGCTGCAGGGCGGCAAGTTGACCGGCATCGACGGCATTCGAGGCTTGCTGCTTGGCGCTGCTGACGCTGTCGCGCAGTTCGCTCACCGCCTTCTCTGCCGCGGCAGCGCGGTCATCGGCCTGTTTGGCGTTCGCCGCGACATCATCACTGCGCTTGTTGAGCGCGGCGAGTGCGACACCGAGCGACTTCATCGCGCTGTCGGCGGCGGTGAGCCGGTCCGCGACCGTCTTGTCGCCGGACGGTAGGCTGGCGATGGTCTGCTCGATCTTGCCGAGACGCTCGCGCAGAGCGTCGACCGCCTGCGTATCGGCGGCCGGCGCAGAACGGCTCTGCAAGTCGCGAATCTGCTTCTGCAGCGCCGCAACCTGGCCGCCGTCGTTTCCGGATCGTGGTATCAGGCCCCACACCACTGCGCCGCCGAGCAGCGCACCGGCAAAGCCGGCGGCGAGCGGCATGGCGATGGTCTTGATGAAATCGTTGGACGACGGAGGAGGCTCTGTAGCCGCAGGCAGCTCTTGCGACGGCGGCGGTTCGGGCGGCGGCACGGCTGCCTTCGGCGTCTCTTTTTGTTTCTCTTTGGCGGGCGCATCGGATTTCGCCGCCGATGGGGGCGGCACCTCGGTCGCCTTGAGATCGATGGTCGGCGCCGCGCGCTTGCGCTTCTCAGTCATCGGCAAAATCCAGCGAATCGTCCCAAGCCCGCAACCCCGAAATAACGCAATTGACGCGGGCGCGCCACGTTAGGCGGGCGAAAGTGGCAGAAGTTCAATCAGGGCCGCCTCTTCCGGGCGCCTCGCGACGGCCACGCGCTTGGCGCCGGCCGCCTCAAGCGGCGCCGCTACTTGCGCCGACAGGCAATAATGACGCACCGCCAGCGCCTGCTCGGCGATGCCGGCTTCGCGCGCGCCCGCAAGGTAATTGTCGGCGCTGCGCTTGGAGAAATGCAGGACAGCCTGCACGTCGCCAGATTCGAGCGCAGCAATGAGCTCGTCGGGGAACGGTGCGGCGACGGCCCGATAGACGACGCGTATCTCGGCGGCGATGCCGTGCGCGGCGAGTTCGCCGATCAGATCGGCGGCGCGATCCTCGCCGGCGAGATAGAGTAGCGGCGCAGTCGCATCGGCCTTGCGTCCGCGCAAAAGCCGCACGAGGTCGCGCACATCACCGCCCGCGGATGTCACGTTGGTGAAGCCGCCCGTGCGCGCCGCCTCGGCGCTGCGGGCGCCGACGGCGTAGAGCGGCAACTCGAGGAGCGCTACGCGTGCCGGGTTCGCCGCGATCGCCGCCGGCACATTGGCGCTGGTGATAATGATGCCACCCCAGCCGCCGGAGAGGTCGGCGGCAATCGGCTCGACCGACATCAGCGGCAGTTTCCAGACGTCGTGACCGTGCGCAAGCAGCGCCGCGGCGGTGCGTTCGGCGGCGGGCTCGGGTCGGGTGACAAGAACGTGCATCTGTTATTTTCTCTTGCGCATGAGCTTATCCGAAATCCGGTTCCCACTTTTCGTGATCATGCGCCGCCGAAAAATCCGGGACCGGCATATTGCTTCAGCGCACGGCCGGCATCGGCCCCGATGGCGACCGCAGAGGCGCGCGGGCCGGCGACTGCGGTCTCATGCGCGTCGCTGCCATCCGGCTTCACGATCAGCCCGCGGAACTGCAAGACACCGCTAGAGAGCGTGGCGTGGCCGGCAATCGGCGTCTTACATGAACCGTCAAGCGCGGCGAGAAAGGCGCGTTCGCAGGCAATCGCAGTCGAAGTATCAGCGTGGTCGATGCGCGCGAGCATGTCGCGCACGCGCGTGTCGGCGGCCCGCGCCTCGATGCCGATGACACCCTGCCCGACCGCCGGTAGGAACGCTTGCGCATCCATGATCGACGTCGCGCGCGCGTCGAGGCCGAGCCGCTTCAGGCCAGCGAGCGCGAGAATGGTGGCGTCGGCTTGGCCCTCCTCAAGCTTGCGCAGCCGCGTCTCGACATTACCGCGCAACGGCGTCACGCGCAGATCGGGGCGCATGCGCTTGGCGATCGCCTGCCGCCGCAGCGACGCGGTACCGAGGGTGGCGCCTTTCGGCAGCTCGCCGATCGATTTCGCTTTGTACGAGATAAAGACGTCGCGCGGATCCTCGCGCTCGACGCACGCCGCAAGCGCAAGACCCGGCTGCGACAGTGTCGGCATGTCTTTCGCCGAGTGAACCGCAAGGTCCACTTTGCCGGCGAGCAACGCTTCCTCGATCTCCTTGGTGAACAGGCCTTTGCCGCCTTCGTCGGACAGCGGCCGGTCCTGGATCACGTCGCCGGAGGTCTTGATGACGACGAGCTCGATCTCGTCCGCTTTGACACCCAGCGCCGCCGCGAGCCGTGCCGCGACCATGCGCGCCTGCACCAGCGCGAGCGGGCTGCCACGCGTGCCGACGCGCAAAAGGGCGGTGGATTGCGCCATATGACCTCTCGATGCTAGGGCACCTTTTAGTTCACCCTTCCCGGAAAGGGGAGAGCCGGAGCCCGCCATGATCGTTCTCGGCATCGAGACGACCTGCGACGAAACCGCCGCGGCGGTGGTCGAACGCTCCGACGACGGCCGCGGCCGGATCCTGTCGAACGTCATCCTCAGCCAGGTGAGCGAGCACGCGGCGTTCGGCGGGGTCGTGCCGGAGATTGCGGCACGCGCCCATGTCGAGGCGCTCGACCGCGTCATCGCCAAGGCGATGGCGGACGCGACCTACGACTACGATGCAATCGACGGCATCGCCGCGGCGGCGGGGCCTGGACTGATCGGCGGCGTCATCGTTGGCCTGACGACGGCGAAGGCGATCGCGCTCGTCAAGAACAAAGCGCTGATCGCCGTCAACCACCTCGAGGCGCACGCGTTGACCGCGCGCCTCACCGACGCGACGCCTTTCCCCTATTGCTTGTTTCTCGCCTCGGGCGGCCACACGCAGGTCGTCGCGGTGCGCGGCGTCGGCGATTACATGCGGCTCGGCACCACACATGATGACGCCATCGGCGAAGCCTTCGACAAGACCGCGAAGCTCTTGGGCCTCGGTTATCCCGGCGGGCCGCAGGTCGAGCGCGAGGCGACGCGAGGCGACGCCACGCGCTTTGCGCTGCCGCGGCCGATGCAGGGGCGCAAGGATGCCGACTTCTCACTATCGGGCCTGAAGACCGCGTTGCGGCTCGAAGCCGAAAAGATCGCGCCGCTGTCGGATACCGACGTGTCCGACCTCTGCGCCTCGTTCCAGCAGGCTATCGTCGACGTCGTGCTCGACCGCCTGCGCGCGGGCCTGCGTATCTTCAAGACGCAATACGGCGCGCCGAGCGCGCTGGTCGCCGCCGGCGGCGTCGCCGCCAATCTTGCGATCCGCAAGGTGCTGCATCGCCTCGCCTTCGAAGTCGGCACCGTTCTGGTCGCGCCGCCGCTCGAACTGTGTACCGACAACGGCGCCATGATCGCCTGGGCGGGCTGCGAACGCCTCGCGCTCGGCATGACCGACAGACTCGAGGTCGCGCCTCGGGCGCGCTGGCCACTCGACGAGGTCGCCGCCGCCAAGGGCGCGCTGCAGAAGACGGCGGCCTACAAATGAGCATCCATAAAATTTCCGTGCTCGGCGGCGGCGCCTGGGGAACGGCGCTGGCGTTGACCTGCGCGCGCGCCGGCCGCGATGTGACCTTGTGGGAGCACGATCCCGTGAACGCCGAGAGCCTCGAAGGCAAACGCGAGAGCCGCTTCCTCCCCGGCGTGAAACTCGACAGCGCGATCAAGCTGACGCGCGACTTGAAAGACGCCGCGTCCGCCGATGCGGTCCTGCTGGTCGTGCCGGCGCAGGTCGTGCGCTCGGTCGTGACGGCGCTCGCGCCATCGGCGCGCATGCCGATCATCGTCTGCGCCAAAGGCATCGAGCGCGGCACGCACAAATTCATGTCGGAGATCATCGCCGAGTGCGCACCCAAGGCGATGCCGGCGATCCTTTCGGGTCCGAGTTTTGCCGCCGACGTCGCACGCGGCCTGCCGACGGCAGTAACCATCGCGTCGGCTGACGACACGGTCGCGCGCGAGCTTGCCGCAGCGATCAACACCGGCACGTTTCGGCCCTATCACTCGAACGACGTGCGCGGCGTCGAGCTCGGCGGTGCCGCCAAGAACGTGCTGGCGATCGCAGCCGGCATTGTCGCCGGCCGGGCGCTCGGCGCGAGCGCGGCGGCCGCGCTCATTGCGCGCGGCTTTGCCGAACTGACGCGCTTCGGCCGCGCCTATGATGCCAAGACCGAAACGCTGATGGGGCTATCCGGCCTCGGCGATCTTATCCTCACCTGCTCGACGCCGCAGTCGCGCAACTTCTCGTTCGGCGTCGCGTTGGGCAAGGGCGAAACGCCGGACGCGACCGCGCACGGCAAGCTCGCGGAAGGCGTTTTCACCGCGCCAGTCATTCTGGAAATGGCGCGCGAGAAGAGCATCGACATGCCGATCTCGGCCGCGGTTGCCGCCGTGCTGGCGAAGAAGCTGAGCATCGACGACGCAATCGCCGCGCTGCTTACGCGGCCACTGAAGGCGGAGTGACGGGGTTAAGTAACATGGCGTACTGGCTGCTGAAGACCGAGCCCGAGGACTATTCGTGGGACGATCAGGTGAAGAAAGGCGCCAAGGGCGAGGCGTGGACCGGCGTGCGCAATTTCACCGCGCGCACCAACCTCAAGGAGATGCAGAAGGGCGACAAGTTCTTCTTCTATCACACCGGCGACGAGAAGCAGGTCGTCGGCATCGGCGAAGTAATCCGCGAGGCTTTCCCCGATCCGACCGCGGAGAAAGGCGAAGCCTGGGTCGCGGTGCTGACGGCCGCCGACAGGCCGCTGCCGAAGCCGGTAACGCTTGCCGCCGTCAAGGGGGAGTCAAAGTTGAAAAATATGGCGCTGGTGAAATACGGACGCCTGTCGGTGCAGCCCGTCACCGCCGACGAATGGAAGATCGTGTGCAAGATGGGTGGATTGAAATAGGGAGGCGACGATGAGCTTCAGCAACGTGAACTATCTGTCGATCCTGGTTGCCGCCGTGGCCGCCTGGATTTTCGGCGGCATCTATTACAGCACGCTGAGCCGGCAATGGGTTGCGGCGCAGGGCAAGACCGCGGAAAACTGCAAGGTGGAGATGGCGGGAAAATCGGCGCCGGCGAAGGTCGCGCCTTTCATCGTTGTCTTCGTCAGCGAATTCATCATCGCCTGGATGCTCTACGGCATCCTGTTCCACCTCAATATGTACACGCTGCGGGGTGGCGTAATTACGGCGCTTTTCTGCTGGTTCGGCTTCGTGCTCACCACGATCGCGACCAACAACGCGTTCCAGTCGCGCCGGGTCTCGCTCACGGTGCTCGACGGCATCGCCTGGCTCGGTGCCTTCGTGATCATGGGCGCCATCGTCGGCTGGTGGGGCCATTAGAGGCCCGTTCCTTCGGCATAAAGTCGCAGTCGTCGCGCCTTGTGGCAGATCAAGGCGCCGTCGCATAATAGGCAAAAGCTCGAAAACCGCCCGTGGATGAAGCCGCGGACAGGGAGGAGTGCGATGTCCGACGACAAGCTCTACGACGTTCCGGCCGACTGGAAGAAGCGCGCGTTCATCGACGACGCCAAGTATCGGGAGATGTACGCGGCCTCGGTGAAGGATCCCAACAAGTTCTGGGGCGAGCAGGCCAAGCGCATCAACTGGATCAAGCCGTTCACCAAGGTCAAGAACACCTCCTATGACCCGCACAACGTCTCGATCAAATGGTTCGAGGACGGCACGCTCAACGCCTGCTTTAACTGCGTCGATCGCCATGTCGCCAAGCGCGGCGACCAGATCGCAATCATCTGGGAAGGCGACGACCCCAAGGATTCCAAGACCGTCACCTACAAGCAGCTGCACGCCGAGGTGCAGAAGTTCGCCAACGTCCTGAAGAAACAGGGCGTCAAGAAAGGCGACCGCGTCACCATCTATCTGCCCATGATCGTCGAAGTGGCTTACGCCATCCTTGCCTGCGCGCGCATCGGCGCGATCCATTCGGTGATCTTCGGCGGTTTCTCGCCGGATTCGATTGCCGGGCGCGTCGATGACTGCAAGTCCGACATCATCGTCACCGCCGACGAAGGCGTGCGCGGCGGCCGCAAGATTCCGCTCAAGGCCAATGTCGACGCCGCCTGCGAGAAGGCGCCCGTCAAGACCGTGATCGTCGTCCGGCACACCAAGGCGCCGGTCAACATGAAGTCCGGCCGCGACGTTTATTACGATGAAATCGTCAAAGGTGTGCCGGCCGATTGCAAATGCGAGGAGATGAAGGCCGAAGACCCGCTGTTCATTCTTTATACGTCAGGCTCGACCGGCAAGCCGAAGGGCGTGCTGCACACGACCGGCGGCTACATGGTCTACACCTCGATCACGCACCAGTATGTGTTCGACTATCACGACGGCGACATCTTTTGGTGCACCGCCGACGTCGGCTGGGTCACCGGCCACAGCTACATCCTGTACGGGCCGTTGTCGAACGGCGCCATCACGCTGATGTTCGAGGGCGTGCCGAACTATCCGACCACCTCACGCTTCTGGGAGGTGATCGACAAGCACAAGGTCAACACCTTCTACACCGCGCCGACCGCGATCCGCGCGCTGATGCAGGGCGGCGACGCGCCGGTGAAGAAGACTTCGCGCACATCGCTCAAGCTGCTCGGCTCGGTCGGCGAGCCGATCAATCCCGAGGCATGGGAGTGGTATCACCGCGTCGTCGGCGACGGCCGCTGCCCGATCGTCGATACCTGGTGGCAGACCGAGACCGGCGGCATTCTCATTACGCCGCTGCCGGGCGCGACCAAGCTCAAGCCGGGCTCGGCGACGCGGCCGTTCTTCGGCATCCAGCCCGAGATTGTCGACGCCGAAGGCACGACGCTCGACGGCGCCACCTCGGGCAATCTCTGCATCGTCGATTCCTGGCCGGGACAGATGCGCACGGTCTACGGCGATCACGAGCGCTTCGTGCAGACCTACTTCTCGACCTACAAGGGCAAGTACTTCACCGGCGACGGCTGCCGCCGCGACGCCGACGGCTATTACTGGATCACCGGACGCGTCGACGACGTCATCAACGTGTCCGGTCACCGCCTCGGCACCGCCGAAGTCGAGAGCGCGCTGGTCGCGCATCCGAAAGTTTCGGAGGCCGCCGTCGTCGGCTATCCGCACGACATCAAGGGTCAGGGCATCTACGCCTATGTGACGCTGATGGCGGGCGAGAAGCCGACCGAGGACCTGCGCAAGGAACTCGTGCAGTGGGTGCGCAAGGAGATCGGGCCCTTCGCTTCGCCCGATTTGATCCAGTTCGCCCCCGCTCTGCCGAAGACGCGCTCCGGCAAGATCATGCGCCGCATCCTGCGCAAGATCGCCGAGGACGAATACGGCAATCTCGGCGACACCACGACGCTCGCTGATCCAGCGGTCGTCGACGATCTCGTCAACAACCGGCAGAACAAGAAGGCGGCGAAGGCGGGGGCATAAGACGCCTCCGCAATCGCATCACGGTTAACGCCGCCCTGTTTAGGTTACCGCGAGCTTTGGGCTGTGCCTCGCGCACAGCGCATTAATATCGTGCCGCGTTAGGAATTGGGGTTGGGTGCTATGTCGTTGGTGCTGAGGCGGACGGCAATTTTCGTCGTCATCGTGATGGTCTGGGCGCTGCTGGCGGCGGCGGTCGCCCGCGGGCAGACGCAAACGGCCCCCGAGGCGGTGCCGCAGCTCGATCAGCCGCTGCCGCAGGCCGAGCAGACGAAGCCCGTCGAACTGCCTCACGTTCAGAAAGCGGACCTCGCACAACCCGAGCAGCAGCAGGCGCAGCCGCAAGCCCTGCCGCCGTCAGGCGGCATTGTGCCGCTCACCGGCTATCATCCCGGCACCATCGTAGTGAAGACGAGCGAGCGCCGTCTCTATTACGTGCTCAAGGGTGACAAGGCGATGGAGTTTCCCGTCGGCGTCGGCAAGCAGGGCTGGCGTTGGTTCGGCCGCGCCGCGATCGAAGGCAAATACATCAAGCCGGCGTGGCAAGCGCCGCCCGAGCTGCACCACGGCCAATACGGCCCGGTCATTCCCGGCGGAGCGCCGAACAATCCGATGGGCGTCGCGGCGATGACGATTCGCAGCGGCGAGTACGCCATCCACGGCACCAACAATCCGAAATCCATCGGCGGCTTCGTCTCGCATGGCTGCATCCGCATGTACAACAAGGACATCACCAGGCTCTACGCGCTGGCGCATGTCGGCACGCCGGTCGTCGTCGAAAAATGAAATGGTGCCGGCACGTTCTGGGCTGCTTGATCGCGGCGGCGCTGGCGCTTGCCCCATCGGTTGCGCACCCAGGCCAGACGATTGCTTTCAACGAGGGCTATCGTCCCGGCACCATCGTCATCGTCACGCATTCGCGGCAGCTCTTCTACGTGCTCGGCAACGGCAGTGCCATCCGCTACCCGGTCGGCGTCGGCAAGGCCGGCATGGCTTGGCACGGCCACGCCAATATCGACCGCAAGTTGATGAGCCCCGCCTGGCAGGCGCCGCCGGAAATCGCCGGCCGCAACAATCCGGTCATCCCGGGCGGCTCGCCGCAGAACCCGATGGGCGCCGCCGTGCTCGGCCTCAGCAGCGGCAACTATGCCATCCATGGTACCAACGATCCGTCATCGGTCGGCCATTTCGTCTCGCACGGCTGCATCCGCATGCACAATGCCGACATCCTCGACCTCTACAGCCGCACGCATGTCGGCACCGATGTTGTCGTGCTGGACTGAACCGCGGTTCCGTTCTGTTCCCTTAAATCTGTGAGTTATTGAGGATTTTCGCCGCTGCGCTTCGCGGACCGGCCACAATTCCTGTGCAATGATCGCCGGCCATGGCGCGTCCGCGCACATCTCCCCAGCCGGAAGTCCCCGGCCTTGCCGCCCGCAGAATTGCCGCCGATATCCTCGACGGCGTGCTGCGGCGGAAGCTCGCCCTCGATGAGCAGCTCTCCGGCAAGACGTCGCATCCGGGGCTCGCATCGCTGTCGGAGCGCGATCGCGCGCTGATGCGAAGGCTTGTCGCGACCGTGCTGCGCCGGCTCGGTACGCTGCGGCACGTGCTGGGCGGCCATCTCGAGAAAGGTTTTCCAGCGGATGCGCCGCGCGTCGAGACCATCCTGCTCGTCGGCGCGGTGCAGATCCTCTGGCTCGACGTACCAGATCACGCCGCAGTCGATCTCTCGGTGCGACTCGCGCAGGCCGACCGCCGCGCCGCGCGCTACGCCGGGCTCGTCAATGCCGTGCTGCGGCGCGTCGCGCAAAATCGCGAGGTGTTCGCCAAGACCGACGCCAAGCACGACACGCCGGCTTGGCTGCTCGCCCGGTGGAAAAAAGCCTACGGCGCCGAAACTGCACGCGCGATCGCCCAGGCCAACGGCCATGAACCGGCGCTCGATCTCACCGTGAAGGAGAACGCCGAGTCATGGGCCGAGCGGCTGCATGGCCGCGTGCTGCCGACCGGCAGCGTGCGCATGCTGGCGCAGGGCGCGATCTCGCTGCTGCCCGGCTTCAATGAGGGCGCCTGGTGGGTGCAGGACGCTGCAGCCGCGCTTCCCGCACGCTTGCTCGGCGACGTTCGAGATTTGAATGTCGCCGATCTCTGCGCCGCGCCAGGCGGCAAGACCGCGCAGTTGGCATATGCCGGCGCGCGCGTCACCGCGGTCGACCGCTCGCCGGCGCGGCTCAATCGCCTGCGCGACAATCTCGAACGCTTGTCGCTTCACGCCGGCTGCGTCGCCGCCGATGTGCTCGAATGGCAGCCTGAATCGGACGCGGGGCCGTTCGACGCCATACTCCTCGACGCGCCGTGCTCATCGACCGGCACGATCCGCCGCCACCCTGACGTGCCGTGGCTCAAGGGCGAAGCCGATATCGCGGCGCTCGCCGCGCTTCAACCAAAACTCCTCGATCGCGCGCTGTCGATGCTCAAGCCGGGTGGTATCATGGTCTATTGCGTGTGCTCGCTCGAGCCGGAGGAAGGTATCGAGCAGATCGCGGCGCTGCTCGCGCGCAATTCCGCTGTCGCCCGCAAGCCGGTGACCATGGCAGAGGTCGGCGGCCGCGCTGAACTCGTCACGGCGGACGGCGATCTGCGCACGCTGCCGCAGCATCTTCCCGACCCCGATCCGCGCTGGGGCGGGCTCGACGGCTTCTACGCTGCGCGCGTCATCAAAACCGCCTAATCCACGGGCCGGAAAGGCATATTGGCCCCCCCCGGCCCCTTCGCTATCGTGGGGAATCGCGCGCAGAATCGGGCCGCGCCGCAGGGAACGATCGCTTTCATGATGCGTGTTTCGCTCGCGGAGCGGGCAAGACTGTTCGTCTTCATCGCGCGCCGCGCGGTGCGGACCGTCATGGCCGCGATCAATGCGCATCCGTTGCTGCGTTGGCGCTTCGCCTCGACCACCACCGACCGTCTGGTAATCGCGCCGCAGGACCTGCGCACCGCGGACGCTACCCGCGCGGCCGAAATCTACGCCGGTCGCTTCGCCTTCGCCGGCAAGGTCGTGATCTGCGACCGCCGCTCGCCCTTCGAGATGACGCCGCCGTCAGACGAATGGGCGGTGATCCTGCTGAACTTCTCGTGGCTGCGCCATCTGCGCGCCGCCGACTCGGCGATCACCCGCGCCAATGCCCGCTCGCTGATCGACGAATGGATCAATGTGCAAGGCGGCTTCAACACGCTCGGCTGGCGGCTCGACATTCTGTCGCGCCGCCTCATTTGCTGGCTCAGCCAGGCGCCGTTCGTGCTGCAGGAAGCCGACGTGCGCTTCTATCGGCGCTTTATCCGTAGCCTGTCGCGTCAGGTGCGCTATCTGCGAAAATCGCTGAAGGAGACGCGCGCCGGAGCGCCGCGGCTGCAGGCGCTGATCGCGCTCTGCTATGCGACGCTGTGCATGCAGGGGCAATCAGGCTATTTGCGCGGCGACTCACGCAAGCTGATCGACGAATTGCAGCGCCAGATCCTGCCCGACGGCGCGCACATTAGCCGCAATCCCGGCGTGCTGATCGAACTGCTAGTCGATCTCCTGCCGCTGCGCCAACTGTTCTCGGCGCGGCACCTTCAGCCGCCGGCCGCGCTCAACAATGCCATCGACCGTATGATGCCGATGCTGCGCTTCTTCCGTCATGCCGACGGCAACTTCGCGCAGTTCAATGGCATGGGGCCGACGCCGGTCGACCTACTGGCGACCGTGCTCGCCTACGACGACGCACGCGGCACGCCGGTATCGAATGCACCGCACTCCGGCTATCAGCGCATCGACGCCGGCAACACTGCGCTGCTGATGGACACCGGCATGCCGCCGCCGCTCGCCGTGAGCCAGGAGGCGCACGCTGGCTGCCTGTCGTTCGAGTTGTCGTGGAAGCAACACCGGCTGGTCGTGAATTGCGGCCTGCCCGCGGTCAACAAGGAGAACTGGCGGCAAGTGGCGCGGGCAACGCCCGCGCATTCGACCGTCACCTTCAACGACACATCGTCGTGCCGCTTCTTCGATTCGATGCGGCGCCTGCTCGGCGGCATTCCGATCATCAGCGGCCCGCGTGAAATCGGGATCGCCCGCGACGAGCAGCCCGACGGTGTGCTGCTGAGCGTCACCCACGATGGCTATGTGCCTGATTTCAAGCTGCTACACACCCGCGTGGTCAAGCTCAGCGCTGACGGCCGCGCAATCGACGCCGAGGACAGCTTCCGCACGCTCGACGGCCACGAATTGCCCGCCAACGTCCCCGATGAATATGTGATCCGCTTCCACCTGCATCCGGCCGTGAAGGCGAATCGCCTCACCGACGGCCGCGGCGTTATCCTGCTCTTACCCGACAAGGACGTCTGGTCGTTCGCTACTATGGGCGAGCAGGTGCAGGTCGAGGAGAGCGTCTACCTCGCCGGGCAGGACGGGCCGCGGCGCACCGTGCAGATCGTCATCTACGGCAATGCGCGCGCGACGCCCGCAGTGCGCTGGAGCCTGCGCCATACGCCGCCGGCGCACGCGGGAACCCGGCCAAGCCGCGCCGAAGAGCCCGAATTGCCGCTCTAGCGTCTGTCGGGCCGTCCCGGAATGACAGCGTTGTGGATGCTGCAGGGCGCGATACATTTCACCCGCGTCCTGTGCTAGCCCCTTGCCCATGGCCAGCCACCCGCGCCGCATCACCCGCGCTCTGCTGTCGGTGTCCGACAAAAACGGCCTGATCGACTTTGCCCGCCAGCTCTCGGGCTACGGCATCGATCTGGTCTCGACCGGCGGCACCGCCAAGGCGCTGCACGAGGCCGGCCTCAAGGTGACCGATGTTTCGTCACTCACCGGCTTTCCCGAGATGATGGATGGCCGGGTGAAGACGCTGCACCCGAAAGTGCACGGCGGCCTGCTCGGCATCCGCGACAACAAGGAGCACGCCGGCGCCATGGCGACGCACGGCATCAAGCCGATCGACCTCCTGGTGGTGAACCTCTATCCGTTCGAGGAGACCGTCGCCAAGCGCGCGGTCTTCGACGACTGCATCGAGAACATCGACATCGGCGGGCCAGCGATGATTCGCGCCGCGGCGAAGAACCACGCCGACGTCACCGTCGTCGTTGAGCCGACCGACTACGCCAAGGTGCTCGACGAACTCGCACAGCATTCCGGCATCACCACGCTCGAGCTGCGCCAGCAGCTCGCCGCCAAGGCCTATGCGCGCACTGCCGCCTATGACGCCGCGATCTCAAACTGGTTCGCCGACACATTGCACAACGACGCGCCCGATTATCGCGCCTTCGGCGGCAAGCTCATTCAGGAGCTGCGCTACGGCGAGAACCCGCACCAGACGGCGTCGTTCTACCGGGCGCCGGGCGATCGCTTCGGCGTGGCGACGGCGCGGCAGCTCCAGGGCAAAGAGCTATCCTACAATAACATTAACGACACCGACGCTGCTTACGAGTGCGTCGGCGAGTTCGATCCGAAGCGCACCGCGGCCTGCGTCATCGTCAAGCACGCCAATCCGTGCGGCGTCGCCGAAGGCGCGAGCCTGCTCGACGCCTACAAGAAGGCGCTCGCCTGCGATCCGACCTCCGCCTTCGGCGGCATCGTCGCGCTCAACGGCAGGCTCGACGCCGATGCGGCCAAGACGATCACCGAGATTTTCACCGAGGTGATCATCGCACCGGACGCAACCGAGGAAGCGATCAAGATCGTCTCGGCGAAAAAGAACCTGCGGCTGCTGCTCGCCGGCGGCCTGCCCGATCCGCGCGCGAAGGGGCTGACGGTGAAGTCGGTTGCCGGCGGTCTCTTGGTGCAATCGCGCGACAACGCGGTGGTCGACGAGATGCAACTCAAGACGGTCACCAAGCGCGTGCCGAGCGCCAAGGAGCTCGACGACATGCGCTTTGCCTTCCGCGTCGCCAAGCACGTCAAGTCTAACACCATCGTCTACGCCAAGGACCGCGCCACCGTCGGTATCGGCGCCGGGCAGATGAGCCGCGTCGATGCCGCGCGCATTGCGGCGCTTAAAGCGCGGGATTCGGCGAAGGAAGCCAAGCTCGCGCAGCCGCTGACGCGCGGCTCGGTCGTCGCGTCCGACGCGTTCTTTCCGTTTCCGGACGGCTTGTTAGTCGCGATCGAGGCCGGCGCCACCGCGGTGATCCAGCCCGGCGGCTCGGTCAACGACGATAAGGTCATCGCCGCCGCCGACGAGCACAACGTGGCGATGGTGTTCACCGGGACGCGGCATTTCCGGCATTGAAAATCGTTAATTCCGCGCGAGATCGCCCAGCAGGCTCGCCGCCACGCTGAGCTTCGATAGCGTCAGCCCCGAACCCGCGATCTCGTGGATCGCCGAGCGGATGCGCTCGACTTCCGCCTGGCGCGGCTTGATCCATTCCTCGACTGCGCCCGCTCCGGCATGGCCGTTGCCGACCATGGCCGCGGTCAAGCGCCGCTCGGCGTCGCCGATCGAATCCAGTGCGCGGTCGAGCGCGAGGCGGTCGAAGTAGTCCGACACCACGATATTGCCGACGGCGCCGGCAACGCGGTCGAGCTGGAAGAAGGCTTCCGTCGCGAAATAGGTCGCGGTCACCTCACCAACCGCTTTTTTGGCGCGGTCGGCGACCAACACGATATCGGGCGCAGCCTTGAGCGCGCCGAGATTGGCGAAGCGATGCGCCAGCGCGTCCGGCACGCCGGCCTTGGCCAACTCGGCGGCGCGGGCGCTGCGCGCGGCAGAGGCCTGCTTCGACAACGCCTGGTCGAGCGCGCCTTCAACCTGAGCAATGCCGTCTCTGTAGTGCGCAACGTTCTTTTCGAGGCCCTTCGTCAGATCGACGTTGCGCAGGAACCAGACGAGCCGGTCGAGCAGCAGGTTCTGCACGCTGGCATACAGATCGAGCTGCACCTTGCCTGGCAGCTTGTTGTCGAGCGCATCGATCTCGCCGTTGAGCTCGACCATGCCGTAGCTTTGCCGTACGGCGGCAAACGCCGCCGCAATCGATGACGCCGCGGCGCCGGTCTGGTCCGCGATGCGCACAATCAGGGTCGCGCCGCCGCGGTTGATCATCGAATTGGTGAGCTGGGTGGCGATGATCTCACGCCGCAGGCGATGCTGGTGCAGAGCGTCCGGGAAGCGCTCCGTCATCTCCTTGGGGAAATAGCGGTTGAGTTCGCGGCCGAGATAAGGGTCGTCCGGCACCGTGCTGTCGAGCAGCTCATTGTAGAGCGAGAGCTTGGCGTAGGCGAGCAGCACGGCGAGCTCGGGCCGGGTCAGCGCCTCGCTGCGCTTGCGGCGTTCGGCGAGCACCATCTCGTCTGGCAAAAATTCGACCGCGCGATCGAGCTCGCCCTTCGCCTCCAGGGTCTGCATCAGCCGCGACTGGAAGCCCATGTCCTCAAGCCCGCGCCGCTGCGCAAGCGACAGCGCCAAAGTCTGCTGATAGTTGTTGCGCAGCACGAGGCGCGCCACCTCGTCGGTCATCTCGACTAGCAGCGCATTGCGGGCCTCAAGCGTCAGGGCGCCCGCGCGCAGCGACACACTCAGCGCGATCTTGATGTTGACCTCGAGGTCGGAGGTGTTGACGCCGGCGGAATTGTCGATGGCGTCGGTGTTGAGACGGATGCCGGTCTGCGCCGCCTCGATGCGGCCGCGCTGCGTCATGCCGAGATTGGCGCCCTCGCCGATCACCTTGCAGCGCAGTTCGCCGCCGCTGACGCGGATCGCGTCGTTGGCGCGGTCGCCGACCACCTCGTCGGTCTCCTGGGCGGCGCGTACATAAGTGCCGATGCCGCCGAAGAACAGGAGGTCGACCTTGGCCGTGAGGATCGCCTTCATCAATTCCTGCGGCGTGATGCTGTCACCGACGCCAAACAGCGCGCGCGCCTCAGGCGACAGCTGGATTGCCTTCAAGGTCCGCGAATAGACACCGCCGCCCTTGGAGATCAGCCCTTTGTCGTAGTCCTGCCAGCTCGAGCGCGGCAGATTGAAAAGCCGCTTGCGCTCGGCGAAGGCCTTGGTCGGATCGGGATCCGGATCGATGAAGATGTCGCGGTGATCGAACGCGGCCAGCAGCTTGGTTGTCGTCTCGCGCAGCATGCCGTTGCCGAACACGTCGCCCGACATGTCGCCGACACCGACCGCGGTGAACGGCGTCGCCTGGATGTTGATGTCCATCTCGCGGAAATGCCGTTTGACAGATTCCCAGGCGCCGCGGGCGGTGATGCCCATGGCCTTGTGGTCGTAGCCGGCCGAGCCGCCGGAGGCGAAGGCATCGCCGAGCCAGTAATTGTGTTCGATCGAAAGACCGTTGGCAATGTCGGAGAAGGTTGCCGTGCCTTTGTCGGCGGCGACGACGAGATAAGGATCGTCGCCCTCGTGCCGCACGACGTCCGGCGGCGGGATAATCGCGCCGTCGTGGTGGATGTTGTCGGTGATGTCGAGCAGCGTCGAGATGAAGAGCTTGTAGGTGGCGACGCCCTCGGCCTGGACCACGTCGCGCGGCGCGCCCTTCGGCATCTGCTTCGGCACGAAGCCGCCTTTGGCGCCGACCGGCACGATCACCGCATTCTTTACCTGCTGCGCCTTGACCAGGCCGAGGATCTCGGTGCGAAAGTCCTGCGGGCGGTCGGACCAGCGGATGCCGCCGCGGGCGACCTTGCCGAAGCGCAGATGCACGCCTTCGACGCGCGGTGAATAGACGAAAATCTCGTAGAGCGGACGCGGCAGCGGCAGACCGGTGATCTTGCCGCTCTCGAACTTCACGGCGATCTGGTCCTTGGGCTGGCCGTTATCGCCGGTCTGGTAGAAGTTGGTGCGGATCGCCGACTGCACGGCGTTGACGAACTGCCGCAGGATGCGGTCCTCGTCGAGGCTTTCGACTTTCTGCAGCGCCTCCTCGATGCGCGCCGCGATCGCCGCCTCCTTGTCGACGCGGCCCTGTTCGGCCTCGGCGCGCGGATCGAAGCGGGCGTGGAACAGCGCGACGATCTCACCGGCAATGCCGGCGTGCTTCGTCAGCGTCGTCCACATGTAATCCTGCGAATAAGGCACGCGGATCTGGCGCAGGAAGCGCGACAGCGTGCGGATCAGCGCGACGTCGCGCCAAGCCAACGCGCCGGCGAGCGTCAGCGCGTTGTAGCCGTCGCTCTCGGCCTGCCCGCCCATCACCGTCAGGAAGGCGGCTTCGAGCCGGGCCTTGCCGTCGGCAAGATCGATCGCGCCGCCATCCTTGCGCTCGAGCAGCATGTCGTGCAGCCACAGGCGCTCGCGCTCCTTCGGCGAGATGCGGTAGGTGCGCTCGTCGACGACGCGGAAGCCCATATTTTCCAACACCGGCACGCGTTCCGACAGCGGCAGCGGCCGCTTGAGGCTCCACACTTTGAGGCCAATGCTGCGCTGGTCTTCGGCGTTGCGATAGCGGAAGTCGACGCCGAGCGGATGTTGCTCACTCAGCTTATCGATGGCGCGGATGTCCGCCGCCGCCGCCGCCGCCTGGTAATAATCCTGGAAGCTGAGGCTGAAGGCGTCCTGATAACGCGTGACAAGCTCATGCGTGGCCGAGGGCGAATGTGCGAGCGCCAGCGCATCGGCGAGCGCGTCGGGCCAGCTGCGCACGATCGCGCGCACCTCATGCTCGAGCGTTGCGCGCGTGACCTGCGGCAACGGGCCGCCGGAGCGGCCTATAATGAAGTGCACGCGCACCATCGGGCCTTCGGGGAAGAATGGGTAGAACGCCGAGACGCGCCCGATAAAGGCACGCGCCAGGTATTCGCCGATCTTGATGCGGATCGCGCTGTCGTAGCGCTCGCGTGGCACGAACACGAGGACGGACACGAAGCGGTCGAAGCGATCGTGGCGCGCCAGCACGCGCACCCGCGGCCGCTCGTTGAGCTGCATGATGGCGAGGACGAAGCGATACAGCGTGTCTTCATCGATCTGGAACAGCTCGTCGCGCGGGAAATTCTCCAGCACGGTGGCGAGCGCCTTGCCGGAATGGCTGCTGGCATCGAAGGCGGCGCGCTTCTCCACCGCCGCGATCTTGCGGCGCAGATAGGGAATGCCGTGCGCCGCGCGCGTATAGGCGGTCGAGGTGAACAGACCGATGATGCGGAATTCGCCGACGAGATTGCCGGCGGCATCGAAGCGCTTGACGCCGATATAATCGAGATAGACGCGCCGGTGCACGTGCGCGTGGATGTTGGCCTTGGCGATGATTAGCGGCCGCGGTTCCTTCAGGAATGCCATAATTTCCGGCGTGTATTCGAGGAGCTCTGTGCCACGCTTGAGCACCTTGAGCTCGCGGTCACGCATGATGCCGAGCGCGCTGTCGAAATCGGGACGCAAACCGCTGCCGTCGAACTTGTAGTCGCGCAGGCCGAGGAAGGTGAAATTGTCCGCCAGCAGCCATTGTAGGAACTGGATCGCCTCGGCGATCTCGTCGACCGGCAGGGGCGGCGGATTGGCCTTGAGGTCCGCGATCACGCCGTTGATGCGGTCGAGCATCGGCCGCCAGTCCTGCACCGCGAGCCGCACCTCACCGAGCACGCTCTCGAGCGCGCGCACGAGCTCGGCGCGCGAATTCTCGTCATCGATTGGATCGATATGAATGTGGATGAAGCTTTCGCGCGTGCTGTCAGCGCCGTTGGCCGCGCCGAGCGCAACGAGTTTGTCGTCCTGCCGGTACACCTTGAAAATCGGATGCGCGACGAGCCGCACCGCCAGCCGCCGCTCGCTGATCTCGCCCATCACCGAGTCGACCAGGAATGGCATGTCGTCGTTGACGATCTCGATCAGCGTGATCGAGCGGTGCGAGGCCTCGAGCGTCAGCGTCTCGCATGAGATCTTCGGCGTCCCGGGCCTGCGCTGCGCCAGGAACTGCCAGGCGCGCTCGGCGAGCGCGGCAAGATCAGCCGGCGCGTAATGCGCGACGTCTTCGGGCACGGCGTTGCCGAACAGCTGCTGCGCGAAGCTTTGCGCTATGTCGGTGTGCCTTTCGCCGAGCGCGCTCGCGGCCTGAGTGATCGCCGCACGCGCGGCGGTCTCCTCCTCGCTGCCGGGAAGCTCAACGGCCATGGCGTGCTCGCTTGCGCTGGGTCGGGAAAGAAAAGAATCGTCACGGGAGTCTTCACCTTCTGCGCGGGTCCGTCGAGAGCAACCCACCTTTTGATGACGGGCGCGCGACATCGCGCTGAGGTTCCACGGCGGCGTGCCTTAAGCGGCTGAAAAACAAGACGAAAGGTGCCCTACCGGCTGTATCGCAGCGCGCCATAACAATGTAGTCTTGAGCCACCGGGGGACGGACACGAACGAGGGGGACATGGGCAAGGCGACCAAGCCGTTGAAAGCCGCGAGCAAAGCGGCACCGAGCGCGGCAAAGCCCGCGCTGCGCGCCATCAAGGGCGGCAAGGCCGTGCCGCCGAAACCGGTCGCCAAAGCCGCCGCCAAGCCGACGGTGGCGCTCAAGCCCGCCGCACCCGTGGCCGACGATGTTCCGGTGATTGCGCTCAACCTGCCGCAGGGCAAGTTGTCACCAGCGATGACCGCTTATTTCAAGAAATGCCAGGACCGGCTCGGCTTCGTGCCGAACGTGCTCGTCGCCTACGCCTTCGACAACGCCAAGCTCGAAACCTTCGTTGCCATGTACAACGACCTGATGCTGGGCGACAGCGGGCTTTCCAAGCTCGAGCGCGAGATGATCGCGGTCGCGGTGTCGTCGCAGAACCGCTGCTACTATTGCCTGACCGCGCACGGCGCCGCGGTGCGGCAATATTCCAGCAATCCGGTGCTCGGCGAGCATCTGGTGATGAACTATCGCGTCGCCCGCCTCAGCAAGCGCCAGCGCGCGATGCTCGATTTCGCCGTGAAGCTGACGGCTTCGCCCTGGAGCGTCGAGGAAGGCGACCGTGAGCGCCTGCGCCGCGCCGGATTCTCCGACCGGGACATCTGGGACGTCTCGGCCATCGCCGGCTTCTTCAACATGTCGAACCGCGTGGCGAGCGCGACAGATATGCGGCCCAACACGGTCTATCACGGGCAAGCGCGCTGATCCTTCTTTGCGCCGACGTCGTGACTTAGATAAAGACCATGCGTCGGCTCTTCACCGTCACGGTCCTGTCATTCGTCGTGCTTGCCGCGCTTGCGCGCGCGCAGGAGCCAGCCATTCCGCCGGGCCAAAGCGTGCTGGCGCACAACGGCATGGTGGTGGCGCAGGAAGCCCGCGCCGCGCGCATCGGCGTCGAGATCCTCGACCGCGGCGGCAACGCCGTCGACGCCGCGGTGGCGACCGGCTTTGCGCTCGCTGTTACTTACCCGCGCGCCGGCAATATCGGCGGCGGCGGCTTCATGATGATCCATCTCGCCAAGAACAGCACCGATGCCGCCATCGACTATCGCGAGACCGCGCCGCTCGCCGCGACGCCGACTATGTTTCTCGATGCGCGCGGCATTCCCGATCCGGCCAAGTCGCGAGATTCGGCGTTGTCGATCGGCGTGCCCGGCACAGTCGCCGGCCTGGCGCTGGCGCACGTGAAGTACGGCTCAGGCAAGTTCTCGCTCGCCGACCTGATCGCGCCCGCGATCGACCTTGCCCGCGAAGGCTTCCCGGTCGAGGACGACACCGCGGATTCGCTGCCGCGCGTGCGCGACCGCCTCGGCCATTGGCCGTCATCAGCTGCGATCTTCCTCAATGGCGGCGATGTGCTGCATGAGGGCGATCGGCTGATCCAGTCCGATCTCGCACGGACACTGGAATTGATCGCCAAGGACGGGCCCAGTGCGTTCTACACCGGGCGCACCGCAGAGAAGATCGCCGACGCGGTGCGTGCCGCCGGCGGCATCATGACCAAGGATGATCTAGCACGCTATGAAGCGGTCGAACGCCCAGTCGTGCGCGGCAGCTATCGCGGTTACGACGTCGTGTCGATGCCGCCGCCCTCGTCCGGCGGCGTCGCGCTAATCGAGATGCTCAACATCCTCGAGGGCTTCGATCTCGCCAAGTTGCCGCGTGCGGACATGCTCCACGACATGATCGAGGCGATGAAACGCGCCTATGCGGACCGCGCTGTCTACATGGGCGATCCCGACAGCGTGACGATGCCGATCGCCGCGCTGATTTCCAAGGGCTACGCTGCGCGCGAACGCGCCCAGATCGGCGAGCGCGCGACACCAGCTACCGAAATCGCGCCGGGGCATCCGGGCGATTCCGAAGGCCGCAACACCACGCACTTCTCCGTCATCGACCGCGACGGCAACGCCGTGTCGAACACCTATACGCTCAATTTCGGCTACGGCGTCGGCCTGGTCGCCGACAGCACCGGCGTCCTGCTCAACAACGAGCTCGACGATTTCACCGCCAAGCCCGGCACCGCCAACGCCTTCGGTCTGCTCGGCTTCAATGCCAATTTGCCGGGGCCCGGCAAGCGGCCACTGTCGTCGATGACACCGACCATCGTGCTCAAGGACGGCAAGCCGGTGCTCATCACCGGTTCACCTGGCGGCAGCCGCATCATCACTGCGGTGTTACAGATCATCGTCAACGCGCTCGACCTGCATATGCCGATCGCGCAGGCTGTCGGCGCGCCGCGCCTGCACAATCAGTGGCAGCCCGACCAGACATTCGCCGAACCGGGCTTCGACGCCGCGACGCTCGATGCACTCAAGGCGCGCGGCCAGGTCATCGTGCCGACAGGAGCGCACACCGCGGCGAATTCCATTGAAGTGACGCCTGAGGGCTATATCGGCGCTGCCGACCGCCGCACTCGCGGCTCGCTCGCGGCCGGCTACTGACTCACACGAAACACGCGGTCTCGGCGAAGCGCGCGGGCACGGGACAGCCGGTGACCTCGACGCCGGCGGCATCGAGCCAGGCATGCGCATCGAGCGGCCTTGCCTCGCCTTGGACCGTGCGCACGGGCAGCCCCCCAAACCCGATTCAGGCGACGCGGTTATTTTCGCATTATGCAACCCAGAAGCGAAGCGCTTTTGGTTGCCTTTTCACGTGCCATGGAGGCGTTGAAAGTCCAAAGTTTCGGTATATGTCGCAGATTAAGGCCGGACATGAGCAAACGCAGCGAGCACGACATTCTTCTCGTCGTCGATGTGCAGAACGACTTCTGCCCGGGCGGCGGGCTTGCCGTGCCGCGCGGCGACGAGATCGTCCCGCTCGTCAACCGGCTGGCGCGAGATTTCGCGCATGTGGTGCTGACGCAGGACTGGCACCCACGCGGGCATCTGTCGTTTGCGTCATCGCATGCAGGCAAGAAGCCGTTTGAGACCATCGAGGTCTCATACGGCCCACAGGTGCTGTGGCCGGATCACTGCGTGCAGGGCACGAAAGGCGCGGCCTTCCGCGACGACCTCGACATTCCGCATGCCGAGCTCGTGTTGCGCAAAGGCTATCACCGCGCAATCGATTCCTATTCGGCGTTCTACGAGAACGACCGCAAGACCCTGACGGGCCTGGGCGGCTATCTGCGCGAGCGCGGCTTCCGGCGCGTTTTCCTCGCCGGTCTCGCCTTCGATTTCTGCGTGCGTTATTCGGCCGAAGATGCCCACCGCGAAGGCTTCGAGGCGGTGGTGATCGAGGATGCTTGCCGCGCCATCGACATCGACGGCTCGGCGGCGACGACGCGCTCGCTGCTCACGGCGCGCGGCATCCGCTGCGTCGCGTCCGAGCAGTTGGCGATGGCGTGAAAATTGGAGCGGGCGAAGGGATTCGAACCCTCGACCCCGACCTTGGCAAGGTCGTGCTCTACCCCTGAGCTACACCCGCATCCGCAGATAGTTCGTACCTGGCCGGTACTTACGCAATACCGGCTGCCAAGGGCGTTCGTATAGCCATAAGCGGCCGGACTTGGCAACCGCGCCGGCCGGACGCCGTTAATACTGCTGGCTCAAGCGCTTGTAGCCGGCAGACACTGCTCGAGCGTCTGGTACTGACAATCCTCGCTGAGGTCGCTGCCCATGTTAGGGAGCGCGCACCACGGACCTTCGGCGGCGCGGGCGGGCGCCGACACCGTCGACAGAGCGAGCCCGGCGACGGCTGCTGTGAACAAGAAGGGTAACGTGTTAGCCTTCAGCAAAAGCGTCCGATTGGGTTCAGGAATGGCGGCGATGCCGCGTGTGCCTGAACGTGGTGGTGACCTCGCCGTGGAAGCGCGGATTGAGGTTGCAGAAGCCGCGATTGCCGGCGAGCACGTTCGGCCGGCAGGCTTCGAACGACCAATATTGGCAATCTTCGTAGACAGCGCCCGTGCCGACCGAAATGAACGCGCACCACGGCCCTTCGCCGGCTTGCGCCGGCTTCGGCTGGAATGACAGAACTGCGGCAGCAAAGACGATAGCTGAAATCAACCGGCGCATGATGGCCTCCTGATGTCTCGAACGGTACTAACACCACACCAGGCCTGTGACGTTCTGTGATGCTGGTCACCCCCGAACAATTGTTCGAAACCCTCGATGCGCTCGGCATTGCGCATCCGACCATCAAGCACCCACCTTTATTTACCGTCGAGCAAAGCCGAGCTTTGCGTGGCCAAATCCCGGGCGGGCACACCAAGAACCTGTTTTTGCGCGACAAGAAGAATGCGCTTTATTTGGTGGTCGCCGAGGAGCAGGCCGAGATCGAGCTCAAGGGCCTGCATCGGCTGCTGGGCGCCTCGGGGCGGTTTTCCTTCGGGTCGGCTGACCTTTTGCGTGAGGTTTTGGGGGTTGCGCCGGGCGCGGTCACCCCGTTCGGCGCCATCAACGACAAGGAAAACCGCGTCACTGTGGTGCTCGACGCTACGCTGATGGAGCACGACGTCATCAACTGCCACCCCTTGGTCAACACCATGACGACGTCGATAAAACGCGACGATCTCGTAAAATTCCTCCGATCGGCGGACCACATCCCCTGCATCGAGCGAGTAGCGTCGGCCGCGGCGGGGCCGACCTGACCCGGTTGCATCCTCCGTCCGGATGACCCATGTAATCGCGGTACGAAACCCTGGGCCTTGGAAGAAGGACAAATGCTGCAGAACGAGGGGGCGGTCGCGGCGGCAGCCGACGTGGTCAAGGACGTGACCACGCAATCTTTCATGAAGGACGTGATCGAGGAGTCGAAGCGCCAGCCGGTGCTCGTCGACTTCTGGGCGCCGTGGTGCGGGCCGTGCAAGCAGCTCACGCCGATCCTCGAAAAATCCGTGAAGGCCACCAAAGGCAAGGTCAAGCTCGCCAAGATGAACATCGACGAGCATCCGGCCATCCCCGGGCAGATGGGCATCCAGTCGATCCCCGCGGTGATCGCATTCTCGAACGGCCAGCCGATCGACGGCTTCATGGGCGCGCTGCCGGAAAGCCAGGTCGTCGCCTTCCTCGAACGTCTCACCAAAGGCAAGGTCGCGCCCGATGACGCCGATTTTCTGAAGGCGGCGGATGCGGCGCTGGTCGAGGGTGATGCGGCCGCGGCCGCCGAGATCTATGCGCAGCTGCTGAAACAAGATCCGAACAACATCCACGCGCTCGCGGGCCTTGCGCGCTGCTATGTCGAGACCGGCTCGCTCGAGCAGGCGAAGAAAACGTTGGCGATGGTACCCGAGGTCAAGCGCAACGAGGCGCCGGTCACCGCTGCGCGCGCCGCGCTCGAAGTCGCCGAGCAGGCGAAATCAGTCGGCCCGGTCGGCGATCTCGAAGCCAAGGTCGCGACCAACCCGCTCGACCATCAGGCACGTTTCGAGCTTGCGACCGCGCTCACCGCCGCGGGCAAGCGCGCCGATGCCGTCAATCACCTGCTCGAGATCGTGCGGCGCGACCGCAAATGGAACGACGATGCCGCGCGCAAGCAATTGGTGCAGTTCTTCGAGGCGTGGGGCTTTGCCGACCCCGCGGCAGTCGAAGGCCGCAAGCGGCTGTCGTCCATCTTATTTTCTTAATTCGGTGATCCTGTACGGCGCGACGGTCTGGAGTGCGCCATGCCGATGAACGCCCATTACCGTGGACCGATCGACCTGCCCGAGGTGATCCCGGTGTTTCCATTGCCGGGCGCGCTGCTGTTGCCGCGCGGGCAGATGCCGCTCAACATCTTCGAGCCGCGTTATCTCGCGATGGTCGACGACGCGCTGCGCGACGGTCACCGACTCATCGGCATGATCCAGCCCGACATCGCGCACACCGGCAACGCCGACAAGCCAGTGCTGTTCAAGATCGGCTGCGTCGGCCGCATCACACAACTCGCCGAGAGCGGCGACGGCCGCTACCTGATCGAGCTCACCGGTGTCGCGCGCTTCCGCATCGAAGAAGAGATAAAGGTCGCGACTGCCTACCGGCAATGCCGCGTCACCTTCGCGCCCTTCGCTAATGATTTCGTCGCCCGCAAGGGCGAGCATGCCGTCGACCGCGAGGCGCTGCTCCATGCGCTGCGGGACTTTCTCGAAGCCAACAGTCTGAAAGCCGATTGGGAAGGCATCGAGAACGCGCCGAACGAGGCGCTGGTCAACGCGCTGGCGATGATGTCGCCCTATGGCGCCGCGGAGAAGCAGGCGCTGCTTGAGGCGCCGGATCTGAAGACCCGTGCGGAAGTGCTCGTCGCCATCACCGAGATCGAGCTCGCCAAGAAGAACACCGAGGGCGAACCGAAGCTTCAGTAGCGTGCGCGCCGCATCCGCCATGCTATAAGACGGCCAGCAACGCTGGGGAGCCGCCAATGTCCGCCGATTCCGCGCCCGATCGCCCCTCAGGCAGCGTCGACCCGAAGCTGCTCGAAATCCTAGTCTGCCCGCTGACCAAAGGTCCGCTTGAATACGACTCTGCCAAGCAGGAACTGATCTCGCGCAAGGCCAAGCTCGCCTACCCGATCCGCGACGGCATTCCAATCATGCTACCGGAGGAGGCGCGGAGGCTGGAATAGAATCGTTCCGTCATCCTCAGGCGGCCGCGACAGCGGCCGTCGAAGGATGAAGACCTCGGCTGTCATCCTTCGAGGCTCGCTTGCGCTCGCACCTCAGGATGACGATCAAAATCAGAAAATATGCAGGGAGAGAATGAATGATCAAAATCTGGGGCCGCAACACGTCGTCCAATGTGCAGAAGGCGATGTGGGCGGTGCATGAACTCAGGCTCGAGCACACGCGCATCGACATCGGCGGCGCGTTCGGCGGCAACAAGGAAGCCAAGTACCTGGCGATGAATCCAAACGGACTGGTGCCGACGCTTGAGGAAGAAGATGGCTTCCTGCTGTGGGAATCGAATTCGATCTGCCGTTATCTCGCCGGCAAGCATGACAAGGCTGGCGTGCTCGAGCCGAAGGAGGCCAAGCAGCGCGCGCTGGCGAGCCAATGGATGGACTGGCAGTTGTCGGTGCTCGGCCCTGCGATCACGCCGGCCTTCTGGGGCCTGATCCGCACGGCCCCGGAGAAGCGCGACGCGACGGCGATCAGGGCTTCGCAAGACAAGACCGTGACCGCAATGAAGATGCTGGAAGAGCGGCTCGGCAAGGCGCCCTACGTCGCCGGACCGAACTTCTCCTACGGCGACATTCCGGTCGGCGTCATGTGCTACCGCTACCGACAGCTCGTGCCGGATCGCCCAAAGACACCGAACCTCGACCGCTGGTACGACGCCATTTCCAAGCGTCCGGCGTTCCACGAAGCGGTCGGCAGCATTCCGCTGACGTGAGCCAGCAGGACAAAGAGGCGCGCTGCCTCGGACTCGTCGGCGGGTTCGGTTCCGCCGCGACGGTTTTTATTACCGCGAGTTGGTCGCAGCCATCGAACGGCCGGGGCGCGTGCCGCGTTGCTCGTGGCGCACGCCGACATCAACCAAGGCGCGAGGGCTGAAGTGGGTCGCGCTGTTCGGCACATGCTTCACGATCGAGACGCGGATATTTGGCTACCTTGACGGCGTCGACGTCGGCGTGAAGCTCGACTTTCCGGCGATCGATTGCGCGCGCATTCACATCGACGCGATCGTGCAGCGGTTGATCAGCTAGAGCGATTCGCCGCGCATCAGCTTCGGCACGTCGCCGGTGAAGCCCGCCGCTTCGCGGATGAACATGCGCTTGAGCGGCGGCATACGCTCGACCAGGCCGAGGCCGACGTCGCGGACGAGCCGCAGCACGTCGGAGCGGTTCGAGAACAGCCGGTTCAGGCTGTCGGTTGCAACGCCCATCATCGCCGTGTCGAAACGCCGCCAGCGCTGATAGCGTTCGAGCACGTCGTCGGCGCCGATGTCGAGGCCGAGCCGCGCCGCATCGGCCACCGCTTCGGCGAGCGCCGCGACGTCGCGCAGCCCCATGTTGAGGCCCTGCCCAGCGATCGGGTGGATGATGTGCGCAGCGTCCCCGACCAGCGCTAGCCGCTCGGCGATGAAGCTGCGCGCGGTGAACAGGCTGAGCGGAAAGGCGCGCCGCGTGCCGGTGACTTTCAGATCGCCGAGATGGAGACCGAAGCGCTTCTCCAGCTCGTCGTGAAACTCCTGATCGTTCAGCGCGACGATGCGCTCGGCCTCCTCGGCACGCTCGGTCCAGACGATGGACGAGCGCCTGCCGGTGAGCGGCAGGATGGCGAAGGGGCCGGCCGGCAGGAAATGCTCCTCGGCGCGGCCCTCGTGATCGCGCTCATGGGCGACTGTGCAGACGATTGCCGACTGGCCGTAGTTCCAGCCGTGCGTGGCGATGTTGGCCTGCTCGCGGATCCGCGAGCGTCCGCCGTCGGCGCCAGCGAGGAGCCGCGCCGAGATCGTGCCACCGTCGGCAAGCGCAACGTCGATCGAATTGCGTCCATGCGCAAACGACGTGACCGCGGTCGCGCGCAGGTCGATGCCGAGTTCCTTTGCCTTGGCCACCAGCGCATCGACCAGCAGCCGGTTCTCGATCATGTGCGCGAACGGCTCGCCCTCCTCGACCTCGCCGCCGAAGGTCAGGAAGGTCGGGCGCACGGCGTCCTCGAGCTTGGAGTCGGTCACGACCATGTCGAGGATCGGTTGCGCCTCTTCCGCAACCGCATCCCAGACTTCAATCGCCTCGAACAGCCGCCGCGCCGCAGCTGCGATCGCCGAGGCGCGCGGGTCACGCGAGCGTTGATGTCCGAGCGCCGGATCGACGACGGTCACCGAAAACGTCCCGCCCAGCGCCTGGCGCAGCGCGATCGCAAGCGCGAGGCCGGCAAAGCCCGCCCCACCGATCACCACGTCGCGCGTCGCCGCCGATGCCATTCGTCTTCCTTGTAAATTCCGCCGCAGCATAGCAGGTTGAGGCCGGACTTTGACCCTTTGCAGGCCGTCGTTGATATGCCCACCGCCGTTGAAGATCTGCTGTCCATCCTCGATCTCGAAGAACTCGACCTCAATTTGTTCCGCGGCCGCTCGCCGCAGGCAGGCTGGCAGCGCGTGTTCGGCGGCCAGGTGATCGGACAGGCGTTGGTCGCAGCGGTGCGCACCGTCGACGCGAGCCGGCCGCCGCATTCCATGCATGCCTACTTCCTGCTGCCGGGCGATCCCAAGGTACCGATCATCTACGACGTCGACCGCATGCGAGACGGCAAGAGCTTCACCACCCGCCGTGTCACTGCGCGTCAGCACGGCCATCCGATCTTCTCGACGCTGGTGTCGTTCCACGCCGACGAGCCAGGCCTCGATCACCAGGCAATAATTCCGAAGGTGCCGCCGCCGGAACAACTGCCGAACGAATCCGAGATGCGCGAGAAGATGCTGCCGACCATGCCCGATCCGGTACGGCGCTATTACGAGCGCGAGCGCCCGATCGAATTGCGTCCGGTCGAGTTCGACCGCTACGGCGGCAAGAAATATCCTGACGGCCGATTCCACGTCTGGATTCGGACCACCGGCCGCTTACCCGATGCGCTCGCCATCCATCAATGCGTGCTGGCCTACGCGTCCGACATGACGCTGCTCGACGCGGCGCTGGCGCCGCACGGCCGCACCTTATTCGAGCGCGAGTTCATGGCGGCAAGCCTGGATCACGCGCTGTGGCTGCACCGGCCGTTCCGTGCCGACGACTGGCTGCTTTACGCGCAGGATTCGCCGAATATGCACGGCTCGCGCGGCTTCTCGCGCGGACTTATTTTTGCCCGTGACGGCACGCTGGTAGCCTCGGTCGCCCAGGAGGGTCTGGTCCGCCAGCGGCGCCAATAGAACGGCCATGAAAACCTGGATCGCCGCATCTGTCGTTCTGTTCTCGGTGACGGCGGCGGCGTTGGCCGCCTCTGGCAGACAGCCGGCGCCGTCCGGCGCCTTCAAGGGTGCGCCGCCGGAATACACGCACTTCTCGACGCGGGAACTCGAGCGCGGCTTCCTCGCGCTGGCCTTCGGCTCGGATCTGCGCATCGGCGCGCGGCCGCGCGGCATCCGCCGCTTCGATCATCCGATCAAGGCGCGTGTGATCGCCGTCGGCGGCGTCGATCGGGTCATGGCAATGCAGCACATCATCGAGGACTACGCGCAGGCGGTGCCGAACCTGCATCTCGCGGTGACCGAGGAGCCGCCATCCGACATCGAGATCAGGCTGATCGACGAGAAGGACTTCCGCTCGGCACTGCAGGCCGCTTTCGGCGCCGAGGTGGCGCGCGCCTTCATCCGCCGCACCGACCCGCAGTGCATGACCAGCGTGCGCTCGAATACTGAGGGCGCGATCCTGCGTTCGGTATCCTTCATCATCGTCGACAAGGGCGATCCGGTTTTTCTCGATTGCGCCTATCACGAGCTACTGCACGCCTTCGGCCTGTCGAACCACGACCAGCGCAACCCGTGGACCACGCTCAATCAGAAACGGATGGTCGGCTACCTCACGGTCTATGACCGTGCGCTCCTGACCTTGCTCTATGATCCGCACGTCGCCCCCGGCATGACTCTAGGTCAGGCGCGGGCCGAGCTGCCGCGTCTGATCACGGAGTTGGGCCTGACCGGAGCGCGCCCACGCTAATAAGTCAGCTTCACTGTCCTAAAACGCCTTCTCCTACGGTTGGCTGCCTGTGGGCGCAGCAATAAAGCCGCTTAATTTTTAGGCGCTGGCTCGCTAGCGTGGCGCTCTCATTGCGGTCCCGTGCCGGGGGCCGGTTTTCGCCGGGAAGGAAGCCAATGAAGCT
>Ga0187779_10000311_pt1 | contig 33738 bp, 39 predicted proteins | sample 1015_Q2_SP10_10__FD_132435 | JGI IMG/M metagenome (GOLD analysis project Ga0187779, IMG submission 132435) | Tropical peat soil microbial communities from peatlands in Department of Meta, Colombia - 1015_Q2_SP10_10_MG | ecosystem: Environmental > Terrestrial > Soil > Wetlands > Peat | place... | reverse complement strand
GCTCGTCCTGCTCGATCTCGCCGTGCTCGGTGGAGACCTCGAGCAGCATCTTCAGCTCGGCCTCGGAGTGCGGCTGGGACTCTCCGTGCGCGGGGTCGATGCCGAGGAAGCGCTGACCGGCCTCGCTCGAGCGCTGGAGCACCCAGATCAGCGGCTTGAAGACGACGAAGAAGCCGCGCACCGGCGTCGAGGCCAGCAGCGCGACGCGCTCCGAGTAGCTGAGCGCGATCCCTTTCGGCACGAGCTCGCCGACGACGACGTGCAGGAACGTGATGATCAGGAACGCGAGGACGACCGCGAGCACCGTCGCGAGCCACGCGTCGAACTCGCGCGCCAGCACACGTTCTCCCAGAGCACCGATGCCGAGGGATGTGAGCGTGACGCCGAGCTGCATCGCCGCGATGAAGCGCGGCGGGTCGCTCGTGATCCGCAGGACCGCTCGCGCCCGCCGGCTCCCCTCGTCTGCGAGCTCGGCGACGCGCGTCTTCCGCACGGTCACGAGCGCGTACTCGGCGGCGACGAAGCTGCCGTTCAGCAGGATGAGGACCGCGACGGCGAGGAGCTCGAGGAAGACCGTCATGCCCCGCTCACCGCTCCCGGCAGGCCGGGGCGCCGGTACTGGAGGGCAGCTCGTCCACTACTGCGCTGCAGTATAGGAAACGCCGCCGCTGTCCTCGTGCCGCGCAGCGCGACCTTCGAGGACGAGCCGCTCGAGGTGCGAGAGCGTCTCCGCGACGGCGAAGCGGCGCGCCGCAGGCTTCAGATCCTCCCCGAACAGCGGGAGCGAGAGCGCGTAGCCCGACCGCGGCTCCGGCCCGAGCGCACCCTCCGCCGCAGCCAGCCGATCCGCGTGATGGCCGATCAGCGCTCGAGCGCGCCCCACCGGATCCTCGATCGGCTCGCCGTGGCCGGGGAGCGCAAGGCGCGGGGCAAGCGTGATCGTCTCGTCGAGCGCGCCGAGGTAGTCGCCGAGCGGATCGGGGCGGCTCGCCGGCCAGAGCCCCACGGTCGGCGAGATCGGGTCGAGCACGTGGTCGGCGGCGACGAGGACACCGTCGCGGAGCAGGCAGAGCTGGCCGTCGGCGTGGCCGGGTGCCGCGACGAAGCGCCAGCCCTGCACTTCGTCGCCCGGCCCGACGAGCGTCGGCTCGTCGTGGAAGCGGATGAACGACCGGTAGTGGGTGCCCTGCTCGATCAACTCGTCGGTGACGCCGGCCGGGACGCCCTGGCGGCCGAACCACAGCGCGAGGCGGTGCGGCCAGTCCTCCGAGCCCCAGACGAGCCGGCACTGGAAGAAGTCGATCTCGCCCTGGTAGACCGGCGCGCCGGTCAGCTCGGCGAGGTCGGCCGCGGCGCCGACATGGTCGGGATGGAAGTGCGTGACGACGACGGCAACGACCGGCCCGGTCAGCTCCGCGAGCTCGGCGGCCCAGCGAGCTCGGGCGTCCGGGAGCCCGAGACCGGTGTCGACGACGACCCAGCCGTCCTCGCCCGGGAGCACGTAGCAGTGCACGTGGCCCGGCCGCATCGGCAGCGGCATCGTGACGCGCCGGACTCCGCCGGCAAGAGCGTCCATCGCCCGATCGTACACCGGCGGGCTCGACCAGGACGAACATATGTTCTATGCTCCCCCGATGCGGGCCACGTACCGGGAGGAGCCCTGCCGAAGCGCCCTCAACCCCGTGCGCGGGATGCCGTTCGCCTGGTCGCTCAACCCGTACACGGGCTGCGCACACCGCTGCACGTTCTGCTACGTCCGCGCGTTCGAGGCGCGCGCGGACCGGCCGTTCGACGACCGCTACGGCACCTCGGTCCGCGTGAAGACGAACGTCGCCGACGTGCTGCAGCGCGAGCTCGCGCGCCCCTCGTGGAAGCACGAGACGGTCACGATCGGCGCCGCCACCGACCCGTACCAGCCGGCGGAGGGCCGCTACCGGCTCACGCGCGCGTGCATCCTCGAGCTCGCGCGAGCGAGGACGCCGTTCGTGATCATCACGCGCGGGCCGCTCGCCATCCGAGACGTCGACGTCCTGCAGGACGCCGCGAGACGCGTTGCCGTCTCGGTCAACGTGTCCGTGCCGACGCTCGACGGGCGAGTCTGGCGAACGACCGAGCCGGGAACCGCACCGCCGGCCCGCCGGCTCGACGTCGTCCGGAGGCTCGCGGCCGCCGGGATCGAGACGAGCATCGCGATGGCGCCGATCCTGCCGGGGCTCTCGGACTCACCGGCCCAGCTCGAGACCGTCGTGCGCGCGGCACGCGAGGCAGGCGCGCACCGGATCTGGGCGAACCTGCTCTATCTCAAGCCGGGGACCCGCGAGCACTTCCTCGGGGCGCTCGCGCGCGACTGGCCGGAGGAGCTCGCCCGCTACGAGCGGCTCTACGACGGCCGGGCGTACCTGCCGAGCTCGACGGTCGAGCACGTCCGCGACGGGGTGCGCGAGCTCGCGGGCGTCCATCGGCCGTCGCACGCCCGCGTGATCCGTCCCGCGGCACAGCCCACCCAGCTCGCACTCCTCTAGCTGGAGCGGCGGAGCGCCGCCGTCCCCCCGCGATCGTAGAATCGTGACGCGTGGCAGACGAGATCACCGTGCTCATCGCCGACGACCACGAGGTCGTGCGCGAAGGCTTGCGGCTGTCGCTCCTGCGCTCGCCGCACATCCGCATCGTGGGCGAGGCGCCAGACGGGGAAACCGCAATCGCGCTGTGCGAGCGCCGACGGCCCGACGTGGTGATCATGGACCTCCGCATGCCCGGCATGGACGGGATCGAGGCGACCGAGGAGATCATCCGCAGGGTCCCCGAGACAGCGGTGCTCGTCTTCACCGCCTACAGCGAGCGGGCGCTGCTCGCCCGCAGCCTCGAGTCCGGCGCGCGAGGCTACATCCTCAAGGAGGCGCCGCACGAGACACTGCTGCGGGCGATCGAGAAGGTCGCGAACGGCGACACCTTCGTCGACCAGGCGCTCATGCCCGCGTTCGTCCAGGGTCGCGACGGCGGCGACTCGCTGACGCCGCGCGAGCGGGAGATCCTCCAGCTCCTCGCCGACGGGATGTCCAACGCGGACGTCGCGCAGCGGCTCTTCATCAGCCAGGAGACCGTCAAGAGCCACGTCCGGCACATCCTCGTGAAGCTCGAGGCCGACACGCGCACGCAGGCGGTCGCGATCGCGCTCCGCGAGGCGATGATCGATTGAGCGGCGCCCCCGGCGACGACCCGACTCGGGTCTCCTCCTCGCAACCGGTGCTCGACGAGCGGCTCCTCGTCGAGCAGGACGAGCGCCGGCGCCTCGCCGAGCTGATCCACGACGGCCCCGTCCAGCACCTCGCCGCGATCGCCCAGATGCTCGACGCCGCGGCTGCGCTCGCCGGCGCCGGCGACGCGGCGGCGACGCAGCCAATCCTGCTGCGCGCGCTCACCCTCACCCGCGAGGCGAGCGGCGACCTCCGCGAGCTCGTCTCGGGCCTCGAGCCCGACGCGCTGCGCGAGCACGGTTTCGCGACCGCGGTCTCGCTCCTCGCGCACCGTGTCGCCTCGCGGCGCGGCATCGCCGTCGAGAGCGACGTCGAGAGCGGCAGCACCCTCGGCGAGGCCGCGGGCGTCGGCCTCTACCAGATCGTGCGTGAATCGCTCGACCAGGCCGTGCGGCGCGGTCCGCCCACACGCGTGACCGTGCGGCTGACCACGACGGCGACCGGAGGAGCCGAGCTGGTGGTCGCCGACGACGGCTCCGGAGAGCGCCGTCAAGCCGTTCTCGACGGTCTCGCGGAGCGCGCCGCCTCGCTCAACGCGGAGCTCGAAGTCGAGCAGCTGCCGGGTGCCGGAACGGTCGTGCGCGTGACGATTCCGCCGTCCGCGGCGAGCCGCTGACTACTGGCGCGTCCATCCGGAGCGCCCGGGTAGACTCGCCCGCGTGACGTACATCATCGCCGAGCCCTGCATCGACATCAAAGACCGCTCCTGCGTGGACGTCTGCCCTGTCGACTGCATCCACGAGTTCGGGCGCATACTCGTGATCGATCCGGAGGAGTGCATCGACTGCGGTGCGTGCGAGCCCGAGTGCCCGGTCGAGGCGATCTTCCCGGAGGACGCGCTCCCCGACAAGTGGGAGCCCTTCGTGCGGATCAACTACGCGTTCCCGGAGGGCGCGGCGGTGATCGACAAGCTCGTCGACGACTACGCGACCGAGCACGACGTCCACAACGAGCCGATCGAGTAGGCCGCTCGGAGAGCCGGGCCGTGATCGACGAGGCGCTGCTCCCCTACCGCGTCGCCGGCGCGTACTTCGAGTCGTGCAACTGCGAGGCGATCTGCCCGTGCCGTCGGGTCGGCGGCGTGCCGGGCGGGCGCTCGACGTACGGGGTCTGCTACGGCGTCCTCTCCTGGGAGATCTCCGAAGGGCACGCCGGACCGGTGGAGCTCGCCGGTCTGAACGCCGCGCTCGTCTACCGCTACGACGACGACGAGCCCGGCTCACCGTGGCTCTTCCGCGTCCACGTCGACGAACGCGGTGACGAGGCGCAGCGCGGCGCGCTGCGGTCGATCGTCACCGGCGTCCTGGGCGGCGAGCTCGTCGGCGCACTGCCCTGGGTGCGCAAGCCGAGCGACCTGCTCGACGTCGAGGCGAGCCGGATCGAGATCGCCCACGACGGCGGCGGCCACGCGTTGCGCATCGGCGACGTCGCGACGGTGCGCGCCACGAAGCCGTTCGAGACCGAGCAGACCGTGTCGTGCATCGTGCCCGGGCACCACCTGCCGGGCACCGAGTTCGTCGCAGACATGCTCCGGGTCGAGGAGGAGCCGTTCGCCTGGGAGCTCGAGACGGCGTGCGCGTTCGTCGCGTCGTTCGACTACCGGTCGGACTGAATCGCGCTACGCGGAGACGAGCTCGTCCACGAGCGAGGAGGCGCGCTCGACCAGCGCGGACTTGACGATCACCTGGTCGAAGCCCGCCGTGTGGGCGCGCTGCAGCCCGGACTTGTCCGTGTGGTTCGTGTAGCCGACGATCGGGACGTCCGGCCATGCATCGGCGACCTCCTCCGGCTCGATCCGCGCAATGTCGCAGATCACGAGGTCGGGCGCGTGGACGCTGCCGGTCGTCACCAGGCGATGCCCGGGCAGGAGGCCCTCCAGCTTCCCACGGAAGAACAGATCGACGCCTACGAGCAGGATCGTCGACACGGCCTGGTTGTACCACGGCGCATGGACGCTGAGCTACTCAGATCGAGCCGACTCCGAGCCACTCGAGCGCCCGGTTGAGGTAGATCCGGAGCACGTAGAACCTGCCGACGAAGAGCAAGACGCCAAGGGCGACCATGATCGAGCCGCTGGCGATCTGGATCAGCAGGTAGTGATCGCGGAGCCAGCGGAAGAACCCCATCGCCCTCGTGAAGAGGGCGCCGGCGAGCACGAACGGGACGGCGAGCCCGAGCGAGTAGACGAGCAGCAGGAGCGAGCCCTGCGCCACCGTCCTCCCGCTTCCCGCGAGCACGAGGATCGAGCCGAGCACGGGGCCCACGCACGGTGCGGCGCAGATCGCGAACGCGCCTCCCAGCAGCACGCGCGAGCCCCGCGAACGGGCTCCCTGGAGGAGCCCTGCCCCGAGGAGCCTCTCCGGCCACGGGAGGAGGCCCACGAAGACGAGACCGAAGACGATCAGAACGAAGCCGGCGATCTGCTCGAGGAGCAGCTCGTCGTGCAGGATCGAGCCTCCGAGCGCTCCGGCCCCGGCTCCCAGGCCGACGAACACGACCGTGAAGCCGACCACGAACGGCACGCTCGCCCTGGCGACGCGTCCCGTCGAGCCGGGCTCGCCGAGCCTGTCCGCCTCGACCGCCGAGACCGCCGAGAGGTAGCCCGGGACGAGCGGGAGCACGCACGGCGCGAGGAACGAGAGGAAGCCGGCCGCGAACGCGATCGGGATCTCGGCCGGAGTCAAGGGCCTACCCCTCGTAGCGCGCGAGCGCGTCGTCCAGGCGGCGCTCGAGGTCGGGATCGAGCGGCTCGTTTGCGCCCGGCGGCCCACCGTCCGGGTCCCCCCGCCGCCTGCTCCACGTCCAGGCGAGCCAGCCGAGAGCGCCGCCAGCGACGACCACCCCGCCGATCGGCAGGATCCACGCGAGGAGCCCGAGCCCGCTCGTCGGCGGCGTCGCGAGGACGGCGGTCCCGAACTGGGCAACGAGCTCGCTCTTGATCTGGTCGCCGGTGGCGCCTTCCGCGAGACGCCGGCGGATATACGCCTTCATGCGCTCCGCGATCGGCGAGTCCGACTCGTCCAGCGTCTCCTTGCACGTCGGGCAGACCAGCTGTCCTTCGAGAGCCGCCGCGCTCGGCTGCTTTCCGGCAACCGCCGTCCCCGCGGCCACGAGCCCGGCGAGCGCGAGCACCGCGAGCAGGGCGAGGACGAGAGCGATCCGCCTCATGCGGCCGCCTTCAACGCCTGCTTCACGTCACGGTCGAAGACCGACTCGTTGTCGCCGCTTCGCAGGCCGCCGAGCACGCGCGAGACGATCTTCCCGCTGGCGTCGACCACGTAGGTCGTCGGCAGGCCGCCCACGCCCCAGTGTCCGAGCGTCGAGCCGTGCGCATCGTGGATCACCGGGTACGTCACCCCGTAGCGGCGCATGAAGCTCCGAGCATCGCCCGCGTAGTCGTTCGCGTCGACGCCGAGGACGACGAGACCCTTCGCGCGGTTCTCGTTCCAGGCGCGTTCGAGCAGCGGCGCCTCCTCCTTGCAGGGCTCGCACCACGACGCCCAGAAGTTGACCACGACCGCCTTGCCGTGGAGCGACGCGAGCGAGAGCGTGCCCGGCTCGTCGAGACGCGGGAGCGAGAGCGCCGGGGCCGCACCGAGCGGCTGCGCCGTGTGACGCGTCGCGATCCTCCAGGCGAGTACCCCGAACAGCGCGAGCACGACCACGATGCTGACCGCCTGCGCGGTCCGCTTCGCGCCCGATGTCATCTCAGGGAGCCACCTCAGGCGCCGACGATGAACACCGTCGTCCCGATGTCCACGTGGTCGAAGAGCCACTCGGCGTCCGGAATGCGCATCCGGATGCACCCGTGCGAGGCGGAGTAGCCGATCGAGGCCGCGTTCGGCGTCCCGTGGATCCCGACGTCCGGGGCCGACAGGCCCATCCAGCGGGTTCCGAGCGGATTCGACGGACCTGGCGGGATCGGTTGCTCGCCGGCGGCCCACGCCGACCCGACTGGCGGATACCACCATGGATCGCGCCATTTGTTGACGATCTGGAAGCGGCCGAGCGGCGTCGGATAGCTCGCCTGCCCGGTCGCGATCGGGAACTTCCGCTGCACGACGGTGCCGCGGTAGAGCGTGAGCACGTGGGAACCGCGCCTGATCACGATCACGTGCGGGAACGACCGCGGGGTGACCGCCGGCTTCAGGGCCTGGAGCGGCAGCGTGATCGGGTCGCGGTTCTGGGTCTTCAGCGCGAGCACGATCGCGCGCGAGGTGAGGACGCGGTTCAGGTGGCGCCCGGGTCGGTCCTTCGTGATCCGGGGCGCGAGGTGGTTCAGGATGAGCCGAGCGTCGACGGGCTTCCGGTCGAGCGCCGATCCGAGGGAGTCCGCGTACGCCTCGACGGCGCCGGGCGCGAGGTCGACGGGCAGCGGGACGTTGAAGCCGAATCGGTGGACGGTGAGCGCCCGCCGGACGGCTGCGTCGACGTCCGCCGTGGCACCGAGCGTGCCGGGCGCCAGCCGGATCCGCCGCGTCGGCGTGACGACGAGGGTCAGCGGACGCGCGAAGGCCCGTGAGACGACCCTGAAGGCGCGCGCATACGTCAGACTGCCGACGGGGACGCGGCCGACGGTTACTCCCGCAGCGATCAGCCGCGGCTCCGGCGTGGTCGTCGTCGACCCCGGGGTCGTCGTGCTCGTCGTCTCCGTCGGCGGCGCGGTAGTGGCCCCGCTGGTGCTTCCGGTCGTCCCCCCGTCGGCTCCGGCAACGGGGGTGACCGCGAGCGCGAGCGAGACGAACCCGCCTGCGACGCCGCATGCGAGAAGGGAGGCGACCGCGGCTCCGCGGCCCCGGAGCCCGTTGGGCAAGCCCGATTTCACGGTGCGAGTGTAGCCGCGAGCATTCCCGGGTCATTCGTGATCACGCCGTCGACGCCGGCGGCCAGGACGCGCTCCGCCTCGGCCGGATCGTCCACGGTCCACGAGAGCACCGGCACGCCGAGCTCGTGAGCGCGTCGAACCGCCGCCGGTGTGACGAGCGTGTGGTTCAGCATCAGGGCCGAGGCGCCGCTGCGCGCGAGCAGCCGGGCCAGCCTGCGCGGCAGCGAGCGGCGGAGGCCCGAGAGCGCTGCGAGAACGGCAGGACGCAACGCCCGGTGCCGGGCCATGCCCAGGCGATCCTCCGGATAGGTGAAGCCGAGCCTGATCGCGGGCGAGGTCCGCGCGATCTCGCGCAGGTCGTCGCCGTAGTGCGTGCTCACGACCGCCCGGTCGCCCAGCCCGTGCCGCCCGATCGCCGCCGCCACCTCGCCCATGCGAGTGCGGAGCTTGAGATCGACGTGTGCCCCCAGACCTTCATCTTCTCCAGCGAACCACTCGAGCACCTCGTCGAAGGTCGGCAGCTCCGGCGCGAGCTCGCGGAGCTCCGCGAGGGAGCGCTCGCCGATCCTCCCGGTCACCGCGCCGTGTGTGACCTCCTCGAGACGATCCGAGTGCGCGACGACGAGCGGGCCGCGCGGGAGCGCGAGGACGTCGAACTCGACAAGATCGACACCGAGGCCGGCAGCCGCCCGGAACGACGCGATCGTGTTCGCCGGCGCGATCAGCGGCGCACCTCGATGGCCGATCACGAGCGGCCGTCCGTCCCTGCGGCGAAGGTCGATCAACGCTGGACCCGCCGTCCTGCTCAGATGCCGAAGAGGTGCTGCACCTGCTGGACGATGAACACCGCGAGCGCCACGCTGACGGCCAGGAGCAGGAGCATCACCAGCCAGAACCGGGCGCCGGCCCGCCGCGTCTCGCGCCTCCGCTCGATTCGCGCGTAGCGGCGGGCGCGGTGATGCCAGTACGCACGCTCGACGGCGTCGGGATCGAGCGGTGGCTCGTCGGATGCCGGCGGCTCGCCGGGTTCGTCCGGGTCGTGCAGCCCGAGTGAGCCGTTTCCGCGATCGGCAGCCGCGGTCGCTGTCCCCCCGTTCTCGACCACCGACCAAGTGTACGACGTGACTCCCGGTTCGGGAACCGCGATACTTCCCGTGTGTCCTCGCCCGAAGACCGCTATTCCGGCCGTGGCCCGCTCCTGCGCGGCGGCGCGCTCGTCGGGCTGAGCGACAACCTCGCGCTGATCGCCGGCCTCGTGCTCACGATCTCGGCGTTCACCGGCTGGTACACCGGCCCGAGCTCCGGCGTGACCGTCTCCGTCACGGGATGGCACACCGGAACCCTCGGCAAGCTCGTCTGCGGCGTCGGGCTGCTCGTGCTGCTGGTCGTCGTGCTGCGCGAGATCGGTATCGAGCTGCCCGCCGCCGCGCCGGAGAGCCTCGTCACGATCGCGCTCGGCTCGCTGGCGACGATCTTCGTCCTGATCCGAATCATCTCGATCCCCGACGCCTTCTTCTTCGCGAGCCGCGGCGTCGGGATCTGGATCAGCCTGATCGCGGCCGTCGGCGTGATCGCAGCGGGCCTGCTCCAGGTCTCCGAAGAGCTCTAGGCCTACGGCGCGGTCTGCTGCGTCAGCGGCTCGAGCGTCCTGATCGACGTTCGCAGCTCCCCGTGCTGCGGCGAATCCCGCTTCAGCGCCTCGCCGAGCGCGACGCCGAGCGCGAAGACGACCCCGAGCACGATGAGCCCGAGCACGACGCGCGCAGCCCACCGGCCGAGCGGCCGGCGCTGCCGCTCCCGACGCGGACGGCGCTCGTAGGGGTAGCCGCTCACGGCTGGTAGTCCTGAGCCCTGCGCGCGTAGAGGTGGAAGGCCGCGTCGCCGGCGATCGACACCGTGCGTGGCCAGCCCGCACCGGGCGCGCGCTCGTCGACGACGTCCCACAGCCACGAGTCGGCGTCCGCGTAGGCGGCCGCGAGCTGCGAGAGCGTGAACGTCGCCCCGACGCGCTTCCGCAGCTCGTCGTTGATCACGGCCACCTGGCCGTGGAGCCGCTCTCCCTCCGCCCTCTCGCGCGAGGCTGCAACGAGCCGGCGGTAGCCGTCCTCCCAGTCCCTCCGCGCGCTCTCGACGTCGACGCCCATCGTCCGCCGATCCTAGAGAACACCGTCCACGGTGCAGCACTGCTCGGGCCAGAGCGGCTCGAGCTCGGCCACGATCGCCTCCCCGAGCAGGTAGCCCGGCCGGGCGAGCGCGAACGCGACGTGCGCGTGGAGGCACTTCAGCTGACTCGGGTTCGCGGAGCCTCCGATCCCGAGGTCGAGGGACGACCCTGCGTCGAGCCCCGTCCGCCCGCCGGCGAGGTCCCGGCGGACGGCGCGCTGATCGTCGGTCGCGCGACCGAGGCTGGCGGCGAGCGCCGCGTCCACGGACGCGGCCTCGCTCCAGCGCTCGACGCCGCCGGCCGCCTCGAGCCGCGACACCGCCGACACCAGGTGGCGACAGGTGAGGTAGTAGGTCGTCGGGAACGGCTTGCCGTTCGCGTCGTACGGCTCCTGCTCGGTGACCGCCGGAAGACCGAACGGACAGCGCGCGACGACGCGCCGGAACGCCCTCGGCGCCCGGCCGAGCTGGCGAGCGACGAGCTCACGGTCGTCCACGACCGCGAGATTAGATGGTCGACGCCGGCGCTACCTCGTCCGCGCGTGGGCACGACGCCACTGCGGAATGCCCTTGACGATGAAGAGGCGCTCTCCGGGCCGGACGAGGCCGAGCTGTCTCGCCGACCACTCGAGCTGCGTGAGGCTCGTCGCCTGCTCCACGTCGCGCTCGAGCGAGGCCTTCTCGGCGCTCAGCGCGTGCACCTCCGCCGTGCTCTGGACGAGCGCGCGCCGCATCGCGAACCAGTTCGACAGCGGCCGGTAGTAGAGGTAGCCGACGACGAGCACGACGGCGATCGGTGCGAGCCGTCTCAAACGGGGGCGCAGCCGCCGCCGCTTCCGCTTCGGCTTGCGTGTGGTCCGCGTCGCCACGCGGGGGACTTCGCCGCCGCGGCGCGGGGCCCTCCCCGCGCCCACGGCCCGCTCGTGCGACCTCTCGCAGCGTCCGACCGGCAACTCCGGGAGCTGGAGAACGAGACGCGAGCTCTGGGCGGAACCGTGCCGGACGCCGCACTAGGCGACGTCGACCTTGATCACGTTCGTCGAGCCGGGGATGTTGACCGCCGTGCCGGCGGTGATCACGACGCGGTCGCCCGCGTCGACGAGACCGCTGCGCCGGGCCGCGTCGAGGGACCGATTCCAGATGTCCTCGACGTCGCTCGCCTCCGGCATCGCCATCGGCGTCACGCCCCACTCGAGCGCCATGTGGCGAAGCGAGTAGGCGTGGTGGGTGCAGCCGATGATCGGCCGCCGCGGGCGCAGCCGCGCGACCGCCGAGGCGGTGCTGCCGCTGAACGTCGGCACGACGATCGCGCTCGCCGAGAGCGCCTCGGCGATGTCGCAGGCCGCGTTGGACATGGCCTGTCCGATCGTCGGCTGCTCGTGGGCCTCGGGAATCTCGTGCCGGTAGTCGAGGCTCGGCTCGACCGCGAGCGCGATCCGGTCCATGATCCTGACCGCCTCGAGCGGGTAGTCGCCCATCGCGGTCTCGCCCGAGAGCATCACCGCAGACGTGCCGTCGAGGATCGCGTTCGCGACGTCCGAAGCCTCCGCCCTCGTCGGCTCGGGCGAATGGATCATCGACTCGAGCATCTGGGTCGCCGTGATCACCGGCTTCCCGCGTTCGAGCGACTTCTGGATGATCCGCTTCTGGAGCAGCGGCACGTCCGCGGCCCCGATCTCGACCCCCAGGTCGCCGCGGGCGACCATCACCGCGTGCGACTCGGACAGGATGTCGTCGAGGGACGCGATCGCTTCGCCCTTCTCGATCTTCGCGATCGCGTACGCCGCCGAGCCCGCGGCCTCGATCAACGTGCGGAGCGCCCGCACGTCGGCGCCCGAGCGCACGAACGACAGGGCGACGAAGTCGACGCCGATGTCGAGCGCGAAGTTGAGGTCGTCGAGGTCCTTCCGGGTCAGCGACGGGATCGGCAGCGGGACCCCGGGAAGGTTGACACCCTTGTGCGAGATCACCGTGCCGCCGACGACGATGTCGCAGCGAGCCCGCCCCTGCTCGACCGCGGTCACCTTCAGCCGCACGTGGCCGTCGTCGATCAGCACGTCGTTCCCCGGGCGCAGGATGGTTCCCAGCACGGCCGGGCTCACGGGGATGTCGCCGTCACGTGCGACGTCCTCGCCCGCGATCACGACCGACTCGCCGCGCACGAGCTCGACCGGCTCGGCCAGCTCGCCCACACGGATCTTCGGCCCCTGCAGGTCGGCGATCAGCGCGACGGCACGACCGCTCTCGGCCTCCGCCTCGCGCACGTGGCGCGCACGCGTCGCATGGTCCTCGCGCGTGCCGTGCGACATGTTCAGACGGGCGCCGTCCATGCCCGCCTCGATCAGCTGACCGATCACTTCCGGCGTGCAGCAGGCGGGTCCGATCGTCGCGACGATTTTTGTTCGACGGACGTGCGAATTCACAGGCCGTAGCCTAGATGATCCAACCCGACGGCCCCGGCCGGCGCCGCGAGCGGCCGCCGACGGCTCAGCCCACGTGACGCACGAAGCGTGGGAACGCGCTCCAGCCCGGGTAGGCGGCCGCGTCCCCCAGCTCTTCCTCGATCCGGAGCAGCCGGTTGTACTTCGCGACGCGGTCCGAGCGCGCGGGCGCGCCCGTCTTGATCTGGCCCGAATTCGTGGCGACGGCGAGGTCGGCGATGGTCGCGTCCTCGGTCTCGCCGGAGCGGTGCGAGATGATCGTCGTGTAGCCGCTCCGCTGGGCGAGCGCGATCGTGTCGAGCGTCTCGGTGAGCGTGCCGATCTGGTTCACCTTCACCAGGATCGAGTTCCCGACGCGTTCGGCGATTCCGCGCCGCAGGAACTCGACGTTCGTGACGAAGATGTCGTCGCCGACGAGCTGGACGCGGGCGCCGAGACGATCCGTGAGCGTCTGCCAGCCGGGCCAGTCGTTCTCGGCCAGGCCGTCCTCGATCGAGACGACCGGGAAGCGGTCGCTGAGATCGGCCCAGAGGTCGATCATCCCGGCGACGTCGAGCGTCCCACCTGCCCGCCGCAGCTGGTAGACGCCGTCCTCGTACAACTCGCTCGCCGCCGGGTCGAGTGCGAGCGCGACCTTGTCCCGGTGCCCGGCGCGCTCGGCGGCCCCGAGCACGGCCTCGCACGCATCCGCCGCGGACGGCAGGTCGGGCGCGAAGCCGCCCTCGTCGCCGACGCCGGTCGAGAGCCCGCGCTGCTGCAGCAGCGTCTTCAGGTGGTGGTAGGTCTCCGAGCCGATCCGCAGCGCCTCGGAGAACGAGCCCGCGCCGGCCGGCACGAGCATGAACTCCTGGAAGTCGAGGTTGTTCTGCGCGTGCGCTCCGCCGTTGACGACGTTGAGCATCGGCACGGGCAGGACGTGGGCGTTCGCGCCACCGACCCAGCGGTAGAGCGGGACACGGGCATGCTCCGCCGCTGCCTTCGCGGCGGCGAGCGAGCACCCGAGGATCGCATTCGCCCCGAGGCGGCTCTTGGTCGGCGTCCCGTCGAGCTCGACCATGGCGGCGTCGAGCTCGCGCTGGTCCTCCGCGGAGAGACCCACCAGCAGGCTCGCCAGCTCGCCGTTCACGTGCCCCACCGCCCGGGTGACGCCTTTCCCGAGCCACTCGGTACCGCCGTCGCGCAGCTCGACTGCCTCGTGCTCGCCCGTCGAGGCGCCGGAGGGAATGGCGACGTGGCCGGCGGCACCCGACTCGAGGACGACCTCGACCTCCACGGTCGGGTTGCCGCGCGAGTCGAGAACCTGCCGGCCGTGGACGTCGACGATCGTGCTGGTCATCGGAGCTGCTCCTTTGCGAGTTCGTAGTAGCGATCCTGGGCGTCGAGCTCGAGCTCCGTCCAGCGCTCTCCGGCGTCCTCGGCGATCCGCTCGGCCCGCTCGACGCGCTCGACGAAGCGGAGCGTCGTCGCGCGCAGCGCGAGCTCGGGATCGACGTTCGCCTTCCGCGCGACGTTGACGATCGTGAACAGCAGGTCGCCGAGCTCCGCGGCGACCGCACGGTCCGGCTCGGACTCGGGCACGATCGAGCCGGCAGCGGCGAGCGCCTCCTCGATCTCGGCGAGCTCCTCGTGGACCTTGTCGAACGGCCCGTTCAGGTCGGGCCAGTCGTAGCCGACCGCCGCGGCCCGCCGTTGCACCTTCCTGGCGAGGAGCAGCGCCGGCAGCGAGGCGGGGACGTCGTGGAAGATCCCTTCGCGGCCCTCCTGCTCCGACTTGATCGCCTCCCAGCGCAGGCGCACAGCGCCGGCGCTTTCCGCCTCGGCCGCGCCGAAGACGTGGGGATGTCTGCGAACGAGCTTGCGATGGATGGCGCGCGCGACGGCCTCGAGGTCTCCTTCGTCCTCTTCCTCGAGCAGGAGCGCCAGGAAGAAGACCTGGAAGAGCAGGTCGCCCAGCTCGTCCAGCAGCTTCTGCGGGTCGTCCGCGAGCGCGGCGTCCGCGACCTCGTACGCCTCCTCCACCGTGTGGGGGACGATCGTTCGCGCCGTCTGCTCGCGATCCCAGGGGCAGTCGCGGCGCAGCCGCTCGGTCAGCTCCTGCAGCTCGAGGAGCGCAGCGTCGAGCACCGGGCTAGCCGGTGGTCGTCGTGCTCGAGGTCGAAGTCACCGGCGGCGCGTAGCCGTCGGCGTACTTGACCTTGCCCTTGTAGGTCTGCTCGAGCTTCTTCGTCCACGCCGAGAGCGCGTCGTTCTTGCGCTGCGAGAGGAGGGTCGACTTGATGGACTTCTCGACCGCCGCGAACGGCTTCGTCACCGCCGGCTTGAGGTCGGAGACCGGCTTGATGATGAAGTAGCCGTAGTCCTTCGAATACACCGGCTTCGAGATCGTCCCGGTCTTGAGCGCGAACGCCACCTTCTCGTATTCCGGAACGGTCTGCCCCTTCGTGATCGTCAGCGTCCCTCCCTGCTGGTTCGTGCCCGTGTCGAGCGAGTACTTCTTCTCGAGCGTCGCGAAGTCGGCACCGGCCTGCAGCTGCGCGTAGAGCTTGTCCGCGAGCTCCTTGGTCTTCGCGAAGTCGATCGTGCCCGCCGACGGCTCGACCGGCTTCCCCTTGCTGTCCAGCGCGACCAGGATGTGGCGCATCGTCCTCGACTCGGGCGTCGTGTAGGCCGCGGTGCCCTTGTTCTTCTCGTAGTACGCCTTCGCGTCGGCGTCGCTGACCGTGACGTCCTTCGTGATCGCCGCCGTCAGCTTCGTGACGACGAGCTGGTTCGGCTCGATGTCCTTCGTGTACTGGGCGACGGTCAGGCCCTGCTGCCTCAGCGCCGCCTCGAACTTCTTCCGATCGCCCGAGAAGTACGTCTTGACGATGCCGGCGATCGCCGTGTCGATCTCCGCAGAGGTGACGGTGATGCCCAGCTCCTTCGCCTGCTGCCGATACTCCGCCTGGCGTACGAGATACGTCGCAGCCTGCTTCTGCAGGTCCTGGTACTCGGGCGTGCCCGCCTCGGGGAAGGTCTGAGGCGGCGTCTGCTGCTTGTACGAGGCCTTCGCCTGGACGAGGAGCTCGTCGACCGCCGAGCGGCTGATCTGCTCGCCGTTCACGACGGCGACGGAGCTCGGCGGGACAACGCTGCTCCCGCCGCACCCGGCGGCCACGAGGACGCCGAACGAGACGAGCGCGGCGACAAGAAGCCGGGTATTCCTCATCGTCGTGATCCTCATGAAAACGCGCCGGCGTGCGTGGTTCACGCTGCCCGACGCGCCTGAACGATAGCAGCGGCGAGCCCGAGCGCTCCCTCGAGCCCGTCCGCGCGCAGGGACACCTCGCGCTTCGCCGTCGAGTAGACGGCCGTGTCCTCCACGGCGCGCAACGCGCGGACCTCCTCCGAGGCGAGCGCGAGCGGACCGACCGTCGCCCGTCCGCCTCGGAAGACGAGGTAGTCTGCGCCGATCGCGGCGAGCTGGAGCTTCGCCTCCTGGATCGCGAAGAGGTTCGCGACCGGCTCCGGCAGCGGGCCATACCTGTCCTCCGTCGCCAGACGCAGCTCGCCCAGCTCGTCGTCGGACTCGACGAGTGCGATCCGGCGGTGGAGATCGATCTTGAGCGCCTCGGCCGCGACGTAGGACGCAGGGATGAACGCGTCCACGCGGGCGTCCACCCGAACCGGGCGCACGGCGGCGCGCGCCTGGCCCGACAGCTCGGCGACCGCCTCGTTCAGCATCTCGACGTAGAGCTCGAACCCGAGCGCGGCGACGTGGCCGGACTGCTCGGCACCGAGGAGGTCGCCGGCCCCGCGGATCTCGAGGTCGCGCATCGCGATCTGGAAGCCGGCGCCGAGCTCGGTGTGGTCGGCGAGCGTCGCCAGGCGCGCCCGCGCCTCGGGCGTCAGCTCGCTCGCGTCCGGATAGAGGAGATAGGCATACGCGGTCTTGTCGGAGCGGCCGACGCGGCCGCGGATCTGGTACAGCTGGCTGAGGCCCAGGGCGTCCGCGCGCTCGACGATGAGCGTGTTCGCCTGCGGGATGTCGATCCCGGACTCGATGATCGTCGTCGAGACGAGCACGTCGGCGTCCCCCGCGAGGAAGGCGTGCATGCGCTCCTCCAGCTCGCGCTCGCTCATCTGGCCGTGGGCGACGAGCAGGCGGAGGTCGGGGCACAGCTGCCCGAGCTTCGCGGCCGCCTCGTCGATCGTCTCGACGCGGTTGTGCAGGTAGAAGGCCTGACCGCCGCGCGCGTGCTCGCGTTCGAGGGCGACGCGGACGACCTCCTCGTCGTACTCCCCGACCGTCGTCCGGATCGGCACGCGGCCCTCCGGCGGCGTCTCGATGATCGAGATGTCGCGAAGGCCGGACAGCGACATGTGCAGCGTGCGCGGGATCGGCGTCGCGGACAGCGCGAGCACGTCCACCTCGAGCCGGAGCGCCCGCAGCAGCTCCTTCTGGGCGACGCCGAACCGTTGCTCCTCGTCGAGGATCACGAGCCCGAGCTCCTTCGGGATCACGTCCCTCGAGAGGATCCGGTGCGTGCCGACGAGCACCTCCACCTTGCCCGCGGTGAAATCGGCCAGGACGGCCTTCGCCCGCGCCGGGGTGACGAACCGCGAGACCATCTCCACCCGCACCGGGAAGTCGCGGTACCGCTCGCGGAACGTGTTCCAGTGCTGCTCGGCGAGGATCGTCGTCGGGCAGAGCACGAGCGCCTGCTTCCCGTTCACGGCGGCGGCAAAGGCGGCGCGTACCGCGACCTCCGTCTTGCCGAAGCCGACGTCGCCGCACACCAGTCGGTCCATCGGCCGGTCGGACTCGAGATCCTCCTTCACCGCCTCGATCGCGCGCGCCTGATCCTCCGTCTCGCGGTAGGGGAACGACGTCTCGAGGCGCTCGAGCCACTCGTTGCCGAGATCGAACGACGTGCCCGCCGCGCGCTGGCGCTGCGCGTAGAGAGCGAGCAGATCGCCGGCCAGCTCGCGCACCGACGCGCGGGCGCGCGCCTTGAGGCTCTGCCAGGCCTTGCCGCCCAGCTTCGAGAGCGTCGGCGCCTTCGCGTCGGCGCCGATGTACTTCGAGAGCTTCCCGAGCTGCTCGTGCGGCACGTACACGCGGTCCTCGCCCCTGAAGGCGAGGAAGAGGTAGTCGCGCGTGACGCCGGCCACCGCCTTCGTCTCGAAGCCGATCAGCTTCCCGACGCCGTGGTCCTCGTGGACGACGTAGTCCCCGGACCGGAGATCCGCGAACGAGGCGAGCGCCCGTCCGAGCCGCGCGTCCGCCCGCGGCGGGCGCTTGCGGAACACCTGGCCGTCGGGCAGGAGGACGAGCCCCAGCTCACGCCACACGAAGCCGCGCCGCGCCGGCGAGACGGCGAACGACACACCGGGCCCGGCCGGCATCGCCGGGCTTTCGAGCAGCGACGCCTCGATCTTGCGCAGGAGCGCCGCCTGCCGGAGGGCGTCGCCCCGGTGCGGAAAGGCGACGACGACGCGCTGGTCCGCTCGCACGAACCCTTGGAGCTCGGTCTCGGCCTCGGCGAGGCCGCGCGCCGCGATCGCGGGGCGCTGCGCCTCGAAGCCGAAGGGCTGGCCGCGCGGGAAGAGGTCGAGCTCGGAGGCGCCGGCCAGGTCGAGCGGTTGCAGCCCCTCCTCCTCGCAGACCCGACGCACGTCGTCCGGCTGCCACACGACGTCGGGGGCCCGGTCGACCGGCGGCACGAGGTCCCTCGGCACGATCACGCCGTCGTCACCCGCCTCGTCGTCCCGCAGGTCCGGCTCGACGAGGCCGGCCTGCCGCTCCGTCGCCGGGTAGACGAGCGCCTCGTCCACCGGATGCAGCGCGCGCTGCGTGAACGGGGAGAACGCGCGCACCTGCTCGATCTCGTCGCCGAAGAGCTCGACGCGGAGCGGCTCGCGCCCGGTCGACGGGAACACGTCGACGATTCCGCCGCGCACGGCGAACTGACCTCGCTGCTCGACGCGATCGACCCTCTCGTAGCCAGCGAGCACGAGCGACCCGGCAAGTCCGTCGGTTCCGGGCTCGTCGCCGACCTCGAGCCGGAGGATCGGCGGGCGCGCCGCGGGCGGCGGGAGCCCCTCCGACAGCGCCTGCGCGGACGCGCAGACGAGCCCGCCCTGCTCGAGCACGTCGAGCGCTCGAGCACGCTCGCCGACGAGATGCGGCGGCGGCTGCAGCCCCGACCCGTGCTTGACGCCGCGGCTGGGCAGGAGCGCAACGAGCTCGGGCCCGACGAACCAGCTCGCGGCTTCGGCGGCGTCGCGGGCGTCGGCGTCCTCCGGAAGCAGCACGAGCAGGCTGCGGCCGAGCTCCCGGTGCATCGTCGCGAGGACGAGCGGCAGCACCGGCTCCGAGACGCGGGCCCGCGCCGGCAGGGCACCGAGGTACGAGTGGAAGCGCTCGTGACGTGCGAGCGCTTCCACGAACAGATGAAGCGGCGGCCGGTCCATGCGTCTGGCGGGAAACGCGTCCCGCGGGGTCATCGTAGCCGCCGGGAAGTCCAGGCTCGCGACGCCCCCGAACCCCTCCCGCGAACCTCCCCGCGCAAGACTCCCCACAAGACTCCTCAGAAAACTCCCCCAGGGGCACCCCGGGTGCCCCTACGAACACCGTATCGGGAGAACGCGCGCGCGTCTGTGCCGGCTTCGAGCCGATTGGCAACCTCGCCGACCCCCACCCTCACCACGGCCCGGCGGGCGGTACTGGCCTAGTCCGCAGCCGATCGGATCGCCAGAAGGCCCCGGCTCACCGGCTCAGTTGAACCGGCGCTGCGTGTCCTCGAGCCCTTCGGCGACGATCGTCTCGACGGCGTCCGCGCTCGTCGCCACGAGCCGCGCCGCGTCGTCCTCTGCGGTGAACGGCGAGAGGACGTAGTCAGCCACGGGCCGCGGATCGCCGCGCTCGGGGCGGCCGACGCCCACGCGCAGACGGCGGAACTCCTGCGAGCCGAGCGCGGCGGCGATCGAGCGCAGGCCGTTGTGTCCCGCGAGCCCCCCGCCGGCGCGCACCTGCAGCCGGCCGGCGTCGAGGTCGACGTCGTCGTGCACAACGAGGATCTCGCCGACCGGGACCTTGAAGAAGCGGCTCGCGGCCGCCACCGAGCGGCCGGAGTCGTTCATGAAGGTCTCGGGCTCGAGCAGCGCGAGGTGCAGCCCGCCGAGGCGAAACTCCGCGAGCCGGCCGCTGAACTTCGAGCGGAATGTCCCACCGTGCCGCCGCGCCAGCTCTTCGACGACCATCCGCCCGACGTTGTGCCGGTCGAGCGCATACTCGCGCCCGGGATTGCCGAGTCCGACGATCAGGAGGTCGAGCGTCGAGGCCGGCGTGCCCCGACGGAAGAGCGCCAAGGGTTACCCTTCGGAGCCGCCGTCGGCCGGCGCAGCCTCGGCTGCTTCGGCCTCGCCTGCCCCGGCCTCGCCCTCCTCCGGTGCCTCTCCCTCGACCTCCTCCTCCAGCTCGGCCAAGCCGCGCGGCACGGCGCAGGTCGCGAGCACGGTGTCGTGCGGATCGTCGAGGAACGTGACGCCCTCGATCGCGGCGACACTCTCGAGGCGGACGGCACCGCCGATCTCCAGCTCGCCGAGGTCGACCTCGATGTGCTCGGGAATCGCTCCCGGGAGCGCCTCGACGTTGAGCTCGCGCGTCACCTGCTGGAGGACGCCGCCCTGCTTGACGCCGGGCGACTCGCCGACGAGCTGAACCGTGACCGAGACCTGGATCGCCTGGTCGAGCCGCACCTCGTGGAAGTCGACGTGCGTGATCGTGCCCTTGATCGCGTGCTGCTGGTAGTCCTTGAGCACGGCATGGTGCTCGGTCTTCTGGCCGTCGAAGACGACATCGACGATCGCGTGCAGGCCGGATGGTCCGGTGAGCGCTACACGAAGATCGCGCTCGCCCACGAGGAGCGCCCGTGACTCTCCCTTGCCGTAGAGGACTCCCGGGATCAAGCCCTGCTTGCGCAGGCGCTTGACGCGCCGCGAGCCGCGCTCGGCGGCATCGCGCTCCCTGACCTCGAGACGGATTCTCTCTCCGGACACGGCGGCGGATTGTAGCGGAGAGCACTCGCCCGGCCGCAGGGAGACCGGCCGCCTGCGAGAGCAGCTACGACGGCGTGGTCGTCGTCGTCGCCGCCGTCGTGGTCGTGGTCGTGGTGCCCGGCTTCGCGCCCGCTGCGGTCGGGCAGTTCACGCCGCCCCCGCTCTTCACGACGATGCAGCTGTTCGCGGTTTGCGTCGTCCCGGTGCGCGCCCGCACGAGGCTGAGCACGTCGCTCGTGACGTGGGCGTAGAACGACTGCTTGTCCGTGCTGATCCCGAGCTCGACGACGAGCCCGCTCGCGAGGTCGTTCGCCAGGCTCGGCGTGAGGATGTCGGCGACGCGATCGGTGTAGACCTTGTGCGACCTCCGGTAGCTCTGCTCGGCCTTGTCGATCGCAGCCAGCGCAGCGAACGTCTGTGTCGCCTTCGTGCTCGCGGACGTGCTCGACGACTTGTGCCTCAGGATCGAGGGGAGCACGAGCAGCGCGAACAGGGCGAGCAGGATGAGCGGCAGGAATCGGCGGATGTCTGGAGACACAGGCGTGACCATAGACGGAGGATCGCCGTCTGTCGATGGGAGCCGCACGGCAGGGCGCGCAGCGCTGTCAGCGGTACGAGATCTCGACGAAGCAGGTGCCTCGCTCGGTTCCGGTCGCGTCGGCGACACCCTCCCAGAACGTCGGCAGGATCCGATTCCGCACGAGCTGATCGGGCAGGAGCGAGACGACGTTCTCCTTCAGCCCGGGGACGGGCACCTCGAGCGTCCAGTCGAGCGGCCAGGTGCTCCCGGCTGCAGCCAGCACCGTCGCGCCGTGCGTCGCGGTGAACCGGGAGACGTGCGTCACGTGCCCGGCACGTCCGACGAACGTCCCCGTGCGGTAGGCGAGAAGCGGCCGGTGCGTCGTCGGATCGAGGAACTGGTAGAGCATGAGCTCGGTGTCGTCGTCGAACCGGCACGAGAACCAGTCCCAGTTGAACGCGCGAACGTCGTCGCGGTAGTCGCCCCACTGGTGGTCGAACCAGCTCTGACCGCCGATGCTCACCGTCCTCGAGCCGATCCGGAGCGTGCCCGCCGCGCGCATCCGGGTGGACGAGTAGTAGTGGGACGACCCGGCTGACGACTGCCTGATCAACCCGCCGGCCCCGTGCAGGGCGTACGGCTTCAGCGCGTGCTGCTCGAGCGAGACGGCGAACGCCGGCGTGTCCACGGAGAACGACCACGACCCGCCCGGCTCGAGATAGCGGAGTCGCGTTCCGGCAACGGTGACGTCGAGCGATCGCGTGGAGGGGAGGCCGAGGCCGACGTCCTCCGTGTGGCCGACGACGGCGCCGGTGGCGAGGTCGACGACCTGGCTCACGGACACGAACCCGCCGCGGCTCGAGAAGAGCGTGAAGAGGACGCTGTACGGCGTACCCGCACTGTCCTTGGCCAGTGCGGTGAAGTACCACCACTCGATCCCGGCCCGCGGGTGTCCGAAGTGGTCGCGCGGGAGCACGACGGCCGGTCTCGCGCCGATCGCAGCCGTGCCGAGCGCGAGCACGAGGCCGACGACGACGACGAGCAGCCGGCGGCGCATCCGCGTCGCCGTCCTAGAAGAGCTGGTTCTCGCCGCCGAAGATCGCCGAGACGGAGTCGTCGGCGAAGACGTTCATGATCGTCTCGGCGAGCAGACCGGACACGGTCAGCACGGTCATGTTGCCGGGCCGGCGGAGCTGGTCGATCGGGACGGTGTCCGTCACGACGATCCCCTCGAGCTCGGCCTCGGCGAAGCGGTCGAGGGCGTCGCCCGAGAAGATCCCGTGCGTGGCGAAGACCCACACGCCGCGCGCGCCGTGCTCGCGCAGGGCGTCGACGTTCGCGAGCAGCGTGCCTCCCGTCATGATCACGTCGTCGCCAACGATCGCGATCTTGTCGCGAACGCGGCCGGTGATCTCGTTGACCTCGACCCGATCGTGCGCCGGCCGGTTCTTGTGGATGATCGCGAACTCGGCGTCGATCATCTCCGCGAAGCGCACCGCCATCTTCGCCCGGCCTGCGTCGGGGGAGACGGAGACGATGTCGGGCCCGGTCAGGCCGAGGTCGCGGAAGTGCTGGGCGAAGAGCGGCAGCGCCGTCATGTGGTCGACGGGGATCGTGAAGAAGCCCTGGATCTGACCGGCATGGAGATCCATGGTCAGCACACGGTCGGCCCCGGCCAGTTGCAGCATGTCGGCGACGTATCGCGCCGAGATCGGCTCGCGCGGCTTCGCCTTCCGGTCCTGCCGCGCGTACGGGAACAGCGGCGCGACGGCCGTGATCCGCTTCGCGGACGCGAGCCTGGCCGCCTGGATCATGAACGCCATCTCCATCAGGTTCCGGTCGACCGGCAGGCAGCCGGTCTGGACGACGAAGACGTCCGCGCCGCGGATCGACTCGCAGTAGCGGACATACGTCTCGTCGTTCGCGAACGTCTCCAGCTCGACCTCGCCGAGCTCGACGTTCAGCCGCTCGGCGATCATCTCCGCGAGCTGCGGGTGCGAGCGGCCCGAGAAGACCATCAGACGCTTCTTGGGCGTCAGCGGGATGGCGTGACCGGTCGTCATCTCGACGTGCGGGAGGCCGGACTCGAGGCCGGGGAGGGCCTGCTCAATCGTCGCGCTTTCCACCGCGCCCCTCCTTGTTGACCTGCTTCGAACGCGCGATCGCCAGCGCGTTCGGCGGCACGTCGTCGGTGATCACTGATCCGGCTGCTGTCCATGCGTCGTCGCCGATCGTCACAGGGGCGACGAACGCATTGTCGACGCCGGTCCTGACGTTGCTCCCGATCGTCGTCCGGTTCTTGCCCGGCCGGCCGTGCTCGAGGTTCACCGTGATCGCACCAGCTCCGATGTTCGTGTCCTCCCCGACGTCCGCGTCTCCGAGGTACGACAGGTGCGGCACCTTCGTGCGAGCACCGACGTGGGAGTTCTTGATCTCGACGAACGTCCCGGCCTTAGCGCCTGCCTCGAGCACCGTCCCAGGGCGAAGGTAACAGAACGGACCCACCAGGGCATCCTCTCCGACACACGCGTCGGCCGCGACCACGTGGGGGCCCACGTGCGCCCGCGCCTCGATGCGCGTCGCTCCCTTCAGCACGGTGAACGGCTCGATCAGGGCGTCCGCAGCGATCTCCACGGTCGGCTCGATCCACGTCGTGGCGGGGTCGACGATCGTCGCTCCGGCAGCCATGTGGGCGGCATTGATCCGCTCGCGGAGAACAGCCGCCGCACCTGCCAGGTCCGAGCGGGTGTTGACGCCGTCGACGTCGCGCGGCTCCGGTGCGACGTGGACGGCGACGGCGCGGCCGTCTCCCACGAGCGAGCCGAGCGTGTCGGTCAGGTAGAGCTCGCCCTGCGCGTTGTGCGGCTCGAGCCGGTCGAGCGACGGCCACAGGTGCTGCGCCTGGAAGACGTAGATCGACGAGTTGACCTCGCCGATCGCGAGCTCGTCGGCGCTCGCGTCCGACGCCTCGACGATCCGAGCGAGGTTGCCTTCGGCATCGCGGACGATCCGACCGTACGCCCGCGGGTCGGCCGGGGCGAACGAGAGGACGGTACCGGCGGCACCGGTCTCACGGTGCGTTGCGACGAGCCCTTCGAGGAGCTCGACCGTGAGGAGCGGATGGTCGCCCGAGAGGACGAGAACGTCGCCGGCACGGCCGGCAGCCTCACGCGCGCAGCGGACGGCGTCGCCGGTACCGAGCGGATCGGTCTGGACGACGACGGTGACGTCGGCCCCGTACGCGCCGGCGGTGTCGGGCGACGCGACGACGACGAGCGGGTCGGCGCCGAGCTCGCGGCCGAGCCCGATCACCCAGTCCACCATGCGCCGGCCGAGGATCGGGTGCAGGTGCTTCGGCGTCGCCGAGCGCATCCGCGTGCCCTGCCCTGCGGCCATCACGACTGCTGCGAGCGGGATGTCGGTCACGTTCTCCGAGAGGGCTCGTTCCGGGGGATCGTCAGCGCGAAATGGCTGGGGCGCCAGGATTCGAACCTGGGATCACGGGACCAAAACCCGTTGCCTTACCACTTGGCCACGCCCCAATGGTGTCGGTGCGGTGATGCTCCTGCGGGAAGACCACTCTACCCGCGGCGATAGAGCAACGCGGCAACGGCACCGATCGCGACGAGCACGACCACGACGATCGCCAGCACGAACACGACGGCGGCCGCGAGCGGCACGAGCACGACGATCGACTGGGAGACGAGGGCGATCCAGGTCGCCTGCCGGACCGTGTGCCACTGCATTCGCCGGGCCGACGCGTCCGCCGCAACCGCCGCGATGGCGGCGAGGACGACAACCCACCACGGGATCGCGCCCGCGAGCACGAGAATCCCTTCGAGCGCAGCGATCAGGATCGCGAGCCGCCACCGGTTTCGGCGGAGGGCCCGAGCACGCGGCGTCTCGCCGTGCTCGACGATCACCAGGTAGTCGCTCATGCCCGTCTCAACCGTACCAAGCAGGTGCGGTCACGAAGGTCGTGCCGGATCGGCGCAGCGCACGCGCGGCGGCGACCGCGTCGGCGCGCTCCCGGAAGAGGCCGTACACCGCTGGTCCCGCTCCGCTCACGTCCGCGCGGAACGCACCGAGCTCGGAGATCCGCACGGCAAGCGGCGACGACGCGAGGTCGCTGCGCGGCAGCCGCGCGAGATCCTCGGGGTGTCGCACCGCCGAGAGCGCCGACCGGAGCTCCGCCAGGCGCTCGGCGAAGCCGCGCGCGCCGTCCCGCTCGTCGAACGAGCGATACACCGCGGCCGTCGACTCCTTGCGTGCGCCGTCCGGAAGCAGGAGGAGGACGACGTAGTCCTGCGGGAGAGCGAGCTCCGCCAGGTCGGCGCCGTCCCCGGTCCCGAGCTGCGGCCCCGAGCGCAGGAAGAACGGAACGTCCGCCCCGATGCCGCTCGCGAGCTCGTGCAGCTCGTGGTCCGGACACGGCCTCGGCAGCATCGCGTTTGCGAGCAGCAACGCGGTCGCAGCATCGGAGCTGCCGCCGCCGAGACCGGCGGCGACCGGAATGCGCTTCTCGATCCTCGCCTTCCACGCACCGCCACCGGCTCGCTCGGCGAGCGCCGCCAGCGCCCCCCGGACGAGCGTGTCGCCCGGAAAGCCGGTCACCTCCGTTCGATCCGAAGGCTCGACCGTGATGCGATCGGCGAGATCGACGCGCTGCAGCACCGTCGCGACCTCGTGCTTGCCGTCCTCCCGGGGCGGGCCGACCAGGAGGGCGAGATTGACCTTTGCGGTCGCCGGCGCGACGCTCACGCGTTCAGCGCCTTCGTCAGCGCGGCGAACTCACCCGGAGAGAGCGCCTCGGCGCGTACGTCGGGCGCTCGTCCGATCGAGTGCAGCGCGGAGACGGTGCGTTTGCGCTCGGCCAGCGCGGCGAGCTGCAGAGCGTTTGCGAGCGTCTTCCGCCGATGCGAGAACGCCCCCTCGACGACCAGCTTGATCCTCGCGAACTCGGCCGGCAGTGCGACTCGGCGGAAGGCGACGAGCGCCGACTCGACGGCCGGCTCGGGCCGGAAGACGTGGCGCGACACGGCGTGGAACCCGGTGCGCTCGGCAGCGAGCTGGACGAGCACCGAGACGGCGCCGTACGCCTTCGTCCCGGGCTCGGCGAAGAAGCGGTCGGCGACCTCGCGCTGCACCATGACGCACCAGGAGTCGATCGACGGCAGCCCCGTCAGGCTCTCGACGACGAGCGAAGTGGCCACGTTGTAGGGCAGATTTGCGACCAGCTTGCGCGGCACGGGCTGCAGACGTGCGAGATCGAGCCGGAGCGCATCGCCCCAGACCAGGTTGACGTTCGTGCGGCCGGCGAGCGCGGACTCGAGTTCGGGAGCCAACGCACGATCGACCTCGACGGCGTGGACGTACGCGACGCGCTCGGCGAGAAAGACGGTCAGGACGCCGAGCCCGGGGCCGATCTCGAGCACGACGTCGGCTGCGGTCAGAGCGGCGAGGCGCCCCGTGACCTCGAGGATGTTCGGGTCGGCGAGGAAATGCTGCCCGTACGCCTTCTTCGCGACCGCTCTCAAGGCCCGACCTCCGTCGTGAGCCCGAAGGCGGCAGCGGCATTCCGGTCGATCTGCTCGGCGAGCTTCGACGGATCGTCGCTGCGCACCTCGGCCAGCACCTGCAGCGTGTGGACGATGTTCGCTGGCTCGTTCGGCCGGCCCCGCACGGGCTGCGGCGCAAGGTACGGGCTGTCGGTCTCTGCGAGCAGCCGATCGGCGGGAACGCGCGCCGCCGCTTCGCGCAGCTCAGCCGCCCGTGGGTACGTCACGTTGCCGGCGAACGAGACGTAGTAGCCGCGCTCGAGCGCGGCGGGCAACAGCTCCGGCGACGAGAAGCAGTGCAGGATCACCGTGCCGCGAAACGCGGCCAGCGCGTCAGCGGTCTCGATGGGCGCATCGCGGCTGTGGATCACGACCGGCTTGTCGAGCTCGTCCGCAAGCGCGAGCTGCGCCTCGAGCAGCCGCCGCTGCTGTGCGAGCGAGGCGAACTGATGGCGCGCGTCGAGTCCCGTCTCGCCGACCGCCACCGCCTTCGGATACCCCAGGAGCGGGCGGAGCTCGTCGACCCGGTCGGCCTCCGCGGACGCGGCCTGGTGCGGGTCGATGCCGAGCGCCGCGACGACGCCTGCGTGCTGCTCTGCGATCGCGAGGGCGGCGTGGCACGAGGCGATGCCGGTTCCGATCGTGACGACGGTGCCGACACCGGCTGCGCGAGCCCGCCCGAGCAGCGCCGCCACGCCGTCGCACGCGTCGAGGTGCGCGTGCGAATCCGTCACGCCGTGACGGCCGGGGCGTCGATCCGTGGGAAGAGCGGCTCCGCCGGCGCTATCCCCGTGACGTCGCTCGTCCGACCGTAGGCGACGCCGTCCCACGTGAGATCGCGGGGCTGGCCGAGCGCATCCAGGATCCGTTCGGACGTCTCGGGCAGGTACGCGGCAAGCGCGATCGTCACCGCCCGGAGCCCGTCGACGAGGTCGTAGAGGACTCGATCGAGCTCGTCGGCCTTCGCATCGTCCTTCGCGAGCAGCCAGGGAGCGGTCGCCTCCACGTGCCGGTTCAGGTAGCGGACGACGTCCCAGATGCGTTCCAGGGCCCCGCTGATGTCGAACACGTCGAGCCGGGCGGCGATATCCCCGCCGAGCGGATCGAGCACCGCCTTGACCTCGGAGTCGTCGGACGGAACGGCCCGAAGCTCGCCGTCCCGGTAGCGCGCGACCATCGCCGTCGTCCTCGAGACGAGGTTGCCGAGGTCGTTGCCGAGTTCTCGCTCGTAGCGCTCGTGCAGCCCGGCGAGCGAGGCGGTCCCGTCCTGACCGAACGAGATCGCGCGCGCAGACCAGAAGCGCACCGCATCCGAGCCGTAGACGTCGATCAGGTCGAGCGGGTCGACGACGTTTCCGAGCGACTTCGAGATCTTGCGGTTGTCGAGGAGCAGGTACCCGTGGACGAACAGCTGCTGCGGCACCTCGTACCCGGCAGCCAGGAGCATCGCCGGCCAGTAGACGCAGTGAAACCGGAGGATGTCCTTGGCCAGCAGGTGGTGGACGCTCGGCCAGAACCGCGGCCGAAGATCCTCCCCGGGCCGCGCGTACGTCAGGGCGCTGAGGTAGTTGACGAGCGCGTCCGCCCAGACGTAGGCGACCTGATCCGGATCCCAGGGGATCGGTACACCCCATGTCTGACCGGCGCGGGAGATCGAGAAGTCGTGGAGGCCGCCGGCGATGAAGCTGCGCGCCTCGTTGAAGCGGAAGCCTGGGAGGACGATCTCCGGCCGAGCGTCGTAGAGCTCGACGAGCGCGCCCTGGTAGGCGGAGAGCCGGAAGAACCAGTTCTTCTCCTCGATCCACTCGGGCTCGACGCCGTGGTCGGGGCACTTCCCGTCGACGAGCTCCTCTTCGGTCTTGAACGCCTCACAGCCGAAGCAGTAGAGGCCGGCGTAGACGTCCCGGTAGATGTCGTCGCGACCGTTGTCGCGGATCCGCTCGAGGAAGTCCTGGACGAACGCCTTGTGGCCCTCGTCAGAGGTCCTGATGAAGAAGTCCGGCGAGGCTCCGAGCCGCGCGGGGAGTTCGTGCCACGCGACCACGATCTCGTCGACGTACTCCTGCGGCGTGAGGCCCTGCTGGGCCGCGACGCGCGCGACCTTGTCCGCATGCTCGTCCACGCCCGTCAGGAAGAACGTATCCTGGCCACGCTGGCGCTGGTGCCGCACGAGGATGTCGGCAGCGATCGTCGTGTACGCGTGCCCGATGTGGGGCGTCGAGTTCACGTAGTAGATCGGCGTTGTCAGGTAGTAGCTCATCTCCGTCGATTGTACGGAGCGAGGCAACGCGCCTCAGCGCGGCGACCGTCCCGACCAGCGTCACGGAGAGGACGGCGAAAGCGGCGAGGAGCACCGTCCAGGCGGGCGGCCGCGGGATCCCACGGGACGCCCGCGGCCCCACCGCCACGCTCGAGGCCTGCTCTGTCGCGTGTGTCGGGTGAGTGCCGGCTCGACGGCGGTCATGGGCGGCGAGCGGCAGAGGCGCGCGCTCGCGTCGCGCTCGCTTGGGCGATTCGAACTCCAGCCGCTCGGCCGGGCGCACGGCTCGTGTGCGGCTGCGTTTCGGAACGGCGGCCAGGCCCATCGACCCGACGCTGCCGGCGGCGACTCGTGGCGCCGAAAGGGCGGCGCCCGAGGCTCGGTCCGCCTCCCCACGAGTCGCGGCGTGCGAGCGCACCGTTCCGGTCGGTTGCGAGGCGGGCTTCGAGGCCGTGACGGTGATCCCAGGGGAGTCGTCGTCCTCCGCTGCGTCCTCCGTCGGATCCGGGCCCGCGCCCGTTGCCGTCGACGCTGCGGTCGCCGCCGGAGCCGCGGAGGGAACGGGCACCGGGGTCTCGGTGGGCGGAGCGGCCGGCGTCGGCTGCGAGACCGGCGCCGGGTCCGACGCCGCCGAAGAAGCCGGGGTCGAAGCCGGGGTCGAAGCCGGGGCCGGGGCCGGAGTCGGGGTCGGTTGGGGAGCCGGGGTCGGAGTGGAGTCCCGCATCGGTGCGCCTCGGGGCGGCAGGAGCCCGAGCGGATCGACGTAGCCCTGCTCGTCCGCTGCGATGCGAACGCCGAGATGGACGTACGGCTGCGGTACCTCCGGATCGCCGCTCGGGCCAACCGCGCCGACGACGTCCCCGTCCTCGACGGTCGTTCCTTTCGAGACGGAGGCCGAGCCGAGATGCGTGAGCGTCACGGCGTATCCGTCCGGCGTGAGAAGCGAGACGACCAATCCGCTCGAGGGCACGATCCCCACGAACGTGATGCGGCCGCCAGCCGCGGCGTGAACCTTCTCCCCCTGCGCACCGCCGATGTCGATGCCGCGATGCTCACCCGCGGCGTACGGGTTCGTGCCGAAGCTGAACGGCCGCAGCACCTCGCCGCTCGTCGGCCAGGACCAGGCAGCCGCCCTCCCCGGGACGACGAGCGCGAGCGCAAGGATGGCGAATGCCGCCGCCCGGCGCCCACGTCCAGCCTCGGTCTCCGCGAACCCACGTCGCGCGTCCCGCATCACCGTCTCCTCTCGTCGCCTCAACGGACTCGTCGCCTTGCTGGCCGAGCCTTGTCGTCTGTATCGACAACACCACGAGCACCGTAGCGGATCGTTCCTCAGTTGTCAATCTTGTCTACAGAGAGGCGTCGTAGAGATCGCTCGACGACGCGCCCGTCAGTCGCGCGACGACGACTGAGGCCCGTCGCCGCGGCACGCCTGCTGAGACGAGCTCGCGAACCGCGGCGACGCCGTCGGCGTCCACCCGCCGGGAGACCTGAGACCCACCGAGGACGACGACAACCTCCCCCCGAGCTGGTTCGACGAAGCGCCCCGCAACGTCCTGCGCAGTTCCGCGCACGACTTCCTCGTGGAGCTTCGTCAGCTCGCGACAGACGGCCACCTGTCGATCCGGGAACGCGTGGGCAAGGCTCGCCAGCGAGCTGGCCAGACGCTTCGGCGACTCGAACGCCACGACGGGATACGGCCAGGACGCGAGCTCGGCCCAGAGTTTCGCCCGCTCACCCTCGCGACGGGGCAGATAGCCGACGAACCGGTACTGCTCGCCGGCGAGCCCGCTCGCGACGAGCGCCGTCTCGATCGCCGACGGGCCCGGCAGGACCGTCAGCGGAATTCCCCGCTCCAGCGCCGCTGCGATGAGGCGGCCACCGGGATCGTTCAGTCCGGGCAGGCCCGCATCGGAGACGAGTGCCACGCGCGCGCCCGACTCGAGCAGGGGCAGAACCTCGACCACCCGGGCCGCCTCGTTGTGCTGGTGGTAGCTGCGCAACCGGCCGCCCGGGCTGATCCCGTGGCGGTCGAGCAGCATCGCGGTGTGACGCGTGTCCTCGCAGAGGACGAGTTCGGCGTCGCGCAGTTCGTCGAGGACGCGGAGCGTGACGTCCTGGAGATTCCCGATCGGCGTCGCGCAGACCGCGAGCGGCATGAGTCTCAGCGCACGCCGTCGAGGGTCTCGAACCCGACGAGCGCGGCGCCGATCAACCCGGCCTCCTCCCCGAGCTGCGCCTCGACGATCGTGAGCTGCTCGTCGGCCGGCTGGATCGCCTCACGGCGGGCGGACACGCGCGCCGGCTCGAGGATCAGCTCCGAGGCGGCGGCGCCGAAGCCGCCACCGACGACGACGACCTCGGGGTCGAAGATGTTGACGAGCGAGCCGACCGCCGCCCCGAGCAACTCTCCGAGCCTGGCCAGCGCGGCGATTGCGGCGTCGTCTCCGGCACGGGCCTTCGAGACGAGCAGGTGCGCGTCGGCGCCGTCGCCCCACAGGCCGCGCGCAACCCGATCGGCGGCGTGGCCCGACGCGACGGCCTCGAGGTGCCCTCGGCCGTGGCAGTTCCCCTGGCACGGAGGGCCGCCGGCCTCGACGACGATGTGACCGAGCTCGGCCCAGCCGCGGTAGAGGTGGTCGTCGATCACGATGCCGCCGCCGACGCCCGTGCCGAGCGTGAGCATGATCAGGTTGCTCGTGCCTCGGCCGGCGCCGAGTCGCCATTCGGCGAGCGCGGCCGCGTTCCCGTCGTTCTCGACGCCCACCGGGACACCGAAGCGGCTCCGGATCCCCGTCGCGAAATCGACGTCCTGCAGCGGGAGGTTCGTCGCCCGCACGCCGAGGCCGGTGCGCCGGTCGAAGTTCAGCGGCGCGCCGAGCCCGACCGCGGTCACCCCATCCGTGGCAACCGCTGCGATCGCCGCGTTGATCCCGTCGAGGACCGCGTCCTGCGAATCGGTCGGGGTCGGGATCTCCTTCGTCTCCCCGATGCGACCCTCGCGGTCGACGACGCCGGCCAGGATCTTCGTCCCGCCGAGGTCGACTCCGATCACGGTGTCCGTCGACACAGCGCGGCTACCATAACGTCCCGGATGCCCGACCAGGAGAAGCCCTATCGCCTCTACCGAGGCGGCCGGGTCAAGGGCAGGGTTCCGCTGCAGCGGCATGCCGCCGGCTCCAAGGCGGCGGAGGCCGCGTCGAAATCGGCCGCCGCCGGCGCCCCGCGGCATGCGCGACGGATGCTCGGCAGGATCCGGTGGAAGCTCGTGCTGGCCCTCGTCCTTCCGGCGCTGCTCCTGCTCGCGGTCGTCTGGGGCCTTGCGAGCTACCTCGCGTTCTCGCGCGGGATCCGCGCGGCCAACGACCGCGTTCCGGCGAGCGTCCGCCACGAGCTGACGAGCCAGGGCGGGCTGCTCATCTCCACCCCGACGACGATCCTCGTCTTCGGCACCGACGGCGGCGAGGCCGGCCGGGCGGGCTCGCGCCACTCGGACTCGATCATGCTCGTCCACACCGACCCGGGGAAGCACCGCATCGCGTACCTCTCGATCCCGCGCGACCTGCGGGTCGAGATCCCCGGCTACGGGACGGAAAAGATCAACGCCGCGTTCCAGTTCGGCGGACCGACGCTCGCGCTCCGCACGGTCAAGGAACTGACCGGACTGGACGTCAACCACGTCGCGTTCGTCGACTTCGCCCATTTCAAGGAGTTGATCGACGCGGTCGGCGGAGTCGACATCGACGTCGAGAAGCCGATCCTCTCCAACAAGTTCGACTGCCCGTACGCGACGCAGGCGCGCTGCGACGCCTGGCCCGGCTGGCGGTTCCACCGGGGCCTGCAGCACATGAACGGGCAGAGGGCGCTGATCTACTCGCGGATCAGGGAGAACAAGCTCGACCCGTCGGAGACCGACTTCGACCGGCAGGCGCGGCAGCAGCAGGTGATCCAGGCCACTGCGGCGAAGCTGACGAGCTTCGGCTCGGCGCTGAAGCTGCCGTTCAACGGCTCCAAGATCGTCCGGCCGCTCGCGACGGACCTGTCCGCCTGGCAGCTCCTGCAGCTCGGCTGGACCTATTTCCGCTCCGACACGGGCCACGCGCTCCACTGCCGGCTCGGCGGCGAGCCGCAGTCTGTCGGCGGGGAGTCGGTGATCGTCGGCTCCGAGGACAATGCCGCGACCATCTCGATGTTCATGGGAACCTCCGCGCCGCTCCCGCCGCCGAAGGGCGTGCCGTACGCGCCGGGCTGCACCGTCGGCTCGTCGTAGCCGATCAGGCGTCCTTCGACGGAGGCTTCTTCGACTCGCTGCTCGAGCTCTTCTCGCCGCTCGAGTCCTTGCTCCCCTTGTCCGACGTGTCCGCGCTCGACGAGCCCGAGTCGCCCCCGGAGCCGCTGTCGCCCGAGGAGCCGCCGTCGCCCTCCTTCCCCGCCTTGCGGCCTCCTCGGCCGTAGTCGGTCGAGTAGAACCCCGACCCCTTGAAGTGCACCGCCACGGGGAAGAGGAGCTTCTCGACGGGCCCGGCGCCGCACCGCTCGCAGGTCTCGACGGGGGGATCGGCCATGCGCTGGAACACCTCGAACGTGTGCCCGTTCGGACAACGGTACTCGTAGATCGGCATGAGTTCCGGGAGCCTATCCTCTGGCTGTGACCAGGCTCGTCGGCACGGTCGC
>Ga0187779_10000309_pt1 | contig 33822 bp, 36 predicted proteins | sample 1015_Q2_SP10_10__FD_132435 | JGI IMG/M metagenome (GOLD analysis project Ga0187779, IMG submission 132435) | Tropical peat soil microbial communities from peatlands in Department of Meta, Colombia - 1015_Q2_SP10_10_MG | ecosystem: Environmental > Terrestrial > Soil > Wetlands > Peat | place... | reverse complement strand
TGCGCAAGATTCCCCACTGCTGCCTCCCGTAGGAGTCTGGGCCGTGTCTCAGTCCCAGTGTGGCTGATCGTCCTCTCAGACCAGCTACGGATCGTCGCCTTGGTGGGCCGTTACCCCGCCAACAAGCTAATCCGCCGCGAGCTCGTCCCCGGTCGGAGGCCGAAGCTACCTTTTCCAGCCGCCCCGAAGAGCGGATGGGCCATCCGGTATTAATCCGAGTTTCCCCGGGCTATCCCGGTACCGAGGGTGGATGACTCACGTGTTACTCACCCGTTCGCCGCTGTCCCCAGTCCCGAAGGACTGGTTCTCGCTCGACTTGCATGTGTTAAGCGCGCCGCCAGCGTTCGTCCTGAGCCAGGATCAAACTCTCCGTGAAGATGATTGCCGGCTCCGAAGAGTCGGCGGTCTTTTCACTTCGAGCTTGCGCTCAAAGTCCGCCTCTCCCAGGGGAGAGGCAAGACAGGGTCTATTCCTGCACGGGACCGCAAGCGGACCCGTCCAGGTCTCGACGTAAACGCACGCTGTTGAGTTTTCAAAGACCGGGCCGTCTGGACGGCGCAAAAAAGGCCCCGACTCGCGCCAGAGGCCCCAGGATGCTCGGACTTTCAATTCCGAATCGTCCTCGAGGCAACTCCAGTTGTGTCGTTTGCAGGGACTTTCCTACGCCGCCCTCTCGGGCAGCCGGAGAAGTGTAGCACCGGCCGTGGGCCTGTCAAACGCGCACGAGGCGCAGGAACCGGCGCTTGCCCGCCTGCAGCGTCGCACCCTCCAGCTCGGCCCACGCGACGTCGTAGCCGGACACCGGACTGCCGTCGAGCTTGACCCCGCCCTGGTCGATGACGCGGCGCCAGTGACTCGACGACTCGCCCAGCTGCGCCGCGAGCACCGAGGGCAGATGGACGACCGGATCCGGGCTCTCCACCCGCACCTCGTCGATGTCCTCCGGCGCCTGCCCCTCGCGCACGACGCGCGTGAAGTGCTCCTCGGCCGCCCGCGCCGCCGCCTCGCCGTGCGAGCGCGCGACGATCCAGCGCGCGAGCTCGAGCTTCGCCGCCATCGCCTCGCCCACCGGCACGGGTCGCTCGGCGACGAGCCTGTACCACTCCTCGAGCATCGAGTCGGGGAGGCGCATCGTCCGCCCGAACATCTCCTCGGGCGGCGCGGTCAGCGGAATGTTGTTGCCGACGGAGGAGCTCATCTTCTCGCCGTCCCACGAGAGGAGCAGCGGCGTCGTCAGGACGACCTGCGGCTCGAGCCCGTACGCGGCCATCACGTCGCGGCCGGCGAGCAGGTTGTACAGCTGGTCGGTGCCGCCGAGCTCGACGTCGGCCTCGATCGCGACCGAGTCGTACGCCTGCATGAGCGGATAGAGCAGCTCCGAGACGGAGATCGGCTCGCCGGCCTCGTAGCGCTTCTCGAAGTCGTCGCGCTCGAGCATCCGCGCGACGGTGATGATGCGGCCGAGCCGCACGACGTCGGCATACGTCAGCCGCGACAGCCACTCGCCGTTGCGGCGGACCTCGAGCAGCTCCGGGTCGTCGCGCAGGATCGTCCTCGCCTGCTCGAGGTAACGCTCCGCATTGGCGTCGATCTCGTCGTCGGAGAGGATCGGCCGCTCCGAGGACCGCCCCGACGGGTCGCCGATCCGAGTCGTGTAGTCGCCGATGATGAGGACGGCGCGGTGGCCCTCGTCCTGGAAGGCGCGCATCCGCTGCAGCGGGATGCCGCGGCCGACGTGGATGTCCGGCGAGGTGACGTCGATTCCGAGCTTCACGCGCAACGGCCGGCCGAGCTTCAGCTTCGCCTCGAGCGCACCCTCCGGAAGGACGTCGACGGCGTTGCGGGTGACGATCTCGAGGGCGGACACGCCGCCCTCGATCCTACTCGGCCTTCACGAACGCGCCCCAGCGCTCCTCGATGCGCCGCGCCTTCCAGATTCCGGCGGACACCGCCCACGTGAGCACGAACAGTCCGACGATCCCGTAGCCGAGCGTGCCGAAGTCGAGGCCGTTCAACCAGGCCCAGAAGCCGCTCGTCAACGCGAGCCTCTTCGAGAGCACCTGCAGCAGCTCGACCGTTCCGATCGCGAGCGCGACCACCACCGAGAGGCTCGTGACGGTGATGTTGTAGTAGACCTTGCGCACCGGGTTCGAGAAGGCCCAGCCGTACGCCTGGCTCATGAAGGCGCCGTCGGCGGTGTCCATCAGCGACATGCCCGCGGCAAACAAGAGCGGCAGCGACAGCACCGCGAGGATCGGAACGTGCCGGTTGGCCACGCCGGCGGAGATCGCGAGCAGGCCGACCTCGGTCGCCGTGTCGAAGCCCAGCCCGAAGAGCAGGCCGAGCGGAAACATCTGCCAGCTCGAGCGGATCCGGCGTGCAAGTCGGCCGAGGAAGAACCGGCTCATGAAGCCGCGGTCGAGCAGCCGCTGCTCGAGCAACCGCTCGTCGTAGGCGCCCGTCCGCAGCTCACGGAAGATGCGCACGACGTCGAGCAGCACGAGCAGATTGAGGATGCCGATGAGCCAGAGAAACGTCCCCGAGACACCGGTGCCGACGTACCCGCCCCAGTGCTGGAAGCTCGGGATCCTCGACTTCACGGCCGACGCGGCGACCGCGAGCCCCGCGGCGAGCGAGAAGACGATCGTCGAGTGGCCGAGCGAGAAGAAGAAGCCGGTGCCGAGCGAGCGCTTCCCCTCCTGGAGGAACTTGCGCGTCGTGTTGTCGATCGCCGCGATGTGGTCCGCGTCGAAGGCGTGTCGCAGCCCGAACGTGTAGGCGAGCGTCCCCAGCCCGACCAGCGCCGGGTTCGCACGGGAGTAGTAGAGGAACAGCCCCCAGCCGAGCAGGTGCAGGAGGAGGACGGCGGCGCCGAAGCCAGAGAGGCGAAGCCACTCGGACCGGGTGAGCGAGATGGTCCACCGGCGCAACGCGGGCATGCTCCGATCATGCCCGCCCCGTGGCCGGGTGGGCATCAGTGCCCTGCCGCAGCCCGACGGCGGCTCTCCCGTGAGCCGAAACGGGGGAATCCGGGCTAGAATCCCGGCCCTTCCGTGCTGCTGCGCAGAAACCGCTCCGAGCCGGCGGGTCCGCGCCGGCGCCGGCGCCGGATCCGCAAGCTGCGCCTGCTCGCCCTCGTCGGCGTGCTGGGCGTCCTCGCGGTGACGGCGTTCTCCTACGGCGTGATCGTGGCGCTCAGCGGTCAGCTGAGCGGGCTCGACCCGCGCCACCAGCAGCGGGAGCAGGTCGACGGCTACGTCTACGCGAGCGACGGCCACACGATCCTCGACGTCCTTCGCGGCTCGCAGAGCCGCGTGCTCGTCGACAGCGGGGACATCTCGCCCTGGATGAAGCAGGCGATCGTGGCCACCGAGGACAAGCGCTTCTACGAGCACCGCGGCATCGACGTGCGCGGCATGGCCCGCGCGCTCTGGGCGGACATCCGGCACAAGGGCGCCGTCCAGGGCGGCTCGACGATCACCCAGCAGTTCGTCAAGAACGCCCTCGTCGGCAGCCAGCGCACGGTCACGCGCAAGCTGAAGGAGGCGGCTCTGGCGTGGCAGCTCGAGCAGATCTGGCCGAAGGACCGGATCCTCACCGCGTACCTGAACACCATCTACTTCGGGAACGGGGCGTACGGGGTCGAGCGGGCGGCCCGCACGTACTTCGGCCACGGCGCGAAGAAGCTCACGCTCTCGGAGGCGGCTCTCCTGGCCGGCATCCCCGAGGACCCGAGCCTCTACGACCCGGTCGCCCACCCGCAGGCCGCGAAGGAGCGCCGGACGACCGTGCTGCGGCTGATGCTCGCCCAGAAGATCATCGGGCCCGCGCAGTTCCGGCAGGCCGTGCGCGAGCCGATGCCGGCACCGCAGGACGTCCGCCTGTCCGGTGTCCAAGGGCTCGCACCGTACTTCGGCGAGTACGTCAAGCAGCAGCTCATCGACCGCTTCGGCGCGAAGCGCGTGTTCGGCAGCGGCTTCCGCGTCGACACGACGATCAACTTCCAGCTGCAGGCCCTCGCTCGCGCGGCGATCCACACGTGGCTGCCGAGCGCGACCGGGCCGCAGGCTGCGCTCGTCGCGATCGACCCCACGAGCGGAGCCGTGCTTGCGATGTACGGCGGCAACAGCTTCCACCAGAGCCAGTTCAACCTCGCGACGCAGGGCGAGCGCCAGCCCGGCTCCGCCTTCAAGCCGTTCGTGCTCGCGACCGCGCTGAAGCAGGGAATCTCGCCGCTGACGACGCTCGTCTCGAAGCCGGTCTCGATCTTCCTCGGCAACCGGTACTGGTACGTCCACAACTACGAGGGCGAGTATCTCGGGCCGATCGACCTGGCAACGGCGATCAGCGTCTCCGACAACTCGGTGTTCTCGCAGCTGACGAAGATCGTCGGCCCGGCGAACGTCGTGAAGACGGCGAAGGAGATGGGGATCACGAGCCCTCTCCAGAGCTACTTCGGGATCGGGCTCGGCGTCGAGGCGGTGAACCCGCTCGAGATGGCGCGCGCGTACGCGTCGTTCGCGAACGGCGGCTTCCGCGTCGACGGCTCGGTGTTCGGCAACGAGCCGCGCGCGATCACGACGATCGCGAACGACGGCGGTCAGGTCGTGTACGCGAACAAGCCCGTGCCTCGGCGGGTCCTCTCGCCGACGGAGGACGAGCTGCTGACGCAGCTGCTCGAGGGCGTGGTCACCTCCGGCACCGGCACCGCCGCGGCGCTCCCGGACCGCTCGGTCGCCGGCAAGACGGGCACGACGGAGAACTACGGCGACGCCTGGTTCGTCGGCTACACGCCGCAGCTCGTGACCGCGGTCTGGGTCGGCTACCCCAACGCACTCAAGCCGATGCTGACGGAGTTCCACGGGAAGCCGGTCGTCGGCGGCACGTATCCGGCCGAGATCTGGAAGTCCTTCATGGAGTCGGCGCTCGCGGCGATGCACGCGCGGCCCGAGACGTTCACGCCGCCACCGCCGCTCTCGGTGTCGACACAGCGGGTGACGTACCGCGACGGCAGCATCGAGCTCGACAACGGCAACTGCCGGGACACGTCGCTCATCGTCTATTTCACCGGGCGCGGGCCGGCCAGGAGATCCGACTGCAAGGTGAACGAGGTCGAGGTCCCGAACGTCGTCGGCTGGAAGCTCGCCGCTGCGCGCGTCCGGCTCGAGGCGCAGCCTCTGACGCCGCAGCTCATCTACAAGCCCGCGTCACCAGGGCAGCGCGTGGACGTGATCGTGCGCCAGTTTCCGGCCGGCGGCACGCTCTCCTCGTTCGACAAGGTCACGCTCGTGCTCCCGAAGCCGCTGCACGGGCTCGTGCCGCGGATCGTCGGACTGAGCCTCCGCGATGCCCGCGCGAAGCTCGCCGCGCTGAAGCTGTTGCCGGCGGTGCGCTTCGGCGACGGGAAGCCGGGCCACGTCATCTCGCAGGAGCCGCTCGCCGGCGTCGCCGCGGCGCCCGGCATGACGGTGCGGCTCACGGTGGCGCGCGGCTAGCGCCCCTTCAGGCAATACCCGCCTGCTCGACAGCATTACCCGAAGGGGCACTAGAAGCGTCGGCTGAGGAACGGCGACCCCGCGAGGCCGTAGCGCCACGGCGTCTCCGCGCCGCGGGTGACGCCGATGCGCGGGCCGGTCGCGATCTCGGGCGTCGTCTCTCGCGCGAAGAGCGCGAACGGGGGGGCGTCGAGGGGCAGACCGTCGTGCTCGCGGGTCACGCCCAGCGCCTGGCAGAGCTTGCCGGGGCCGGAGCAGAGCGCCCGCTCCGCCTCCACCCCGCGGCGCGCGCGCATGCGCGGGACTCCGTGCGTCGGCTGCAGCGCACGGACGAGCGCCGCCTCCGCCCGGCCCGGCTCCTCGCAGACGAGGTTGAGGCACCAGTGGACGCCGTACGAGCGATAGACGTACGCATGCCCGGGCGGGCCGAACATCGCCGCGTTGCGCGGCGTCTTTCCGTGGTAACCGTGACTCGCCGGGTCGTCCGGGTCGTACGCCTCCACCTCGACGATCGGTCCGCCGACGCCGTCGACGAGCAGCGTCGCCCCGATCAGCTCGGGTGCCACTGCGTGCACGGGGCGGGCGAAGAAGTCACGCGACAGCGGCTGCACGGGCTCGCGAGTCGTAGCGGATGAGCGCGGGGAAGGCGAGCGCGAGCAGGGCGCAGCCCGCGACGCAGGCGATCCCGCCGGAGGCGACCGAGGCGCGGATGCTCGTGACCGAGGCGAGCGCGCCCGCTCGCAGGTTGCCGAGTGACGGCGCGGCTGCGACCTGCGCGAACTCGATCCCGTTGAGCCGGCCGCGCAGCGAGTCAGGCGTCAGCTCGAGCAGCATCGTGCCGCGCAGGACTGCGCTGACGAGATCGGCGCCGCCGGCAACGGCGAGGAGCACGAGCGCAAGCCAGAAGCGGTCGGCGAAGCCGAACGCCGCGATCGCGACGCCCCAGAGCGACGCGGCGACGACCACGACGAGACCCTGGCGGCGCACGTGCGTCGCCCAGCCGCCGAGCGCGGAGAGGACGAGCGCGCCCGTCGACGTCGCCGCGTACAGGTAGCCGACGAGGCTCGGCTCGTGGAAGCGGTGCGTGGCGAGCGCCGGAAAGAGCGCGGTCGGCATGCCGAAGACCATCGCGTTGGTGTCCACGAGCATGAAGCCGAGAATCACCGGCCGCGAGCGGATGAAGCGGAAGCCGTCCGCGATCGCGCGCAGGCTGGGCCGCTCACCGGGCGCGCCCTCGGGCCTCAGCGGCGGCAGCAGCCAGACCGCGACGAGCGTCGCGAAGAAGGTGCCGGTGTCGATCCCGTACGCCGCCGTCAACCCGGCGCCGGCGATGAGCACACCGGCCAGTGCCGGCCCGGCGACCGCGCCGAGGCTCGAGATGAGGCTGTTGAGGTTGTTCGCCGCTGCGAGCTGGTCGTCGCCCACGAGACGAGGAAGCAAGGCTCCCTGCGCGCCGATCCCGAAGGAGAACGCAACGCTGTCGACGAGGATGGACACGAAGCACGGCCATACCTGCGGGTGCGGCAGCGCCGCGTTCGCGAGCGCGATCGTGCTGCCGACGATCATTCCGGCCTGCTGGAGGAGCATCAGGCGGCGGCGGTCGAACACGTCGGCGAAGGCGCCGCCGACGAGCGTGAGGGTGAGGAGCGGCACGAGCTGGGCAACCGAGAGCAGGCCGACCTCGAGCGTCGACCCCGTGAGCGCGTACACCTGATAAGAGAGGGCGACGTAGCCGATCTCGCTGCCGATGAACGACACCATCTGCGCGAGCCACAGGCGCCTGAACTCGGCAGAGTCGCGTACCGGTCCGAGGTCGAGCCTGAGGCGCCCGAGCAGCTCGCGCGCGCTCATGCCGCCTCACGCGGCCCGGAGACGTCGTAGCGCAGCAGCACCGGGAAGAAGGCCGCGACGACGAGCGTGCAGAGGACGCAGCCGATCCCACCCGAGACGATCGAGAAGCGGAGGCTCGTCAACGAGGCGACGACGCCCGCCTCGAGGTTGCCGAGCGACGGCGTGCTCGCCACCTGCGCGAACTCGATTCCGCCCAGGCGGCCGCGCATGTGGTCCGGCGTGACGGTGAGGACGATCGTCGAGCGGAAGATCGCGCTCACCTGGTCGGCTGCGCCTGCCAGCGCGAGCAACAGCAGCGCGAGCCAGAGCGTGCGGGTGAGCCCGAAGGCGGCGATCGCCACACCCCAGCCCGACGCCGACACGACGATCGCCACCCCCTGGCGGCGGACCCGCGACGCCCAGCCCGAGAAGAGCGAGATGAGGAATGCTCCGACCGCGGGCGCGGCGAACAGGTAGCCGACCGAGGCCGGGTGGCGAAAGACGTGCTGCGCGAGCGCCGGAAAGAGCGAGCTCGGCATTCCGAAGAGCATCGCGAGCGAGTCGATGAGGAAGAAGCCGAGCACCAGCTGCTGCCCGGCCAGGTAGCGAAAGCCGTCGGCGATCGTGCCGAAGGTCATACGGGGAGCACCCTCCTCCGGCGGCACACGGGGCACACCGTGGACGGCGGCCGTCGCGGCGAGCATCCCGGCCAGCGAGACGCCGTACGTCCAAGCGAGCCCGAGCCAGCCGATCAGCACGCCGGCGAGTGCCGGCCCGGCGACGAGCCCCAGGTTGTTGTAGAGACCGTTGAGCGCGGCTGCGGCCGGCAGCTGGTCGAGCGGTACGAGCCGCGGCGTGAGCGAGCGGACGGCGCCCGAGCCGAGCGAGAACGACGACCAGGCGAGGAACCCGAGCACGAACACGAGCGCGACGTTCGCGCGGTGGGGGATCGACACGATCACGAACGCGGCCGTGACGACGGCGATGCCGGCATTGCTGAGCAGCAGGACGGCGCGCCGGTCGTGCGTGTCGGCGAGCGCGCCGCCGACGATCGTGAGCGCGACGAGCGGCACGAACTGGGTCAGGGCGAGCAGGCCGACGGCGAGGGTCGAGCCCGTCAGCCGGTACACCTGCACCGGCACGAGCACGAGCATCATCCGCCAGGCGACGTACGCGATCGCCTGGCTCGTCCAGAGCCGCCGGAAGCCGGGAGACGTGCGCAGCGGCGTGACGTCGACGGCCAGGCGTGCGAGCAGCGACGCCCGGGCGACCTGCCCCGCGGGCGTCAAAACAGCTGCTCGGGCTCCGGCTGCCGCGCCGTCTTCTCGAGCACCCGCCGCGCGCGCCGGCCGAGATCGACGAGGTCGACGCGGCCCTCCTCGACGGCCGTGGCGAGCCGCTCGGCGAGATCGAGCGCCTCGTCGAGCACGGAGCTCGTGGTCGCGTCCTGCCCCATCTCCGAGAGGATCGTCCGCTCGGTGCGCGACGCGACGACCGGATCGGGCACGCCGTCCACCCAGACGCGCGTCCGGCGTCCGTGGCCCCGCTCCTCGCGCTCGATCGGCTCGAGCAGGTAGATGCGGTCCGTGCGCGCCCACTTGCCGAACCCGAGGAAGACCATGCGCGGCGACCGATCCGCCATGGAGGGGAAGCTACTCGAAGTACGTGTCGCCGTGCGAGTAGGGCGGCGCGCAGGAGCAGAGGATGCGCAGCTCGCTCGACCCGTCGTTCTCGAGCGTGTGCCACGCGCCCGCGGGGATGAGGACCGCGTCCCCGGGCCGCACGTGGCGCGTGTCCCCGTCGACCTCGAGCGCGCCGGAGCCCTTGAGGACGAAATAGATCTCTTCCGCGGCGCGGTGGTAGTGCCTCGTCGTCGCCTCGCCCGGCTCGAGCGTCGCCTCGGCGAGGCTCTGCGCTCCGGTGTGATGGAGCTCGCGGACCGTCGATCCGTCCTTGGTGACGAACGGCTCGACCCGCTCGAGCGAGCGCAACTCCATCAGAGGACCGCGGCGAGCGCCTCGACCACGCGCTCCTGCGCGTCGCGCTCGAGCGACGTGAAGAACGGCAGCGCCAGCGTGCGGGAGCTCGCGTCCTCGGACACCGGGCACATCCCCTCGCGGAAGCCGTAGCGCTCGCGCATGTACGGCTGCAGGTGGATCGACGGCAGGTAGCGGCTGGAGCCGATCCCCTCGCGCTCGAGGTGGGCGATCGCCCGCTCGCGCGTCTCGTTGTCGGGAAGCGCCACCACGTACACGAACCAGGACCGCCTGTGCTCCTCGTCGTCCGGACACGGCAGCTCCACGCCGTGAACGCCCGCCAGCAGCTCCACGTAGTGCGCCGCGACGGCGTCGCGGCGCACGAGTATCTCGTCGAGCTTCTCGAGCTGCCCGAGGCCGAGTGCCGCGCGCACGTCGTCGATGCGGTAGTTGAAGCCGAGGCGGACGTGCTCGAGCCAGCCGCCGCTGTCGCCGCGGCCCTGGTTGCGCAGAGAGCGCAGCAGGCGCCACTCCTCCTCGGAATGGGTGGTCACCATCCCGCCCTCTCCCGTGGTGATCTGCTTGTTCGGGTAGAAGGCGAAGACCGCGCTCGGGCCGTGCGAGCCGACCGGCGCTCCCTTGTACTCGGCGCCGAGCGCCTCGCACGCGTCCTGGATCAGCGTGAGCCCGTGCCTGTCCGCGATCACGCGCAGCTCGTCGAGCTCGCACGGGTAGCCGAAGATGTCGACCGCCATGATCGCCTTCGTCCGCGGCGACACCGCCGCCTCGACGGCCGCCGGGTCGAGGTTGAGCGTACGCCGGTCGACGTCGGCGAACACGGGAACGCCGCCCTCGTAGAGGAAGCAGTTGGCGGTGGCCGCGAACGAGTACGGCGTCGTGATCACCTCGTCGCCGGGTCCGATCCCGGCGGACACGCAGAGCAGGTGCAGGCCCCCGGTGCCCGAGGAGACGGCGGCGGCGTACGGCGCGCCGACCTTCGCTGCGAATGCCTCCTCGAAGCGGTCGATCGTCGGCCCGAGCGACAGCCTGCCGGAGCGCAGCACCTCGAGCACGAGCTCTTCCTCGCGCTCGTCGAGATACGGCCCCGAGAGCGGGACCGGGCGCACTTCCTGCTTCACGCCTGCGCGCGGCTGGGCGCGTACTCGAGCCACTGCGCCCACCGCTCCGCGCGGCCGTTCGCCGTGTCGAGGTACGCCTGCTGGATCTCGAGCGTGATCGGGCCGGGCGCGCCGACCACATGGTCGTCGACCTCGCGGATCGGCGTCACCTCGGCAGCCGTCCCGCACATGAAGACCTCGTCCGCGAGATAGAGGTCGGTGCGGATGAGCGGCTTCTCGACGACGCGGTGGCCGAGGTCCTGCGCGATCTGGATCACCGAGTCGCGCGTGATGCCGACGAGGATCGAGGCGGAGAGGTCGGGCGTGTAGAGAACGCCGTCGCGGACGATGAAGATGCTCTCGCCCGAGCCGTCCGCGATCGTCCCCTCGGCGGTGAGCAGGATCGCCTCGTCGTAGCCGGCGCGGTTCGCCTCGCCGACGGCGAGCATCGAGTTGATATACACGCCGGTCGCCTTCGCGACGTGCGGGATGACGTTCGGGCCGACGCGCTGCCAGCTCGAGACCTTGACCCGGATCCCGTTGCGCAGCCCCTCCTCGCCGAGATAGGCGCCCCACGGCCACGCCATGATCGCGACGTCGACCGGGTTGTCGCGCGCCGCCACGCCGAGCTGGCCGTAGCCGTAGAACGCGATCGGGCGGAGATAGCACGAGGGGAGCTCGTTCGCGCCGATCAGATCCCACGTCGCCGCCTTCAGCTCCTCCCGCGAGTACGGCAGCTCCATGTAGAGGAGCTTCGCCGAGCGCTCGAGCCGCTCGAGGTGCTCGCTGAGGCGGAAGACGGCCGTCCCCTTGGGAGTCTCGTACGCGCGGATGCCCTCGAAGACGCCCGATCCGTAGTGAAGGCCGTGGACGCCGACGTGGACCGTGGCGTCGGCCCAGTCGACGAGCTCGCCGTTCATCCAGATCTTGTTCGCTTCCTGCATCGCGTCTCTCCTCGGGTCGTCGGGCGAGAACGAATCGTACCCGCGGCGCCGCTCAGCCCTCCGCGAGCTCTCCGGGCTCGGCACCCGTGAGTCGCACGAGGTCGAGCGGGGAGAGGCCGGCCATGTGGCGGGTCGAGCCTGCGCCGACCCAGACGGTCTGGTGCCGGAGTAGCTCGCGCTCGAGCAGGACGCGTGACGCCTGCGGGACGGGGAAGGGAGCGACCGCTCCCGGCTCGAACCCGGTCACGGCGAAGACCTCCTCGGGCCGGGCCACGCGCGCGCCGCGCGCGCCCGCCGCTGTGGCGACCTTCGCCGCGTCCGCCCGCCGGTCGCCCGGCACGAGCGCGAGCACGGGCAGGCCGTCGCACACGAAGACGAGCGTCTTCACGATCTCGGCCGCCTCGCAGCCGATCGCGGCCGCCGCCGCGGCGGCCGTCGGCGTCCCCTCCTCGAACTCCTCGAGCCGCGCATCGACCGCCCGGCTCCGCAGAACCGCCGCAACGCGCTCCACCGATTCAGGCCACGGCTCCACGAGACGAGCGTAACGCGGCAGTGACCGCGCGTCCGACCCGAGCGCAAAGGCCGGAGGCCGACGGAGGCGCAGCCGCGTTGGCCGCAGGCGGATCCACGCGGCCGGGGACGCTTTAGCACCACCGGCCGCGCCGCGAGACCGTGCGCCGCGCAGCCCGAGAGGACGGCGGCTCGGCCGCCGTCCGCTCTGCGGAGCACATTCCAGATCGAGCTCTGAGCGCAACTCAGAGTTCGATAACTCGGGCGTCGTCGAAGCCCTCGCGATGGATGCGTTCGACGAGGTCGCTCGGCGGCGGCGTGTCGACGGAGAGCACCATCAGGGCCGTGCCGCCGCGGCGCGAGCGCGAGACGGTCATGTTGGCGATGTTGACGCCGGCGTCTCCGAAGAGCGTGCCGACGCGGCCGATCACTCCGGGAACGTCGTCGTAGCGCACGAGCACGAGGAGCGGCGCGAGCTCGAGGTCGAGGTCGAAGCCGAGCGCGCTCACGAGCCACTGGCGGTTGTCGTTGCCGATGATCGTTCCGGCAACGCGGATCAGCTCGTCGCCGGCGCGGATCGCGACGTGCAGAAGGTTCGTGTAGTCGCGTGCCGATTGCGAGCGCTCCTCGCGCACCTCGATCCCCCGCTCGCGCGCGATCAGCGGCGCGTTCACGTAGTTCACCGGCCGGTCCGCCCTTCCCTGGAAGGCGCCGTTGAGCGCGGAGACGCTGAGCAGGCGCGTGTCGTAGTCCGCAAGCCCGCCGTAGGCGGTGACGACGATCTCGTCCGCCTTCCCTTCCGCGAGCTCCATCGCCAGCCGGCCGAGCTTGACCGCGAGCGGGACGTACGGGCCGAGCACCTCGAGGTCCTCGGAGCCGATCGCCGGGATGTTCACCGCGTTCGTGACGAGGCCGCCTTCGAGCGCGGCGACCACCTGCTCGGCGACGATGAGCCCCGCCCGGTCCTGCGCCTCGCCGGTCGACGCCGCGAGATGCGGTGTCACGACGACGTTGTCGAGCTGGAGCAGCGGGCCCGAGTACGGCTCGGCGGAGAAGACGTCGAGCGCGGCACCGGCGACCTTGCCGGAGCGCAGCGCGTCGAGGAGCGCGCCCTCGTCGACGAGCTCGCCGCGCGCCGCGTTGACGAGGCGGGTGCCGTCGCGCATGCACGCGAACGCCGCCGCGTCGAGCGAGCGGCGGGTCTCCTGGGTCAGGGGCAGGTGCAGGGTGAGGAAGTCCGCGGCCCGGTACACGCCCTCAGGCGTCTCGATGCGCTCGACGCCGAGCTCGCGAAAGCGCTCGCCGGCGACGTACGGGTCGTACGCGCATACCCGCATGCCGAGCCCCGCTGCGCGCCGGGCCACCTGCTGGCCGATCCGGCCGAACCCGAGCACGCCGAGCGTCTTGCCGGCGAGCTCGATGCCGTCGTACGCGTTGCGCTCCCAGCGGCCCTGCTTGAGCGCCGAGTGCGCCTGCGGGATGTTACGCGCAAGCGCGACGAGCAACCCGATCGTGTGCTCGGCTGCTGAGACGACCGTCGACTCCGGCGCGTTGGCCACGACGATCCCGCGCCGCGTCGCCGCGTCGACGTCGACGTTGTCGACACCGACTCCGGCGCGCCCGATCACCTTCAGGTTGATCGCGCGGTCGATCAGATCGGCGGTGAGCTTCGTCGCCGAGCGGACGACGATCGCGTCGTAGCGGCCGATGATCTCGTCGAGCGCGCTGTCGGCGTCGACGTCGACGTCGAAGCGCTCGCGGAGCAGGTCGACGCCCGCGTCGGCGATCGACTCGCGGACGAGAACCCTGGCGGTCACGACACCTTCGCGTGCTCGTACGCCTCGAGCGCCGCCGTGACGGCGGCGCCGCGCTCGATGTCGGCGCCGAGCTCGGCGAGCACGAGCTCGACCGCGGCCAGCACGGACGTGATGTCGAACACGTCGAACCAGCCGATGTGGCCGACGCGGAGGATCCGGCCGCGCAGGCCGCCCTGACCGTTCGCGAGCGTCATGCCGAAGTGCTCACGCACGCCCGAGACGACGTCGCCGGAGTCGATCCCCTCGGGCATGCGGATCGCGGTCACGACCGCGCTGCGATCGTCGTCCGGGGAGAAGAGCTCGAGCCCCATCGCCTTCGCACCGGCACGGCAGGCCCGGCCGAGGCGGGCGTGGCGCGCGAACGCCGAGCCGAGCCCCTCCTCGAGGAGCAGTCCCAGCGCGACGTCCAGCGCGACGATGAGCGAGGTCGCGGGCGTGAACGGTGCATCGAGCTTCGCCTGCGCCTTCTGCGTCCGTCCCCAGTCGAGGTAGAAGCTCCGCGACGCCTCTGCCGCGGCGAGCGCCCGCGGCGACACCGCGCAGAGCGCGAGCCCGGGCGGCGTCATCAGCGCCTTCTGCGAGGCGGAGACGACAGCGTCGAGCCCCCAGGCGTCGATCTCGAGCGGCACCGCGCCGAGGCTCGAGACCGCGTCCACCGCGACCAGGGCGCCGGCTTCCTTTGCCGCGGCCGCGAGCTCCGCCAGGTCGGCCACGACGCCGGTCGACGTCTCGGAGTGGGTCAGGAACACCACGTCCGCGCCGCCGAGCTCGCGAAGACGCGCAGCGACGTCCCGTGCGCGCGGCGCCTCGCCCCACTCGTAGCGCATCGCTTCCACCGTGGCGCCGTGCAGCGAGGCGATCTGCTCCCAGCGCTCGCCGAAGTAGCCGGCGGAGACGACGAGGGCGCGCGTTCCCTCGGCGCAGAGGTTCACGCCGACCGATTCCATCGCGGCGGTCCCCGACGCGGTGAAGAGCAGCACGTCCGACTCCGTGCGGCAGACCTCGCGCAGGCGGCCGAGACAGCGCTCGAAGACCGGACGGAAGTCGGCGCCGCGATGATGGAGCACGGGCTCGGCGAGCGCGGCGAGCACCTGCGGCGGCACGGGCGTCGGCCCCGGCGTAAACAGGTACTTCTTCCCGTGCTTCTTCGCCGGCACGCTTCCGAGCCTAGCGGTGCGAGCGGAAGACGATCACCTACCCTACGCTCTGGCCGTGAACGTGCTCGCCGCCTTCGCCGCCGCACTCGTCGCCCTGCGCCTCGCCGGCGCGCTCGCCCGACGCTGGCGGGAAACGCGACGGCCGGAGCTGCTCGCCTGGTCGTGGTCGCTGGCCGCGTACGCGGCGGCCGCGGCGGCGATCGCCTGGGGTGAGGCGGCGCAGTGGGACGGGCGGACGTTCCGGGTGTACTACGCGGCGGGCGCGCTCTTGACGGCGCCCCTGCTCGGCTTCGGCTCGCTGCTCCTCGCCGGCGTCCGGCGGGCGGCGCCCGCCGCCCTCCTCTACGCCGGGGTCGCGCTCGGCGCCGCGTTCGCCCTGCCGGTGCACGGCACGTTCGCGCGGCACGGCATCCCGCCGGCGCAGGACCACCTCGCCTTCCTGCCCGGCCGCCTGCTCGCGATCGTGGCGAACGCGCTCGGGACGCTCGCGGTCGTCGCCGTCGCCGTCCGCTCCTTCCGGCGCCGGCCGCTCGGCAACGCGCTGATCGTGCTCGGCGTCGCGGCGGCTGCGACAGGCAGCGGCCTCGCCGGCCTCGGCGCCGGCGGCGCCGCCGCGGGGATCGCCGCCGGCGCGGCGCTCCTCTACGCCGGGTTCGTCGCCGATCCGGGAGGGTGGCGACGACGACGACGGTCCTTACACCTTCCTAACATCCCAGCAAGTACCGTCCCCGACCGCAACGCATAGCCGCGCCGCGCGGTGCCGTCCCCACCCAGGGGTTCGTGCCCGCCCGGCCTCCGACCATGCAGGCGAATCCACTGGGGGTGGACTCTTGCGGCGACTCGTCATGGCTTCGGCCGTGCTCCTTGCATGCTCCTGCACCGCGGCCGGTGCAGGCGTGAACCGCGCGACGGCCGGCGTGCGCTCGCTCAGCTCCGATGCCGCTGCGCGCGTCGCTCTCGGCGGCGAGATTCTCCGGTACGAACGCGCGACCTGGCGGTGGGAACGCGTGATGGGCGCGTCCCGCACGGAGACCGCCGGTCGGACGCTCGCCGCGATGAGCATCCGGGACGTCAGGCAGGCGGTCACGCTCTGGCACAGCCGGGCCCAGGCTGCCTTCCGGCGCGCGCACCGACCGCCGCACCTCAAGGCGTGGCTCTGCATCCACCGCTACGAGGGCAGCTGGAGCGACACCGGCAGCCCCTATTACGGCGGGCTCCAGATGAACGTCACCTTCCAGGAGCACTACGGCTGGTGGCTGTTCCGGCACAAGGGAACCGCCGACCACTGGACGCCGCTCGAGCAGATGTGGACGGCAGAAAAAGCCCTCAGATCCAGGGGTTTCTGGCCCTGGCCGAACACCGCGAGGGCCTGCGGACTGCTCTGACGGCGTCATGACAGTGTCTTGACTTGACAAAGACATCATTCTGATGTCATAGTGCCGTCATGCAGATCGACGGCTACGTCCAGGCACTCCGCGAGGACCTCGCCCGCGTGGCGGCGGTCGGCGACGAGCACACCGCCCGCGCCGCCGAGCTGCTCGCGGTCGCGCTCGAGTCCGCGCTCGGCCGGCGTCTCCAGGAGGCGCTCGGCGAGGCGGCGCTCGAGCTGTCCGCACACCTCCACAGCGGGCGCATCGAGGTGCGCATGGCGGGCGGCGACCCCGAGCTCGTGCTCGTCGACGACGAGAGCCCCGAGTCCGCGTCGTCGGACGAGGCCCTCGACGCCCGCATCACCCTGCGCCTCCCCGAGGCGCTCAAGCGCCGCCTCGAGGACGCGGCTTCCCACGACGGCATCTCCGTCAACACCTGGATCGTGCGGGCGCTCGTGCGCGACGCCGGCACGCCCAGGAGGAGCGGTGGACGCCGCCTGACCGGCTACGGCCGGAGCTGAAAGGAGTCGGCATGTTCGTCCGCATGGAGCTCCCCGCCGACGGCCGCTGGGTCTACGAGGACCCGTCCGGCGTCCCCGAGGAGCAGCTCACCCTCCGGATCTCCGAAGCCCTGCGCCCCGGCGTGGAGACCGCCGCCACCGACGCCGGCCTCACCCCCACCGCGTCGCTGGTCGCCCACCCCTCGACCGGCAGCGACCCCGCGACCACGAAGGCGGCCTGACCATGAACGAGCAGCGCTTCCACACACCGGGCCTGCGCGGCCTCGAGATCGTCGTCCCCGCCGGCGACGTCGCCGTCGAGGCGATCGACGGCGACGAGTCGTTCGTCGTCGTCGACGGCGACGAGAAGCTCGTCGAGCAGACGACCGTCGAGGTGCGCGGCGACACGCTCGTCGTCGACTTCCACGGCAAGCGCAGCCTGCTCGGGATCACGATCGCCGTCGGCGACTTCTCGATCGGCGGCGGCCGCCTCCACGTTCGGGCGCGCGTGCCGCACGACGTCAAGCTACGCCTTGCGACGGCGTCGGCGGACATGACGCTTCGCGGCCGCTTCGCCTCGCTCGAGACGAAGACCGCCTCCGGCGACCTCGCCCTGAGCGGCGAGATCGCGGGCGACGTCGTCGTGAAGACCGTCAGCGGCGACGTGCGCCTCGACTCGGTCGGCGGCGAGCTGCGCGTCCAGAGCGTCTCCGGCGACATGCGCGTCCGCTCGGTCGGCGGCTCGCTCGTGGCGAAGTCCGTGTCGGGAGACCTCCACATCGAGTCGATCCGGGCGGGCCATGTCGAGCTCACGAGCATCTCGGGCGACATCGAGATCGGCATCGCCGCGGGCTCCAACGTCGAGGTCGACGCGAACAGCGTTTCCGGCGACCTCAGCTCGGACGTGCCGCTCGCGAGCGTCCCCGCCGAGGGCGGCGACGGCCCCACCGTCGTCGTGCGCGGCAAGACCGTGAGCGGCGACTTCAGGGTCCTGCGCGCGGCTACGTCCGCAGCCTCTCCCGCAGCAGCCGGTTGACGACCGCCGGGTCTGCCTTGCCCGCCGTCTCGCGCATCACCCGGCCGACGAGGAACCCGAGCACGCCCTCCTTGCCGCCGCGGTAGGTCTCGACCTGCTCCGGGTGGGCGGCGAGGACCGTTTCGATGACGGGACCGAGCGCGGCCTCGTCGCTGACGGCGGTCTGCGCGAGGAACTCCGCCGCGTCGATCGCGCGTGCCGTCGCCGCTTCGAAGGCGGCGTTGAGGGCCTCGCGCGTGAGGTTCCCGGCCCGGATCACCTCGGCGAGCGGCGCAGCGTTCTCCGGCAGCAGCGTCTTGCCCGCGAGCTGGTTCATCGAGACGGTCGCCGCGGTGTCCAGGTCGAGGCCCGCGGCGACGAGCGGGACGGCATTCGCCTCGTTCCCGGTCATCACGAGCTCGTCCGCCCGCTCGAATCCGATCTCCGCCGCGTAGCGCACGATGCGCGCGCCCGGCAGCTCCGGCTGCTCCCTGCGCAGCCGCTCGGCGAGCTCCGCCGGCGGCTCGACGGGAACGAGATCCGGCTCGGGGAAGTAGCGGTAGTCGTCCGCCTCCTCCTTCGAGCGGTGAACGGTCAGCCGGTCGGTGTCGGGGTCGTAGTCGTACGTCGACTGCTCGACCTGCTCCCCCGCCTCGTGCGCGGCGATCTGCTGGCGCACCGCCGCCTCGATCGCGCGGCCGATGAAGGTGAAGGAGTTCATGTTCTTGATCTCCCAGCGCGGCCGGTAGCCCTGCTCCCCGCGCTCGCGCACGGAGACGTTCACGTCGGCGCGCAGCGTGCCCTTCTCCATCTCCGCGTCCGAGATCCCGAGCTCGACGACCGTCTGCCGGAGCAGGCGCAGGTAGCGGAGCGCCGCCTCCGAGGAGCGCAGGTCGGGCTCGCCGACGATCTCGAGCAGCGGCGTGCCGCCGCGGTTGAAGTCGACGAGGCTGTAGTCCGCGCCGACGGAGCGCCCGGTGGCACCGCCGGCGTGCACCGTCTTCGCCGCGTCCTCCTCGAGATGGGCGCGCACGATCCCGACGCGCTCCTCGCCGTCTGCCGTCGGCACCACGAAGGTGCCGGGCCCGCAGAGGGGCGCCTCGTACTGGCTGATCTGGTAGCCCTTCGGCAGGTCGGGGTAGAAGTAGTTCTTGCGCGCGAAGACCGAGTGCTCGGCGATCTCGCAGCCGAGCGCGAGGCCGAGCCTGATCGTGAACTCGATCGCGCGCGCGTTCGGCACCGGCAGCGCCCCGGGATGGGCGAGGCAGACGGGGCACGTGCGCGTGTTCTCGGCGGCACCGTACTCGAGCTCGCAGCGGCAGAACATCTTCGTGCGGGTCTTCAGGTGCGCGTGCACCTCGAGGCCGATGACCGGCTCCCACTCAGGCACCGGACAGCTTCTCCTTGGCGACGCGCAGCGCCGCCTCGATGTCGTCGTTCACCTCGACCATCTCGATCCACTCCTCGAGCGCGGGCGGGAGCCGGCGCACGAGCCACAGCTCGCGCTCGCCCGCCTCGAGCGTGAGCTTCACGTCGCCGACGAGCACCGCGCGCGAGCCGTCGAGCACGCGCGGCTGCACGCCGAACACACGCTCCACGGCGGGAACGAAGTCGGCGGCGGGATCCTCGAACCGCATCGTCATCCGGCGAGCCTCGAGGGCACCGGGTCGAGCCCGAGCGCGAGCTCGAGCGCGCGGCCGGCGTGGAAGAGCGTGTTCTCCGAGAACTGGGGCCCGATCAGCTGCAACCCGACCGGCAGCCCCTCCGACAGCCCGCAGGGGACGTTCAGCCCGGGCAGCCCTGCCAGGCACGACGGAATCGTGAGCAGGTCGCAGACGTACATGGCGAGCGGGTCCTGGGTGCGGGCGCCGAGCTTGAATGCGACCGTCGGCGACGTCGGCGAGACGAGTACGTCGAAGCGCTCGAAGACCTCGGCGTGCTCGCGCGCAAGCAGGGTCCGCACCTTCTGCGCCTGCCCGTAGAAGGCGTCGTAGTACCCGGCGGAGAGTGCGTACGTGCCGACCATGATCCGGCGCTTCGGCTCGTCGCCGAACCCTTCGTCGCGCGTCCGCTCGTACATCTCGAGCCGGTCGCGCGCCGATGCTCGGAAGCCGAAGCGCACACCGTCGTAGCGGGCGAGGTTCGACGACGCCTCCGCAGGGGCGATCAGGTAGTAGCAGGGCATCCCGTAGTCGACCGAGTGCGGCAGCGAGCACTCCCCCACCTCGGCGCCCAGCTCGCGGCAGAGCTCGATCGCGCGCCGCACCGCGTCGCGCACGCCGGGCTCGATCGCCTCGTGCTCGTTGAACTCGCGCGGCACGCCGACGCGGAGCCCCTTCAGGTCGTCGGCCTCGGGGAGGGCGACCGGCGCGGGCAGCTCGACGGTCGTCGAGTCGCACGGATCGCGGCCCGCGATGATCGAGTACAGGTACGCGCAGTCGCGAACGTTCCTCGCCACCGGCCCGATCTGGTCGAGGCTCGAGGCGAAGGCGATGGCGCCGTAGCGGGAGACCGTGCCGTAGGTCGGACGGAGGCCGACGTTGCCGCAGAGCGCGGCCGGCTGCTTGATCGAGCCGCCCGTGTCCGAGCCGAGCGCCCACGGGGCCAGGCCGGCGGCGACGGCCGCAGCCGAGCCGCCGCCCGAGCCGCCCGGCACGCGCTCCGGATCCCACGGGTTGCGGGTCGGGCCGTACGCCGAGTTCTCGGTCGACGAGCCCATCGCGAACTCGTCCGTGTTCGTCTTGCCGAGGATCTTCAGGCCGTGCTCCCTGCAGCGCGCGATCACCGTCGCGTCGTAGACCGGCACGTAGCCGTCGAGGATCCGCGAGCCGGCGGTGGTCGGGATGCCGCGCGTCCCGATCACGTCCTTGATCGCGATCGGGACGCCGTCGCCGCCCTCGTCCTCGCAGACGTGGAGGTAGGCGTGCAGCTCGGGGTCGCGCTCGTCGATCGCCTTCCGATAGGCCGCGAAGAGCTCGGCACCGCTGACCTCGCGCTCGCGCAGCAGCCGCGCCGCCTCCTCGGCCGAGAGGCGCAGGGTGTCGATCACGACGACCCTCCCGGCGGAACCTTGAAGAAGTCGCCCTCGCGCTCGGGCGCGTTCGCGAGGGCATCCTCGACCGACAGGCACGGCCGCGGCTCGTCGGCGCCCCAGACGTTGACGACGTCGAGCGGGTGCGAGGTCGGCGGCACGTCGGAGAGGTCGAGCTCGGAGACCTTGCCCACCGCCGCGAGGATGTCGTTCAGCTGTGCCTCGAGCCGCTCGATCTCGTCGTCGCGCAGCTCGAGACGGGCCAGGCGGGCCACGTGGAGGAGCTGCTCGCGACTGATGCTCGCCATCGCCGCAGATCCTTCCAGAAACGGAAGAGGCCCCTGCCGGGGCCCCTTCGCAGCCTTTTTTTCCGACAGGTTCTCTAGATCGCCTGGACGTTCGCGGCCTGCGCGCCCTTCGGGCCCTGCACAACCTCGAACGACACGCGCTGGCCCTCGGTCAGCGACTTGTAGCCGTCCATCGTGATCGCCGAGAAGTGGACGAAGACGTCATCGCCGCCTTCGCGCTCGATGAAGCCGTAGCCCTTCTCGTTCGAGAACCACTTGACGGTGCCCTCTGCCAACGGATCCTCCTAAACAACACAAACAACGACGACTCGGGCACCGAGCCGCCGACCGATAGGTGAAGCAGGCGGAGTGTAGAACTCAGCCCGCGGACTTGGCAATAGCCGCGGCGCGCCGGGCGCGTGCAGCCGCGACCGTGTTCTTCAGGAGCATCGCGATCGTCATCGGCCCGACGCCGCCCGGCACCGGCGTCATGAAGGCGGCACGCTCGCCCGCCGCCGGGTCGACGTCCCCGAACAGCCCGTCGTCGGTGCGGTTCATCCCGACGTCGATCACGGTCGCCCCCGGCTTCACCATGTCGGCGCGGATCACGTGGAGCCTGCCGATCGCGGCGACGAGGATGTCCGCGTCGAGCGTGTGCCGTTCGAGGTCCCGCGTGCGCGAATGGCAGATCGTCACCGTCGCGTGCGACTGGAGCAGGAGGTGCGCCATCGGCTTGCCGACGATGTTCGAGCGGCCGACGACGACGGCGTGGGCGCCCTTCGGCTCGATCTCGTACTCGGCGAGCATGCGCATGATCCCGAGCGGCGTCCCCGGCACCAGGGCGGGCCGGCCGAGGTAGAGCAGCCCGGCGTTCACCGGGTGGAAGCCGTCGACGTCCTTCCCGGGGTCGACGGCGCCGATCGCCTTCGCCTCCTCGATGTGGCTCGGCAGCGGCAGCTGGACGAGGATCCCGTCCACGGCGTCGTCCGCGTTGAGCTCGGCGAGGAGGGCGAGCAGCTCCTCCTCGCTCGTCTCCGCCGGCAGACGGATGTCGCGCGCGTCGATGCCGACGCTCTGGGCGGCCTTCTGCTTGCCGCGGATGTAGACGTCGGAGGCGGGGTCGTCCCCGACGAGAACGGTGGCGAGCCCGAGCGCGCCCACCTCGGCGACCTCGGCGGCGACCTCCTCGCGCACCTTCGCCGCGAGGGCCTTGCCGTCGATGCGGGTGGCGGTCATCGGCCTGAGGTTAGTCCAGAATGCCCCCGTGGCGAACGAGAAGCGACTTCCCCGCAAGAACGACCCCGCGTCGATCGCGGCGCGCCGCAGGACGCTCGGGCTCGACGGCGACGTCGACCTCGAGCCCTACGCGAAGGTGGCGGAGTCGGTGACGGGCACTGCGGTCATCCCCGTCTCGGTCGCGGAGCTCCACGTCTCGCTCGGCGCCTACGAGCTCTCCGCGGACGGCGCCGTCGTCGAGACCGGCCGCGCCGAGGAGGACGTCGTCGTTCCACTCGCGCACACGGAGGGCGGGCTGACGGTGTCGCTCCAGCGCGGCGCGAAGGCGGTTGCCGAGTCGGGCGGCTTCCGGACGCACGTCGTCGCCGACCGGATCACGCGCGCCTCGTGCTTCGTCTGCCGCGACACCGGCGACGCGCTCGCGCTCGCGCGTTGGATCGAGGCGCGCGTCGACGAGATGCGCGACTGGCTGCGTGCGGCCGACATCCCGGAGCTCTCGAGGCATGCCGTGCTGCGCGAGGTGAACACGCATGTCGTGGGGCCGATGTGCCACGTGCTCTGGCGTTTCACGACGGGCGACGCCGTCGGGCCGAACATGATGACCCGCAACGCGTACGCGCTGAACACGGCGTTCGTGTCGCCCGCGGCGCCGGTCGTGATCGAGCGGGTCGTGCTCGAGGCGAACATGGGCGGCGACAAGAAGTCGTCGTACGAGTACTTCCAGTCCGGCCACGGCAAGACCGTCGTCGCAGAGGCGACGCTGACGGACGAGGCGATCCGCCGCGTGCTCCGCACGACCGCCGGCGACCTCGACGAGCTCGCCTGGGCGGGCACGCACGGCGCCGTCGCGTCCGGGATGCAGTCGGTCGCGTTCACGCCCGCATCCGCCGTAGCGGCGATCTTCGCAGCGACGGGCCAGGACCTCGGCATGGTCGGGACGAGCTCGATGGCACACGGCACCAGCCGCCGCGTCGAGGGCGGCCTCCACGTCTCGATCCGCTTCCCCGGCCTCGAGGTCGGGACCATCGGCGGCGGCACGACGCTGCCGACCGCGCGCGAGTGGCTCGCGCTGATGGGTTGCGCCGGCCCGGGGAAGGTCTACCGCCTCGCGCAGCTCGTCGCGGCGGCAGCGCTCGCGCTGGAGATCTCGGCGTCGGCCGCCATGGCAACCGCAGGCTCGGAGAGCTTCTTCCGCGCCCACTTCGAGCGCGGCGGGTTGCGCTGAGCCGGAACCTACGGTTCCGGCTCAGTTCGAGGTAGTGCTCCGCAGAGCGGGCGCCGGCGGAGCCGGCGCCCGCTTTGGGTACGAGGCGACGCGTGCCGCGGCGCGGGCGGCGGCGCCTCGCATCTCCGCCCGCGTGGATCCGGCCTCCGGTTACGGCGGCTTCGCCTGTCGTAACCTCCGGCCTCCTTCGAGCGCCGTGAGCGGGTGTTGACAACCATCGCCGCCGATCGGCCTGCTCACTGGGGATCAGGCAAATGAGCGGCCTCTGGGCGTGCCGAAGAACGTCTACTCCGACGTCCATCGAACCTGCAATCCCGCCCCCAGCGGAAATGCGGTGCTCCGAGCACGAGCCAGGCATACCGCCCCGTTCTTCGTGACCTGAGCCCTCAGAACGGCAGGGCGACGTCCGAGACGTCGAGGCCGAGCGACTTGGCGAGGCGTACCCCGTGGTTCAGCTCGGTCTTGAGGCGTTCCCGGTCGCGGGCCTCCATCAGCTGGCCGATCATCTCGCGCGCCTTCGGGCGCCAGAGCGCGTGCGCGGCGAACTCCGGGAGCATCCGGTTAGCGGCCTCGATCAGCTCCGCCCTGACCTTCCTCGGCGCCCGCTCCAGCAGGATCCGCTCGTACGCCATCCCGGAGCCGTGGTGGATGCCGTCGTCGATCGCGAGCCGGTTGCAGAGGTCTTCGAGGACGGTGCCGCGAGACGAGCGGGCGATCAGCTTGAAGCGCGGGATGATCAGCCGCTCGAAGAAGACCTGCATGAGGAAGACCTTCTCCTCGAGCGAGTCCGCCTCGAGGAACATGTGCCCGAGCGTGTCCAGGTGCGGATCGCGCTCGCCCTCGCCGCCGACCTGGCCGATCAGCTTCAGCCATGCCTCGGTGTGGCGCGACTCGTCCTGCACCATCGTCGAGTAGTAGAGCCTCGCCTCGGGGTCGGGAGCGGCGTTCAGCAGCTGCGCCGACATCTCGACGGCGATGATGTCCGCCTGCAGCTGCTGCATGACGACGGAGCGCCAGACGTCGCGTCGGCGAGCCTGCCGCTCCGGCGAGCCCTTCCCCTCTGGCACAGGCGGGATCTCGGCCCAGGGCATGTCGCGCACCTGCCATTCCTGGTGCTTCGCGAGCTCGTAGAAGCGGAGGACGCCGGCGAAGCGGGCGCGGTCATCGGCTTCGGGCTGCACGGCGATGGGCTCGGCGCTCACCCGCAGGACCTTACCGCGGGCGCCTGCTAAGAATCGCCCCGTGATCGCGCTCGTCTTCTCGTACGAGGTCCGCGCCGCCGCCGAGTTCGAGCAGGCCTACGGTGCCGACGGCGAGTGGGCCCGGTTCTTCGAGCAGGGCCCCGGCTACATCGGCACCGAGCTCCTGCGCGACGTCGAGAACCCCGGCCGCTACTTCGTCATCGACCGCTGGGAGTCGGCCGACGCGTACAACGCCTTCGCCGCCGAGCACCGGGAGGAGTACATGCGGCGCGTCGACGACACGCGCTTCCACTACGACACGGAGCTCCGCTTCGGCACCTTCGAGGCGGTCTGGCAGGAGTAGTCCGCCTCAAGCTCCCTGCAACGCGAGCCGATAACCGTTGTGAAAACCGTTCCGGCAGGCTCCGGGGGATGCCGCCATGCTCAAGGGAGTCGTCGCCGTCGCCGTCGTCATCGTCGCCGTCATGGTGGGGATCAGGAACGGCTACATCCTCCATACCGCAGGTCTCGGCGGCTCGTGCACGCTCGTCCAGCGGCTCGCCGACGGGTCGCAATGGGTGGCGTGCCAGAAGGGGGAGATCGGGGGCTGGCCCGACCTGACGCGACACAACTGCACGAGCTCCGGCGTCACGGGCACGTCCGAGTACTGGAAGTGCCCGGCCGACCTCGTCGACGTCAATCCCTAGCAGATCCGCGGCAGCGGGTCGCCGACGAGCATGTCGACGATGCGGCTGCCGCCGAAGGGCGTGTCGACCAGGACGAGCGGAATGTCGTCCGCGCGTATCTCGCCGATCAACGCCGCGTCGGCGCCCAAGGGGAGCGCGCCCAGCAGGGCGAGCGCCCTGTCGGCGGCGTCCGGTGCGACCACGGCGACGAGCTTCCCCTCGTTCGCGACGTAGAGCGGATCGATGCCGAGGATCTCGCAGGCCGCCCGGACGTCCTCGCGCACCGGAATCGCCTCTTCCCGGAGCACGACCGTCGCACCCGCCCCGCCCGCCAGCTCGTTCAGCGTCGTCGCCAGCCCGCCGCGGGTGGGGTCGCGCATCCAGCGCAGCTCCCGGCCGAGAGCGCAGAGCGCGGCGGTCAGCCCGTGCAGGGCCGCGGTGTCGCTCTCGACGTCCAGCTCCAGCTCGAGGTTCCCGCGCGCGAGCATGACGGCGATCCCGTGCTCCGCGATCCCGCCGGAGACGAGCACCCGGTCGCCCGGGCGCACGCGGGTCACATCGAGCTCGACCCGTGGGTCGAGCAATCCGATCCCCGAGGTCGTGACGTAGAGACCGTCGGCAGCGCCGCGCTCGACGACCTTCGTGTCGCCGGCCGCCACGGAGACAGAAGCGTCCTGCGCGGCGCGCGCCATCGACCGGGCGATCGCCCGCAGCTCCTCGAGCGGGAAGCCCTCCTCGAGCACGAAGCCGGCGGTGAGCGCGAGCGGGATCGCACCGAAGACCGCGAGATCGTTCACCGTCCCGTTCACGGCGAGCTCGCCGATGTCGCCGCCCGGAAAGCGGAGGGGCCGCACGACGTACGAGTCGGTCGTGAACGCGAGCCTGGTGCCGTTCGCGGAGACGAGGGCCGCATCTCCCAGCGGCTCGAGCAGCGGATTGCGGAGCTCGGCGAGGAACAGCCCCTCGACGAGCTTGCGCGACGCCTTGCCGCCGGCGCCGTCCGCAAGGGTTATCACGCCGGTCACGCCACCCTCCGGTGACGACCGTACGCGTAGTACGCGGCGCACGCGCCCTCGCTCGAGACCATGCACGTGCCGAGCGGCTGCTCGGGCGTGCACGCCGTTCCGAAGACGCCGCACTCGTAGGGCTTCGCCAGGCCGCGGAGCACGTCGCCGCAGCGGCAGGCCTTCGGATCCTCGATGCGCGCGCCCGGCACCTCGAAGCGCCGTTCGGCGTCCCAGTCGGCGAATGCGTCGGCGATCCGCAGGCCGCTGCGCGGGATGGCGCCGAGGCCGCGCCACTCGAAGTCGGGGCGGACGGCGAACACCTCGGCGAGCGCGGCGAGCGCGGCGGGGTTCCCCTCGGCGCGGACGACGCGGCCGTACTCGTTCTCGACCTCCGCGCGGCCGTCGCGCAGCTGGCGCAGCAGCATCGCCACCGCCTGGAGGATGTCGGTCGGCTCGAAGCCCGCGACGACGACCGGCCGGTGGTACTCGCTGCAGACGAAGTCGTAGGGACGCGTGCCGATCACGGTCGAGACGTGCCCCGGTCCCACGAAGCCGTCGATCTGCGTCTCCGGCGAGTCGAGGATGGCGCGCAGCGCAGGCCCGATCAGGACGTGGTTGCAGAAGACGGAGAAGTTCCGCACCTGCTCGCGCCGGGCGCGCAACAGCGTGAGCGCGGTCGCGGGCGCGGTCGTCTCGAAGCCGACGCCGAAGAAGACGACCTCCCGCTCCGGCTCGGCGACGGCGAGGCCGAGCGCGTCGAGCGGCGAGTAGACGACGCGCACGTCGGCGCCGCGCGCCTTCGCCTCGAGCAACGAGCGCCGCCTCCCGCCCGGGACGCGCAGCATGTCGCCGAAGCTCGCGAGCGTCACCTCCGGCCGCTCCGCGAGGCAGATCGCGTCGTCGACCCGACCGAGCGGGATCACGCAGACCGGGCAGCCCGGCCCGTGCACGAGCTCGACCTCGCCCGGCAGCAGCGCGTCGAGCCCGTGCCGGTAGATCGCGTGCGTGTGCCCGCCGCAGACCTCCATCAGCTTCACGTGGGATCCGGGCCGGACGAGCGTGCGCAGCTCGGCCGCGATCGCCTTGGCCGCGCGCCCGTCGCGGTACTCGTCGACGTACTTCACCCTCTCCCCTTTTGTAACAGCTTGTTACCTGCGGGTTCGAGCTCCGCGGCGATCGCCTCGCCGAGCAGGTCGAGCGTCGCCCTGGCCTCGTCCTCGTCGATCGTCGCGAGCGCGAAGCCGACGTGGACGAGCACCCAGTCGCCCGGCTCGGCCTCCGGCGTGAAGGCGACGCTGACCGTGCGCCGAACGCCGGTGAAATCGACCTTCGCCAGCCCGTCGTCGAGCCGCTCGAGAATCTGCCCCGGGACGCCTAGGCACATGCGAGCCTCCTCGCCGCCACGGCCGCCTGGCCGTAGCTGATGCCGCCGTCGTTGGCCGGCACGAGCCGGTGCTCGAGCACGCGCAGACCGTATGCCTCGAGCCGCGCCCGCGTCGACGCCGCGAGCCGCTGGTTCTGGAACGAGCCGCCCGAGAGGACGACCGTGCGGCAGGCGCGCGCGTGCGCGTACGCGACGGCGGCGGCCGACGCCGCGACGGTCTCGTGGAAGGCGGCGGCGATCTCCGCGCGCGGACGCCCCTCCCGCAACTCCAGGCAACACGTCGTCACCAGCGAAGTGGTGTCGCCGAAGCGCCACGGCCAGGGCTCGGCCGGGGTGACGCCCGCGAGCAGCTCGAGCTCGATCGCCGCCTGCCCTTCGTACGTGACGCGGTCGCGCACGCCGAGCAGGGCGGCGACGGCGTCGAACAGGCGCCCCATCCCCGAGGAGAGCGGCGCGTTGACGGCGAGGCTCGCGCGCACCGTCTGCCAGGCGGGCCACGGCACGTCGAGACCGGCGCGCTCGAGATGCATCGCCGCCATCCGCCAAGGCTCGCGCACCGCCACCTCACCGCCGGGAAGCGGCACGGGGTTCAGCCACGCGAGCCGCTCGAACGAGCCGAGGTCGGCGCGCAGCAGCTCCCCGCCCCAGAGTGTCCCGTCGGTGCCGTAACCGGTGCCGTCGAAGACGAGCGCGAGCGCGGGCCCCTCCTCGCCGTGCTCGGCCAGGCAGGCGGCGGCGTGCGCGTGGTGGTGCTGCACCTCGACGAGCGGCAGCTTCTGCTCGTGCGCCCATTTCGTCGAGAGGTACTCCGGATGGAGATCGCAGGCGACCGCGGCGGGCTCGACCGCAAGCATCTCGAGGTACAGCGCGAGGTCGTTGCGAAACGCGCGGTACGCGCTCTCCGAGTCGAGATCGCCGAGGTGAGCGGAGAGGAACGCCTCCGCGTCGCGGGCGACGCAGAACGTGCTCTTGAGCTCGCCGCCGGCGGCGACGAGAGGGACGGGCGCCGCGGCGGGAAGGGGCAGCGGCGATGGAGCGAAGCCGCGCGAGCGGCGGAGGACGGCGCCGCGCCGGACGACGGAGTCCTCGCAGCGGCGGTGGATCCGGCGGTCGTTGCCGAGGAAGGCATCGGCGACGCCGCCGAGCCTGCGCCGCGCCTCCTCGTCGTCGAAGGCGATCGGCTCGTCGCTGAGGTTGCCGCTCGTGAGCACGAACGGGCGCTGCAGGTCGTGCCAGAGCAGGTGGTGCAACGGCGTGTACGGGAGCATGACGCCGAGCCAGGGCGAGCCGGGCGCGACCGACGCCGCGACCGGCGCGCCCGGGAGCCTGCGCATGAGCACGATCGGCCGGGCCGGCGACTCGAGCAGTGCGCGCTCCTCGGGCTCGACGTCGCAGAGCGCGTCGGGGACCCCCGTCATCAGCGCGAGCGGCTTCTCCTCGCGGTGCTTGCGTCCGCGCAGCCGCGCCACCGCGTCCTCGTCGCCGGCGTCACAGGCGAGGTGGTAGCCGCCGAGTCCCTTCACCGCGAGGATGCCGCCGGCGCGCAGGCACGCGACGGCGTGCTCGAGCGGCATCGACAACCTGGGGCCGCACACCGGGCATGCGATCGGCTCGGCGTGGAAGCGGCGGTCGGCCGGGTCCTCGTACTCGCGCCGGCAGTCGGCGCACAGCTCGAAGGGCGCCATCGTCGTGCGCGCGCGGTCATACGGCACCGAGCGCACGATGGTGAGACGCGGCCCGCATTGCGTGCAGTTGAGGAACGGGTAGCGGAAGCGGCGGTCGGCCGGGTCGAACAGCTCGCGCAGGCACTCGTCGCAGGTGGCGACGTCGGGCGGGATGATCGCGGCGGCGGGCACCGCAGCGCCCCGGCTGAGCCGGATCGCGAAGTCGCGCTCGCCACGCGGCAGGAGCCGCTCAGCAACGAGCGACTCCACGCGCGCGAGGCCGGGTGCAGCCTCGACGAGCTCGACCGCAAACGCGTCGAGCGCATCGGGCGCTCCCTCGGCCTCGATCACGACACCCTCGCCGTCGTTCAAGACGAAGCCGGCCAGCCCCCGCGCGCGGGCGAGCCGGTGCACGAAGGGTCGGAATCCGACTCCCTGCACGACTCCGCGCGCCCGGAAGCGGCGGCGCTCCACGGTGCTCACGCTCACGTGCAAAGCGTGACAAACGGCTCTGCTCCGCGAATCGGCGGAACCCACTTGGTCGCACGCGGGAAAGCCGCAGCGCGATCCGGCGGGCCACCGATGCCGCTCTGCAGCCCGCAAACGAGTCTTCAAGACGGAAGGAGACCGCTGCTCATGCAGGTCACAACCGAGTCCGTCACGCTCGCCGCGGGAGACCTGGACGCGCTGCTCGTGGCGCTCCGCGACCGTGGCTACCGGCTCGTCGGCCCGACGGTCCGCGACGGCGCGATCGCCTACGCCGAGCTCGACTCGGCCGCTGCCCTACCCGCCGGCTGGACCGACGAGCAGGCGCCCGCCTCGTACCGGCTCACCCGCCGCGAGGACGAGGCGCTGTTCGGCTACGCGGTCGGCCCCCACTCGTGGAAGGCCGAGCTGCTGCCGCCGCGGGTCCGCCTCTGGCAGGCGCGCAGGCAGAACGGCGGCTTCGCGGTCGATGAGGAGCCGCCGACCGCCGAGCCGACCGCGTTCATCGGCGTCCGTCCCTGCGAGCTGGCCGCGATCGCGATCCAGGACCGCGTCTTCCTCGAAGGCGCGTACGAGGACCGCGACTACGCCGCCCGGCGGGCCGACGTCTTCCTCGTCGCGGTCGACTGCGGCGATCCCTCGGCGCTCTGCTTCTGCACGGCTCTCGGAGGCGGACCCGAAGCCGCGGAAGGGTACGACCTCGCGCTGACGGAGCTCCTCACCCCCGAGCATCGCTTTCTTGTCCGAGCCGGCTCTCCCGCCGGCAACGCCGTGCTGGCCGAGCTGCCGGTCCGTGCCGCAACCGCCGCAGAGGTCGATGCAGCCGCCGACACGGTCGCGCGCGCAGCACGCGAGATGGAGAGCCGCTTCGACGCCACGGATCTCCATGCCCTGCTGCTCCGGAATCTCGAGGCGAAGCGCTGGGACGAGGTCGCCGAGCGATGTCTCTCCTGCGGCAACTGCACGCTCGTCTGCCCCACCTGCTTCTGCACCCACGTCGAGGACGCGTCCACGCTCGACGGCTCGGGCGCCGAGCGGACTCGGGTGTGGGACACGTGCTTCTCCCTGCAATACGCCGAGGTGCACGGCGGCAACACGCGGCCGACGCCGCGCGCCCGCTATCGCCAGTGGCTGACGCACAAGCTCGCCACCTGGGAGGACCAGTTCGGCTCGCTCGGCTGCGTCGGCTGTGGACGCTGCATCGCCTGGTGCCCCGTCGGAATCGACATTCGCGAAGAGGTGCGGGAGATCCGCGCCGAGGAGGAGCGGCATGCGCACGCTTGACGCCTTGATCGTCGAGAGCCCCGTCTTCCGCGGGCTCGAGCAGGAGGAGCTCGAGCTGATCGCGGGCTGTGGCCAGAACGTCGTCTTCGCGGCCGGAGAGCGGCTGTTCCGCGAGGGCGAGCGGGCGGACACCTTCTTCCTCGTCCGCCACGGCCTCGTCGCACTCGACCAGGCCGTGCCGAACCGCGCCGACGTGACCGTCGAGACCGTCGGTCCCGGCGAGATCGTCGGCTGGTCGTGGCTGCTCGAGCCCTACCGCTGGCACTTCACCGGCCGCGCGGTCGAGCTCGTCCGCGCCGTCAAGTTCGACGGTGCCTGTCTGCGCAAGAAGTGCGAGGAGGATCCGGCGCTCGGGTACGACCTCCTCACCCGCTTCGCGCAGGTGCTCGTCAACCGCCTCCAGGCCACGCGCCTGCAGCTGATGGACGTCTATGGCAACAGCGAGCGCTGAGAGGCCGGCCGCCGTGCGCGGTTCGATGACGCCGCTGCCCTACCGGGTCGTCGGCAAGCGGCGCGAGAACCACGACAACTGGACGCTCGAGCTCGAGCCGGTCGCCGATGCGATCGAGCCGATCGGCCCGGGCCAGTTCGACATGCTCTACGTCTTCGGCGTCGGCGAGGTGCCGATCTCGACGAGCGGCGACGTCGAGCGGACCGGCACGACGCTCGTGCACACGATCCGGGCCGTCGGCGCCGTAACGAACGCGCTCTGTGCGGCCCGCCCCGGCGACGTGCTCGGCGTGCGGGGCCCTTTCGGGAACCGCTGGCCGATCGAGGCCGCTCACGGCAAGGACCTGCTCATCGTCGCCGGCGGCGTCGGGCTCGCCCCGCTGCGCCCCGCCTTCTACCACGCTCTGGCCCATCGCCAGGAGTACGGCGAGGTGACGCTCCTCTACGGAGGGCGCACACCCGAGGACCTCCTCTTCCGCCGTGAGCTCGAACGCTGGCGCGCCCGCCTCGACGCGAACGTCGCGGTCACCGTCGACGCGGCGACGACCGAGTGGCACGGCCGGGTCGGCGTGGTCACGAAGCTGCTCCCCGGAGCGCGCTTCGATCCGGACGACACCGTCGCCTTCGTCTGCGGGCCCGAGATCATGATGCGGCTCACCGCACTCCCGCTCGCCGACGCCGGCATCCCGGCCAACCGGATCTACCTCTCGATGGAGCGGACGATGCGCTGCGGGGTCGGGCTGTGCGGCCATTGCCAGTGCGGGCCGACTCTCGTCTGCCGTGACGGCCCGGTCTATTCCTGGGAGTACCTCGAGCCGCTGATGGGGGTGCCGCAGCTGTGAGCGCGACGAACGGCCACCGGGGCAAGCACAAGGTGCTGAACGGCAGCCGGCCGCGGCTCGCCGTCTGGAAGTTCTCCTCCTGCGACGGCTGCCAGCTCTCGTTGCTCGACTGCGAGGACGAGCTGCTCGAGCTCACCGGCGCGGTCGAGATCGCGTACTTCCTCGAGGCGTCGAGCGCGACGGCGAAGGGCCCGTACGACCTGACGCTCGTCGAGGGCTCGATCACGACGCCGCACGACGCCGAGCGGATCCACGAGATCCGGCGCGCCTCGAAGTTCCTCGTCTCGATCGGTGCCTGCGCGACGAGCGGCGGCATCCAGGCGCTGCGTAACTTCGGGAACCTGCCCGACTTCGTCTCCGCCGTCTACGCCCAGCCGCAGTACATCTCGACGCTGCGGACGTCGACGGCGATCGCGGATCACGTGAAGGTCGACTTCGAGCTCCAGGGGTGCCCGATCAACAAGAAGCAGCTGCTCGAGGTCGTCGGTGCGTTCCTCGCCGGTCGGCGCCCGAACGTCCCCGCGTACAGCGTCTGCGTCGAGTGCAAGCGGGCCGGCGTCCCGTGCGTGATGGTGGCCAAGGGCGTGCCCTGCCTCGGCCCCGTGACGCAGGCCGGCTGCGGCGCCCTCTGCCCGCTCTACGCTCGCGGCTGCTTCGGCTGCTTCGGGCCGAAGGAGCAGGCCAACACCGACGCGCTCGCCGCGCACTGGGCCGAGCTCGGCGTCGGACAGCAGCGGCTGCTGCACGCGTTCCGCGGCATCACCGGCAACGCGCCCGAGTTCCGGCGACAGGCGACCCTCCATGAGTGATGCCGCGACGAAGACCAGGACGATCCGCACCGACTACCTCGCGCGTGTCGAGGGCGAGGGCGGGATGCGCGTCCGCATGCGCGGCGGCAAGGTCGTCGACGTGCAGCTGAAGATCTACGAGCCGCCGCGCTTCTTCGAGGCGTTCCTGCGCGGGCGGCAGTTCAGCGAGGCGCCGGACATCACGGCCCGGATCTGCGGCATCTGCCCGGTCGCCTACCAGATGAGCTCCTGCCTCGCGATGGAGTCGCTCGCCGGCGCCGAGGTGAGCGGACAGCTGCGGGCCCTGCGGCGGCTCCTCTACTGCGGCGAGTGGATCGAGTCGCACACGCTGCACGTCTTCATGCTCCACGCGCCGGACTTCCTCGGCGTCGCGAGCGCTGTCGAGCTCGCCAAGATCAACCCCGGCCTCGTCGAGACGGCGCTGCGGCTGAAGAAGATCGGCAACGAGGTGATGCGCGTCGTCGGCGGCCGCGAGGTGCATCCGATCAACGTCAAGGTCGGCGGCTGGTACAAGACGC